>Ga0194120_10008364_pt1 | contig 13688 bp, 13 predicted proteins | sample TA2MahCa65mmetaG_FD_148642 | JGI IMG/M metagenome (GOLD analysis project Ga0194120, IMG submission 148642) | Freshwater microbial communities from Lake Tanganyika, Tanzania - TA2015019 Mahale Deep Cast 65m | ecosystem: Environmental > Aquatic > Freshwater > Lake | place: Tanzania: Lake... | reverse complement strand
ATCGTGACGGTCTTCATTCTGTTCGCACTTCGCCCATTCCTGGAGACGACAGCCCCCGACCTATTTCATGGGCATTTCACCGGCGACAACGCTCGCAGCACGAGGCAGAAATTTTGGACCGAGCCAGGCGATTTTTTTGGCAAGGCCGGGCTCGGTATGTGGTTGGCGTTCACCGGCCCGACCTTGGCAGAGGCCAGGATTTCGGTGGTCCATTTGTTCTCATTTGTCGAGAGCCTAGTGCTCGTCGGATTCCTGGCATTCCTTATGTTGCGCAATCTGCCGCGAATACCGCTGTTCTGCTTTGTGTTGGCCTTGGGCACGGTTTTCTGGACCCTTGCACCGAATTACGGCACTGGCGTGATGAACCCAGGAACGGCGATACGCTACCGAGCCGGCTGGCTGCCCTTCATTTTCTTTTCTTTTGCCGTCCTCATGGCGCCGAGTTTCGGTCACGCTTGGGTCGAAAATATTCGCCGAAAATGGGGACGAATTCGGGCGCCCAGCCCGACCGAACTCAATTCAGTTCGACCAGCTTGACCTTGCGGCCTTCGGCCGCGAGCGCGAGCCGCCCATGCTTGAGCGCGAGCGCCGCTTCACCGAAAACCTCGCGTCGCCAACCCTGAAGGGCCTGGACGTCGGCAGCGTCATCCGCTGCGATTCTTTCGAGGTCGCCCGAGGTCGCGACAAGTTTCTGGGCGACATCGTGCTCGTCGCATTTCATCTTGAGCAGAACGCGGAGGAGTTCGACCAATGGGCCGAGGCCATTGGGTAAAGCGTCGGGGCGGTCGAAGACGGGTGCCGCGCTTGGCGCCAGCGCCAGCGCCGCGCGGATGGCCTCGATCAGCGGCTGGCCGAGTTTGCCTTCGGCGAAGCCTGTGCCAACCATGCGAATGCGCGCGAGCGCCTGCCCATCCGTCGGCGGATGGGCGGCGATCTCCAGCAACGCTTCATCTTTGAGAATGCGGCCGCGCGGCACGTCGCGGGTCTGGGCCTCGATCTCGCGCCAGGCCGAGACCGCGCGCAAGACGTTCAGAAAGCGCGGATGCGAGCTTCGCGGCTTGAGGCGCCGCCAGGCCTCTACGGGGTCTGTGACATAGGTCGTTGGGCTGGTGAGGACGTCCATCTCGCTCGAGACCCAGGCGGTCCGGTTGGACGCGGCGAGCTTGGCCGCCAGCTTTTCATAGATCCGACGAAGATGGGTCACGTCCGAGATGGCATAGGCGATCTGCTTTTCGCTCAGCGGACGATGGGACCAGTCGGTAAAGCGCGAAGACTTGTCGACCGTCGCCTTGGCAAGGCGTGCGGCCAATGTCTCGTAGGATACGGACTCGCCGAAACCGCAGACCATGGCCGCGACTTGGGTATCGAAAATCGGATGCGGTAGGCGCCCGGTCAGATGGAAAAAAATCTCCATGTCTTGGCGCGCGGCATGAAAGACCTTGAGCACCTTCGTTTCATCAAGAAGTTCGAACAGCGGCGCGAGGTCCATGCCGTCGGCCAAAGGATCAATCGCCCAGGCCTCGTCGGCGGACGCGACTTGAACCAAGCAGAGCTTGGGCCAAAAGGTCCGCTCGCGCATGAACTCGGTATCGATGGTGATGAAAGGAACCGTCCGCAGCCTGTGGCAAAGCGCCGCGACGTCCTGAGCCTGTGTGAGAATCGGCATGTCGGGCCGAGTGTGGCCGCGCGAGCGTATCCTTGACAAGGCCAAGATCGCATGGCCTTTTGCCGGCCCCTAATCACCCGGTCCCGGAAGCTCCATGCATCGTTACCGTTCCCATCATTGCGGCGCGCTCACCAAGGTCGATGTCGGCCAAGAGGTGAGGATCGCCGGTTGGGTCCATCGCAAGCGCGATCACGGCAACCTCCTGTTTGTCGATTTGCGCGATCATTTCGGCCTGACCCAATGCGTGGTCGAGACCGACAGCGTGCATTTCAAGGCTCTCGAAGGCGCACGCGCCGAAAGCGTGCTGTCGGTCACTGGCAAGGTCGTGGCGCGGAGCGCCGAGACCGTCAACACCAAACTGCCGACCGGCGAGATCGAAATCCGCGTCGCCGACGTCGCGGTCCATTCGGCCGCCGATACCTTGCCCATTCAAGTCGCGGGCGATCAGGAATTTCCCGAGGATTTGCGGCTGACCTATCGCTTTCTCGACCTCAGGCGCGAGGCGCTGCACGCGAACATCGTGCTGCGCTCCAAAGTCATTTCGTCGATCCGTCGACGCATGATCGAGCAAGGTTTTCTCGAGATTCAGACCCCGATCCTGACCGCGAGTTCGCCGGAAGGCGCGCGCGATTTTCTGGTGCCGAGCCGGCTTCATCCCGGCAAGTTCTACGCGCTTCCACAGGCGCCGCAGCAATTCAAGCAGCTCCTGATGGTCTCGGGTTTCGATCGTTATTTCCAGATCGCGCCCTGCTTTCGCGACGAGGATGCGCGCGCCGATCGGAGTCCGGGCGAGTTCTACCAGCTCGACCTGGAAATGAGCTTTGTCACGCAAGAGGACGTCTTCGCCGCGCTTGAACCTGTGCTCGGCGGCGTCTTTCGTGAATTCACGAATTGGCAAGTGACCGAGGGCGCCTTTCCCCGCATTCCCTATCGCGAGGCGATGCTGAAATACGGCTCCGACAAGCCTGATCTGCGCAATCCCCTGTTGATCGCCGACGTCACGGAAGCCTTCAAGGGCGGCGGCTTCGGTTTGTTTGCCAAGGCGATCGAGTCCGGAGCCGTGGTGCGCGCGATCCCGGCGCCCGGCGCCGCGACGAAGCCACGCTCTTGGTACGACAAGCTCAACGAGTGGGCGCGCGAACAGGGCGCGGGCGGGCTCGGCTACATCGTCTTCGATACGGCCGGCCCGAAAGGCCCGGTCGCGGGGAAGCTTGACGCCGAGCGCATCGCCAAGATCAAGACGCTTGCCGCGCTCAAGGATGGCGACGCGGTCTTTTTCGCCTGCGCCAAAGCCGACGAAGCAGCCAAGCTCGCGGGTCTGGCGCGCACCAGGATCGGCCAGGAACTCGACCTGATCGAAAAAGACGCCTATCGCTTCTGCTGGGTCGTCGACTTTCCGATGTATGAGTGGAACGAGGACGAGAAAAAGATCGATTTTTCGCACAATCCCTTCTCGATGCCCCAGGGCGAACTCGACGCCCTGAACGGCAAGGACCCGCTCGATATCCTGGCTTACCAATACGACATCGTCTGCAACGGCGTCGAACTCTCTTCAGGCGCGATCCGCAATCACAAGCCCGAAGTCATGCTCAAGGCTTTCGCCGTCGCCGGCTATGGCGAAGAAGTGGTGAAATCGAAGTTTGGCGGCATGTTCAATGCCTTTCGCTATGGCGCGCCGCCCCATGGCGGTTCGGCGCCGGGGATCGACCGCATCGTCATGCTGATCGCGAACACGCCCAATATTCGCGAAATCATCGCCTTCCCGATGAACCAGCAGGCCCAGGACCTGTTGATGGGCGCGCCGACGACGGTCACGGAACGTCAGCTCCGCGACGTCCACATCCGGATCGTCCCGCCGGTCGAAGTCAAGAAGGGCTAAGCCGCCGCTCTGATCAGATCGGCGGCCTTTTCGCCGATCATGATGGTCGGCGCATTGGTATTGCCGCCGATCAGCGTCGGCATGATCGAGGCATCGACCACGCGAAGCCCGCTCAGCCCATGGACGGCAAGCTTGGCATCGACCACGGCCAGTCTGTCGTTGCCCATCTTGCAGGTCCCGACCGGGTGATAGACCGTGTCGGCACGCCCCCGGATTGCATCGCGGAGCTGATCGTCGGTCTGCGCTTCGGCGGTGAAGAGTTCCTCCAGCCGATAGGGCGCGAAAGCAGGCGTCGCATGCAGGCGACGGAGGAACTTGAAGCCCCTGAGCAGGCGTTCGAGATCGTCGGGATGATCGAGAAATTTCGGATCGATTTTCGGCGGGGCGAGCGGATCAGGGCTTGCCAGCGCGACGCTGCCGACGCTTTTCGGGCGAAGCACGCAGACATGGGTCGAGAAGCCATGGCCAAGGCGCGGCTTCCTCGCGTGATCGCTGACCATGGCGACGACGAAATGAAGCTGAAGGTCCGGGATCGGCTCGTTGGGATCTGATTTCAAGAAGCCGCCGGTCTCGGCGAAATTGCTCGAAAACATGCCCCGGCTCTCGGTCTTGTAGCGCTTGAACTCCCTGATCATGCGACCGATGCCGGCGAAGGACAGACCGAAAAGATCGGTCGAGTTCGACCGCTGCGCGAGTATGACGTCGATATGATCCTGCAGGTTCTTGCCGACGCCCGGCAAGTCATGGTTCACCGGTATTCCGAGTGCCTTCAGTTCGGCGCCGTCGCCGATGCCCGAAAGCATCAAGATCTGCGGCGAGCCGAAAGCGCCGCTCGACAGGATGACCTCGCGGCCGGCCCGGGCGATCTTGGTCGCGCCGCCTTGGCGATACTCGACGCCGACGGCGCGCTTGCCCTCGAGCAGCACGCGCGTCGTATGCGCGCCGGTGATCACGGTCAGATTCGGGCGCGAGCTTGCGGGATGGAGATAGGCGCGCGCCGCCGACCAACGTTCGCCGTCCTTTTGGGTGACTTGATAGATTCCGAGACCGTCCTGTTCTTGGCCATTGAAGTCGGCGTTGATCGGCACCTGAAGTTCGCGCGCGGCCTCGACATAGATCTGCTGAAAGGGATTGTCGGTCCGGAGCGCCGCGACGTTGAGCGGCCCGCCCTGACCATGGAAATCATCGGCGACGACTTCGTTGTTTTCGGACTTCTTGAAATAGGGCAGCACGTCTTGATAGGCCCAGCCGGCATTGCCGAGCGATGCCCAATGGTCGTAATCCCAGCGATGGCCGCGGATATAGACCATGGCGTTGATCGAGCTCGAGCCGCCGAGGACCTTGCCGCGCGGCTGATAGCCCCGGCGCCCATTGAGACCAGGTTGGGGCACCGTTTCGTAGACCCAATTGTTGACCGCGCGGGGCAGCATGACGACGGCGCCGATCGGCGCGCGTATGATCGCGCTGTCGTCCGAGCCTCCGGCTTCGAGCAGGCAGACTTTGACCGAGGCATTTTCGCTCAAACGGCCGGCCAGGACGCAGCCCGCCGAGCCGCCGCCGACTATGACGTAGTCGAAGTCCATGGATGCCCCCGCCACCTTAGTGTCAGTGCATTCCTAGAACGCGGGGCAGGTATCAGCAAGCGACCTCGACCGCGATGGCCTTGCACGTTAGTTTCGCCGCCTCACGGAAAAGGGAAAAATCATGGAACTCGGTCTCAAGGGCAAAAGGGTCGTCGTCGCCGGCGGCAGCAAGGGCATCGGCAAGGCGATTGCCATCGCATTTGCCGAGGAGGGCGCGGCGGTTTCGATCTGCGCGCGCGGTGCCGACGCGCTCGAAGCGGCCAAGGCCGAGATCGCGCGTCACGGCGGCAAGGCCCATGCCGCGAGCTGCGATCTGGCCGACGCCAAGGCGATCGATGGCTATGTCGCCGCGGCAGCGGTCGCGCTCGGCGGCATCGACATCCTCATCAACAACGCGTCGGGTTTCGGCCGGACGGATGACGAAGCGGGCTGGGGCGCGTCGGTTGCGATCGACATCATGGCGACCGTGCGCGCCTCCCAGGCCGCGCTCGCGCATATGGAGAAGGCCAAGGGCGGCGCGATCGTCAACATCTCCTCGATCTCGGCCTTTCGGCCGTCGACCCGTACGCCGCCCTATGGCGCGGCCAAGGCGGCGATTGTTCACTACACGGCGACCCAAGCGGCGATGTATGCGGCCAAGAACGTTCGCGTGAATTGCATCGCGCCGGGTTCGATCGAGTTTCCGGGCGGCACTTGGGACCTGGCCAAGAAGCACAACAAGCCGCTCTACGATCAGATCTTCTCGCGCATTCCTTTCGGCCGGCTCGGCGCGCCGGAGGAAGTAGCGGCCGTCGCGGTATTCTTGGCGTCCAATGCCGCGCGCTGGGTCACCGGCCAGACGATCTCGGTCGATGGCGGTCAGCTTCTGACTTGATCTTGCTGCGCCTCGCCCTGCCAACCGCAGGCGAGGAGGGCTGGGCGCATGTGATCCGGCACGGGCGCCGTCACGTCGATCGGCTGGTATTTCGGCTGGAGCTGAAAGACGACGCGCCGCGCATGCAGATTTTGAAAAAGACCCGGTCGCGCGGCGATGCCGCCGCCGTAGATCGGATCGCCGAGCACCGGACAGCCGAGCGCTTCCATGTGAACGCGGATTTGATGAGTCCGGCCGGTATGAAGCTTGACCTCGAGCCAGCTCAGCCCATCGCCTTGGCCCATGACGCGATATTCGGTGACCGCCGGCTGGCCCTTGGGGTCGGTGACCATGCGCCAGCCGCTCTTGGGGGTGATCTTGAGAATTGGTCTGTCAATCCGACCTTGGAGAGCGGGCGGCTTGCCGATCACGACGGTCCAATAGGTCTTATCGACTTTACCCTGCGAAAACAGCTTGCCGAGTCTCTGAAGGGCCTTGCGATGGCGACCGAGCACCAGGCAGCCGCTAGTATCACGATCGAGCCGATGGGCGAGGGCAGGGGACCGCGACTGATCGAAGCGAAGATGATCGAAGAGCTGTTCGAGGTTTTTTCCGCCGCGCGGTCCGGCATGAACCGCAAGTCCGGCTGGCTTGTCGAGCACGATCGTCAGCGCGTCGCGGTAGAGCACGCGCGCAAGGAGTTCCTCAGGCGTCATGGCCGGAACATACCTCGCTGGTTTCGCGACGCCATGGTGTCTTTTCGTGCCCGGACAATTCGCTATAGTGCCGTGCCGGAAGCGGGGCTGTGTTGAGCAATTACACCTTTCATTGTCTGGACGGGCACACTTGCGGCAACCCCGTTCGCCTGGTCGCCGGCGGCGGCCCGATCCTTCAAGGCGCAAGCATGAGCGAAAAGCGCCGGGATTTCATGACGCGCTATGACTGGATACGCCGCGCCTTGATGTTCGAACCGCGCGGCCACGACGTCATGTCGGGATCGATTCTCTATCCGCCGACGCGCGAAGATTGCGACATCGGTATTCTGTTCATCGAGGTGTCCGGCTGCCTCCCCATGTGCGGGCATGGCACTATCGGCACGGTGACTATGGCGATCGAACATGGTCTCGCAAATTCGCGCGAGGACGGAAAACTCGCTCTCGATGCGCCTGCGGGGCGCGTCGTCGCGGAATACAAGAGAAGCGGTCGTTTCGTCGAGCAAGTGCGTATTCACAACGTCGCGTCCTATCTTGCAGCGAATGAAATCAAGATCGATGTGCCGGGTTTGGGCGAGTTGGTCTTGGACGTCGCCTATGGCGGCAACTACTACGCCATTGTCGAGCCCCAGAAGAACTATGCCGGCCTCGAAGCCTTGTCCGCCGGCGATATCTTGCGACTTTCGCCCATCGTTCGGCGACTGGCCGCCGAAGCGTTCCAACCGGTTCACCCCGACGATCCGACGATCAAGGGCGTGAGCCATGTCCAATGGACCGGCAAGCCAAAGGATCCCAAGGCGCATGCCCGAAACGCCGTCTTTTATGGTGACAAGGCGATCGATCGCTCGCCCTGCGGAACGGGGACGTCGGCGCGCATGGCGCAGCTCGCGGCCAAGGGCAAACTCAAGGTCGGCGACGACTTCACCCATGAGAGCATCATCGGCAGTCAGTTCGAAGGCCGGGTTGAGGCTGAGGCCAAGGTCGGCAATCACGCGGCGATCAAGCCGTCGATCGCCGGCTGGGCGCGGCTTCACGGCATCAACACTATTTTCGTCGACGAACGTGATCCCTTCCACCATGGGTTTCAGGTGACATGAGTCGGGCGCTCGACATCGTCGTCGTCGGCGCCGGCATCGTCGGCCTGTCGACGGCGCGCGCGCTTCAGCGTTCCGGCCACCGTGTCACGGTGCTCGACCGCGACGAACCGGGCCAAGGTTGCTCTTTTGGCAATGCCGGACACATCGCGATCGATCATGTCATTCCCTTGGCGCGACTAAGCAACGTCGTCCGCGCGCCGGCCATGTTGCTCAACCGGCTTGGTCCGCTCACGATCAAGGCCCAGGCGTTCCCCGCGCTCGTTCCCTGGATCGCCCGTTTCTTGCGCGCGAGTCTGCCCGATCAGTTCGCGCGCGGAACCAAGGCCCTGGGCGAACTCCTCGGCCAGTCGCGCGCCGCCTGGGTCGACGAAGTGGCCACATCGGATCTCGACCGCTTCTTTCGGACCGATGGCGCGCTCTTGGTCTATGAAAGCGAGCGTGCTTTCGCCAAGGCCGCGGGTGATCGCAAGACTCAACAGGCGCACGGCGTGAGGGTCGAGACGATCGACGGCGATGAGGCGCGGCGCCTCGCGCCGGGCCTCGGTCCGGCGATCAAACGTGCGACTGTTTTTCCCGAAGATGGCCATGTGATCGATCCGCTTGGCGTCGTCCGCGCCTTGGCCGAGGCCTTCGCCAAGGATGGCGGTCGGCTCGAAAAATCGACCGTGACGGGCTTCGAGGCTTTCGAGAGCGCCGTCTTCGCCGTCAAGACCGAACAAAGCGCTCGTCCGGCGGATGTCGTCGTCCTCGCCGCGGGCGTAGAAACCCGCGCGATCGCGGCGATGTTCGGTTTGCATCTGCCGCTGGCGGCCGAGCGCGGCTATCACCTGATGCTCGATCGCAGCCAAGTTGGCTTCGACATCGCGGTGACGTCCGCCGAGCGGAGCTTCGTCATGACGCCGATGCTCGACGGCTTCCGTCTGGCGGGCACGGTCGAATTCGCTCGGCCGGACGACCCGCCGACTTGGGAACGGGCGGAAATCTTGGCGCGGCATTTGCGCTCGCTCTTTCCCGACATTCAGCCCCGCGAATTGTCGCGCTGGATGGGAAGGCGTCCGACCTTGCCCGATTTCTTGCCCGCGATCGGGCGCGCGCCCGGCTTGGCCAATGTCCTGATCGCGACGGGGCATCAGCATCTCGGCCTGACGCTCGCGCCGATCACGGCGCGTCTGATCGACGATCTTGTTGCCGGTCGTCCGCCGCGCGTCGATCTCGCGCCCTTCGATCCGGGCCGCTTCAACTAGGTTAGCCGTGCCGGACGATCTCCGGCTCGACCGCGACAGGGAAATTCAACGAATTGGCGATGAAGCATTTGGCATGCGCCTCGTCGTGGAGCGCGCGTGCCCTGTCGACGTCGGAGGCTTTGGTGACGACCACGCGCGGTCGGAGCGTCGCGGCGGTGAAGCGCCCGCCGCCGCCTGCGTCTTCGATCATGACGCCGTCCGCCTTGTCCTCGTAGCCGATGACGACGACCTTCGATGTCGCGCAGAGATGCAGATACCAGAGCATGTGACAGGCGGAGATCGAGCCGATCAGCATGTCTTCGGGATTGTAGCGTGTCGCGTCGCCGCGAAAGGCCGGGTCCGACGACCCGGAAATGACCGGTTTCGTCCCGGAGACGATCTCGTGGTCACGGGAATAGTCCTTGTAACTGGACGTGCCTGTCCCGCGATTGCCGGTCCAAAGCACGGTGGCTTCATAGCGATGGCTCTTGGGGCTCATGATGCCCTACTCCTGATAGTTCGAGACTTCGACCAAATTGCCGTCGGGATCGCGGAAGTAGATCGATTGAATAGGACCGGTCGCCCCCGTGCGCGTTACCGGTCCGATTTCGATCCTCACGCCTTCGCGTTCGAGATGACTTTTGACGTCGGCCAGGGGCGTTCTGGTGATCAGGCAGAAGTCGCCCGAGCCAGCGACCGGCGTCCGTGCTTTGGGCTCGAACTCCTTGCCGACCTCGTGAAGATTGATCTTGTTGGCGCCGAAAGCGAGCGCCCGCCGACCTGGCCCGAAGGTGACGGCTGTCATGCCAAGCGCGCGCGTGTAGAAGGCGATCGTCCGTTCGATGGACGCAACCGTCAGCACAAAGTGGTCGATGCGATCGATGGCCATGATCCCTAGCGTCGGTCCCTTATGAGCGACATTGCGTACAGCCGCGCGCATCACTATGCGCTAGATAGCGACATTGGCGGGTCCTCAAAATTGAAGACCTGAGTCTCTTTATCGCCGGATCACGGGGAACTGGGTTCGAACATGTCTGGCTCTAAAAAGGCGACCAGGCTCTTGCTCGCATGGAGCACGGGCAAGGATTCGGCTTGGGCGCTGCAGGTCCTTCGGACAAGTCGAGACGACGTCGAAGTTGTCGCGTTGCTCACCACTGTCGAAGAAGGCGATGGCGTCGTCGCAGTGCACGAAGTTCCTGCGACCTTGCGTCGCAGCCAGGTCGAAGCCATTGGCCTGCAGATGGTCGAGGTCAAGGTTCCGCGCGAGAGGACGAACAAGATTTACGAAGCGCGCATGGCCGAGGGCATTGCCGAGGCTCGGGCGCGCTTCGGCATCGATGGCATCGCTTTTGGCGATTTGTTTCTCAAAGACATACGCGACTATCGCGAAAGACAATTCGCCGGCTCGGGCCTTGGCCTGCGTTTTCCGCTCTGGGACATCCCGACCGCGACTTTGGCTAGAACCATGATGCTGGGCGGTCTTCGTGCAAGGCTGGTCGTAGTCGACCGGACGCGCCTCGATCCGGAATTCGCCGGGCGCGACTTCGATGCGGCGTTGTTGCGCGACCTGCCGGCCTCGGTCGATCCTTGCGGCGAAAACGGCGAGTTCCATACTTTCGCTTATGACGGGCCCATGTTTCGCCGCAGCGTCGACCATCATGTCGCCGGCATCGAGACGGGCGAACGCTTCGTCTATGCGCGGCTCAGCGGCGATCGTTCAGCCAGCGCCTGAGTATCGCCAGCGACTCTTGCGTCTTTTTGTCGACCAATTCCCGCGTCTTGGCGAGCTTGGCCGCGCGCATGCGCTTTTCGATTTCCTCGGGATCGAGCACCGCTTGGCGCGCGGCTTCAAGCGCAATCAGGACTTCGGGCGGGGCGGGCTTGCCGGCGTCCTTGCGCTTGGAGTCGAGGTAGAACTCCGTCGGCGGCTTCTTGGCCATGGAGAAAGTGTAGCCGAGCGCGCGGGCCGAGGCCATTGAACCTGGCGTCGCGACGCGAGATCATGGGGACGGAGGTGCCGTCATGCCGACGCTCTACGACAACCGGGATTCCGGCAATGCCTACAAGGTGCGCTGGGTACTCAATTGGCTCGGCCAACCCTACAAACGGGTCGAGATGGATATCGATCACGGCGCAACGCGTACGGCCGAATTCCTGAAGAAAAATCCAAACGGCAAAGTGCCGCTCCTGGAACTCGATGACGGCACCTGCCTCGCGGAATCTGGCGCGATCCTCTACTACCTCTCGCGCGACACGGCGCTTTGGCCTGCCGTTCGTCTCGATCGGGCCAAGGTGCTGCAATGGATGTTCTTCGAGCAATACAGTCACGAACCGTACGTCGCCGTCGTCCGGCATTGGGTGAAGCATCTCGAGATGACCGAGGCGCGGAAGGCGGCGCTACCCGAAAAGCTGGACAAGGGCTACGCCGCACTCAGGGTGATGGACAGCCATCTCGCCGAGCGCGACTACTTCGTCGGCGATCGCCTGACCGTCGCCGACATCGCGCTCTACGCCTACACTCATGTCGCGCATGAGGGCGGCTTCGATCTCGGCAAGTTTCCGGCAATCCGCGCCTGGCTCGGCCGCGTTGCGGCGGAGCCTCGTCATATCGGCATCAACGATTAGGCGGCCCTAGCACACCAAGCGCGCCAAAGTTGACGATAGGCGGCATCGACCGCGGCGAAATAGAGCGCCGGATTGCAGGCCGGATATTTGCGGATTTCTCTGGGTAGATCCTCGCGCAGGCTTCTCAGGACGTCTCGATCGACCGCGAGTTCAGCCGCGATGGCGACATATTCCTCGGGTGTCTTGGCGACCCAGCGCCCTCGACCGAGCGCTTGGAGGATTGCGCCGGCTCCTCTTTCGGCGACCGTATGCCCATCGAGCGCGACCACGGGTACGCCGAGCGCGAGGGCTTCGAAAGTCGTGACGCCGCCACTATGGGGGACGGGCGAAAGGGCGACATCGATCCGACCGAGGGTACGCAAATGCTCGGCCCGATCGGAAGCACCGAGGAGTTCGAGGCGGCTTCTACCGATGCCTCGCTCGAAAAAGGCGTCCGCCACACGACGCGCGATCAACGGGTCGTCGAGGGCGAAATCCTTGAGCAGAAGTTTGCTGCCAGGAACGCGCTTCAGGATTGCGGCCCAGAGATCGTAACTCTCGTCGGCCAGTTTGCGGATGCGGGTGAGCGAGCCGAAGACCGGGCCGTCGCTTGGCGTCATCTTGTCGAGCGGCGGTACGTCATCGGGATCAAAACAAGCCCAGCAGGGCAGGTGAATGATGGTTTCAGCAAAATGCCCGACCTCGTCGGGGTGGACCGCCCAGGGATCGGTGAACATGGCATCAATGGTCGGTAGGCCGGTTCCCGCCGCGTAGCCCCAGGCGCTAATCTGAACCGGAGCCGGTTTGGCAGCGAAGATGTCGAGCCTGTGATCCTCGGAAATGCCGTTGAGATCGATCAAAATGTCGATCCCGTCGTCGCGGATCATGCGCGCGGCTGCCCGCTGATCGAGGGCGCGAATGACCCGCCAATGATCGGCGGCGTGCCGATAATCCGCCGTCACGCCGTCTTCACGCCGCGTGTTCGAATAAAGAAACATTTCGTAGCGCGCGCGATCATGCGCCTTGAGGATCGGCAAAATGACGTGGCGAGACGAATTCACGCAAAAAATGCTGCCGACGAAGCCAAGCCGCAGGCGCCTTTCGGGATCGGGTCGATTGTCGTGCGCTAAAGGCGCGAGATCGCGAGTCATCAATCGACCCCAGGCGCGACGGACGATTTGGGATTCGGCCATGTCTCTTTCCGGCCGATCGAGGGTCACTTCCAGCAATTTATGGATCGAACGCCGCGCCCACTGCTCGTTCTTAGCCAAGTGGCGAAAGGCAATGAGCGCTTCTTGTGGTCGGCCCATATTGTGGAAGGACGATGCGAGTTCTTCGACCTGGCCGTGGGCGCTCGGGCCAGCCGTCAAAGCGCGGGCGAAACTCGCGGACGACTCCTGAGCGCGACCCTGGATCTCTTGCGCGATGCCGAGGAGAGCGTGCGCCGTCACGTCGTCCGCCGCCAGCGCCAACACCCGAAGAGCCGCCTCTTCGGCCTCGGCGACGGCGCCCATGGCGAGGCGCGCAATGCCTAGCCAGAGCCAAGCCCGCGCGGTGGACGGCCTGGCGATGACCGCGCGCTCAAGTTCGCCAAGCGCCGCTTGCGGCACGCCGCGCGTGAGCTGAAGAATTCCGAGCGCGATGCGCCCATCGCCGAAATCGGGACGCAGTTCGAGCGCGCGGCGAAATGCCGCTTCGGCGTCGACATTGCGCTCGGCCAACCGGAGCGCTTCGCCAAGGCCGAAATGGTAGATTTCACTATCGGCCTGGGCCTCGATCGCCCGCTCGAAGGCCTCGATCGCCTGCCGCGATGAGCCATTTTTCAGAAACTCAAATCCACGCTTGGCCCAATCGAGGGCCTGTGCCGACGTTCTGGCGCCCGAATCCATATCGGCAATCCTATATCGCGCGTTGCCCATGCCGAACCGTTGAATGTCGAGTCGCCATCGAATTCGGACACAAAATTGCCGTTTCGTGAAATAGGGCAGCACTATTTACATTTTTTGCATTGCGAAAGACCTGGTCTTTCCGGCATAGTGAAAGACCGCGTGGGGGCTTGGCTTTGCAGGC
>Ga0194120_10008362_pt1 | contig 13688 bp, 17 predicted proteins | sample TA2MahCa65mmetaG_FD_148642 | JGI IMG/M metagenome (GOLD analysis project Ga0194120, IMG submission 148642) | Freshwater microbial communities from Lake Tanganyika, Tanzania - TA2015019 Mahale Deep Cast 65m | ecosystem: Environmental > Aquatic > Freshwater > Lake | place: Tanzania: Lake... | reverse complement strand
CGCTGGCGGCGCCTCGTGCGAGACTATGAAAAGCGCATCGACGTCTCAAAAGCCATGATCCACGTCGCAATGGGCGGCCTCATCTTGCGAAGGATCGCTCATTGAACGACATTCTCAAACGGACTCTGAGAACCCTCGATTTGAACGGTGACTTTTGGGTTTCGAATATAGCCGTCTCGCAGCCGCGCGGCGATGACGCGCTCAACGGCGGCGGCGCTAAGTCCTTGCACCTTGACGAAACCGATGAGGGGAAAGGCGATGCGTCCGGCGCGATCAACGAAATAGTTCTTGGAAAGCTCCCTTTGGCCAAGGACAGTGACGCGCAGCCGGTCGCCGGCGGCCAGCGTATAGAGTCTCTGCGCCGTCTCAAGTTCGATTTCGGGTCGACAGTCAGTCGTTGGAGATGCGCAGCCTGAAAGCAACGCGCTGATCAGCGCGTCGATGGCGACAATCCTCCACCTGACCATCTCGACCCGACTGCTTTCTTAAACTTCGATCAATCGTCGCCGCGCGACCGGTTCTTTTTAGTACTGTATGGTTAACAAACGTTCACCTATGCGCGGGTACGGGTTAACTTCGCTTAAACCATGAATTTGCGATGGTCTTTGCTGAACTTGGAGCGAGTAATGCCGTCCGGCGATGCAGCGAATGGCGAGGGCGCGGATCGCCCGGGAATCGATCGCATCAGGAGATGCTGGCGGGTTATCGGACCCACGCTCCTGGCCTTCATCGGCGCCCTGCTTTTCGTCGAAATCCTTGCGCCGGGCTATTTCGTCGACGCGCCGCCCTCTGCTGAAGAATCAGGGACGCCTGCTATCCGCGCTGACGAAGGACTCGTCGCCAGTTTAAAAGCGCGAGTCGCCGAGGCGGAGGCGCGAGTCAAAGAGCATCGCGCGCGGCCGAACGCCGCCGCTATTTCCACGCGGCAACTTGGCGAACTCAGCAACCAGTTATCTTCTGCGCGCACCGCGCAGGCGGATGCGCATGGAAAGGCGAGCCTGCTGAAAAACGTGTTGCGTCAGGGACGAGCCGACGAAATTCCGGATATCGCGAAGAGTGAGACGATGCGGCGCATCGAAGGACGACGCATCGCGCTTCAAGCGCAGCTTAGGCGAGAGTCGCGCACGTTCCTGTGGAAGCATCCGCGCATCAAGAAGTTGAAAGCGCAGCTTGCCGATCTTGGTGCGGAATGGCGTTTAGCCGCTGAGCGCGAGGCGCGCGTCTATGAGAACGAGGCGCGCCTGGCCGGCGCGCGAGTCAATGACCTGCAGCGTGCGCTTGAAGAGAAAAGCCGCGTCGCTGGCGACGCAAGCGCGCAAGAAGCGCAACTGCGCGAGCTCGAACGCGCGGCGAGACTGGTGAAGGAGCAGTTGGAGACTGAGACAGCAAAAGATCAGGAGGCGTTTGCGCGCGAACGTCAGGCGCCCTCCGCTGCCGGCATCGTTCAGCGCGCCATAGCGCCGCTATTTCCCGCATTGCCACGAGAGACAGTGATTGTCGGTCTTGCGATTCTTGCGGCCTTCATTCTCGCAATCGGAGCGATCGTTTCCAGCGAACGCCTCGGTGGCGCTTCCAAAAACATCACTCCCGCGCAGACGCGGGAATTGAAGTTTGAAGCGACTTCGCAGGAAGACGTCAACGATGCAAAAGCGTCAGCTCGGTCGCCCGACAGCGCCGAGGAGGCGACTCGCCTGACCCGCGTCGCGTGCGTGAAAGTGTTGGTCGCCCCATGCGACGCAAATCAGAAATCGCAGGATGCGGCGATCGCGCTCGGCCGAAATCTCGCGCGTCGTGGCCGCGCGTTGCTGATCGCAGCCGATCGCGCTTTGATGCGCATTGACGCCTTGGCGTCCCCCGACGGCGCATCCAAAGGCCTCGCCGACCTTCTAATTGGAGAGATCTCCTATTCCGACGCGATTTACCGCGATGCTGGATCTCACTTGCATGTCGTTCCAGGAGGCGTTGGCGATAGCGAAGAAAGCGGAGACGTAAGCGAAAGCCAAGACGAACTCGAATCGGCGATCAACGCTCTCGCTCACGCTTATGATTTTCTCGTCGTCGCCGGATCGCCGGAGACCGCGCGTCGCTTGGCGCCGCTCATTGATCTCGCCTTCGTCATCGGCGGCGCCGAAGCAGAGAGCTTGCGCGCCGAACTCGCCGGCGCGGGGGCTGACGCCTTTTTACTGGAAGAGGGCGTCAACGCCGACGACCTAATCGCGGCGGAATAATCCGCCAATCAGGTAAGCTATGCATCCCCGACGCGATTCTCGTTCCGATAAGACGCTCTCTCGCAAAGGAAGCCGTGCTCTCCTATATTGCCGCAAGAGAATTTTGGGAGCGAAGAATGAGCGCAATGGGCCTGGTGATTTGTCTGGCGATCGCCGCCTCGGCCGGTTTGGGCGTTTATCTGCGGCTCCGACAGATGACGATGGTTAAAGCCAACCGCGATCAGGTGCCGCCGGATTTCGCGCGCGAAGTGACGCTTAACGATCATCGTCGCGCCGCCGAATATACGATGGCGAAAACTGAGTTCTCGATCGTCGAAACGGTTTTCGACGCCGCGATTTCAATTTTGTGGCTGGCGTTGGGACTTGCGCCGCTCTATGCGGCGATCGCCGCCTTTGTTGAACCGGGGCTCGTGCGCAGCGTTCTTTTTGTTCTCGTCTTCGGCGCGATCGCCAGTTTGATCGACATGCCCTTTGCCGCCGCGCGCGCCTTTTGGCTTGAGGAGCGGTTTGGATTCAATCGCCTGACGCCGGCAAAATTTCTCCTCGATCAGGTGAAGTCCGGCGCCTTGGAGCTTGCTATCTCAACGCCTTTGCTCTTCGGCATGTTCTGGCTGTTGCGCGCGGCGCCTGACACATGGTGGCTTTTCGCCTATGTCGCCTTCATCGCGATCGCCATCGCCATGACGGTGATCTATCCGACTGTCATCGCGCCGCTCTTTAATAAATTTACGCCGCTCGAAGAGGGCGACATGAAGCGGCGCATGGAGGCGCTGCTCGCCAGATGCGGCTTCGAGTCGAAAGGCCTCTATGTGATGGACGCGTCGACGCGTTCGACGCATGGCAATGCTTATTTCAGCGGATTCGGCAAAGCCAAGCGCATCGTCTTCTTCGATACGCTGCTCGCGAAACATTCGCCGGACGAGATCGAGTCGATTCTCGCGCATGAGCTCGGCCATTTCAAATTCGGCCATGTTCGGCAAATGCTGTTACAGGGGGCCGCGATCGCTTTTGTCGGCTTCGCCGTGCTGTGGTGGGCTTTCGGCTCTGACATCTTCGCCGGCTGGTTCGGTCTGCCGAACGATCCGGGCGTCGTTCTTATAGCGCTGCTGCTTGCGCGCGACCCGATCTCGCATGTCCTATCGCCCTTGCTCGCCTGGCGCTCGCGTCGCGCTGAATTCGAGGCAGACGCCTTCGCGCGCGATCTTGTCGGAAAGGAGCCGATGATTTCGGCGCTGACGCGGCTCACGCGCGATAATCTCGCGACGCTAACGCCCGATCCGCTTTACGCGACCTTCTATTTCTCGCATCCGCCAGTGCCTGTGCGGGTCGCGCAACTGCGGGCTGGCGCGTAGCTCGAACGCCTATAGACGCGCTGGTTAGCGCGTCCGCGTTCTCGCGCCATCGTCAGGATTTCTTTCCGGTGACCCAGGTCGCGACAATCGACAGGTCAGTCGGATTCAACGCGACGATATCGGCGCGGTAGCCTGGCGCGAGTCGGCCAAGAAAATGACCAACGCCGAGGAAGTCGGCGGGCTCTGTAGAGGCAAGACGTAATGCGCGTTCTAACGGCAGCCCCAAAAGGCGAACGCAGTTTTCAACCGCAGTCGCCATGTCGAGCGACGATCCTGCGAGGACGCCGTCCGGCGTGACGCAACGGCCATTGCGAACCGTGATCTCTTTGCCCTGGAGCATGAATTCTTGCTTCGATCCGCCAACAGGCGGCATAGCGTCGGTGACAAGCATCGGATGGCCGGCGCCGCGGATTGCAAGGCCCAGAGCCGCCGGGGCGACATGTTCGCCATCGACGATGATTCCATAATAGGCGTTGTGCGATTCAAGCGCCGCCGCAATCGGCCCAGGGTCGCGGGACGAAACCGGCCGCATGGCGTTGAACAAATGCGTGAAGCCGGTCAGCCCCTCCGCCATTGCGGCGCGGGTCTGCTCATAAGTCGCCATCGAATGGCCGAGCGAAACCTTGGCGCCCGCTGCAACCAGTTTTGCAATGAAGCCCGCGGGCGCGACTTCCGGCGCCAAGGTGACGAGCAACACGCCTTTCTTGAAAGAAGCTAGCATTTGAAGGTGATGAGCTTCGGGACGCCGAATGAGGTCGCGGCGATGGACTCCGGGCTTATCAGGCGACAAAAAGGGGCCTTCGAGATGGATGCCGAGAATGCCGGGCGCCTCTGGAAGCATCGTCTCGACGGCGTTCAGCGCCGCAGCCATGATCTCATCGGCGTCGGTGATGAGCGTTGGCAAAAGCGCCGTTGTGCCGAACCTTCGATGGGCGGCGACAATTTTCGCGAGGCAGTCGGGCGTCGGATCAGCATTGAATAACGCGTCGCCTCCGCCATTGACTTGTACGTCGATAAAACCCGGCGCAAGCCAAGCGCCCTTGGGGGCTTCGAAAACGTGGATCGGTGTAGACAATTCGTCGCGCGGCGTGACCGCTGCGATTTGCGACTCATTGATCAGGATGGCGCTGTCTCGATGAACTGTCGCGCCATCGAAAACGAAATCCGCGGCGATGGCGTGTAATCTAGATTCGCTCATCGCGTGCGCGTGATTTTTTTCAAGTGACGTGGCTCGTCTACGTTGACGCCACGCGCCGCGGCGAGTCGGACGACCATCGCGTAGAAGCTTTGGATCTGACAGATCGCATCGGTTTCAGGCTGATCGGCGGCGAGCGTCTCGAGTTGACCATGCGGCGCAACGTTCGGACCCGTGGCGAACAAAGCCGCTCCCTTCGCTATCAGATCATGAGCCAACTGGTTCGTTCCCGTGGCTGCGGCGTCGGTGGGCGTGAATATCAAGATCGGATAATCCGAAGAGACCAGGGCGATCGGTCCATGCTGAAATTCCGCTGCAGAAAACGCTTCGGCATGGAGACGCGAAGTCTCCTTCAATTTCAGCGCCGCCTCCCTCGCAATGGCGAGCGTGGGGCCTCGCCCAATCGTGATCAGACTCTCAGCGCGGTCGAGAGCGCTAATCAAATTGCTCCAATCGAGTTCGCAGGAGGCGGCGAGCCGGTCTGGCAGACGCCTTAAAGCGCTGGCAAGCGGCTCATATTCCGCCCACAGCGCCGTAAGGCGCGCCAAAACCGCGAGGGATGCAACGAAAGTTTTGGTGGCCGGAATACTGAGCTCAGGCCCGGCCTCCATCGGCAGGACGAACTCACAGCTCTGCGCAAGCTCGCTCCCCGCGTCATTTGTGATGCAGGCGGTGACGGCGCCGGATCCCCGCGCCGCGACGGCTTGCTCGATAAGGTCTCCGCTTTTCCCGGACTGCGAAATGGCCAAGAAGAACTGGCCGTCCAGATTGAGACGCCGATGGTAGATTGTCGTAATGCTCGGGGCCATCGGGGCGACGACAATACCAAGGTATCGCTCGATCAAATGTTTGCCGAAGGTCGCGGCATGCGCGGAACTGCCACGCGCGCAGGTGACGACAATTTGCGGCGGTTTATGCCGTAGCCGCGCGACAAGCGCGGAGAGGACGTCCGTTAGAGGCTGCTGTTCCTGCCGCCTCACGACCTCTGGAGCGGCTCGCAGCTCGGCGGTCATTTGGAAGTTGTCGATGCTCATTACATTGCATTGTTAGCGCTGGCCATTTTTCAATAATCGCATAAGATTCCGAGCGAAGCGAACGTGAAAGAGCGAGTTCGAAGAAGCTTGTTTGGAGAACGCCAGGATGCGCCTGGGCCAAGCTTTTAGTTCCGCCCTTCGGTCACTCTCTTGAATCTGCTTCATAGGTGGGCATATCCCAAAAACCTCGCGATCGCGGTGAATGACGCCGATGGAAACCGAACGCCCGAGCCCTCGTTATTCCAACATCGACCTCTGGGAGCCGGCGGAGATCTTGGAAGCGATGATTGAAGGGCAGTTCGCCGCCGTCGCGGCCGTGCGGGCGGCCCATCCCGCCATTGAAAGCGCAGGCCTTGCGATAGAGCGGCGGCTAAAGCGCGGCGGGAGGCTTGTTTACATGGGCGCCGGAACGTCCGGCCGCCTGGCCGTCCAGGACGGCGCGGAACTCATGCCGACATTCGGTTGGCCAGAGGAGCGACTTTTGCTGCTCATGGCCGGCGGGAAAAACGCGCTTCTTCAAGCCGTCGAGGGCGCCGAGGATCAGGAGGCGCAGGCCGTGGAGCTTGCGCGGCGCAATGCTATCGGTCCGGCGGATGTCGCGATTGCGGTCGCGGCGAGCGGCACCACGCCGTTCACCGTGGCATGTCTGCGTGCGGCAAAGGAAGCGGGCGCTCTTGCAATCGGCGTCGCCAACAATCGAGACACGCCGCTCCTTAAGGAAGCCGATCACGCGATATTTCTTGATACGGGCCCCGAAGCGATCGCGGGTTCAACGCGCATGAAAGCGGGAACGGCCCAGCGCATCACCCTTCTTCTGTTATCCTCGCTTGTCATGATCTCGCTCGGACGCGTGTATGACGGCTTGATGGTGGATGTGCAGGCCTCAAACAAGAAGTTGGTCCGCAGAAGCGAAAGAATATTGTCGCGCCTGAGCGGCCGATGTCAGGAAGATGTGCAAGAGGCGCTGTGCAGAGCAGGGGGAAGCGTTAAACTCGCCTTTCTTCTTCTCCAGGGATATGGCTGCGACGAGGCGCAGGCCGCGCTCGATCGCGCAGACGGGCACTTACGCCGAGCAATGAGCCTGATCGGCGAATTTCATGAAGACGCTCTTGAAGGAACGCAGCCTTCAATTTCCGCCGCCTCCAGCGAGCGGGCGACTCACGAGTAAGCGCTGCGCCAATCACGCCTTCGGTGACCGCTTTCGCGCATTCAAATCAACGCGCTACAGCTGGACAGCAAGATCAGCCGCATTACCTAACGACTTTGATCGCAGCGGCGAGCCCTCGCGGAAGTTCCGGCGGCGCAAAGCCGCCGCGTTGCTGGGAGGTAAAATTGTCCAGCAGTTCCATCCCAAAGGTCCCCACCCCTAGTGAGCACGAGAAACTGGGACGCGAACAACTACTCGCCCTCCTGCGCGATGTAACCGAGCAGCGTGACAATCTACTTTCCCAATACGAAGCCATGGCGTTTCAAGTCGACGAGTCGGTCCGAGAAATCGCCGCCGATGTGCTGGACGCGCAGGAAAACGCCAGGAAGGCGGAGGCGTGCGAGCATCGCGCGGAGCAGGAGGCCACGCATATCACTGAGCTTTCGCGCCAGCTCGACGAAGAGCGCCGCAAGAGGGCGGAGATCTCCGCCGAATTTGCCCGTTTTCGTGATGCCGTGGAGCGTGCGCCGGTTGAAGACCCGTGGAGCGTCTTGTGGCGCGCAGTCTCGCAGATCGTCAGCGATTGGGTCGCTTGGGCGCGAGCAAAAATCCCGCCAGATAGTCGGTTCTTGCCGTGGTTCGACCAAGCGGTCGAATTAGCAATAGCAGCAGGGCGCCTCGCGTGGAGATTGAGTAAGGCCGTCTTCGAATGGGCAAAACCGCGCGTCATTGATTTATGGAAATGGCTCAAAGGCGAAGTCGCGCGTCGCATCAACAAGGAATAGCGCAACTGCAAAGGAGCGCTTGGCTATTTTCTCGTTATCGATTGAGTTTGCGCTGGCGCGCCGTAGTCGATGAAGATGGGCCAATATTGCTTCAACGTGGCGCCATGACAGTGCGCGTTCAGGGTCAGCCTGGATTTATGCAACGCGCCGGAAGGCGCTGAACTGAAATTTCTGCACAGCATGCCAGGGCGTTTCATGCTGATGGCGGCGACTGTCGACGAGCGTGAAGTCGGCGCCAAGAAGGGCTCCAAGGGTTTCGGCGCTGTGCCGCGCCACCGGGAGACCGCTGCATTTATCCGGGCCGTCGAGCGCAAACGTTCCGATAATCACGTAGCCGCCTGGCTTGATCGCTTGTTTGAGCCGCTGGACATAGGCGCGCTGTTCCTTTGCGCTGGTCAGGAAGTGGAAGGCGGCGCGGTCGTGCCAGATGTCATAGGTTTCCTTCGGCCGCCATGCCGTCGCATCGGCGACAATCCACTTTACCGCATCGGCTTTGTCGCCGAGCCGCGCCCGTGCTACGTCGAGCGCGGCGGACGACAAGTCCAGGACGGTGACGTTCTGGAAGCCTTTTGTCAGAAGGCTGTCGACAAGGCGGGACGCGCCGCCGCCAATGTCGATGATTGCTGATGACGGCTGCGCGCCGACAAGTTCGAGCAATTCGAGCGATTGAGCCGGGATTTCCTCAAACCAACTGACTTCGGACTCGCGCTTAGTGGCGTATATGTTCTCCCAATGCGCCTGCAGGTAAGTAGTCGCCATCGCCGCCTCCTCGCTGCATTCACCGCACGCCCGAAGCGGCGGCCGGTCGGGCGTCAGATGCGCGTCGCGCCCTGCGAACCGAAGAGAGTCGGCGTGCGCGTCCCTGCGGCAAATAGTCTCCTGCGCTCCCGCAGCCTGGCCTGTGGCGCCTCGGTTGCCTAAGAAGGTCGCGGACGTCAACGATCCGCGCCGAAACCAGGGAGTTGCCCAATGCCCAACGTGACCTTTTCTTCTCCCATTCTTCACAAGGACCTGACGGTCTATGCGGTCGCCGGCGACACCTCTACGGTGCTGGCTGTCGCGGAGGCGCACAAAATTCCAATCCCACACGATTGCAAGGACGGAGAATGTGGTTCCTGTCTTATTGAAGTCGTGACCCTAACCGGCAAGACCATGGGCTCTCATCTGACCGAGAAGGAGAAGGGTCTGCTCAAGTCGATCGGCAAAATCACGGCGGAGGAAATCCGCGTCGCCGAGGTCGATGATGTCGCGCCGAAGTTTCGCCTCGCCTGTCAATATGTGGTGCGCGACCAAGACATTCTCGTGAAGTTCACTGGCGAACCGGGCGGAGCGTGAGCTAGCCGTTCTGGCGATCTCATCAAAGTGTAGAGGATCGCCGCGACAAAAGCCCTTCGTCACCGGCCGGCCTTGTGATCGCGATCGAGATAGGTGGGGATGATCACCTCGATCGCCTGTGGCGCGACTCCAAGTCCTTCCAGTGTTTTTTCGGAGGCTTTCGCTTCGTCTGAGACGATGTTGTCGCGGCGGAGCAATTCGACCTGGTCGGTCGTCATGGACAATAATTTCGGGAACAATCCAAAGGATAGCTTGCTCGCGAGTTGAGTGACACCGGCCATGAGCTTCCCAGTTTCGAACGAGAGCGGGACGATGTAGCGGCGGCGCTGTGTGATGTCACAGACATACTGAACCAGTTCGCGAAAAGTTTTCACCTCTGGTCCGCCCAGTTCGTATGTTGCTCCAGTGGTCGCCCTGCCATCCAGTGCGAGCGCTACCGCCCGAGCGATGTCGTCCACGAAAACCGGCTGGAACCGTGTGTTTGCGCCGACCAGCGGCAGAACCGGCATAAGCCGGGCCATAGCGGCGAAACGGTTGAAGAAGTCGTCCTCTGGGCCGAACACGATCGACGGCCGAAAGATAATGGCCTGCGGAACAAGTTCATGCACCGCCGCCTCTCCTTCGGCCTTGCTGCGGGCGTAACCGGAAGCGGAATCTTTCCGGGCGCCGATCGCCGATATGTGAACGAAACGCGTAATGCCAGCTTCTTTGACCGCTTCGGCGACGGCGCGCGCGCCCCGCGACTGAATATCGGTAAATGTCTGATCGTCGCTTTCAGCCAAGATGCCGACGAGATTGACTGCGGCGTCGGCGCCTTCTAGCGCGGCGGCGATCGTTTGCGCATCGCGCAAATTCGCCTGAATCAGTTCTATCTGGCCGGGCTCGCCAAACGACTTCAGAAGGTGAGGCCGTCGGCACGCGACTCGGACGCGCCAGCCGTCGTAAATCAGCGCCCGGACGACATGTCGTCCAATAAAGCCGGATCCACCAAATACTGTCGCCAGTCCTTTACGCATTTGTTTTTCGTTCATCATGAGCCTCGCATTATGGAAGCTCTAAAAATTATTGACTGGTGGTCGCGGTGATCGGTCCGCCGCCCTCCTGCCAATAAGGCTGAGCGCTATAATGCTGATGCACGCGCGTCTCCCACTCGCGATCCATCCAGCTTTCGTCGGTGTAGTCCGGCGCGCTTTCGACCAAGTCCTGGCTCACATCCGTCACGTATCCGCGACGGTCCCTGTCGTATTTCAGCGACGTCCAAGGCAACGGATGATGACCTGGATGTAGGCACATGAAGCCGCAGAAGTTGACGACCGCGTAAAGAACTCGGCCCGACACCATATCAATCATGAGATGGTCGATTTTGCCGATCTCTTTGCCGCCCTTGTCGTAAACGGCCACGCCATCGATATGCTGGCTCGATATGAGGTTGACCTTCGGATTTGAGGTGGCGGTAGCCATTTGAAATCTCCCATGTATGACGCCATTGCCGCCTTCCATTAACCCACTCACGCTCTTTGGGGCGGGCGAACATCTCGCATCCAAAGACAAAGGCCAGCGTCATTTTGCGCCGTGAACGCGTGACCGGGTATAATCTTCCAAGATCGCTCGCGGCACTCGCCGCACACGGCCTCAGAAAATTGATCTACTATCGGCGCGGCGCCGCTTAGCGCTTAGTCCGTTCCGACAGCGTAGCCGTCGCAGTTCATCCAACAGGACTGTCATTCGCGCCGGCAGTGGTCCGACGACGATTTTGGCGTGCTTGAATCGTAGGCGCTCGCCGATCCTTTCAAGCGCGATGGCGAACTGCCGTTCGGCTTCGCGTTCCACCGCGTTGCGCCATTTGTCCGGCTTTTTGTTTAGCACGACACATGCTTCCCTTTTTAAGGAGAGGAACCGCGTTGCAGTCGGATTGTTCCAGAGAAATCGTCGAAAAATTAAAGCGTTAGCAGGGCCAAAAGTGGCGGATCGCGCTCCGCATAAGCATGACGGCGCAGAGCCTGCGCCCGTTTCGACCTTCTCGACTTGAGCATTGAATATTGCGGGCAGTTCTTTTAGCGGCTTTTTCCACCAAGCCGGCACGAGGCCCCAGCGCATCGGGACCAGCTCGTTGCCCTGCAGGCCGAGGCGAATGACTTCGATCCGCGTCGTCAGGCAATGTTGTAGCGCGGCGCGCCGATGAGATCGGCGAGAGCGTGAAGCTCCGCCCAGGAAAGACATTACGTGAAGCGACCGCACATGGCTCGACAATAGCAGGCAGAGCGCGGATGTAGCGACGGTGCGTTTTTGTTTGTGCGCGTTCTTTCCCGCCGTCTCGAACGCGCCATATCGGCCTCACGAGATCCGATATGAATTGAGGGGGATCGGCCATGGCGAAAAGAGAGCAACACAGCAATCGCGAACCCAAAAAGCCGAAGAAGGATAAGCCTAAGATTTCGTCTGTGTCTGTCGGCCCGGTTTGGGCTACGCTCGACAAGGCCCGAATAGAAGGCGCCGCCAAGAAGTAGCGTTGAGCGGTTGGCCACAGAAGCCCGTGGAGTCAAAATCGCGAAAGGCTTACCAACGGCGCATAGCTCGGCGTTGGCGTTTCCGCTTGCGGTCGAGAGTCCTGCGCGGCGTCTATCTAGCGACATGCCACGAATGTCACGCCGAGCTATGCGCAAAGCATCCATCGATAACGCGATTCGTCCGTCGGCCAGTGTAGCGACGTCGCAAGCGGTCGCCACGCGCATGACGAAACGCGCCGAAGACGAGACGGCCTTTCGCCTGATTGGCGATATCGCGGAGCGGCGGCTGGCGGAGTTCCGGGGGCCAGTGAGCACACTTCCGGTCACGGTCACCGCGGCCTCGCGACGCGGCGATCTTCTTGCTATGCTTGGCGGAAAGCAGGGGAGATTAATGGCAGAAAAAGTTGAGTTCCATAAGTCTGTAAAGGGGCCGCTTATGGAAACCGAGGATTGGTGGCGTCTGGTCATTGAAGATGATGGTCAGAGATTCGTCGAGCACGAATGGTCCTACGCTGACCCACACAAACTTGCATCTTCCGACAATAGCGGAACGAAGCGTTTTGCTGTCGATGAGTTCTTGGCCAGTGACGCGCCACAGGCTGTAAAAGATATGCTCACAAAACTGACCGGAAGTTAGAAATGCCACAGGCACCCTAAAGGCGAGAAGCGCCTCGCAAACGTCCTTGGCGGCTCAGTGGTTAAACATCAGCACAGCGCCGCCCAAAATCACGGCGACCACGACAGACGCGATCACCGCGTTAGCAATGGGAGGGGTGATGGGAGCGCGGGTCATACGAAAATCTCTAGACGCAAGCGGGCCAAACGTCGATTAGGCATGTCGCCGCACGCGTCCAGACGGAAGTGGTAGTCATCCTCATCGCGGAGAATGGCGGCGAGCTGGAGCCACACTATTCATCCAGCTCGCCTCGTAGTTGGGCCTCATCCCGCTGGACAGCATTCCTTCTTATGCTAACCTTTAGCCGCGCCGAAATGACGCATGTCACCACTTATGGGTGATAGAAAGAGTCTGAAAGACAAAGACTCGTGCGAGAAACAAAAGGGAGATGGTCATGGCTAGTAAAGAACTTGAAATCACATCGAACGTCTATCTTTTCGCTGGAATCGGCGCTGTTGTTATCGGCGCTCTCGCGAGTTTTGCTCTTGGCGGCGTGGCGAACACGATCGCCGCTGCTGTCGTCGGTGGCCTTGCGGGCGGCTGTCTCGGCCTCTTCTTCTAATCAATAGGAGCCGACGCAGGGCTTGGCTCGGCGTCGGCCGGGGAGGCGTCGTCAGCGGCAAAGCACCGCGATTGACCTCGTGGTGTTCGCACTTAGTTGAGCCGCAGGCCGTCCGCCTAGGGGCTGGCGCCGCCCGTGAACTTCGACGCCCGGTCAGCAATGGCCGGGCTTTTCGTGCGCCACCGCGAGCCGCACAGCGGGAAAATTTGCTCAGCCATCGACCTTGATCACCAATTTATTGGTCCGTGTGTCCATGACCACGACATGGGCTGCTTGTTTACCGGCTTTGACCTTCCTCGCGACTGCAACGGCGTCGCGGACGTCCATAGAACCGGTCATGCAAAACCTCGTCGACGCGGACTTCAAAGGGACATTCAACGAGCTTTGTCGGCGTTAATGCGTTCATGAGCTGTGATAGAAATACCCCTTACCCGCCGGAGAATTTGAGTTTCATAAGTGGAACAGAGCCAGCAGCGCTCAGTCTGGATCGTCAGGCCTATGCCGCCAACCTATGAACATGCACGTCGTGGCCTCCATTGTTCTGCATGCCGTACATGGCGGCGCGTTCATGTTCTTCGGTCCGGGTTCGCGCCCACAGCAACAGCCCGCCGCGCGCCAATTGCGCCTGCACCCAGTTGCGCTGACGACGTCGAATGAATCCGCCAATGCCCACGCCAATCACGCTGGCGGCCATGCCAGCGCCAATGCCCGCAAATATCGCCTCGGCGAAACTGCCGTAAATGGTCCAAACGGCGATCGCGCCAGCAATGGCGCCAACATAGAAGAGCAGGCCGATGAGCGCAGCTTTGCCTTCATTAAGCGACTCGGTTTCGATGTAGGAAATGCGAGGAGCTTCATCGCTGTCCT
>Ga0194120_10008353_pt1 | contig 13705 bp, 16 predicted proteins | sample TA2MahCa65mmetaG_FD_148642 | JGI IMG/M metagenome (GOLD analysis project Ga0194120, IMG submission 148642) | Freshwater microbial communities from Lake Tanganyika, Tanzania - TA2015019 Mahale Deep Cast 65m | ecosystem: Environmental > Aquatic > Freshwater > Lake | place: Tanzania: Lake... | reverse complement strand
TAATTTCTACTTCAGGGGTCATGTCTCCAGGCCCACTATTTGCTGCAAATATTTTCTACGGTCTAAAAGAAGGCGCAAAAGGTGGCCTGAAAATGTCTTTTGGCCACACTGTTGTTGAGCTGCCATTGATAATTCTGCTTGGCATTGGGATCGTCTCACTAGAGTCTGTTCCACAATTTCGAATTGCTATAGCAATACTTGGCGCGCTTGGACTTTTTGGTTTTGCAGGACTTCAGCTAAAATCTGTTTTTAGACATGATGCAGCTAATCAAATCAAAACAAAGTATGGACCATTTCTTTCAGGGATTTTGTTTAGTGCGCTGAACCCATTTTTTATAATATGGTGGTTTACAGTTGGATTCAAACTGATTTCTGACTCTATTGTGTTATGGTCGTTTTGGGGGCTATTGATTTTATTTGCATTACATATTTGGATGGACTTTGCCTGGCTTGGTTCTACTTCGTATCTTTCATCAAAAAGTTCAAAATTTCTGTCTCAGCGAAATTTTAGATTTTTGTTTATCATAATTAGCGGGTTTATGATCTACTTTGGAATAACGTTTCTGCTTGATGCGCTTTAGCTGCCATCTACTTTTGTGACATCAATTTCTATTGTGGAGACGTTTCTTTGCTTTCCATCTTGCGATGTTAGTGAATCAGAAGATATGCGAACGCCTGTTACCTTGTATCCAACAGAGTCCATTCTTTTGACAATCATCTGCGACACGTCAACTGCTTGCGTGATGCGTTTTCCCCTAGCCTTGATTGTAACTGTGGGTGAGCTTGCAAGCTGTGTAAGTGTTGCAGTAACATAAGTCATTATTGGTTTTACTCCAACAAAAATTACATTTCTGACCTTTACTGCTTCTTCTTCGTCAGCGATAGGTTCAGGCTCTTGACTTGGTTGTGTTTCTTCTTGTTCTTCAGTTGTAACTGTTTCTTCTTGCACAATACTAGGTTCGGGTTGCGGTTCTGGTGCTATTGGTGGCTCCTGAACTTTTTCTTCCGGCTTTACACTTTCTTCCTTGTGTTTTTCAAACTGTGAGAAAATTTCGTCTGCATCTCTTGATTTTTTTCCGCTCATTATGTGTTGACTAGAATTGGCTCTGTGTTTATTTAATGTTTAAGCTTTTTTTGCTCAATGTATTCTTCAAACAACTTTTCTAGCTCATCATTATTGCAAGATTTTATCTTTTCAACCAGTTCTTCTTCTTCAATTTCATAACAATTCAAAAGATCTTGTTCATCTTTATAAAAAACTAAAACCTTGTTGTTGAAAATACAATGGTATAGTTTTTCTTTTTCCATATGTTCTGGACGAATCTTGATACCGTCTTTTTCAGGTGACACAGGGTCTATCATAATAACCATAAATCAAAATAATATTTAGATGATTAGAGCCACGATATCATAATATGGATTCCAGATCATTGATAGGCGATGCATCGAGTAATTTTGCATGTTGATTTTGACTATTTTTATGCACAGTGTGAGGAAATAAGATCACCGCAGCTAAAGACAAAGCCTGTGGCTGTTTGCATATTTTCAGACAGGGGAGGTGACAGTGGAGCTATTGCCACCGCAAATTATGAAGCAAGAAAGTATGGCGTAAAATCAGGAATGCCAATAAAATTTGCTAAAAAAAGACTGGAAACAATAAAAGATGCAGTTTTTCTGCCTGCAGATTTTGATTTTTACTCAGAGGTTTCCTCAAAGGCTATGGAGATTATCAAAAGTTTTGCAGATATTTTCGAGTATGTGGGAAAAGACGAGGCTTATTTGGATATAACAAACCGAACAAACGGAGATTTTACTGTGGCAAGCCACATTGCACAACAGATAAAAAATTCTATACGCGAAAATGCAAAGCTTAGCTGTTCTATAGGGGTGTCACCTAACAAGCTTGTCTCAAAGATTGCATCAAGCTACAAAAAACCTGATGGCCTGACAGTCATTACGCCTGATGGTGTAGAAAAATTCCTAGATCCGTTAAAAATCAGAGAGATTCCCGGCATTGGTAAAAAAACTGAAGAACGATTTGGCGAAGAAAAATTTGAAACGATTTCACAGCTAAAAAAACTAGATGTTTTTACCTTAAACAAAATGTTTGGAAGAAAGATTGGAACTTACATATACAATGCCGCAAGAGGGATTGACGACGAGCCTGTAACACAAAGGCAACCAACCATTCAGTACAGCAAGATAGTAACCTTGACACAGGATTCAAAGGATTATGACTTTCTTCTCAAAAGCCTAGTTGAGCTTTGCAAGGAGCTTCATTCCATAGTTATGGAGGGAAATAGGATGTTCAAGTCAGTTGGAATACAGTTTGTCCAAACCGATCTTTCAAGTAAAACCAAGTCAAAAATGCTAAAAAATCCTACCTCGAGTTTGGATGAGCTGCAAAAAACTGCGATGCAGCTATTGCAAGAGGCGCTTGAAAATCAGACTATGCTGGTTAGAAGGCTAGGAGTCAAGGTATCCGAGTTATCCGAGGTTCAGGGCCAAAGCAACATAACAAGCTATTTTTAGACTGGAGGGTTTTTTGCAGCTTCTAATTTTTTGAGCCGCTTTGTTTCAATTGTTGTAACTACCATCAGAAAGACAAAGAGCCATGGCAGGAACATGATTTCGCCTGCAACAGAGTGAAACTCTTCAAACTCTTCCACATTTGTTGATATTTTTAATGCAAACAAAGACAATGAAAAGATTCGAATCATGTTTACGCCAATGGTTCCAATTATTCCCAAAGCAAAGTAGACAAGCTTTCTTTTGCGTTGTATGTTCATCTTTAACAAAAATGCCATCATCACAAGCGAGTAGATGATTACACTATGCACACCTGCAGATGGCCAAAATACCTGTAATGCAAATGGACCATGGTCGCCTTGAAGAAACATGAGGTTGTCCCGTGCAGTAGCTGCACCAAAATCAAACGTGTTGATGACCCACGCATTAACCTGTATTAGATATGGTACAACATATTGAAGCGGGCCAAGTGTATCATATGGAAAGAATGTGTCAAGTGCAAGAATTATGGCACTGCCTCCAAGAAATATTGGTCCTGCTGGCGCAATTCGAATCCATCTTTTCCCAAAAAATATACTTAGTGTTGCAATAACAAAGGCAGACATTACAACAAAATCCCACAACCACTCCCATGAATATATGAGTGGAACTTCGATTTCCTTGCCATAGTTTACAATGTTTTCTTTTAGTCCATATTCAGAGCCGGCAAGGTAAATCATGACAGCTGCTGCTAGAGGTATAACAACTAGAAGGCGTTTTTTTGGAACCTCTAGTTTTAGGCCAAAGAGTTCTGCTACGATAAATGCCATCGCAAAAAGAAATCCACCTCGCCCTTGGTTCCAGCTTAGGCTAAACGTGTCAGGAAATACAGCTAGAGCAAAAAGTATTGGACTAGCAATTATTAAAATTGCAAATATCACGCTTTTGTTTTGCATCCATCTACTCGAATTTATGTCGGAAATATATATTCCACTCAGAAAAAGTCTGCAATTGTTTTTTGTTTGATCAGCTTTAACATGTTTCCTTTTGAAAGCCACTCTGTTTTGCTAATGCTCATGTTTTTGCATGCAAAATTAATCGCATCATCAAAGCTTGATGCAATGTATGGTTTTTGTTTCATTGTGGCCCTAACTCCTTCTCGAACCTGCCAGACACCAACAGGGACTGCATATCCTGGTCTTATCTCGCGTAAAACCAATACAGCGCCTTGCGTCTGATTTTTTACAAAATATTCTGCAATTGCCAGTTTTGCAGCAAAATAGGCACCTGCGATGGCTGGAGGATGTTCAATTCCACGTGCGTCTTCAAAGTCATTTCCAAACCCAACTGCCTCGCCATCATGCCAAGCCTCTTGCATTTCAAACATCCACCTGTGCGGAAAAATTACCACAGAATACAGATTGTCCAGATGTTCAAAACAAAACACCTGACAAGAGTCTATTAGATCATAGTCTAGTATCTCTGATACAAGTGATTTTGATATAATGTCATCAGTTGCTGTTATGCTCCATCGCGTTGGCACAAGTTTTCGCTTTTTGCCAAACATTCCAATGCTGAAACATTTTTGGATTTTTGAAATCTCGATTCCGTTGTTGTATAATGCAAGCACTGCATCTTCTGCCTTGAGGTCTCTGTCATAGTAGGCTCTTTGGATGAACTTGTCAGAAGACGAGCCAGAAAACTTGGAGTTTTTTATCTCACCTATTGGACCAAACGGCGCACTTTCGCCATCAATTGATGTTACAGGAATTGTGTTTTTGTGAAATTCAATGTCTGATTCAATTGGACGTGATGACATGGCAACTTCTTGCAGGTCTTCAATGTATTTTCCTTGAGTGTCATATATTGACATTTTTTTAATTCCACGAATAAGGTTTAGTCGAAAATTTACAATTTCCTCTAGAGTTTTTCCAGACCATTTTTCTGGAATATCAAGAAGACTGGTGTCTCCATGAATTGGTGGCACCATTGGACCAACAAACACCTTTGGATAATTATACGAGCCAACAAAAACTGATGGAGGACTAGAACCGCTTACCGCATTAGATGAAAAAAGATTTGCATATCTTGATAGATATTCCTTCCAGTTTGATTCTATTGATTCACGTATTTCGCGTGCACTGCGAGTCATAAGACAATAAAGAATTCATTTTCTATTAACTTGACTAAAAACAAAGTTTGACTGTATGTCAATGCGAGATGTTTAAAATTGAAAAACAATAACGAAAAGCATGGCAATTGAAAGAATAGTGTCTTTTCTTCCTAGTGCGACAGAGCTGCTCTATGAGCTGGGACTAGAAGACAGAATTTTTGGCGTCACCCATGAGTGTCTATACCCAGAGAAAGCGAGGACAAAGCCCCGCGTGATAACCTCAGTTTTGAATCCAGATGTTCTCAGTAGCAAGGAAATCGATGACAAGATCGTAGAGTTGATGCGAAATGGAATGGATATTTTCTTGCTTGATGAAAAAAATCTCATAAGGGCAAACCCTGACCTTATAGTGTCGCAGGAAATTTGCGAAGTGTGTTCTGCATATACAAATCAGGTAAACAAGGCCCTGAGTATTCTAGATAAAAAGCCCGAAGTACATGTGCTAAATCCAACTGATCTTGAGGGAATTCTTGCCAGTGTTGGCGAGCTTGCAAAAAAGGTTGAAAGAGAGCAGCAAGGAATGAATCTACGCAAATCACTTGAAAAAAGAATAGCGTACATCAAATCCAAAAAATTCGAAATAAAGCCGCGGGTTTTGTGTATTGAGTGGGTCGAGCCTTTTTTTACATCAGGCCACTGGGTTCCAGAAATGGTAGAAATTGCAGGTGGTGAGAACCTTGTCAGCAAAAAGGGTGAAAAGTCAAGAAGAATGACACTTGAGGAGATAGAAAAAGCAAATCCAGAGATAATCATCATGATGCCATGTGGCTTTGATACAGAGCGAACCATTTCCGAATACAAAAAAATTCTTGAAAATAATGACGTGTGGAACAAATTACAAGCTGTAAAGACAAACAGCGTTTTTGCCGTGGATGCAAACTCGTATTTTAGCAAGCCAAGCATTAGAACAATAACAGGTCTTGAGATTTTAGCAAAAATAATTCATCCGCAAGTGTTTGGTGAGCTTGATGTTCCTAAAAATTCATTTAAACAGATCTAGCTTTTAATTTTACATTCAAGTGAAAGCGATTTTGTTGTGGTGTAATAAGTAAATCCCAGAATAGCTAGTGCGACAAGTCGTAACGGTATTTCATAGTTTGATACAAATGCGGTTGCTATCCCTCCAGTGGTACCAAATGTAGAGATTATTGCAAATCCTATTGGTCCACAGCTACATGCACCTGCAGAGGCGCCAATTATAGAACCAAACAAACCTCCACTCATTTTTCGTGCCTGATTGTGAAGTATTTTAATTCTATATGCATTCATTGCAATTACAAGGCCAGACAAGACAGATAGTGCAACTATCAAGGAAAACCCAATGATTCTGTCAGATGGAATATCCATGACAAGGTATGGTTTTATGAAAATATACTCTGAAACAATTGCAAGTGGAACAAATAATCCAATTGATATTATTGCAGCAATGAGAAGATATTTTCGATTTGAAAAAACCATCTTTAGTGTTTGTGCCATTCTAATGCAATGAGTCGATTACGCTCTTAAATACTTAGTATGGTCCAGAGTTATTTTTTTCGTCTAAATAGATTTGCAAATTTTTGTGCTGCAGAGTCTAGTGGACATGATTCATAGCTTACTTGAGAATTATGCTGGTGCTCATCAAATTTTTTCTTTGAATCAAATACTGTATCGCATTTTTCGCAATAGATTTTTGATGTGGGCTTTTTTGTAAATTCGTCCATGTTCTGAATTATTCTATGGGATTAAAAACAATTTTGCTTACAGATAGTGGATTCTCATATGGAGATTGTGTACCACTTCATATGGCGTCACATGACCGCAGTGCGTACATGAGAACATCTGACCTGAGGGTTTTGCAGCTCGTTCTATTGGTTTTCCTGAAATTGATGTGATTGATATTATGTTACCACGCGATATTACTGCAAAGTTTCGCGATTCTTCAATAGAGTCCAAGAATTCTTTAATCGATGCTATTACCTCCTTTTGGTCTATAGTATCGCCCTCATTTATTGGTGATAAGACAAACTCGTGAAGTTTTAGTGAAGGAACTGCTCCAACTTGGTCTGACACATATACTACAAGTTCGTTTTTTATGGCCTCAACATCACGGCAGTTTACTGTAATCAATATCAAAAAAAATTACTAGAGCCTATTTTAGTCTTAGAATGAATTCAAAATGGAGTTTGCTAAAAATTTTTTGAAAAGCTATATTCATGCATGATATTTACCCATATTTGTGGCAGAATCAGAAACATTTGGAGTTGAAAGTGGATATGGAGAAAAAGCGGTAGAGTGGATCAATGCAGAGGCAAAAAAGCAGGGAAAAAAGTTTGAGGCCAGATTATATGATTATGAGGTTACAACGCAGAACTTTGGATCATTTGAGATGTTTTCATGGATTGGTGATGTGGGTGTTGCAAGAGAGCTGATTTTAAAGGCAAGTAACCGATTTAAGATCAAAGTTATTGAAGGCAGCTACAAACCAAAAGAAAGAATATTCAAAACACACAAGTCAGATTATGCCATGGTAAGGAAAGGCGACAAGGTTATCGGCCATTTAGAATTTGAAGCGCCAATTCTAGGCTCTTCCAAATGGAAATTAAAAAAAGAGGAAAGAAGATAGGGTATGACAAGGATTGGAATTATTGGCACAGGCATGCTTGGCAGTGCTGTTGGCATGCATCTCCTAGATTCTGGTTTTGAGCTAACAGCATACAATCGAACAAAAAATAAAACAACAGAGCTTGCAAAAAAGGGAGCCAAAGTAGTCGATTTTCCAAAAGATGTTGCAAAAGCATCAGATGTTGTTTTTACTATAGTAAAAAATGCAGATGCTGTAAAGGATGTATCGTTTGGAAAAAATGGCATTATTGAAGGAAAACATGATGGCTTGGTTGTAGCAGACATGAGCACGATAAACCCAGTTGAATCAAAAAGTATTGCAATAAAGTTTGCAGACCATGGCATAACTATGCTTGACACTCCTGTCATGGGAGGGCCAAACGTTGCAATTGACGGCAAGCTTGTAATGATGGCATCAGGTGATAAACCAACTTTTGAAAAATATCGTAAAGTCTTTGATACTGTAGCAAATCAGGTATTTTTTCTTGGAGAAAACGGAACAGCGCACTCTGTAAAGCTTGCAATGAATATTCAGATAGCACTGCTTGCACTTGCTATTTCTGAAGGAATTACGCTTGCAAGAGCTGCAAGGGTAGATCCTGAGATATTTTTGAAGATACTAAATTCAACTTATTTCAAAACTGGGATGAGTGAAAACAAGGCATACAAGATGATAAAGGACAGCTTTGAGCCAACATTTACCCTAAGCAATCTAAAAAAAGATCTAGATACGATAAATGAGGCTGCAAGGGCTTTTGGCGTCAGTCTTCCAATCAGTACAAGGGCAAACGAGGTTTTCCAAAAAGCAGTTGATGCGGGATTTGGAGATTTGGATTATACAGCGATTTTAGCTTATATCATGAAGTTATCAAAACAAAAATAGTGTTTTAAAATCGATTTTTAGCAAATTCTTTTTAAAAAGATACGTTAACTCTACTATATGCGGCTAAAGGACAAGGTTGCAATAGTGACTGGCGCATCAAGTGATATTGGAGCAAGTATTGTAAAACGATTTGTTGATGAGGGTGCCAGGGTTGTTTTGCTTGGCAGAAATCTAGAATCACTTGAAAAGACACGAAATTCTATAGCTAAAAAAAATTCCATAGTTTCAATGTCTTGCGATATTACAAATGAATCTCATGTACTTCAGACAGTTGACCAGATAGCTGCTAATTATGGCAGAATCGACATTCTAGTAAACAATGCAGGTGCGATTAATGATCCTGTCCATTTTCATGAGATGTCAGACTCGGACATTATGAATTTGATAAATGTGAATATGCTTGGAGCATTCAAGATGACAAAGGCTGTTTTAGTAAAAATGCTTGAAAGAAAGGGAGGGTGCATTGTTAACATTGGCTCGATTTCAAGTGAACGTGCAATTCCAAAAGTGCATCTTGCTGTCTATTCTGCAACAAAGGCCGCAGTTTCCATGTTTACAAAAGCTATTGCAGTAGAATATGCTAGAAAAAATATACGATGCAACTGCATCAACCCAGGAATTATCAAGTCAGGCATGATAAAGCCATACCTTGACGATCCTGCTGCAAGAAAGGTTCTAGAAAATAGACAACCGCTAAATCGAATCGGCGAACCTGTTGATGTTGCAAACGCCGCAGTCTATTTAGCTTCAGATGAAGCAAACTGGGTCACTGGAATTATTCTCAACATAGATGGCGGCAAGTCAGCATCTGAGGGCTAGTCTGAGAGTATAGTTTTTGCCAAAAGCTGCGCGACTCGTAACGGTTCTGGTACCGAGCCCTGCAAAGTTAGATCATTTAAGATCATGCTAGCCTCTTCTACAGTACAGCCTTCGTTTCTTATGTAAATTTGACTAGATGTACCTAATGTAACTTTGTGTCGCGGGCCTAATTTTTTGTAGGCTTGCAATTTTGATTCATACAAGTCTGGAAAGTGTTTTTTTATTGCCTCCTCAATGCCGGCCGAGTCTTGATATGTTACGCCAATGACAGGAAGATTTAACGAGTTTGAGATTTTTTTGACATCTACAATGTTGTACATTGAAATAATTATTCCTGAGATAAGCAAATAGCTAATGTCTTGCCTGTCTAGTTTTTGATACATTGCCAGAATTTCATCTGTTGCGTCATTTCCTTCAAGTGTGGCCTTGCCAAGTACAAATCCATCAATTATAAAATCACGCCGCATGACAACGCCTGCAAGGATAGATTTTTTTGAGTTTTGTGAGAAACTTTCAGCTATGGCAAGCCCTCGAAGGCCTTTTTTTTCAAGATGCAGGTGTTTTATCATTTTTCTTCCTCAGATACTTTTGATATACAATGCCAGAAATGACTGCGATCATGGCTGTAAGTGCAGACCATACTACAAAGGAAATAACGTGGGATTCGGCCATAGAGTAAAGATCCGCGTTTAGGTATTATAACATAAGTCTTTGAAATTTAAGCAGACAGTTTTGGAATAAAATAAATACATTTACCATATGCCAACTGTTATGCCAGAGATCGTTTGTGAAGCCTGTGGAAAGCGAATGTTTCATGAAAATGCTGACACGCTAAAAGCAGAGGATGCAATACACAAAAAGTTTTGCCGCAAGGAAGCAGGCGCATACAGCTATATGCATCGAGATTCACAACATAACAGACCAATGGATCCTGAAAGAGAAGTTGATGCAGACGGCAAACCTATCTTAAAGAGATAAATTTCATTTTATATTTTAGAAATTCCTGAATTAGCAATTGAATATACAATTTGATGTAGTAATAGTTGGGGCAGGGCCTGCTGGGGCATCTGCGGCATATATTGCTGCAAAAAACAATTGTAGTGTTGCCTTGCTTGAAAAAGAAGAGTCAGTTGCACAGACTGTTCGCACAAGTGGCGTGACATGGATAGAAGATACAAGGGCTTTTGGAATTCCTGCTGATTGTTACAATCCAATTAAACACTATACATTTTGCTCACCAAACAACGAAGTGACAATAAGTGATGCACAACCGCGTGCTGCAGTGCTAGATGTACGAAAGACATATCGATTCTTGGCAGAGCAGGCAGTCAAAGAAGGGGCAACACTTTTTGTCAATGCTGGTGCAACAAATGCTGTTACAGATTCTAGCGGAAAGATTACTGGCATCAAAGCTAGTTTGGCAAAAGAAGAGATTGTTTTCCAAGCCAGAGTTGTAATAGATGCAAGCGGCTTTCAGTCAGTTGTCGCAAAATCACTAGGTCTTGTCTCACAATGGAAAAAATTTGGTGCAGGTGCAGAGTATGAAGCAACCGTTGAAAACATTGATTCAGATACCTGGTATCTCATGGTTGGCCAGAGATATTCTCCTTCTGGCTATGCGTGGATTTTTCCAGTGGGGGACAATAAGGTAAGGATAGGGGTCGGGGTTGGAAAGCCTGATTCTAGCGTTGATCCTACTCAAAGGTTAGATGAGATTATAGAAAAAAAGCTAGGCCCCATCAAAAAACTAGGAAAGATATCACCTATCGAATTTCATTATGGCCTTATACCAAATGATGGGCTAGTACGAAAAACATCATATGATAACTTGATACTTGTTGGCGATGCTGCTGGTTATGCAAATCCGCTAGTTCTAGAAGGTATCAGATATGCCATAAAGTTTGGAAGAGTTGCAGGTAAAGTAGCTGCAGATGCCATCAAGGCAAATGATACATCAGAAAAAATGCTATCAAAGTATGAAGAAAACTGGAGAAAAGCAATCTCATCAAAAATAAACTCTGCATACAAGGTACAAAGCAGATGGATTGGACTATCAGATGAGCAGTGGGATAAAGAAATTGAAATCATAAACGAGCTGAGTGCAGACGAGTTTCTTGATTTTATTAGAGCCGATTTTGGTTTATCAAGCATAATTAGACTTGCCGCACATCACCCAAAGCTTGCAGTAAGACAACTATTTGGCATGGTAAAGGCTGCACAAAAAAAATAATCAACTAAAAAGATTATGCTATTGCCAAAAACTTTTGTTGTTCTCTAAGCCTTTCTGAAAAATTTTGATAGTAGATCTTTATTGCAGACGCACATTCTTCGTGGTATTGCTCAAAGGTTTGCTTGCCACAGTTTACACAGATCATGCTTGTGGCCTTTTTACATTCGGCGCAAATTGTAAGCTTGGTGAGTCCTCCTCCACATGTTCTACATGATTCGTCTGGCATTTACTTTCAAGCATATGCCTGAAAATTTGCATTTAAGACTTGGGTAGAATTCATACGTGACGCAAAGTGTCAAAAAAAATTATTTCATGGCTTTGTTTTTTCGTTGTTTTCTTTTAGCCAAAATAAATCCAACTATGATTATTCCTGCAGCTAGTACAACAATTCCAACATAGTCATTTTCTGTATCTACCTCATCGCTTTTTTCTGAAAATGAATGTTCAGGTAGTTGTTGTGGAGTAGAAACTGCAAGAAAACTAGTCGTATAGATGTCAGGCCGCAGGACAGCGTCCGATATTGCAAATATTTTAAGATCATTTGCACCCAAACCAAGTTTACTTGTCTCTTCTGGCAAAAACTCTAGTGCGACAGTATTGTCAGTGATTTTTTTTATACCAGAGCTAACCGTTGTGCCTTGCGGGTTTGTCATAAAGTAGTAGATTTGAGACGAGTCAGACGTGCTTACAGGAATTGTAATCTGTTCTCCCAGTGTAACTATTTTTGGAACACTTGCACTAATTATTTTTGGATACTTTACTTCTTCAAAGCTCTTCCAGTGTCCTGCCTCAAATGGATAGGCAGGATCATCAATTGATTTTATTGTTATAGTTCTTGATTCTGGCGAGTATGACTCGAGGTAAAATGGACCATTGCTTATTATGGCGTGATTGTTTTTTTCAATCCACTTTATTGACGCGTCGTATCGTGATTCAAAATATTTTTGATCAGAGTTGAATTTTGCCAAGGGTTTTGGAACAAAGCTTGATTTTTTGGAATCATCAAGATAGTTTTTTATCAAAACCGCATTGTTTGGCACGATTAAAGAAAGCCAGTCGATGTTTTTTCCTGCTGCGCCAGACCTTGAAAATGATACGGTGCCATCAATTACAGATTTTTCCATTGCAAGCATTATTTCCCATGGGGTTGATGACCACACTCCGCCCCAGTCGGCAATCTCGGCTTCATCAAAATGCCAATAGTTTACGTATACTTCGATAGTGTCCTCATCTACTATTCTAATTCCAACAATTGTGTCTACTAGCTGGCTTGCCTGAGGGGTATACTCAGAATCAAATGTTTTGTCATTTTCTTGTTTTTGAGATCCCCATTCCATTACAAAGTAAAGCGAATACAAAATGTCGTTTATGTCCATTCTTTGGCCGTTGTGCCAGTTTGCAAACAGCAAATCGTATGTGATTTTGCTTGTTGCCTTGCCATCTGATACAGATTTCCATTCTTGTGTGAGAGGATCCCAATTTATCACACCGTCAGGCAGACTCACATAGCCATCAGGTCCTCCAGTCTCTACCTTCCAAGGAGTTCTGATAGGAAATGATTCGCCAGTATATGGATGCTTGAACGTTCCAGGGTCTGCGAGGGCATCCCAAATATTTCTGCTGTAGAAATCTGTAATTCCCATTACAGGATTCCATGCTCCCTGATAGATCTGCTTTACACCAATTCTTAGAGTGTCAGAGTCACTGCGTGAGTTAATTGGCGTGAATCTGCTTGGCACACCAGCTCCAAAGTCGTTTATTATTCCACTTATTTTTGGACTGGCAACATATTGATCAATTTTGCTTGCAATAAAGATTCGTATAGATTCCTTTATTCCCTCAACTGTAGCTTTTTTTACAAGCTCAGCTCGCTCTTGTGCTGAGCTAAAATTTCCAGTATAGATTTTTTGTGTGATAGAATCAATATAGTCATTTTTGTAGTTCCAATAAGTTGGATCATTAAATCCAGGCATGCTAGAAAACCATGGAGAATACATCTGGGCAAGGCCAACTGGATCATATTTTACAAACGCAGAGCGCCCGCCCCATCCTTCGGTGTAAATGTGCCACTTTAGCTCAGCTGGGTCAGAGCCATACACAACAACAAAGGCCTTGTTTAGATCACCAAAGTCTTTTACTACTGCAAATCCAAGTTTTTCTAGCTCTGATGAGAGGACCTCACCTATTGATTTTCTTACAGGATCATCACTTCTGATAAAAATTCGAATTTCTAGTTCTTTGCTTTGGTATGTCCATTTTCCATTGATTTTTTCTGCACCAGCCTCTTCTAGTTTGTCTGAGATCATCTTTTCTGCAAGGTCGGGATTGTACTGAAAGTGAAACGACTCTAGCTCATCGAGGATGTAAAAATAATCTGGATCAAAAGGACCGTAATTGGAAATCATTGAAACGCCGTATCCTCCCATCAGTTCATTGACAATGAGGTTTCTATCTATCAGATAATTTAGCGCAAACCTTACCTCAACAA
>Ga0194120_10008352_pt1 | contig 13706 bp, 9 predicted proteins | sample TA2MahCa65mmetaG_FD_148642 | JGI IMG/M metagenome (GOLD analysis project Ga0194120, IMG submission 148642) | Freshwater microbial communities from Lake Tanganyika, Tanzania - TA2015019 Mahale Deep Cast 65m | ecosystem: Environmental > Aquatic > Freshwater > Lake | place: Tanzania: Lake... | reverse complement strand
GGTGAAGAGTTGCAGCACGGCGTCCCGCCGGTGCGGGTGGCGGTCGAGCAGCGTGCGGAAGTAGTCCACCGACCGGCGCGGGTCGCGCATCTGCGCATACATCACACCGATGTTGAACAGAACGAAGAAGAAGCGCTCGTCGCGCCCCTCGAGACCGGCCATGGAGACCCAGCGGAAGTAGGTGAGCGCGCGCCGGTGGTCACCCTCGGCGACGTACAACTGCCCGAGCTGCACCGCCGCGTGGCCGCGATTGGACTCGGCCATGGCGCTCTCGAACACCAGACCGAACTCGCGCGCGGCCTGCAGGCGCTTGCCCTCCTGCGCATGCAAGTAGGCCAAGTACAGGCGCGCTTCTTCGTGGGACGGATCGGCGGCGACGGCCTCGTCGAGCAAGCGACGGCCCTTGTCGAGCGGCGAGGCGATCTCCTTCAGGCGGCCGTTGAGCATCGAGCGCGCGTGGCCCCAGTCGATGTCGGCGATGGAATCCGCGCTGCCATCGGACACCAATCCGTCGATGAAGCGCTGTCCGTCGAGTTGGACCGGATCGACCTCGACCGCGGGTTCGAACACGTGGGTGCGCAGCCAATCGGGGCGCGTCCCGGCGAGCACGTAGGCCTTGCCGAGCTGGTAGAAGATCGTGGCGAGCTTGTGGACCAGCTCGAAGGAGCTCGCCTGCGCGTAGAGCGCCGAGCCGGTCAGGCTGCTGATGTGGGCGAGCAGGCGCGAGGGGTCGGACACGTCGCGGTGCAGGCGCACGCAGCGGCGCGTGTCTTCGAAGAAGGCGCGGCACGAGTCGCACTCCTCGAGGTGCACCAGCGCGCGGGCGGCCGCGGGCTCGTCGATCTCGCCGTCGACGAGGCACGAGAGGTCGAGCTGGAAGTGCTCGCACACCTCCGAGCCGCCGCCCGCGGACCCCGCGCCCCAAGTCTGGAAGTTCCAGTCACTTGCCATGATCGTCCTCCGCTCCAAGTCTGGAGCTCGCCTCACCCTCACCCTCACCCTCACCCTCACCCTCACCCTCACCCTCACCCTCACCTGCGAGCGCGGTGCGCGGGTCGCGCGAGGGACGGCACTCTGCCGGCTGCCCCTCGAACACGCTCTGCATCGCGCGGTGGATCTTTCGACGCGCGCGGAAGATCACCATCTTCAAGTTCTCGAGCTTGATGCCGAGCCGCTCCGCCGCGCTGCGGTAGGAGAGCTCCTCGATCTCCACCATGTGGATCGCCGCGCGCTCGCGCGATCCGAGCATCGAGTAGAAACGCAGGTACAAGTGCAGGTAGGTCAGATACACCCGCCCGCACTCGGCCTGAGCCTCGCCCTCGACCAGATCCTCTTCCGGACGCTGCGCGCGCGTCTGGGGTTGCTCCGCGAGATCCTCGATCGCCACCTCATGCCGTCCGGCGCGCCCCTGTGCGCGCAGGTGCTTGAGCACCGTGTTGCGCACGATCATCGCGGTCCAGACGCGGAAGGCGTCGGCGCGCTCGGCGTTGAAGCGGTGCGGGTAGCGGTAGACGTTGAAGAACACTTCCTGCAGCACGTCGCGCGGATCCGACTTGCTGCCGTAGCGGCGCAGGCGGTGTGCGACCTGCACGAGCAGGTGCTCGCTGTTGAGGTCGTAGAGCAGGCCGAAGGTGCCGCGCCCGCTCGTGCAGCGGAAGCACTCCATCAGCCGCGTCGAGAGCGCATCGCGCAGGGACTCCGAACTCTGTGCGGCACTATCGAGTGCACCAGCGGCACTTGCGCCTGCGGCACTTGCGCCTGCGGCACTGTCGAGCAGCGCGAGCATGCGAGCCAACTCCTCCGCCGGCAGCTCCGCGCGCAGAGCGGCGAGCCGTGCGCGCACGGATCCGCCCAACACTCCGCGAGGAGCTTCAGCCGCGCCCGTTCGAGTCTGGCGCTGGGAGTCTGCGTCGAGCATGTGCTCCGCCGACCGGGGTGGGCTCGCGGGGCCTCGACCGAGGTCGGAACGCCGGAGCGGGTTGGAGAGGAGAGTGGAAGAGCCGGATCCGTTCGCGTCGCGGTCTGCGCTCGTGCGAGCCACGGGCGTCCGCGCGCCGCGAGGGATGCTGGAATGGGCAATTCTAGATGGGCCGAAACACGCAGTTACCGCCGCAGCCGGTTCGGTTGCCAAAAAATCACCGCAAGAAGCCTGTGCGCTGCACTCAAGTCCTCATCGTAACAGGACTTACGAGCACTTCAAGAACTCGTCCATGCCGTGGCGAGCCCGCTCCACCCACAATGGCGCACCCATGGACGCCGCCGCCCGCGCCCTCGACCTAGCCCGCACGCTCGGCTTCGACCTCGCCGGCCTCGCTCCGCTGCGGCCGCCGCGCGACGCGGCGCACTTCGCCGACTGGCTCGCCCGCGGGCACCACGGCGGGCTCACCTACCTCGAGCGCGACGCCCCGCGCATCCTCGATCCGCGTCTCGACGCCCCGCGCGGCCGCACCCTGCTCGTGGTCGGTCTGGCCCACTCGCGCCCCGCCGTCGCCCTCCGGGGCGGAGCCCGCGTCGCGCGCTACGCCGCCGGCCGCGACTACCACAACGTGCTGCAAAAGCGCCTGCGCAAGCTGCGCCGCGCGCTCCAGCGCGAGGGCCTGATCCCGCGCGACGACCCCGCGCGCATCGGAGTGGACGCCGTGCCGCTGCTCGAACGCTCCCACGCCGCCGAGGCCGGTCTGGGCTTCGCGTCCAAGGCCGCCAACCTGCTCCATCCGAGCTTCGGTCCGTGGTTCTTTCTGGGCGAGCTGGTGCTCGACGCCGACCTCGCGCCGACCCCGCCGCCGAGCCCGCCGCCGGGCTCCTGTGGCACGTGCACCGCCTGCATCGACGCCTGCCCGACGCAGGCGATCGTCGGACCCGGACGAGTCGACGCCGGACGCTGCATCAGCTACCAGACGATCGAGCAGCGCGGCCCGATTCCCCACGAGTTGCGCTCCGCCATCGGCAGTTGGGCCTTCGGCTGCGACATCTGTTCCGAAGTCTGCCCGTGGGGCGCGAAGGCGCCGGACTTGAGCGCGCGCTTCGACCTGCAACCGGCGTTCGAGCAGGGCGTCGAGCGATGGATTCGCTGGCGCGACGACGCGCAGCTCGCCGCGGCGCTCGCGGGCTCGCCGTTGCAGCGCGCGGGGCGCGACGGACTCGCCCGCAACGCCGCCATCGTGCTCGGCAACGCGCCGACGGAGGATGGCGAGAGCGTGCTGCTCGAGGCGCTCAACTTCGACGCCTCCGCGCTGGTGCGCGAAGCCGCCGCGTGGGCCTTGGCCAGGGGGTATGCCCGGCGAGACGCGGTCGCGCGCTCGCGAGCCGCCGAGAGCGACCCGCTCGCCCGCGCCGGCATGGAGCGCACTCTGGCCGAGGGGCCCTAGGCGCCGTCGCGAGAGCGCGACGGCCGCCCCGCGCGCGCCGAGATTTCTCGACGCCTCGGCGCAGCGAGCCGCAAGTGCCCGCCAGCAAAGCACTTACGGCAGCGACTCGGACCGCCACCGGGCGCCGCGGCCACGCCAGCGCCGTCGCCGCCCGCGCCGACCGTCGAGATTTCTCGACGCTCACCGCGCGGCGCAGCACCTGCTCACAAGCCCCGACGTTTCGTCATAACTCGTGATGGCACCTGCACTTGCACCGCAACTCGCGCCCGCCATCGCGCGCTTGGCCCCGCGCTTGCTCCCTCGGAGGGCGAACACCACGCACTCCGGCACACGACCCCGAGCACGAGCGAGCAGCACCATGGAACTCAACGACTACTACAGCGACCGCAAGTTCTGCGCCCACTGCGACCGCTACGTCCCCTACCTGATGAGCGTCGAGCGCAGCTACTGCGCCGACTGCGGTCAGGAAGTGCGCCTGTTCTCCGAAGGCGACTGGAAGCGGTTCCACGAGCAGATCGAGGTCCGCAAGTCCAAGGGTGGCCGCCCGCGCAAGGGTGAGGACAAGAAGACGGCCTGATCGAAACGACCGACAGCCCCCCGCTCCGCCGCGCACCCGAGCTCCCGCCGGTTGCGCGGCGGTGCCCTTCTCGGGAGCAGCGCCTCGCTCACAGCCGCGCGGCCGACGCGCGGGCCCGCTCGGCCGCGCTCGAGTCTCCGAGCGCGGCGAAGTGACGCTCGAGCGCCTCCCACGCCGCGCGCGAGGTCGCGAAGCGCTGTTCGAGTTCCGCCGCCAACTGCGCGCCGAGTTCGCGCCGCCCGAGCGCATCCGCGGCCTCCAAGCTCTCGCACTGCAACTCCAGCGTCCGCGGAGCGAGCCGCACGGCGCGCGCGAGCACTTCGCCCAAGCCCTCCGGATTGCGCGCGGCGCGGTGCAGCTTCAGCAGCCTCGCGAGCGGCTCGACCGCGCGCGGGTCGTGCAACAACAGCCCCTCCTGCGCGCGCACCTCCTGCTCGATCGCACTCAGCTCGCGGAACCTCGTGCGCGAGCGCTCCGCCTCGTCCTCGCGCCCGAGCTCGGACTGCACCTGCGCCAAGAGAAACCAGGGACGCGGCTCGTGCGGCCCAAGCTCGATCGCTCGCCCGAGCGCGGCGAGCGCCTGCTCCGATCGACCGAGCTCGAACAGCGCCTGTGCGCGCCACGCGAGCGCGTCGGCGTGGTCGGGCTTGAGCTCCAGCGCGCGCTCGAGCCGCGCGAGCGCCCCGCTGGGGTCGCCCTGACGAAGCAGCGCGAGTCCCAGCCCTCGCCACGCCTCGGCGCTCGTCGGCGCAAGCGCGAGCACGCGCTCGTAGTGCGCCTGCGCGCGCGCGTAGTCGCCGAGCGAGTAGTAGCAGTGCGCGAGCGCTTGCGTCGCGCCGAGTTCCCCGGGCGCCACGGCGAGAAAGCGCTCGAACACCGCGGCTGCGTCGCCGTAGCGGCGCAGCCGAAAGTGCGCGACCCCGAGTTGGTAGAGCGCCGCGGGAAAGTCCGGCTCGCGCGCGAGGGCGGCGTGCAGGTGCACGAGCGCGGCCGCGTAGTCGCTCTCGCGGTACGCCGTGAGCGCGAGAGCGAGCGCGTCGTGCACGGAATCGGGCAACTGGTCCGTGGGCTTCCACTCCCGCCAGCGGCCTTCGCCGGCCCGCGACAAGCGCGAGGGATCGAACGAGAGCGCGGCCGCGCGCTCCGCGCTCGTCTGCGCCGCGGACGCCAGCGCGAGCGCGAGGACCGCGCAAGCTGCGAGCGCGCGCCTCACGCGTCCGGCTCCTCGATGCGCACGAGCCGGTTGCCGAGAACGTGCTCCAGAACGCTCGTCCGTCCAGACGGCCAGCGCACTTCGATCCGCTCGAGCTGCTCCGCGCTCCCGAGCCCGAAGTGCACTTCGGGTGGCACGCTCGACTGGAAACCGCCGCTGGTGCGAACCTCCGCCGTGCGCTGTCCAGCGCTCCACACCGCGGTCACCTGCGCGCCGAGCGCGAAGCGGTTGCGCGACTTGGAGCGCAGCTCCACGCGCAACCAGCGCGCCCCCGCGCCGTCCGCCGCCGTGCGCGCGCGATTGCGCAGCACGAGCACCGGACCATCGAGTTCGAGCACCACGAGATCGAGGTCGCCGTCGCCGTCGATGTCTCCCACCGTCGAAGCGCGCAGCACGCGCGGCGCGCCCTCGAACAGCGGCTCGACCGCGAACCGGCCGTCGGGAAGCCCGCGGTAGAAGTCGGCGGGCTGCGCATAGCTCGTGTCCGTGCCGGGCTCGTCCGCCTGCGGATACACGTGGCCGTTCAGCGCGAACGCGTCGAGGCGTCCATCGAGGTCGAAATCGTGCAGACCCGTGCCCCAGCCCAGCCGCGTCAGGCTCGGCCCGCCGATTCCCGCTGGCCCCGAGCGTTCGACGAAGCCGCGCGCGCCGCGCGAGAGGTACAGCGCGTTGTTCTCGCCCGAGAAATTCGTGACGAGCAGGTCCGCGCGCCCGTCGCCGTTGAGGTCGCCGACCGCGATGCCCATGCCGGCCTGCTCCTTGCCGTTCATGTCGTGGCTCACGCCGCGCTGCAGGCCGACCTCGCGAAACGTCCCGTCGCCTTGGTTGTCCCACAGGAAGTTGGGCGTCGAGTCGTTGGCGACGTAGAGGTCGGCGTCGCCGTCGCGGTCGTAGTCGAGCGTGACGCAGCCGAGCGCGAAGGCCGCGCTCGCAGGCGTGAGCTTGGCCGTCGCCGTCGCGTCGACGAACGTGCCCTCGCCCGTGTTGCGCAGGAGCCAGTCGTGCTCCGCCGCGAGCCCCTGCGGCCCGCACATCACGTCGTGTCCCTTCCAGCGACAGTCGCCGCCGCTCGGCGGCACCTTGCCCAGCTCGAAGGTCAGGTAGTTCGCCACCGCGAGGTCGAGCGCGCCGTCGCGGTCGAAGTCGAGGAACGCCGCGCTCGTGCCCCAGCGCCGTTCGTCGCCCAGACACGCGAGCTCGCGCGGCTCGAAGCCCTTTCCATCGCGATTGCGCACGAGCTGGTCGCGCCCCCAGTGCGTCACATACAGATCGAGCCAACCGTCGCCGTCGACATCGCCGACCGCGCAACCCATGCCCCAGCGCGACGGCGCGATCGCCCACGCCGCGGGGGCCGCCGCGAAGTGACCGCTGCCATCGTTGAGGAACAGGCGCGTCGGAAAGCCGGGTTCGCCGCGCGCGGCGCGCTCGAGCGTCGAGCCATCGACCACGACCAGATCGAGGTCGCCGTCGCCATCGAAGTCCGCGAGCGCCAGTCCGCCGCCATTGACTTCGAGGATGAAGCGCTTGTCGCGCGCACCGCAGGTCGTGTGCACGCCGACGAGCGCCGTCGGATCGAGCGCGAACTGCGGCGACTGCGCGGACGCGAGACACAGGGAGGCGAGACACAGGGAGGCGAGGGCCACGCTTCCAAGGATAGGCGAGCGCAACGCTGGTTGCGCGCCTTCGCGGCGCGCCGCGCCACCGCTACGCTGCCGAGCGTGCACGACGCCCACGAACTGCGCCGCAGGCTCGCCGCCGCCCGCGTCTACCTCATCTTCACGCCCGGCCTCGTCGCGGACCGCGACCCGCTCGCGGTGCTCGGCGCCGCGCTGGCGCACGTCGACCTCGTGCAAGTGCGCGCCAAGCGCCCGGGCCTCGACGAGCGCAGCGACGCGCGCGAGACGCTCGAATGGACCGAGCGCGTGCTCGCGCTCGTCGAGAGCGAGCGTTCCCGAGCGCTGGTGATCGTCAACGATCGCGTCGACGTCGCGCGCACGCTGCTCGAACGCGGCGTCGCCGGCGTGCACCTCGGCGCGGACGACACGCCGCCCGCGGTCGCGCGCGAGTTGCTCGGCTCCGCCGCGCTCATCGGACTCTCCACGCACTCCGCCGCGCAGGTGATCGCCGCGCTCGACGAGCCGGTCGACTACCTCGGCTTCGGTCCGATCCACCAGAGCGCCACGAAGGGCTATGCGCGCGGCCTCGGCTCCGAGGCCGCATGGCTCGCGAGCATGGCCTCGAGCGTGCCCGTGTTCCCGATCGGCGGCATCGGCCTCGCGCAGGCCGCGGACCTCGCCGAGGTCGGCCGCGCCGCGGTGTGCTCCGCGATCCTCACCTCGCGCGATCCAGCGGCGGCGGCGCGGGCGCTGCGCGAGTCGCTCGCGAGCCTCGCGGAGTGAGCGCCCCCTAGCGCGCGCGCCGCACGAGCAGCATCGCGTCGCCGTAGCTGAAGAAGCGGTAGCGCCGCTCCAGCGCTTCGGCGTACAGCCGCAGCATGCGCTCGCGACCCGCGAAGGCGCTCACGAGCATCAGCAGCGTGCTCTTGGGCAAGTGGAAATTCGTCAGCAGCACGTCGACGACGTGAAACGGCGCGCCGGGCACGAGGAAGAGCCGCGTCTCGCCCGAGCCCGCGACGAGGCGTCCCGTCGCCGCCGCGCAGCTCTCGAGCACCCGCACGCTGGTCGTCCCGACCGCGACGACGCGCCCGCCGCGCGCGCGGCAACGCTCGACCGCGGCGACCGTCTCCCGCGACAGCTCGTAGCGCTCCGAGTGCATCACGTGCTGCGAAACGTCCTCGACGGACACGCCCTTGAACGTGCCTTCGCCGACGTGCAGCGTCACGCTGGTGCGCTCCACGCCGCGCGCGTCGAGGCGCGCGAGCAGCTCGGGCGTGAAGTGCAGGCCCGCGGTCGGAGCGGCGACGGCGCCGAGCTCGCGCGCGAAAACGGTCTGGTAGGACGCGCGATCGCGCTCGCTCAACGGGTCGACGCCGCGCGGGCGCCGGATGTACGGCGGCAGCGGCGCGCGACCAACCGACTCGAGCAGCTCCTCGCTCGCACGCTCGCCGGTGCGCGGGTCGAGGATCTGCACGAGGCGCTCGCCGCCCTCGGGCCCGCGCGCGCCGATCACGGCGGCGAGTTGCCCGCCCTCGAGGTCGATGCGCTCGCCCTCGCGCAGCTTGGCCGCCGGTCGCACGAGCGCGCGCCACGCGAGGTCGGCCCGCAGCTCGAGCAGCAGCATCTCGACCGCGCCCCCGCTCTCCCGCGCGCCGACCAGCCGCGCGCGGCGCACCTTGGTGTCGTTGACCACCAGCAGATCGCCGCGCCGCAGCAGGGCCTCGAGGTCGCGCACCTGCCGGTGCTCGCTCTCATCGCCCTCGATGTCGTGGACGAACAACCGCGCGAGGTCCCGCGGCTCGACCGGGTTCTGGGCGATGCGCTCCTCGGGCAGGCAGTAGTCGAAGTCGGAGAGCTTCACGGGGTCGGATCCCCCAGCGGGTTGCGGCGCGCCGCGCGCGCCAGCCCCACGCGGGCCGCTGCGGGGGCTCGGGAGTATCCGCGGCCGTAGCGCGGGCGCAAGCTCGGCCCGCCCGACCGCGCCTCCGGCTCTGGTTTGTTTCAAATACGGGACGCGCCGAAACGGCGTCCCAAGCCCAAGAAACGGCCTCCTGAGGCGTCCGCAGCGGCGTTTCTGGCCGCAGAGCCCCATCCATTCCTACGACGTTCCCGTCGTGAAACATTTTTTTGACTTTCCCTAAGTACCCGCCCCGTTTCTGCCGTATACAGGTTTGCGAGGCCAACACCTCACCCACTGACAGCCATGCCCGGGGGGGCCATGGAGGTCGGCGGAGACTTCCCCCTGGGAAGCCTTGGGGAGCCCGTCCGAAAGGACGGGCTCCCCGATCTCTTTCTACACGTGGGAGCCCGTCCGCAAGGACGGGCTCCCCGATCTCTTTCCTCCCCGATCTTTTTCAAGGCGTGGGAGCTCGACCGCAAGGACGGGCTCCCCGACCTCGCTCTCGCTGGCCGAGTTGGTGGAAACGCGCGGCGCTCGGGCCGCGAGTTGGTCGAAACGCGCGGCTCAAGGCGCGTCGGTGTCAGCCTCCGGCGGTTGGGACGCCGAGGTGCCCAGATCCGCCATCCGGCTCACGAGCGTGTCGGGATCCCAGCCGAGGTACAGCGCCGCGCGGGTCTTGTTGATCGTGCCGCGCAGGTTGGCGGTGGCCACCAGCGCCGCCCGCAGGAGTTCTGGATCGGGTTGGCGCGAGCTCGCGCGGCGCACGAACTCCACTCCGGCGCGGCGGGCGGTTCGTTCCAGCATCGCGCGGCCGACCTCGGCACCGGGGTTCTGCAGCACGAGCTTGAACACGAGGTTCTCGAGTTCGCGCACGTTGCCGTTCCACGGCTGGCGCCACAGCGTCGCGAGCGCCTCGTCGTCGAGGTTCGGCGCGCTGACGCGCTCTTCCGCCGCGCAGCGGCGCACGAGCGCCTGCACGATGCGCGCGAGCTCGACCCTCCGCTCGGCCAAGGACGGAACCCGGACGCACAGACGCTCGAGCCTGCGCGCGAGATCGGCGCGCAAGGTCCCGCGCGCGGCGAGCGCGGTCGGCGAATCGCTCAGCAGGAAGATCCAGCGCGAGCTGTTCGGTCCTCTGCGCGCGTCCCACAGCTCGAGCAGCTCGACCTGCAACGCCTCGCTGGCGCGCTCGACGTCGGTGACGAGCACCACGCCGCCCTCGCCGCGCTGCGCGTGCGCGGCGATCGAGCCGCTCGGCAGAGCGAGCGCGGAGATCGCGACCACACGGCCGCGCTCGCGCTGGCCCTCGAACTGCAACCAGCGCGCGACCACGCGGCGTCCGCTGCCGGCCGGTCCGAACAGCGCGCAGGGAGCCTGCGATCGCGCCGCGGCGAACACGTGTTCCACCCAGCCGGGCCCGCCGCTGTCCGGGGCGAACCACACATCGTGGCCGTGCTCGCGCCGATGCCACTCACGGAAGCGCGCGATGCGCAGCTCCGTGAAGGTCGCGGCGCGCGCGGCCCAGCGCTCGCAGAGCGCGGCCGGAAAGTCGTTGCGGCGCTGCGACTCGACCGCCAAGAAGCCGCACAGCACGCCACCCGAGCGGATCGGCAGCACCAGCCCGGAGGCCGAACCGGCGACGAGCGCGAGGCCATCGTCGGGCTCGCTCCAGCACACCAGAGCCGCCGTCTTCAGGGCGCGCGAGAGAGCGCGTCCGCCACCGGCGCGTTCCCCGCTCTCCGTACCGCCGTCACAGCACGCGCGCAGCGCGTCGCCGACGAGCTCGAAGCCCCACCAACGACGCTGGACCGTCTTCATGCCGAGCTCCGCGACCAGCGCGTGAATCGCCTCCGCGCACGGCCCCTCGCTCGACGCCTGCGGGCTCGGCTCGGCCACGCCCTCTTGACGCGGAGTCTCCAGTCCGCGAGCGAGAGCCGCGCCCCAACGCTCCAAGGCCGCGAGCGGAGGCACCAGATGGTGTTCGAACTCGAGCCGGACCCAGCCCTGCACCTCTCCAGCGGCGTCGCGCAGGGGCGCCAACGCGATCGCGCGCGTGCCACCGACGAGCGCGAGCCGCAGCGCCTCGCTCTCACGATCGCGCGCCGCGCCCGCCGCGGATCGATGCAACACGTAGCACGCGGCGCGCACGACCAGCGCGTTTTCCGGCGAACCGACGCACGAGGACGCGTCCTCGAGTCCGTGCAGCCAAGTCGGCACGCGCTCGCGCAGGGCGGGCGCCGCGTCGAACGCGCGCACCTCGTGACCGCCGCGGTCCCGCAGCATGAACAGCGCCGCAACGCTCGCGCCGCACAGGCGCCGCGCCGTCGCCATGTCGCGTGCGGCCTCGAACGCGCAGCGCGATTCGCCTTGGGCCTCGCGACCCGCGAGCGCCGGCAGCAGGTCGGGCCGCGCGGCGCGCAGCTCGACGAGAGCGGCAGGCACGCGCGTGCAACAGGCACGCAGCTCGACCGCGGATTCGTCGCCGAGGCACGCGCGCGCCCACTGAGCGAGTCGCGCGAGCGTCGCGTGGCGCTGAATGAGGTTGGGCGCCGCTTCGAGCTCGTGGAGCGCCACGCGCACGGCTCCACGCTCCAACAGGCACTCGCACCAACCCGCCAGCGCCTCGGCCGCACCCTCGTGCTCGACCCCGCCGCTCGAGCGCTCGATCCACAGCGCGCGCCACGCTCGCTCGGCCTCGTCGAGTCCCGCGCTCACGCGCAGCACTCGCGTTCGCCACACGCACTCCTCGTCCGCGCCCATGCCCAGCCGCACCGCTCCGTCGACCAGTCGCGCGAGCGTTCGCGCGACGGGCTCCTCGAAGTCCGGCACCTCCGGCAGCCACGGCAGGTCCTCGCGCTGTTCTTCGATCAACCCCCACGCGCGCTGGCGTTCGATCAACGGCACGCCGGCGTCGGCGAAGCTGTCCGAGCCCAGCCCCGAGCGCAGGCCATGGCGCACCAGATCGAGCACGGCGCGCAGCAGGGTCCGTCGCCCTTGCTCGTCGAGCTCGCTGCGCGCACGATCGAGCGAGACGCCGACGACGTCGGAAGGACCGGAGCGGCCGCTGTCGACGAGCAGGCGCAGGAACGTCACGAGCGAGCGCGCCGGGGCACGCTTGCGCTCGGGGACATCGGGTAGGAGCGTTGCGATGGGATCGACGCCGAGCATTTCGTTTCCTCCCGCTTTCCTAGGCGCTGCGCAGACGCGCGACTCGTTCGTGCTCTCCCAGTCGCTCGAGCCAGCGACACAGCCGCCCCAGCCAACGCCGCCGCGCGGCGGCCGAGCGCGGGCGCGACAGCGCCGCGAGCGCGATCGCCGCTGCCGAGCGCCACTCGCCGCGCGCCGCGAGCGCCGCGGCGAGCGCGGCGCGCGAGTGCGCGTTCGGGCGCAGCGCGACGGAGAGCGAAGCCAGTTCGAGGGCACACGGCCACTGCGCGAGCGGTTGCCGCGCGAGCGACGCGAGGGCCGCTGCGACCTCGGCTCCGAGCGCGAGTCCGTCGAGCTCGAGCATCCGCCGCACTTCGTCGATGCGCGCGCGCAGCTCGGAGAGCTCCTCCGCTTGCACATCCTGTCCGCGGAGTGCGAGTCGCGCCGCCGCCGACAGCGTCAGGGAAACCTCGGCGATGTGCACCGCCACGAGCTCGGCATGGGCTCGCGCCAAGCGCGGCGCGTGGACCCCGACCCCGAGCAGATCCGAGCGCACGATCTCGCGGTGGGCCTCGAGCTTCGCCAGTCGGCGCAACTCGGGGGCCAGCTCGCGCGCGAGTTCACGCAGCACGACGGTGGCGCTCACGCGGCACCCCCGCGCTCCAGCGCACCGAGCGCCGCATCGATCGCACGGCGCGCCGCGCGCCCCGTCTCGCTCGGCGTGCTCCCGATGTCGCGCGCCGCGACGTCCAGCTCTCGCGCTTCGATCACCAGCGCGCGAAACGCGCGCCGCTCGACGCGTTCACAGGCATTGAGCGCGGCACACGCGCGCGCGAGCGCGAGCGGGTCGAGCTTGAGCTTCGCCGCCAGCTCGCAGAGCGGCGCGGGGAGCGCGGCTTCCTGCCCCACCCCGGCTGCCTGCCCCACCCCCTCGCGTCCCACTCCCTCGTGCTCCTCGTCGGCGAGCTCGCGCACGGCCGCGAGAACGCGCGCGGCGAGCCACGCCTCGGGCTCGGGTTGCCCGCGGTAGCGCGGCGCGAAACGCGCCACGTGCGCCGAGGCACGCAGCAGCGCGCGATCGGAATCGAGGAACAGCGCCTCGTTGGCGAGCGCCGCGGCGACGCGCGCTCGCAGGCCGAGCGGATCTCCGGCCATGAGCCGCGCGAGCACTTCGCGCGGAGTCGCGCCGGAGAGCAGCGCGCGCGCCGTGCGGCGTCCAAGGTCGGCAGCGCCTGCGCGCTGTGCGTGCTCCAGGCGTGTGGATTCGCTCTCGAGCGCTCTCGATGTCGATGCCATCGGACGGACTCCTGAACGGGGGACGACGGACTCCCTGAAGAAGCGGCGGAGCGCGGCGCTCCACCGGGGCGAGAGTTGGTTCTCCGAAACAAGTTCGAGTTGCGCTAGTGCCCGAGCGCGCTCGACGATCGCTGCCAGCCCCTCGCCGACGACCTAAACTCAACTCGGACAGCGACTTACGTCGCGCCGAGAGTTCGCCGATTCCAGCGTGCCGCAGTTGGGACCAGCGGCGCGCAATCCCCCACTTCGACGCGCGGAGAGATCTGATTGCGACTTCCTCCCGCGCTCGACGGAACTGTGCGCCGCGTCGATGGCGCCGCGAGTCGAATGGGACGTGCCCACTGCGCTGGACATGCCGCGCTGGGCACACTCGACCGCGACCCTGCACTGACGACGACGGGCTCCCCTGCACGCGGGAGCCCGTCGGAAATCTCAGTGGAAGGCGAGTGCGCGGCTCAGTCCTTGCGCGGCTCAGCCCTTGCGCTTGCCGCCTTCGTCGGCGTCGGGAGCGGCGAGCTTGCCGAGGTACTCCGGCATCTCGACGCCGCCGACCGACTTCATCACGTTCATCAGCGGCGGCACGGCCTGT
>Ga0194120_10008351_pt1 | contig 13706 bp, 14 predicted proteins | sample TA2MahCa65mmetaG_FD_148642 | JGI IMG/M metagenome (GOLD analysis project Ga0194120, IMG submission 148642) | Freshwater microbial communities from Lake Tanganyika, Tanzania - TA2015019 Mahale Deep Cast 65m | ecosystem: Environmental > Aquatic > Freshwater > Lake | place: Tanzania: Lake... | reverse complement strand
ACCGGCTCGATCACCATCACCAATTCCGCCCACGGCACCACGCGATGCATCTCATCGAGGAACCGTTCCCGGCGGGTGGATTTGCGATACTGCTCGAAGGGGACTTCGGCAAAGGTCTGTTGGTGCATGGATGCGCCTCCCGTTCAGTGCTGCATTTCTCATAGCACATCACCAACGGGGAATAAATCAGACCTTCCCTAGATTCAGCCAAGAATTCCCCGAAGCTCCGTCATGATGGCAACCAGCGGCATCACGATCACGCCATTCGATACGGGATATTGTTCTGTCCCTGGATAGACGATATAGCGGCGTGTGGCGGTGATATCCTCGCACCCCACGTGGAACCCTTTGGAGACGGATGGCGCGAGCGACCGCTTGATTTCAATCGCCACCCGTTGACGCACGCCCCGTTCGATCACCAGATCGATCTCTGCGCCGGCCGCGGTGCGGTAAAACCAGGAGGTTGCCCCTTCCGGAAGGACGGACAGGATATTCTCCAGCGCGAAGCCTTCCCAACTGGCTCCCGCAACCGGATGCCCCAGGACATCATCATGCGTCGTTAGGTGTAACAGCGCATGGGCAATGCCGCTGTCCCTGATGTACACCTTCGGCGCTTTGACGAGACGCTTTTTGATATTTCCCGCCCAGGGGCGCAGCGTCCGCACCAGCAGCAGATCTTCAAGCAATTCGATGTATCGCGTGACCGTAGGGATCGACACGCCAAGCCCGCCCGCGAGTTTGGAGAGATTGACCTGCTCCCCCTGGTTGTGAGCCAGCATGGTCCAGAGCCGCCGCAGCGTGACGGCAGGGATGCGTGGTCCCAGCTGCGGGACGTCTCGCTCCAGATAGGTGCTGATAAAATTCATGCGCCAGCGCATGCTGGCCTGATCATCACGGGCCAGGACGCTATCAGGGAATCCGCCGCGCAGCCAGAGGATCTCCTGATCGGTGCGTTTGATCTCGGACACCGTCAAGCCGGTGAGTTCCTTGTAGGCAATGCGCCCGGCGAGCGACTCCGAGGATTGTTTCAACAGGTCACGCGACGCTGATCCCAGCATGAGAAACTGTCCGGCTTGCTGCCCGGCCCGGCGGCGGCGGTCGATGACGCCGCGCAACACCTGAAACAGCCCAGGGGTACGCTGGATTTCATCAAGGATGATCAAACGATCGGTATGGGTCTGTAAATACTGGCCAGGATCATCAAGTTTTGCGAGATCGATAGGATTTTCAAGGTCGAGATACACCGGGGACGGTTTCGTAAGGGCCGCTATCTGTTGAGCCAGCGTGGTCTTGCCGATCTGGCGCGGGCCTAAAATCGCGACGGCCGGAAATTGTTCCAGCAACCGGAGCAATTCCGTTTGTGCGCGGCGCTTGATCATTGTTGTAAATATAACATGTCATATTATATTTGCAATGACACAATTCCGGGTACACCACGCAGCACGAAGGCTGGTGCGCCCTTGATCGACTCTTACGCTCACGCGTGGGCTCTTCCTGCAAATTCACCACAACTCGGTGAATATCTCTCCATGATCAAGCGACCCATTGAGCACGCGATCCACTCGGCCATGGCTGACACGCCGGTCTACTGTTCAACGGCTCCCGACAAGCCAGAAGAGGAGAAAAGCGGAACGGCTGTTTCCCGGCCATAAAGAGCTTCAACGGCGGCCGCGAATTCGTCCGTGAATATCAGGAGGAGGCCGTGTTGTTACCCAACAACCTGATTAATTGTGTCGAGGAATTGTATGGGGTGGATGACGGGTTTCGAACCCGCGACCTCCGGATCCACAATCCGGCGCTCTAACCAACTGAGCTACACCCACCGTGCGAGAACGACTGAAGAAGGGGGATCTTAGCAAAGGGCGAATCGCTGCTGCAACCGGCGGCACGCGATAACGTCACTCGTGAAGGGTGAACCGTGAGAGGTGAAAAGTTTCAGCCTTGGCTTTCTTCCACGAATGCCAAATGACGCTTGATGTCCCTATCCCCTGGCATCAAACGCCGCCTGCATCTCCGCCACGAGGTCGGCCACGGTCGCGGCCGGATCGGCGGCGTCGCGGATGGGCCGGCCAATCACGAGATAGTCGGCGCCGGACGTGATCGTTTGCGTCGGCGTGGTGGCCCGAGCATGGTCGTCCACCCCCTTGCCCACCGGCCGGACACCCGGCGTCACGATCGTGAACCGGGGACCGACTTTCTGCCGAAGAGCGGCCGCTTCTTCGCCGGACGCGATGACACCATCGCAGCCGACTTCGGATGCCAGCAGCGCCCGCGCGGTCACAAGGTCTTGGACCGTCCGCTGAATCCCCATATCACGCAAATCGTTGCCGTCGAAATTTGTGAGTACCGTAACCGCCAGCAGCTTGAGTGACGAACCTTCTCGGCCCTGCACGGCCGCCGTGAGCGCCTTGCGATTGGCATGGACCGTCAGAAAATCCACCCCCATCGACGCCACCCGCGCCGTCGCCCGTCGGACGGTTTCTTCGATGTCGAGAAACTTCAGGTCAAGAAACACCCGCATCCCTCGCTCGACAATCCGCTTCACCATGTCCGGCCCCGCCGCCGTGTACAATTCCAGCCCGACCTTGACGAAGGACAGATGGCCATGGAGCCGGTCCAGCAGCCGATCTGCCTCGGCGGCAGACGGCACATCCAGCGCAAAGATCAATCGGTCACGCGCCACGATTTTCGACATGCAGATTCCCCTCCCTCCGATCCTTGACGATTCGCGACCCCCTATGATACAAGTCAGATTCTTTTCTGGAGGAAAAGACGATGCCTGTGATTCATAAGTCGACAATTCGCCGGGCCCGACAAGCGGAGCGCCGGCATGACCGGAACCGGGCCACTATGAACGCTGTGAAGACGGTCGTCAAGAAGGTCCAATCGGCCCTGGCCGAGAAAAAAGTCGAGGACGCCAAGACCTCCTTGCGTGAAGCCGTCTCCGCGATCAGAAAAGCTGTGTCCAAAGGCGCTCTCAAGCGCAACACGGCCTCCCGCCGCGTGTCTCGCTTGACCCTGCGTGTCAACGCCCTGTCCGGCTCCCGCTCCTAATCGTTCGCACATTCGACACAGGACGAGCCGTAACCCGCCCTGGCGGCCCAGAGGGCCTGGGCGGCGGCTCGACTGTTGGCTTCTTCACGAAATCACACAACCGCAGCAGCAGACGCTCCATCACAATCTTCGGGCGGCTGTTGCCGCCACCCTTGAGTGCTCCGTCAGCATCGAGAAACAGACGGGCCGCTGTCTGAAGATGCTCGTCCGAAAATCGGCCCAAGAACGGCCGCACCTTCATCGGGTCCATCCGCAAGGTTCGAGCCGCCTCGCCTTCGCGCCCACCGGTCGTCAGTGATTCTTTGACCTTCCACAGACGACGATACTGCCAGGCCAGCGAGCCCAAGATTCGCAGCGGGGCTTCTCCTGCATCGAGATTGCGCGCGAGAATGGCCAGGGTCTTCCCGCGATCGGCGGCGGCAATCGCCAGCGTCAAATCGAACACCGACGCCTCAGGCTCAATACCCCTGAGCGCCTGGACATCGGCCGCCGTGGCAGCACGGCCAGCCGGCACGTAGGATGCCAGCTTCTCTAATTCACTGCGTAATCCATAGAGCGAGCCTCCGGCGGACTCTTTTAGGATGTGCCGGGTCTGCTCCTCCAACTGAAGGCCCACCCGGTCAGCCTCGCGCGCGATCCAGGGAAGCAGCTGTGCCTCACGCATGGACGCGCAATCGACCGTGACGGCCGCACGACCCAAGGCTTGGGAAAATTTCATCCGGCCATCCAGCTTCGGGCCGACAAACACCAGCGTCGTCGTCTCCACCGGCTCTTTAAAATAGTCGAGCAGCGCCTCGCCTTCTCGTGCCGGCAACTTGTCCGCTGCCTTCACCACCACCAGCCGCCGCTCCGCGAACACCGGTATTTCAGCCGCGCAGTTTCGAATATCCGACCCGCCGGCTTCGTCCCCATAAAACAGGTCGTAATTAAACTCTCCGCCGTCCCCAAGAATCTTCGCTTTGAGCACGGCCAGCGCGTGATCCCTCAACAGATCTTCTTCACCGACAACCAAGTAGAGTGGGCTTGGAGCTGCTTGCTTCAATACTGTTTCGAGGTGGAATGGCGTGATCGTCGATGCCATGGAAAGCCCTGCGAGTGGTTACGGCGTTACCGCTGATCCTGCTGCAGGAGTGATCAATCCGCCAGAGTCGACATACAACAAGAACCGCGCGGCTAAATCCGCGGCGGCAAGGCGACCGGCCTGCTCCAGGGCGCGATTCTGGAGCGCTCGATTAAACTGCAGATCGGAAGTCACATAAAATTCGGAGGCGCCTCTTGCCAGTTGTGTCCAGACGACTTTGTTCGTTCGGGTCTCCTCTATCTGGACCTTGACGACGACTTCAGCCCGGCTTTCCAATGTCCTGGCCTGACTGAAACTCAACGTCGGCGCCGACACCGACAGAATCTCACCGGTCAAAATGAGATCGGCGGCCTCGGAGTCCGGCACCACGTGTGCGCCACTGCCGGAGGTAAACTCCACGCGCAAATAGTTGGTGTAGCGGGTTTCCAGATTCGGCTCGAAACTCCGGTTGACCAACGTGTGAACAATCAGACGCGGCGGTGGCTCCTGCGACGCCGACGGTTGCGCACCACCAATGGTCGGACCGGGTCCTTCCACGCGAAATTGGTACCCGCAGCCGGCAAGAATCAGGCACGAGGCAAGGGGCAAGAGGCAACACGTAATAGATGCCACGCGCAAAGAAGCCTTGTCCTTCTTCGTTACTCGAACCCCTCGCCCCTCGCCCATTGCCCCTCGCCTCATCATCGTCTTACACCACAAAATTGATCAGCTTTTTCTCGACATAGACGATTTTCTTCGGGTCTTTGCCCTGCAGCCATTCAGCCGCTTCAGCCTTGGCCAAGGCTTCCACCTGCTCTCGTGTTGCCTGGACACCGACCTCGATTTTTCCGCGCAACTTGCCGTTGATCTGGATCGGAATCGTTAGCCGGTCGCTGACTATCAGGGCCTGGTCGAAGCGGGGCCACGGCTGCTGCGAGACACTCGGTGGATGCCCCAACTTCTCCCACAGTTCTTCGGCCAGATGCGGTGCAAATGGAGCCAGGAGCATCACGAACGGCTCCATGACCCCCCGCGACCGTCGCTCAGCCTTCGTCATCTCGTTGGTCAAAACCATCATCTGCGAGATTGCCGTGTTGAACCGTAGGGATTCGATGTCTTCCGTCACCTTCTTGATCGTCTGATGCAGCAGGCGCTGCTGATCGGGAGTCGGCGCCTCTGCGACCACGGCATCGGACAGCTTCCCCTCATCGTTCACCATCAGCCGCCACACCCGCTCCAGAAACCGTGTAATCCCCTCCACCCCTCTGGTACTCCAGGGTTTCGTCGCTTCGAGCGGGCCCATGAACATCTCGTACAGCCGTACGGCATCCGCGCTGAACCGGTCTATCATGTCGTCGGGGTTCACCACGTTTCCCCGCGACTTCGACATTTTCTGATTGTCTTCACCGAGCACAATGCCCTGATGCACCAACTTCTTGAACGGCTCGGGCGTGCTCACGACGCCGATGTCGAAGAGAACTTTATGCCAAAATCTGGCGTACAAGAGGTGTAACACCGCATGCTCGCTGCCACCGATATACAGATCGACCGGCATCCAATAGCGTTCTTTTGCAGGGTCGACAAGCTGTGCGGAGTTCTTGGAATCGATAAAGCGAAGATAGTACCAGCAGGAGCCGGCCCACTGGGGCATGGTGTTCGTTTCACGCTGAGCCGGTGTGCCGGTCGCCGGATCCGTCGTTGCCAGCCAGTCGGTCAAGTTGGCCAACGGACTTTCGCCGGTCCCTGACGGCTTGAAATTACTCGTCTCGGGCAACCTGAGCGGCAGTTGTTCTTCTGGAATCGCCCGCGCGTCCCCGTCCACCCACAGAATCGGAAACGGTTCACCCCAGTACCGTTGGCGGGCAAACAGCCAATCTCGCAGCTTGTAGTTGACCGCCTTCTTACCCTTCCCCTTCGCCTCCAGCCAGGTCGTCATCGTGGGAATGGCGTCGGCAGGCGTCATCCCGTTGATCGAAAAACTCCCGTCCGCCGTCGCCGAATTGATGACAGTGCCTCGATCCGTCTGGGTAAAGGCTGCCTCTGTGACCGTTCCACCGGCGATCACTTCGCGGATCGGCAACCGATACTGACGGGCGAATGTCCAGTCCCGTTCGTCATGCGCCGGCACCGCCATAATCGCGCCGGTGCCGTAACTCATCAGGACATAGTCGGCGATCCAGATTGGCAACTGTTCGCCATTCACAGGATTGACGGCATGGCCGCCGGTAAACACGCCGGTCTTGTCCTTGTTCAGTTCTTGCCGTTGAAGATCGCTCTTTTTAGCCGTCGTTTCACGGTACGCGGACACGGACGATTTCTGCTCGGCAGTGGTCACAAGATCAACCAGCGGATGTTCCGGTGCGAGTACCATATAGGTGGCGCCGAACAGCGTGTCCGGCCTGGTCGTAAATACGCGGATCGACCCATTCCGGCCGGCCAAGGCGAAGTCCACCTCGGCCCCGATAGAACGCCCGATCCAATTCTTTTGCATCTCAAGCGTGCTCGGCGGCCACTCAACCAACTTCAAGTCTTCGAGCAACCGATCGGCATAGGCGGTGATTTTGAGCACCCATTGCCGCATCGGTTTGCGGACGACGTCGAAGCCGCCCACTTCGCTCTTGCCGTCGATGATTTCTTCGTTGGCCAACACGGTCCCAAGCGCCGGACACCAGTTCACCGGCACCTCGGCCACATAGGCGAGGCCCTGCTCGAACAGTTTCAAGAAAATCCATTGGGTCCATCGATAATAGTCAGGGTCCGTGGTGCTGAGTTCCCGGTCCCAGTCGTAGGACAGCCCGACTCGTTTCATTTGGCGCTTAAAGGTACTGATATTTTGCGCGGTCGTGATCGCGGGGTGAATACCGGTCTTTACCGCGTACTGTTCGGCCGGCAAGCCGAATGCATCCCAGCCCATTGGGTGCAAGACATTGAAACCCTGCATCCGTTTGTACCGGGACACGATGTCGGTCGCCGTATACCCCTCAAGGTGGCCGACGTGGAGTCCGGAGCCGGAGGGATAGGGAAACATATCGAGGCAATAGAACTTGGGCTTTGACGGGTCGTCCATCACCCGAAACGGGCGGTGCTCCTCCCAATACGCCTGCCACTTCGCCTCGATTGTGTGGTGATCGTAGGTGTTGCTCATGTTCTCCGAGAAAGTCACCTCGTCGCACAGTCCAAGAGTCGTCAGGTCTGAGAACGTCGACTGTCGACGTGATGACCGTGAGACTTTGGGCTGAAAGATTGAGGCGAATCTAGCACAGACTTCTCGGACGCAACAACATTGCCGGCCCATCGCAACGCCACCCGTTGATAGGCTGCGCACAACAATAAGACCCGACGGCGGCCGTGACAGAAAGCCCGTGCTAGCGGGGTGGGTGGCCGTTAAGAAGCGGGGCAAACCCCGTAATTGAATAAAACTCGGCGAGCGGAGCCGGCGGCAGTTGAGAGCTCGACTTGGCGCTGTGAACCAGATGCGCCACGCCGAACCGTTTGGCGGCGATCAGACAGCCCTCATCGTCATCCATATAGAGAGACCGCGCCGGATCAAATCCCAGCAATCGCTGGCAGCTGGGCCAATATTCCGGCCGCATTTTGAGATAGCCGACTTCAAACGCATCGACAATGCGGTCCACCAGCCGATGAAGACCGGTTTTGGCAGTCTTGACAGCCACACCAGCCTCATGCGCGTTTGTGATAATGGTCACACGCTTCCCCAGCTGCCGAAGATGGCGCAAGAATTCCTCGGCGCCTGGGAGAAAGCCGATCATATGGTCCAATTCCTTGTGCAGCGCCACGACATCGATGCCCACCCGCGTAGTCCAATAATGCAAATCGGTCCAGGCGAGTTCGCCTTCGACCGACCGGTACATCGCCATCAATCGGTCTCGTGATGCTTCAAACGTCAGATCGTGCAACGCGGCATACCGTCGTGGGAGTTCCTCTTCGAAAAAGAAGTTGTCGAAATGCCGGTCGAGCAACGTGCCGTCCATGTCCAGCAGGACATCGTCGATCTGGCTCCAATCCATGAAGGACTGAGGGCTGAGGGCTGAGGACTGAGTCATGGGAGAAGTATACTGGAAGCTCGGAGGAGAACACGAGATGGTTGTCTTTCCGAAAATCGCTGTGTTACGGTCCGACATCCTATTTCCTTAGTTTGGTGTTGCTTCATATGGCCCCACACTCAGCCCTCAGCACTCACTCCTCAGCACTTCCGCTGGTGGCTCTCATCGGCCGGCCGAACGTCGGAAAGTCGACGCTCTTCAACAAGATCCTCGGCGCCAAAACCGCCATTGTCGACGACGTGCCTGGGGTAACCCGTGACCGGAACTATGCAGATGCGGCGTATCGAGACCGAAAATTTCGACTGGTCGATACGGGCGGACTTGACCCCTCGGCCTCGGACGGCATGCCGGCGCTGATCCGCCGCCAATCCGAATTGGCCATTGCGGAAGCCGACATTCTGATCCTCCTGCTCGATGGGCGTGCGGGATTGACCCCACCCGACCAGGATGTCGTCGAGTTGCTCCGCGGGGTCACCAAACCGGTGTTTGTCGCCATCAACAAAATCGATACACCGAAAGTCGAACCCCTGCTCGCTGATTTTTATCGATTGGGGAAAGACGAGCTGTATCCCGTCTCCGCCGAACACGGGATTGGTGTTGCCGAGTTGCTGGACGCCATCTATCCGCTGCTCCCGGCGGTCGATGACACCGGTGACGCGCTCGACGTGCCCCGCATCGCCGTGGTGGGCCGGCCCAATGCCGGAAAATCCACGCTCGTGAACGCCTTGTTGGGTCAGGAGCGGCTCGTCGTCAGCGACATTCCCGGCACGACGCGCGACCCCATCGATTCCCTCGTCATGCATGAGGGCAAGCGATATCTGTTCACCGATACGGCCGGTATCCGTCGGCGCGGAAAAATTGATCGCGGCATTGAAGGCTACAGCGTCATGCGTTCGCTCCGGGCCATCGGCCGATCCGATCTGGCCGTGCTGGTATTGGATGGAGTTGAAGGCGTGACGGAGCAGGACACAAAGATCGCCGGGGCCATCCTGAAACAGGGACGCGCCTGTCTCCTGTGGATCAATAAGTGGGATCTGCGCATGGGCGACCCCGGAGCCAGAAAAGACTCTGAACTCGAACTCCAGCGCCGTATGCCCTTTTTGCCCTGGGCGCCGGTGCTGTACGGTTCGGCCCTCAAGCCGGATTCCGCTTCCAAACTGTTCGCCCAGATCGACGACGTCTATGCGATGTTCACCAAACGGGTTCCCACCGGTGCGTTGAACGTGTGGCTGCAGAACATTCTATCGGTGCACCCCTTGCCGGTCCGCAAAGGCAAACCATCGAAAACGACCAAATCCGCCTTCATCACCCAAGTGACAACGAAGCCTCCAGCATTCGCCCTGTTCGTAGGCCACCCCCAGGACATCACGCCCGCGTATCTGCGGTATCTGGAAAACCAACTGCGCGAGTCATACGGGTTTACCGGAACACCGTTGCGTCTGCTGGTCAGAAAAAAGTAACTGCACTCGCGCGCTTTCAGTCAGACGGCTCAGCCTCATCGTAACAAACCTGCTTTCACATTGACTCACACCACGACCCATGTTATTCGCATAGACACTGCATGTGCACTGTCGTGTGACACGCTGCGCCGCTGAGGCAGAGAGACCGTACCAGTACTTCCCAGACCTGCGATCCTCGACCGAGAGGCTTCGACTATGATGACACGACGCTCGACCATCCGGCGATTCTTTCACGCCTTCGCTGCGACCGGCTTCGTCGTCGCGACCGCGGCTGTGTATGCCGGAGAAACACCTCTGGTTCCCGACGATCAGCAATCTGTTCAGGAACTTCCCGCGTTGCAGAATCCTGCTCCAGAAAGTCCCGCTCAAGAGAACTCTAGTTCGGAGAGCCCCGTTTCGGAGGCTGTTGTCCAACCGACGACAGCCCAGGCTCACGCACGTCCCGATGCCGGAAATCCCTCGATCATCCTGAAAGGCATGCTGTGGCTGACCAAACCCGGCATTGTCTTCCTGAAGACACCGATTGGCCTGCTCACCCTGAGTTCGAAGACGACGCTGAAAGACTTCCGCGCCTCTCAGTATGTGTCCTTCTGGATTCACGATGCCCACCTTGCCATCGACATCAGAAATCGGAGCGATGGGTCGCTCGTTCACCGGTTTCTGAGTGGGCCATTCACGCGACACGACGAGGGCGACAACAAGCTATGGCGATGGACTCCGGAAGGAGACAAGCCATTCGACTTCGGGGCCCATGAACGGCCGCTCGCGGCCCTCCGGGAAGGCACCTCGGTGACCGTGGAAGTGGATGAGAAGGGAACCGTGATCGGCATCCACGACCTGCAGTTTGATCTCCAGATCGGGCAGATTCCAGCCGAAGGGACCGCCGCCCATCTGTTGCTCTCCGGTACCGTCTCTAAACTGAAATCTAATTTTATTTTCTTCCGGACGCCGATCGGCGTCATCAACGTCAACTCCAAGATCGGGATTAAGGATGCGAAGGTGGGACAGACCTTGACACTGCACGTGCGCCACCGAAATGTGGTCGCCGATCTGGCGGCCCCAAACGCGACGGCTATGACGCGTCGTTTTGTCACCGGCCCCCTCGCCTTTGCCTCGCCGGATCACGCCAGCATCCGACTGTGGACCCCGAACGGTGAACAGGTGTACCCAACCGATCGGGGAAAGGCAGCCTTGGCCGGAGTCAGGGAAGGCAACCCGATCACCGTCGAACTGACCGGAGACGGCACCGTCGTCGATTTCTACCGGTTGAATTAAGCCCCGCCCGACACGTGTCTTGACTCTCTTTTCCCTCCCTTCGTAGACTGCCTGGGCATATGGCTCCTTTACGCCAATCCTCCAGCTCTGATAGCCATCCGGCCTCGACTCGCGGGGAAGCCGACACCTTCGATACCCTCTACCGAAACAATATCGATGTGATGTACCGCTATGCGAGCCGGCTCTGCGGCGAAACCGAAGCGGCAAAAGATCTGGTGCAGGAAACCTTCTTAAATGCCTACCGCGGATTCAAGAATTTCCGCGGCGAGGCGCAGATCTCCACCTGGCTCTATACCATCGCATCACGGATCTGTTTGCGCATGCGGCGCAGACGAAAAGGAGCGCCGGAGCGGGAGCTGTCGCTGGATGAGTTCATTCCCACGTCTGACGGTGAGTTTCGGTTGCAGATTCCCGTCGAAGGACTCAGCCCGGAGGAGGCACTCCACAACAAGCAACTGCGCGAGGCGCTCGATACCGCCATCGGGAAATTGCCGAAGAAGTACAAGATGGCACTCGTCCTGCGCGACATGGAAGGTCTGAGCGCCAAGGAAGTAGGCGCTATTATGGGATTGAACGAACGGGCTGTGAAGTCGAGGCTCCATCGTGCACGGCTGTTCGTCCGCCGCGAACTCAGCGCGAGGGGGTTGGCCGAAGACACAGCCTCGCACCAGGATAAGTCGATCACCTAGCAAAGGAAGACGCGTCATGGTCAAACGAGCCGTCACAATGAAACGAAGACGCCCCGAAGTCACCTCCCATCGACATGAGGCGGGACGATGTCTCCATATTCTTCGCGAATTGTCGGCGTTCATCGACGATGAACTGTCGGGCGACATCTGCGGAGAGATCCGCCGGCACTTGGGCGCGTGCCCGCGTTGCGAAGAGTTCGTCGCGTCTCTCCGCCAAACCGTGTCACTGTGCCGCCGGAGTCCGGCCCCGGTCCTGTCACAGAATGATCGGGCCCGCATGCGCGCGAAGATCCTGGCGGCAGCCCGCGCTCGGTGATTGCGACGCTTCTTCATTGTCATCCATCGCGATCGTATGGCCGGTTATGGTCATTTTGAAAGCGGGGGGACGGGATCTTCGTTTCCCACCGGTTGAGCAGGCTTCGTCTGATGGGTTGCTCGCTGTCGGCGGCGACCTGCATCCAGAACGGCTACTGGAAGCCTACCGTCACGGCATCTTTCCCTGGTACAACAACGACCAGCCCATCCTCTGGTGGTCGCCCCATCCTCGCACAGTGCTTTTTCCCGATAAGCTCCATATCCCGCGCAGTCTCCAGCGAACCATCCGCCGCCGTCTTGTGACAGTGACACTCGACACCTGCTTTCGCGCCGTAATGGAAGGGTGTGCGGGACCGCGCCCGCAATATCCGGATGGCCGCACCTGGATTACCCCTGACATGACCGAAGCCTATACGCGCCTGCATGAATTAGGCTATGCCCATTCCGCTGAAACCTGGATGGGGGATGAGTTGGTGGGTGGGGTCTACGGAGTGGCCCTTGGCGGAGCGTTCTTTGCCGAATCCATGTTCACACGCGTCGATGATGCCTCGAAAGTGGCGTTGGTCTCGCTGGTACGTCAACTTCACGCCTGGGGATTTCGGCTCATCGATTGCCAGCAATCCTCGCCGCATGTGATACGGTTTGGCGCGGAAGACATTCCCCGCCGCGAGTTCATTGCGCGGCTGTCTGAAGCGGTCAGACTCCCCGATCGCCGTGAGCAGTGGGCATTTGACGCGACCTGAACCAACTCGATATTTGACAGCCTTTTCCTCTGTCGCTTATGATCGTCTTCTGTTGAGAAGGAGGCTGGCACATGAGTTTTACGATCACCCCGAAAGAACTGAAGACCCGGCTCGACAAAGGGGATACGTTGGTGCTCTTGGATGTCCGGGAACCGTGGGAGCATGCGATCGCCAAACTGGACAATTCCACATTGATCCCGCTGGGAACCTTACCCCAATCCCTCGCCAAGCTGGATAAGAACAGCGAAATCATCGCCTATTGCCACCATGGAATGAGGAGCGGAGACGCAACGGGATTCTTGCTCCAGCAGGGATTCTCGAATGTGAAAAACTTGATCGGCGGGATCGATGCCTGGTCGCTCCAGATAGACGGGAAAGTACCCCGTTACTGATTATCTCGGGTGTTCTCGGAAGTAGTCCACGGTTTTCTTCAGCCCTTCGGCCAAACTGACCTTGGGTTCCCAGCCAAGTTCTTGCTTGAGCCTGGACGGATCGACCACACTCCGATTTTGCTCTCCTGCTTTGGCGGGCCCGTGAACTTCCTTACAGCCCATTCCGGTCAGCTCCGAGAGCATCCGAAACAATTCGTTCACCGACGTCTCGGTACCCGTCCCGACGTTGTAGACTCCTTGTGAGTCCTGCCCCATCGCAGCCAAATTGGCTTCGACGACATCGTCCACATACACGAAGTCTCTGGTCTGGCGCCCGTTCCCATTGATAATGGGCTGTTGGTTGTTCAACATCTGACGAATAAAGATCGCCACAACCCCGGCCTCTCCGTCCGGATCTTGTCGAGGCCCGTACACGTTGGCATGCCGAAGGCTCACGACCTGAATCCCGCTGAGGCGCTGAAAATAGAATAAGGGAAGGTCTGATTAATTCACGTTTACACGAAGAACTCTGTTTCTGAATGGAGCAACACAGGTACTCTGCTGGAAATTCGCTAGTCCGGGAGCGTCCGCCTCGGGTATCGCCCGCTGTCGGGCCGCCCGGAGCCTTGTTCGCACACCCATCCGCTAGACTCCCGCCAACACGCGCCGCCGCGC
>Ga0194120_10008349_pt1 | contig 13708 bp, 12 predicted proteins | sample TA2MahCa65mmetaG_FD_148642 | JGI IMG/M metagenome (GOLD analysis project Ga0194120, IMG submission 148642) | Freshwater microbial communities from Lake Tanganyika, Tanzania - TA2015019 Mahale Deep Cast 65m | ecosystem: Environmental > Aquatic > Freshwater > Lake | place: Tanzania: Lake... | reverse complement strand
CCGGGCGCGCCGCCATCAGCTCGGGATACACCTTCGCGAACGACTCGGTGGGCACCCCGTCCGGCACCGCCGCAAACGCCCCGGCATCGGCCACCTGCACGCCGACGAAGTGGTAGGACGCCTCGGGGGATCCCCGCGCCGCAAACCCGCGCACCGCGCCGTGGTCGTCGACGAGGACGCCGCCGTACTTCCCGGGTTCCGGGTGGGGAACGACGGCGATCGTGGCGAGCGCGCCCGAGCCCTCGTGCGCGCCGACGAGGCCCTGCAGGTCGACGTTCGTCAGCGTGTCACCGTTGACGACCAGGAACGTGGGCGCGCCGAGCAGCGGCAGCGCGCGGCGTGGCCCGCCCGCGGAGCCGAGCACGGGCAGCTCCCACGAGTAGCGCACGCGGACGCCGAGCGCCGAGCCGTCGCCGATGAGCGCCGTGAGCGTGTGCGGCAGGTGATGGAGGTTGAGGACCGCGTCGGTGACGCCGGCGGCGGCGAGCCAGCGCAGGATGCGGTGCGCGAGCGGCTGCCCGGCCACCGGTAACGCCGCTTTCGCGCGCACGAGAGAGAGAGGTCGAAGGCGGGTCGCCAGCCCCGCGGTCAGGACGAGCGCCGGAATCATTCCTCGTCGCTGAACACCATGTAGGGGGCGTGGAAGCCGTGTTCCTCGCGGTGCTTGATGAAGAGGCCGCGGTAGGAGTCGAGGATGAAGTCGGACGTGCTGCGCCCGAGCGCCGCCGTCATCGTGAGGATGCTCTGCTCGCCGCCTTCGATCTCGACGAACGTGCCGACCGGCGTCTCGTCGATCGCGATGGTGACGTCCTCGGCCGCGTACTCCTCGCGGTACTTCTCGCAGCGGAACCAGACGTGCAGGCCGAGCTCCTCGAGCACGTGCTGCAGCACCTGGCCGTCGCCGATGACGGTCTCGAATTCCTCGCGCACCTTCATGGTCCCAGGCTGCACGGGTCCCTTGAACGTCAGCAGGCTCTTGCCGCCCTCGGTGCGGATGCGCAGCGCGCACTGGCGGCGGCGCAGCGTCTCGTCCTCGGTGTCGAGGAGCGCGTCCTCCTGCAGGCGGCGGCACCGCAGCGGCGTCGCGCCCGTGGCGAGAATCGCGGCGCGCGCCTCCTCGGGGCTGTCGAATCGGAGTTTGACTTCACGCTCGATCATCAGCGTCACGTCAGGCCCTCCGGGAAAGGGGCCTTTGTATCACAAAAAGAAAGGCCTCAGGGCTCAGGCCCCAGGCCCCAGCCGAGCTGAAGCCTGAGACAGCCCTGAGGCCTTGGGCCTGAGCCCTTGGGCCTTCGCTATTCCTTGGTCACGGTGACGAAGACCTGCTGGCCGTTCCGCACGATGCGCAGCAGAGCCGTACCGCCGCTCCGGATCTGGCCGAGCTCGCGCGCGGCCTCGTTCGCGTTGGTGACGTTGGTCCGGCCGACGCGGACGATCACGTCGCCCTCCTGCAGGCCGGCGCGCTGTGCCGGGCTGCCCGGCTCGACGTCCTGAATCACGGCGCCCGTGGTCCCGCGGTCGAGGCGCAGCTCCTGCGCGATCTGGGGCGTGACGTTGCCGAGCGTCATCCCGAAGCCGGTGCTCGGCTCCACGGTGCCGCCGGCGCCGTTGTCGCCGCCGCGCGTCTGACGATTCGCGTTCTGCTCGGCTTCCAGATCGAGCTCCTCGACCGTGACGCTCACCGTCCGCTGCTGGCGGTCGCGCACGATGCTCACCGGCACCGTGGTGCCCGGCTTGGTGGCGGTGACCATGGCCACCAGCTCGTCACGGTTGCGGATGGGCTTGCCGTTGTAGGAGACGATGACGTCGCCCGGCTCGAGCCCCGCCTTGTCGGCCGCGCCGCCCGGCGAGATGTTGAGCACCACCGCGCCGTTGCGATCCTTGAGGCCGAACTCGTCCACCGCGTCGGCCGGCACCGCGCCGATGCCGACGCCGATGCGGCCGCGCGTGACCTTGCCGGCGCGCAGCTGCGGCAGCAGCTCGCGGACCACGTTGATGGGAATCGCGAACCCGATGCCGACGTTCCCCGCCTGGCGCGAGTCGCTGATGATCGCCGTGTTGATGCCGACGACCTCGCCGCGCACGTTGAGGAGCGGCCCGCCGGAGTTGCCCGGGTTGATCGCGGCATCGGTCTGCAGCACCTGCTGCGAGCGTCCTTCAGCCACGGGGAACGGCCGCTCGATCGCGCTGATGATGCCGACGCTGACGGTGTGCGCCAGGCCGAAGGGGTTGCCGATCGCCATCACCCAGTCGCCCGGGAAGATCTGGCCGGAGTCGCCGAACTTCACCTCCGGCAGCGTGTGGTCGGGCTTCTCGGTGAGCTCGATGAGCGCGCTGTCGGTCAGCGGGTCGCGGCCGATGACCCTGGCCTCGTACTCCTCGTCGCTGTCCTCGCCGTAGAGCGAGACCTGGATCCGCGTCGCGTCCTCGACGACGTGGTTGTTGGTGAGGATGAAGCCCGCCTTGTCGATGATGAAGCCGGTGCCGGCGGCCTGGACGATCTGCTCGCGCGGCCGCTGCGGCTGCTGCGGCTGCCGCTGGTTCGGGTTCGGCTGGCCGAAGAAGCGCTCGAACAGGTCGCCGCCGCCCCCGCCGCCGCCGCCGAAGAAGTCCGTGAGGTCCTGCGCGCGGCGCCGCGACTCGGTCCGGATGTTCACGACGGCCGGCGACACGGTCTTGGCGATGTCGCGGAACGTCGTCGCGCTGATCGGGCCCGTGAGGGGCGCGCTGTTGGCCGCGGGCGCCGCCACCGTCTGCGCCGCCGACTCGGGCGCCATCCCGAGACGCGAGGCGAGGACCATGCCCACCGCGAGCGAGGCGATCACCAGCAGCAGCGCGTAGAAGAAGGTGGTCTTGCGATTCGTCATGTCGTCAACTCCCCAGAACGATTATCTCCGTCTGGCGCGGGCCCGTCACGACCGCCTCGCGCTCGCCGCGGAACATGTTGATCTCCGTCCGCACGCCAAACGACTCGAAGTATAGACCCGGTTCGATCGTGAAGCCCGTGCCCGGCAGCAGCCGCCGGTCGTCGTGTGTCTCGTAATCGTCGAGGTGCACGCCGTTGCCGTGCACCTGTTCGCCCAGGCTGTGCCCCGTGCGGTGGAGGATGCGGTCCCCGTAGCCCTGCTCCTGCAGCACGCGCCGCGCCGCCTGATCCACTTGCCAGCCCCGCAGGTCGCCCCCCGCGCGCGCCGCGTCTTCCACCACGGCAATGGCGGCGTCCCTCGCGCCCGCCACGGCGCCAAACGCGCGCGCCACGTCCGACGGCACCGCCGTGCCCGTCGTGCCCACCCACGTGATGTCAGCAAACACCGCACCCTGTTCGGGATGCCTGCCCCACAAGTCCAGGAGCAGCACCTCGTCCGGCACGAGGCGTCGCGTGTGCCCGGCGGTGGGAAGGTAGTGCGGGTTGCCCGCGTTGCCGCCAATCGCCACCACGGGCGCCGAATCGCTGACGAGCCGTTCCTCCCCGAACCACGCCACCATCCGCTGCTGGAGCTCGTACTCCGTCAACGGCGTCCCGTCCTTCAGCGCCTTCGCCGCCGCCTCGAACGCGCGGTCCTTGATGCGGTAGAGCGCGTCCGACGCGGAACGGTGCGAGGCCAGCTGCTCGGGCGTCCACGCCGCCTCGAACTGCTGGACGAGATCGCCCGACGAGACGATCTCGACGCCACGCCGCCGGATGGCTTCCGCCGTGCCCGCATCCACGCGGGACAGATAGGGAATCGCGCACTCCGGCGAGTACTCCATGGCGACGCGCCGCACGCCCGCGAGGAGCTGCGTCAACCCCGCCTCGAGCTGCTGCCGCCCGGCGTAGACGGCCTTCTCCCCCGGCACCGCGTCGAGATTGCCGCTCTCGATGGCGTGCACCAGCTTGCGCGGCGTCCCGTCGGCGGGAACCAGGTAGTACCAGCGGCGGGTGGTCATGTGTCCGCCGCCGTCGAGGCCGGCCAGCCGCGTCGCAATCGGGTTGGAGCCGTGAAAGTCGTAGAGGAGCCAGCCGTCCAGACCGGCCGCGCGCAGGGCGCGTTGGACGGCGGCCACGTCGAGCGCCATAACATCAGTATAGATGCGTGCCTCCTGGCGGGGGCGCGTGCGCCGCCCCTACGTGCTCTGACGCGGGCGTGCGGCTGAAAGTTTGAACCTATAATCCCTTTTGCTGTCATGCACATGCGCATTCCCGTCGCCGGCCTGCTGGCCCTGACCTGCGGACTCGCGCTTGCCCTGAGCGAAGTCGGAGGGCAGGCGCCCCCGCAGACCCCCCAGGAGCCGCCGCCCGTCACGTTCCGCGTCGAGGTGAACTACGTCGAGGTGGACGCCATCGTCACCGACGCGAACGGCAACCCGATCACCGACCTGACCCAGAAGGATTTCCAGATCCTCGAGGACGGCCGGCCGCAGACGATCTCGACGTTCTCGATGGTGAACCTGCCGGTGGAGCGCGCCGAGCGGCCGCTCTTCGCCGACGCGCCCATCGAGCCCGACGTGCGGACCAACACCGCGGCGGAGGGACGCATCTACCTCATCGTCCTCGACGACCTGCACGTGACGTTCAGCAACACCCCGCGCGTCCGCCGCGCGCTCACCGAGTTCATCAACCGCAATTTCGGCGTCAACGACCTCGCCGCCGTCGTCTTCACGGGCGGCCGCGGCCAGGACGGCCAGGACTTCACCAACAACCGCCGGCTGCTGCTCTCGGCCGTGGACAAGTTCCTCGGGCGCAAGCTGCGGTCGGAGGTCCTCGAGATGGCCGATCAGATCGGCCGGCCCCGCGTGGACGACTCCAGCACGCGCAGCCTCCTCGACCCGCTCGAGCGCGAGCGTGCGCAGAACGCCCGCACGACGATGGACCAGGTCGAGAAGCTGGCGGAGTTCATGGCGGGCGTACGCGGCCGGCGGAAGGCGCTGATTCTGATCAGCGAGGGCATCAGCTACAACATCTACGACGTCATCACCAACACCTCGGCCAGCATGGTGATGCAGGAGACGTCGGATGCGATCGGCGCCGCCACGCGCGGCAACGTGGCCATCTACGGCATCGACCCGCGCGGTCTCGACGCCTTTGCCGAAGGCATCGAGATCGCCAGCACCGGCGACGACCCGAACACCTTCTCGCCCGCGCGCGCCTTCGCCGACACCCTGCGCCTGTCGCAGGAGAGCCTGCGCGTGCTGGCGGCCGAGACCGGCGGCTTCGCGGCCGTGAACCGCAACGACTTCGCCGACGCGTTCGCGCGGCTCGTGCGCGAGAACAGCACCTACTACGTGCTCGGGTTCTACCCGGCCAACGAGCGGCGCGACGGTCGCTTCCGCCGCATCGAGGTGCGCGTCAACCGCCCGGGCGCACAGGTGCGCTCGCGCCGCGGCTACGTCGCGCCGCGCGGCCGTGCGCCGGAGCCGGCGAGGGGCGCCGCCGCCGCGCCCGTCGTCACCGCGCTCAACGAGGCGCTGGCCAGCCCGATCGCGCTCAACGGCATTCCGATGAGCGTCTTTGCGGCGCCCTACAAGGGCACCGCGCCGAATGCCGCCATCCCGCTCGTCATCGAGATGGCCGGCCGTGACTTCCGGTTCGCCGAGAAGGACGGCACCTTCACCGACCGCATCGAGATCAGCTTCGCCGCCGTGGACACGCGCGGCACCGCGCGGGGCAGCGACAGGCACACGCTGACGACGAACATGAAGCCCGACACGGTGGAGCGCGTGCGCGAGCGCGGCTTCCGCGTGGTGTCGCAGATCGACCTGCCGCCGGGCCGCTACCAGCTCCGCATCGCGGTGGCGGAGGAGGGGGCCACGCGGTCGGGCAGCGTGCTCTACGACCTCGAGGTCCCGGACTTCTACAAGCTGCCCTTCTCGATGAGCGGCGTGACGCTGACCTCGGGCCGCTCGACGCTCACGCCCACCGTGCTGCCGAAGACGCCGCTGCGCGACGTGCTGCCGGCGCCGCCGGTTGCCCAGCGCGAGTTCGAGCGCGGCGACGTCCTGGCGCTCTTCACCGAGTTCTACGAGAACGCCTCCAACGCGCCGCCGCACGCGCTCGACTTCACCACGACCGTGCGCGCCGAGGACGGCCGGACGGTATTCGAAGACCGGGAGGAACGCTCGTCATCCGATCTGCAGGGGAACTCCGGCGGCCACGGCTACCGCGTGAACATCCCGATCGAAGGGTGGGCGCCCGGCGCCTACGTCATCCGCGTCGAGGGCCGCTCGCGGGCCAATACCGAGGCCGTTGCAGGGAAAGATGTGATGATCCGAGTCAGATAGGTCAAAGGTCAAAAGTCAAAGGTCAAAGGTACGCTGATGACCCGTGACCCTTGACCTTTGCCCCTTGACCTTCATGCAACTCGATCTCGTCCAGACGGTCGCGTTCGCCGGCGTCATCCTGTTCCTCGGCTACGGCCTCAAGAAGCTGATTCCGCCGCTGGCGCGGTACAACATCCCCGCGCCGGTCGCGGGCGGCCTGCCGGTGGCGGCGCTCCTGACCGCCGCGTACACCGTCAACTGGCAGCCGCTCGCGTTCGACACCACGCTCCAGACCCCGCTCAACATCGCCTTCTTCACCTCGGTCGGCTTCGGCGCCAGCCTCAGCCTGCTGCGCCGCGGCGGTCCGCTCGTCATCACCTTCACCATCGTCGCCAGCATCGTCGCGGCGCTGCAGAACGTGCTCGGCGGGCTCGTGGCGATGGCGATGGGGCAGCCGCCGCTGCTGGGCGTGCTGGCGGGATCGGTGACGCTGACCGGCGGACCGGCGACCGGCCTCGCGTTCGCGCCGCTCTTCGAGCAGGCCGGCGTGGCCGGCGCCGCCACGCTCGCTGTTGCGTCCGCCATGGTCGGCATCGTTTCGGGCGGCGTGATCGGCGGTCCGCTCGGCACGTGGCTCATCGAGCGCGCGCGGTCCCGCACGCCAGGCACCCCAGCCACTCCAGGCACCCCAGGCACCCCAGGCACGTTGACGAATCTCGCCGAAGCGCGCGTCGCCGAGCCGTCCGCGGCCGCGCCGGCGGGCGAGGATGTCGAGGCGTACGCGCTTCTCAAGCATCTCGTCCTGATGCTCGTCGCGATGGGCGCAGGCGTGTGGGTCAGCGCGTGGATCAGCAGCCTGGGATTCACGCTGCCGGCCTACATCGGGGCGATGATCGTCGCCGCGGTGCTGCGGAACGTTGACGACGCCGGCGGCGTGTTCCGGATGTCGCAGCGCGTCATCGACGATCTCGGCACCGTGGCGCTCGCGCTGTTCCTGGTGATGGCGCTGATGACCCTGCGGCTCTGGGAGCTGAGCGGACTCGTCGGCCCCCTCGTCGTGATCCTGACGCTGCAGGTGGCGCTCATCGCGCTCATCTGCCTCTTCGTCATCACGCCCCTCATGGGACGCGACTACGACGCGATGGTGATGTCGAGCGGCTTCTGCGGCTTCATGCTCGGCACCACCGCGAACGCGATGGCGAACATGGGCGCGCTGGTGGAGCGCTACGGGCCGGCCCCGAAGGCGTATCTCGTGGTGCCGCTCGTCGGCGCGTTCTTCATCGATTTCTTCAACGCCCTTCTGATTACGGTCGCGCTGAACGTCTGGCAATAGGGTTGCAATCTGCACAGGTGTGCGGAGCTCGACCGGCCTTTCTTCCCACGCCGCGTCCGCGCTCGCCTGCAGCGGCTGGTGGCTGACCGGCGCGATCGTCTGGTTCGTCGAGCGCCACGACGCGCGCGTGCGCTTCCATGCAGCGCAGGCCACGGTCACCTTCGCCGCCATCGCCGCCTTCTCGTGCTCTGCGGAGTGCTGGCGATCGCGTCGCTGTCGTTCCTGCCGGAACTGTTCTCGGTCTTCGCGTGGCTGGGCGTCGGGGCGTGGGTGGGCGGCGTCGTGCCGTGGGTGATCGTGATGTGGAAGACCCTCAGCGGCGATGAGTGGAGGATACCCATCGCCGCCGGGTGGGCCGAGCGGCTCGCTACTCCAGTTTCTGCAGCAGCGTCGTCTTGATCGTGCCGTTCGCGTGCTTGAACGAGTACTGGTTCCGGTCCATGGCGGGCTGGCGCGGCGTCTCGAGGACCACCGTGATGACCTCACCGGGCTGCAGCGGCGTGCGGTGGCGGTAGTTCGATCCGGTGACCGGGTCGCCCGCCTTGTTGTACCAGAACTCTTCCACCTGCAGGCCCGCGATGGCGCCGGCGGCGAGATTCTTCAGCCTGAACGTCGTGATGATGCCGTCCGAGCCGGCCTTCGTCTTGCCGGCCTTGATGACGGGCTTGAGGTAGCCGAGCGGCGCTTCACCGCGAACCGGCGCCGCAAGGCGCTTCGGCGCGGCCGCGGCCGCCGGGGCGGCAGGCTGGGCGGCGCGCGTCTGGTCGGCTGAGGCGCCGGTCGCGAGCAGCGCGACGCCTGCGAGCGCCATCAGCATATGTCTCTGCCGGTCCATGGAGGTCCTCCTGGAGGTATCGGGATTTACAGCCGCGATTATAGAGACTTACATTTCCCCGTTCCAGTCCTCTGGATCGGGGTTTGACGCCCGGAAGATCTCCAGGTGCCACTTGCCGCCGCCCCACGGCTCGATGACCTCGGTGGCCACGACGTCGACGAGGATCTCGCTGAACGTGCGCCCTTCGGGGTCGCCCTCGAGGTGGTAGGCCTCCTCGTCCCAGCCGAAGTTCGGGTAGAGCACCATCGTCAGGAACAGGTCGTAGCCGTCGTCGACGACGATGATCTGGCCGCAGGGGCGCTTGATGGTGGAGTGGTAGACGAGGTACTTCTCCGCGCTGTGCGCGCGGATGTAGCGCTTGAGCGCGAACTCGCGGGCGACGATCTCTTCGACGGCGATCTTCTTCTCCCAGCAGTCGCGGCAGTAGCGCTCCTCTCCGCGGGGCTCCGAGACCTCCTTGGCGTTACAGAGCGCGCATTTCGACTTGGCGACGGTGGACTTGCGTGCCATTCGTCACGATCTTACCCGATGAGGCTGAGCGCTGGCGCCGGGGCGTGGCCCGGGAACACGCGCGCGACATCCCCGGGTTGTGCTCGCCTGGCCTTGCGCGGGCGCCAGCGACGGAACTGTCAGGATGCCGACGATCCCCGCGAGTACCATCGCGCGCATGGATGCGGGATCGCACCTGCGCCTTATTCCTCAACACAATGGCGCCGACGCGAATCTCGATCCCGACGTGTCGGCGATCCGACGGTGCGTCGATCCGCCTGGTGTCGGCGCTCCGTCACCTTCGGAATCGCGGTCGCGATTTCAGGCCTGTTTTCGCATGGCACATCCCGTGCTGATGCGTCCACCGAGTTCGTTCGACTGCCACTCTGACCTTCCTGGCTAGTCAGGACACGCAGATCTGACCCTCTTCAAAGGAGAAAGAGTCCGTTATGAGCGTCATCGGTGGAAAACGTACGTGTGCGGCGGTCGTGGCCGCGGGACTGATCCTGGTGGGAACCTCGCTCCCCGCGGAGGCCGCGGAAACCGCGACGCTGACCGTCAGCGCCAGCGTGACCAACAACTGCACCATCAGCGCGGCCGCGATCTCGTTCGCGGCGTACGACCCGGTCGTCGCCAACGCCACCGCGAACCTCGATGGGGAAGGACGCGTGACGATTGCGTGCACCAAGGGCGCGGTGCCGACCATCGGGCTCGGCGCCGGCTCGAATGCGTCGGGCAGCACCCGCCGGCTTGCCAGCGGCGCCGAGATGCTGACCTACGAGATCTATCAGAACTCGAGCCGCAGCACGGTGTGGAACGGCGGCGGCGGAATCCTGACCACGACGGCCGCGCCGTCGAAGGCGCCGCGCGACTACACGGTTTACGGGCGGATCACCGGCGGCCAGGACGTGGCGGCCGGCACCTACACGGACACGATCGTCGCAACGGTGAACTTCTGATGAAGAAGTTCGTCGTCGCAATCCTTCTCACGCTCGCGGCTGACGCGTCGGCGTCGTCGTTCAACGTCAGCCCGACGCAGGTGTATCTGAGTGGGAAAGAGTCGAGCGCGCTGCTCACGCTGAGGAACGAGACCGACCAGCCGCTGCGCTTTCAGCTCTCGGCCTTCGCGTGGGACCAGCAGCGGTCCGGTGAGATGGCGCTCGCACCGACCGCTGACATCGTCTTCTTTCCGGCGCTCCTGACGCTCGGCCCGAAGGAAGAGCGGAAGGTTCGCGTCGGACGCGTCGTGGGCGCGGCCGATGCGGAGCGGACCTACCGGCTGTTCGTCGAGGAGCTGCCTCCGCTCGAGGCGCTGACGGCGTCCGGCGGGGAAGTGCGCGTGCTGACGAAGATGGGGATTCCGATTTTCGTGCGTCCGCCGAAGGAGACCGTGGCGGCCACGATCTCCACCGTCGAGCACGTGGACGGCGCGGTGACGTTCACGCTCGCCAATTCCGGCACGGTGCACATCGTGCCGAGCAGCGTGACCGTACGCGGCCTGGCCGGCACCGAGTCCCTCTTCGAAGGGACGCTGCCGGCGTGGTACGTGCTGGCCGGCGGCTTCCGCGACTTCGCCTATCAGCTCCCGCGGCCCGAGTGCACGCGCGCGACCGCCGTGCAGGTGGAGGTCGCCTACGGGTCCTCGAGAATCGATCGCCGCCTCGACATTCCCGCCGGCGCGTGCACGCAGTGAACCCGCGTCGCGCGCTGGCGCTGATCACGCTTGTCGGCGCGCTGGCGGTGTCCGCGCCTGCGCTGGCCCAGACGCAGCGCACGTTCCTCGAGGTCGTGCTCAACGGCGTGCCGAAGGGCGACACGCTCGTGGTGCTGCGCGAGGGTGACGCGCTCGTCGGCGCCGCCTGGCTCGCGGAAGCGGGCGTGACCGTGCCCCCGGCCTCGCGTGTGCTCGTCGAGAACGAAGAAGTCGTCTCGCTCGCGTCGCTCGCGCCGGACGTGACGTTCACCGTTGACGAGCGCGACCTGCGGTTGACCGTGACCGTCAGCCCGGCGCTCCTCGGCCGCCTGGTGCGCGACCTCCAGCAGGGACGGCCGGCCACCCTCGTGTATCGCCGCAACACCTCCGGATTCGTGAACTACGCCCTCAACGCCGGCAGCGCCGGCGACTACGACATCTTTTCGGAAGCCGGTCTCAGTGCGGGCGGCGCGCTGGTGACGAGCACGCTGTCCCTGAGCCGCGGCACAGTGGTCCGCGGGATGACGAGCATGACGCTCGACGACCGCTCGCGCATCCGCCGCTGGGTGATCGGCGACGCCCTGGCGGCCACCGGCACGCTCGGCGGCGACGCGGTGCTGGCCGGCGTGACCGTCACCCGTGATTTCAGCGTCGAGCCCTATTTCGTGCGCCACCCGACGCTCTCGCTGTCGACGCCGGTCGCCGCGCCGTCGGTCGTGGAAGTCCACGTCAACGGCCGCCTCGTGCGCGAAGAGCGCATCCAGCCCGGCATGCTCGACATCAGGAACCTGCCCCTGACGACGGGGCACAATGACACGCGGATCGTGATCCGCGATCCCTTTGGCGGCACGCGCGAGCTCGCCAACGGCTACTATTCGACCGCGTCGGTGCTCGCCACGGGCGTGCACGACTACCAGTACAGCGCCGGCGTGCGGCGCGCGAGCCTGTCCAACGCGAGCTGGACCTACACGGCGCCGGCCGCGCTCGCACGCCATCGCGTCGGCCTCACCAGCATCCTGACCGCCGGCGGGCGCATCGAGGCCGCGGCGGATCTCGTCAGCGGCGGCCCGTCGGTCACCCTCCGCCTGCCGTTCGGGGAGCTCGAGGCGTCGCTGGCCGCGAGCCGCTCGCTCCGCGGGCGTGGTACCGCGGCGGCGGCGGCGTATGCGTTCTCGGCGCCGCGCCTCAGCGCGGGCGCGTCGATGCGGGTGCTCGACGCGGGCTACGAGGCGCTGACGCTGACGAGCGGCAGCATGCGTCCCCGCAGCGAGCTCTCAGCGTTCTTGAGCCTCCCCGTCGGCGGCGGCATCAGCGCATCGATGCAGCACAGCTACGCGACCGCGCAGGACGGCAGCATCCGCACGCGTTCGGAGGGGATGATGTCACGCCGTCTCGGGCGGCACGCCGACCTGATGGCGAGCGCTGCCCGCGCTGACGAAGGACGCGGGCCGCGCATCGAGGCCAGCGTCGCGATCACGATCATGATGGGCGGACGCACGAGCGTGACGTCCACTGTCTCGCGCACGGCCGAGGGCGCGCGCAGCGCCGTGGACCTGCAGCGGCCGCTGCCGATGGGCACCGGCTACGGGTACCAGCTTCGCAGCCAGCCGGAGCAGAACGGCGCCACCTCCGGCGCGCTGCAGTACCAGGGCACGCACGGCCGCTACGAGGTGCGCTACCAGCCGTCCGGCGGCCGCCACCACGCCAGCGTCAACGTGTCAGGCGCGCTCGTCGGCATCGGCGGCGGCGTCTTCGCGACGCGTCCGGTGCGCAGCAGCTATGCGCTGGTGCAGGTGCCCGGCGTGAAAGGCGTCCGCGGCTTCTCGAGCAACCAGGAAATCGGCCGCACCAACCGCCGCGGCCAGATGTTCGTGCCGGATCTGCTGCCGTACTACGCCAACGTCGTGAACATCGCCGACACCGACATTCCGATCGAGTACACGATTCCGCGTGTGCAGGACACCGTCGCGCCGCCGTTCCGCGGCGGCGTGCTCGTCCGCTTCCCGGTGCAGCGCGTGCAGCACAGCGAAGGCCGCATCCTCGTCGTCATCGGCGGCGTCGAGCGCGTGCCGACCTACGGCGAGCTCGCGGTGACCGCGGACGGACGGCGCTACTCGTCGCCGGTCGGCGCGGCGGGCGAGTTCTATTTCGAGGATCTGCCGGTGGGCCGCCACGAGGCGTCGGTCGACGCCGGCGGCCGCGCCTGCGCGTTCACGCTGGAGGTGCCTGCCGCCGACGCGATGGTGGCGCGCCTGGGCACGCTGACGTGCGTCATGGGAGAGGGACGATGACCCGCAGGATGTGGGCGGCGGCGGTGTCGTCGGCGTTCATGCTGACCGGCTCGCCGGCCGAAGCCGCGAAGTGCACGATCGTGACGACCGCCGTGGCGTTCGGCAGTTACAACGTCTTTTCGGCGGCGCCCGTGGATTCCACCGGCAGCGTCCGCTTCAACTGCAACGGCGGCGCGAGCAACGTGCACATCACCGTCTCACGCGGCCAGAGCACGACGTACGCGCAGCGGACGCTGCGGCGCGCCTCGGAGTCGCTCGGCTACAACCTGTTCCTGGACGCGGGCCGCAGCACCATCTGGGGCGACGGCACCGGCGGCAGCCAGAGCTACTTTGGCGGCAACCCGCCGAACAATCAGGACGTGACGGTGACGATGTATGGAAGGGTGCCGGCGGGGCAGGACATCAGCGCCGGCGCGTATTCGGACAGCGTGTCCGTGACGATCAACTTCTAGAAATTAATCGTCACCATCCGGTAGCCGGGCGTCGGGAGGCCTTCGGCGACGGGGGCGGACGGAGACGGTTCCGCGGCAGCGCTGATGATCGCTTGCGGAGCGGTGGCGCCATCGCGCGACACGGCGCTGGCGGATTGCTCCGCCGTCGCCGTCATCGGATCGAGCGTTCGCTGCTCGGTGCTGGCCTGCGCGGTCGGCGCGTCCGCCGACGACACGGCCGGCGCGGGCGCCCGCACCACGCGCACGCTCACGCTCAGCGTCGTCCGGCGCGACTGCGCCTCGGCGGTCGCGGCGAGCGCCAGCACGGCGAGGACGATCGCGATCCGCCTCACCCCTGTCTGCCTCATGGCGTGACCTCCTGGCGCAGCGCCGGCAGGT
>Ga0194120_10008344_pt1 | contig 13716 bp, 16 predicted proteins | sample TA2MahCa65mmetaG_FD_148642 | JGI IMG/M metagenome (GOLD analysis project Ga0194120, IMG submission 148642) | Freshwater microbial communities from Lake Tanganyika, Tanzania - TA2015019 Mahale Deep Cast 65m | ecosystem: Environmental > Aquatic > Freshwater > Lake | place: Tanzania: Lake... | reverse complement strand
GGCCCAGGCGGTCAAGGTCAAGGTCCTCGGGGTCGACGAGCGCGGCAAGGTTCGCCTCTCCATGCGGGTGGTCGATCAGGAAAGCGGCGCCGACATCACCGAACAGGTCGAGGCCGAGGCCAAGGCCCGCGCCGCCGAGCGCGACAAGCGTCGGGCGGAAAAGCCGGCGGAAGGTCAGCAACCGCCGCAAGGCTAGTAGGGAGATCGGTTTAGGGCGAGGGCCTACGCTAGGCTATACTGCCCTGAACACGGGAGAGGGAGGTCGACGGTGAAGGCGCTGAACGCGCTCCGCATGTCCGGAATGGACGTGCTGCCCTTGGTCGAAGGCGGCAAGGGCGTCGCCGTCTCCAACGGCCGCTCCTCCGGCGCCTGGGCGGCGTCGGGGGGCGTTGGCACCTTCTCCGGCGTCAACGCCGACACCTATGACGAGGCGGGCAAGCCGCTGCCCCAGAAATATTTCGGCAAGACCCGTCGCGAGCGCCATGACGAGCTGGTCGCCTATGGCATAAGGGGCGGCATCGCCCAGGCCCGCATCGCCCATGACATGATGGGCAAGGACGGGCGCCTGCACATGAACGTGCTGTGGGAGATGGGCGGCGCCGAACGCGTCCTGCACGGCATCATGGAAGGGGCCAAGGGCCTGATCCATGGCGTCACCTGCGGCGCCGGCATGCCCTATCGCCTGGGCGAGATCGCCGCCAAGTACCGGGTCTACTACTACCCGATCATCTCCTCGGCCCGGGCCTTCAACGCCCTCTGGCGGCGGGCCTACAAGAATTTCGCCGAGTGGCTGGGTGGGGTGGTCTACGAGGATCCCTGGCTCGCCGGTGGCCATAACGGCCTTTCCAATTCCGAGGATCCCCGCAAGCCCGAGGACCCCTATCCCCGCATCGTGCTCCTGCGCAAGACCATGACCGAGATGGGCCTCAAGGAAACGCCGATCATCATGGCCGGCGGGGTCTGGTACCTGCGCGAGTTCGAGCATTGGCTCGACAATCCCGAGGTCGGGCCGATCGCCTTTCAGTTCGGCACCCGCCCGCTGCTCACCCAGGAAAGCCCGATCTCGGAGCGGTGGAAACGGCGCCTGCTCGAGCTCAAGAAGGGCGACGTGCTGTTGCAGCATTTCAGCCCGACCGGCTTCTGGTCCTCCGCCGTGCGCAATCCCTTCATCGTCGAGCTCGAGGAGCGCCACGATCGCCAGATCGCCTATTCGACCGAGGCGCTGGGCGAGCACGACACGGTGTTCCCCGTGGGGGCGCGAGGTCGCGACGTCTATGTCACCGCCGAGGACAAGGTCCGGGCGGATGCCTGGATCGCCCAGGGTTTTCCCGAGGCGATGAAGACCCCCGACAGCACCCTCGTCTTCGTCACCAAGGACAAGGCCGAGGAGATCCGCCGCGACCAGATCGATTGCATGGGCTGCCTCAGCCAATGCGCCTTCTCCAACTGGGCGACCAACGAGCAGTTCACCAACGGCAAGCGCGCCGACCCCCGCAGCTTCTGCATCCAGAAGACCCTGCAGACCATCATCCACTCCGACGACATCGACAACCAGTTGATGTTCGCCGGCCATGCCGCCTACCGCTTCGCCACCGATCCGTTCTACTCCAACGGTTTCGTGCCGACGGTCCGGCAGTTGGTCGATCGCATCCGCACCGGCGATTGAGCGCGAAGCCCGATAACCCGGCGCCGGGCATCGGCGTCCTCTTCGTCTGCACCGGCAACATCTGCCGCTCGCCCACCGCCGAGGGCGTCTTCCGCGCCCGCGTCGCCGCCGCCGGTCACGCCGCGCGCCTGCGGATCGACAGCGCCGGCACCCATGGCTACCACGTCGGCGAGCCGCCCGACCGCCGCAGCGTCGCCGCCGCCCGGAAGCGGGGCTATGACCTCGCGCCACTCAGGGCCCGGCGCCTCGCCCGCGAGGATTACGCCGCCTTCGATTATCTCATTGCCATGGACCGCGACCATCTCGACATCATGCGCCGGGGGGCCAAGGGCGGGGAACGCGACCGCGTCCACCTCTTCCTCGATTTCGCGCCGCAACTCGGCGAGGACGAGGTGCCGGATCCCTACTACGGCGAGGGCGACGGCTTCGAGCATGTCCTCGACCTCGTGGAAGCCGCAAGCGACGGATTGCTCGCCCATATCGTCGCCACCCATTTCCCGTTAGGATCGTCCCGCTGATTTCCGGAGGAGGGGAGGACACATGACCGCGCTTCGTTGGTTGACCGCGGCCGCCTTGGGGCTCGCCGTCTCGACCGTGGCCGAGGCCCAGCAGGCGACCATGCGCCTGAGCCATCAGGTGCCGCCGGCCCATCATATGACCAGGATGCTCGAGGGCTTCGCCGCCGACGTGAAGGCGCGGACCAATGGCGAGGTCGAGGTCAAGTTGTTCGGCTCCGAGCAGCTCGCCAAGGCCGGCGAGAACTTCCCCTCGGTGGCGCGCGGCGCGATCGAGGCGGCGGTCAGCGCCAACATCCAATGGGGCAAGACCATCCCCGAGATGGCGGCGCTCACCATCCCCTATTTCTTCACCGACCTCCAGAAGATCAGGAAATTCGCCGCCTCCGACGCCCGCAAGCTGCTCGACCAGAAGCTCGAGGCCCGGGGCGTCAAGAGCGTCGCCTGGCTCTACATCACCCGTCAGTCGATCTTCACCTCGGGCAAGAAGCCCCTGGTCGCGCTCGACGACTTCAAAGGGGTGAAGATCCGCGGCCTCAACGCCCTCAACGACCACGCCCTCACCGCGGTCGGCGCCGCGACCTCGGCCATGCCGGGATCCGAGGTCTATCAGGCGCTCCAGGCCGGCGTACTCGACGCCGGTCTCACCGACGTCTCGGCCGGCTTCTCCCGCCGCTACTACGAGATCCAGAAATACGGCACCGTCGCGCCGTATTTCTCGGTCTATTTCCACCTCTATGTGAACCCGGCCTGGTGGAACAAGCTGACCGCCGCCCAACGTGACGCCATCATGGCGGCCGGCGCCAAGCTGGAGCAGGACGCGATCCCGATCACCGAGGCGACCGCCGAGGACGCGATCAAGCAGCTCAAGGAAAAGGGCATGACCATCCACCTCCAAACCCCGGCGGAATCCGCGGTCTGGAAGGCCAAGATGGTCCAGCCGGTGGTCGACGCCTTCCTCAAGGAAGCGCCGGAGAGCGGCGCCAAGCTGATCGAGCTCCTCGACAAGCTCTGATCGCGCCGGGCCGCGCGCGTTGTTCCTGGTCCGCGCCGCCGAGCGCTTGGTCGCGCGGGCGAGCGGCCTCGCCGCCGAGGTGGCGGCGGCGACGCTTTTTCTTTGCCTCGCCTTGGTCTCCTACTCCATCGCCATGCGCTATTTCGTCGGCCAGCCGCAGAGCTGGATCGACGAGGTTTGCGGCTGGCTGGTGGCGGCGGGGGTGATGCTGGCGCTCCCCGAGGCGCAACGCCGGGGCGAGCATATCGCCGTCGACGTGGTGACCGAGCGCTTGAAGGGCGGATGGCGTCGCCTCGCGGGGGTCTTCGCGGTGGCGACGGTCCTCGTCTCCGGCGCCATCATGCTGAACGCCGGGCTGGATATGATCGCCTTCTCCCGCATGGTCGGGCTGGTCAACAACACCGGCATTCCCGATTGGATCATCCAACTCTCGGTGCCGGTGGGGGCCGGGTTGCTTGTTCTGGTCGCGGCGGCCGAACTCCTGGTCCGGCTCTCCGGGTTGGAACCCGAGGGCCCGACCGATGATGATCCGGTCAAGCGCAGCCTCGAATGACTTTCGTCGTCATCCTCGCCGTCCTGATCGGTCTCCTCTACCTCGGCATGCCCATGTTCGCGGGCATGCTGCTCTTTTCGGCGGCGGTGCTCTGGGGCGTCGAGGGCGGCATCCCGGCGCTGGGCGAGTTCATCTTCGGCAAGCTCAACGTCTATCTCCTGGTCGCCCTGCCGCTCTTCATGTTGATGGCGAGCTTCATGGTCCGGGGCAAGGTGGTCGACGATCTCTACGGCACCGCCCATACCCTGTTGCGTCATCTGCCCGGCGGCCTCGGCATCGCCACTGTCTTCGCCTGCACAATTTTCGCCGCCATCTCGGGCTCATCGGTCGCGACGGCGGCGACCATCGGGGCGGTCGCCATCCCGCAAATGCTCAAATACGGCTACGACCCCAAGGGGGTCTACGGCGTGGTCGCGGGTGGCGGCACTTTGGGCATTCTCATCCCGCCCTCGGCGCCCATGGTGTTGTTCGGCGTGGTTTCCGACACCTCGATCGGCGCCCTCTTCATGGCGGGAGTGTTTCCCGGCTTGATGCTGGCGACGATCTTTGCCGCCTATTGCGTCGGGAGCGAGCTATGGCGGACGCGACAAGGTGGGGGATCCCATGTCCGCCCGCCGAGGGCGAGCGCCGCCGAGGCCTGGGCCGCCATCCGCAAATCCTTCTGGGCGATGACGCTGCCGCCCTTCGTGCTGCTGGGCATGTATTTCGGGGTCTTCACCGCGACCGAGGCGGCGGCGGCTGGCGCCGCCTGGGCGCTTCTCATCGCCGTGGTGATCTACCGCAAGCTCTCCTTCAAGGATTTCTGGGAAAGCGGACGCGAGGCGGCGCGCACCAGCGCCATGCTGTTCATGATCATCGTCTCCGCCGCGCTTTTCGGCCACATGCTGACCAAGCTGGGCGTACCCGACCAATTGGTTCGTCTCGCGGTCGATTTCGGTCTCGGCAAGTACGGCTTCCTGCTGATCCTGATGGTGGTGTTGTTCGTCCTCGGCCTGGTGCTCGAATCGATCTCCATCATCCTGATCACCACGCCGGTGGTGCTGCCGGTGCTCGATGCCCTGGGCATCGATCGGGTCTGGTACGGCGTTCTCCTCACCATCAATCTCGAGCTCGCCCTGATGTCGCCGCCGGTCGCCATGAACCTGGTGGTGATCAAGGCGATCACCAAGGCGCCGCTCGCCGAGATCAACCGCTCCGCCGTGCCCTACATGATCATGATGGCGGTGGGCATCCTCCTGGTCGTGGCCTGGCCGCAGATCGCCCTTTGGCTTCCGCGCCAGATGGAGCTTGGCCGCTGAAAACGGTCGCCGCCCCGGCGCATGGGCGCGGCTTTTCCCCCAGGCGCTTTCATGGCATAGCTCAGGCCCGAGGGAGGACGGCATGAGCGACAAGCCGCTTTGGCAACCGACGGCGGAGCGCGCGGGGCGGACCCAGGTCGCCGCCTTCATGCGGGCGGCGGGCATGGCCGCCGGCCACCGCTTCGCCATTTACGACGAACTCTGGCAATGGTCGATCGAGCGGCCCGACGCCTTCTGGGTCGCGGTCTGGACTTTCTGTCGGGTGATCGGCGAGCGGGGGCGGACGGTGATCGCCCATGGCGACAAGATGCCGGGCGCCCGCTTCTTCCCCGAGGGCAAGATCAATTTCGCCGAAAACCTGCTGCGCCGGCGCGACGACGGCGTCGCCATCTTCTTCCAGGGCGAGGACAAGATCAGGCGGAGTCTCACCTTCGGCGAGCTTTATGCCCTGGTCTCGCTCACCGCCCAGGCCCTCAAGGGCCTCGGTGTCGGGCCCGGCGACCGGGTCGGCGCCTTCATGCCCAACTTGCCGGAGACCATCATCGCCGCGCTCGCGACCGCGAGCCTTGGGGCGGTCTGGTCGTCCTGCTCGCCGGATTTCGGGGTCAACGGCGTCCTTGATCGCTTCGGTCAGATCACGCCCAAGGTCCTCTTCGCCGCCGACGGCTACCACTACGCCGGCAAGAGCCATGATTGCCTCGACCGGGTCCGGGGCATCGCCGAGCGCCTTCCGGGGCTCGAGCGGATCATCATCACGCCCTATGTCGCCGCGCGGCCCAACCTCGGTGGTCTTCCCAAGGCGGTGCTCTACGAGGATTTCGTCAAGCCGTTCCATGCCGCCGACATTCCCTTCCATCGCCAGGCCTTCAACGCGCCCCTCTACATCCTCTATTCCTCGGGGACGACCGGCCTGCCCAAATGCATCGTCCACGGCCAGGGCGGGACGCTCCTCAAGCATCTCGAGGAACAGCAGCTTCAGGTCGATTTGCGCCGCGACGAGCGCTTCTTCTATTTCACCACTTGCGGTTGGATGATGTGGAACTGGCTGGTCTCCGGCCTCGCCAGCGGCGCGACCCTGGTGCTCTATGACGGTTCGCCCTTTCATCCCGGTCCGCACGTCCTCTGGGACATGGCCGACCGGGTCGGCGTCAACGTCTTCGGCACCTCGGCCAAGTACATCGATGCCCTCGCCAAGTCGGACTACCGCCCAGCGCGGCGCAACGACCTCAAGCGCCTGCGCGCCATCCTCTCGACCGGCTCGCCCCTCGCGCCCCAGGGCTTCGACTTCGTCTACAAATCGGTCAAGCAGGACGTCCATCTCGCCTCGATGTCCGGTGGCACGGACCTGATCGGCTGCTTCGTCGCCGGCGATCCCACCTCGCCGGTCTGGCGGGGCGAAATCCAGAAGCGCGTCCTCGGCATGGCGGTCGACGTCTTCGACGAAAACGGCCTGCCGCTTCGGGGCGGGCAGGGCGAACTGGTCTGCGCCAATCCGTTCCCCTCGATGCCCCTCGGTTTCTGGAACGACCCCGGCGATGCCAAGTACCGCGCCGCCTATTTCGACCGCTTCCGCGACACCTGGTGCCATGGCGACTGGGTCGAGCTCACCGTCCATGGCGGCATGATCATCCACGGCCGGTCCGACGCGACCCTCAATCCCGGCGGCGTGCGCATCGGCACCGCCGAGATCTATCGCCAGGTCGAGAAGCTGGACGAGGTGGTCGAGAGCCTGGTGATCGGCCAGGATTGGGACAATGACGCGCGGGTCGTCCTGTTCTTGCGGCTCAAGGAGGGCCTCACCCTCGACAAGGCGTTGATCGACAAGATCAAGAAGCAGATCCGCGACAACACCACGCCCCGCCACGTTCCCGCCAAGGTCATCCAGGTCGCCGACATCCCCCGCACCATCTCGGGCAAGATCGTCGAGCTCGCGGTGCGCAACGTGGTCCATGGCCGTCCGGTCAAGAACAGGGACGCCCTCGCCAATCCCGCCGCCCTCGAGCTCTTCGCCAACCTTCCCGAGCTCAAGAGCTGAGCCGCGCGCGGGGGCGGGCGGCGCGGCCATGGCTCTCGTTCTCACGCCGGAAATCCTGGTCCGCGCCTACGCCGCCGGGATCTTTCCCATGGCCGAAAGCCGGGAGGATCCCGAGCTCCATTGGTTCGATCCTCCGCAACGCGGCATCCTGCCGCTCGAGGCCTTTCATATTCCGCGACGTCTGGCCCGCACCGTCCGCAAGGCGCCTTTCGAAATCCGGATCGACGGCGCCTTTCGCGCCGTCATGACCCATTGCGCGAGCGCGCCGGGGCGGGGGGGAAGCTGGATCAATGACGCGATCCTCGATCTCTATGGCGGGCTCCACGATCTCGGTCTCGCCCACAGCGTCGAATGCTGGCGGGAAGGCGAACTGATCGGCGGGCTCTATGGCGTCGCCCTGGGGGCGGCGTTCTTCGGCGAGAGCATGTTCAGCCTGGCGGCCGACGCGAGCAAGGTGGCCCTCGTCCATCTGGTCGCCCGGCTCGCTTGGGGCGGCTTTCTCCTGCTCGACACCCAGTTCGTCACCGCCCATCTCGCGACTTTCGGCGCCATCGAAATCCCCCGCGCCGCCTACAAGGAACGCTTGGCCGAGGCGATCGCCGAGCGCGGGCGTTTCGACGCCATGCCCCTCGACCTGCCGCCTCAGGAGGTCCTGCAGTCGATCACCCAGACGTCGTAGACCGGGTGCTCCAGGGCGGAGACGGCGGGGGAGCTTTCGAACATCCAGCCGCGGAAAAGCGTCTTCATCGGCTCGCCCGGGCGGCTCTCCGAAATCTCGAGATAGACCTTGGTCTCCGGCGTTTCCTCGGGCGGGCGCTTGGTGCAGCGCCTGGCGGTAAGGATCAGGGTGCCGAAGCGTACCTGGCGGTCGACCGGGGCCTCGATGGTCGAGACCCGCGCGGTCACCTTGTCGAGGGCCTGGAGCACGGCGGTCTCGGCCTTGGCGCCGGCGGCGAGGCACAGGGCGAGAACGCCGCAGACGACGCCGGTCCGCCAGGCGGTCATGGATCGCCTATTTCTTCTGGCCCTGGTCGCCGGCGCTGAAGACGTAGCGGCCGAGCAATTCCTCGAGATTGATCGAACCCTGGGTATTGGCGATCAGGCCGCCGGCGGCGAGCATGTCGTCGCTGGCCCCGGGCTCGAGGGACAGGAATTTCGAGCCCAACAGGCCGTCGGAGGCGACCTTGGCGGCGGTGTCGTCGGGCAGCTTGATGGTCGGCAGCACGGTGAGGCGCGCCTCGGCCCGGTAGGATTTGGGATCGACCTTGAGGCCGGTGATGGTGCCGACCTTGATGCCGGCGAGGCGAACGTCGGAGCCGACCCTGAGACCGTCGATCTTGTCGAAGCGGGCGGTCAACTCATAGCCCCGGACCTTGCCGGCGTCGGTCGAGGTGTAGGCGAAGGCGAGGAAGGCCCCCGCCACCACGATCACCACCGCGCCGATCAGGGTCTCGACCAGGCTGCCTTGCATGGCGCCTCAGCCCGGGGTCCAGGCTTCGTAATCGCCGGTGGCGGCGGCCCGCTTGCCCGCGCCCTGGAGCGAGCCGGCGGGATGATAGGCCTCGCCCGAGCCCGTCGGATTGGCCTGGTGGGTCTTTTCCCAGGGCTGGGCATGGGCCGAGGCCGGGCCGGGGGGAGTGGCGACGGTCTTGTGCAGCCACGCCTTCCATTCCGGGGGGACCTTGGAGCCGTCCGGCTCGCCGGCGAAAAGCACCCAGCGGCGCTCGCCGCCCTTTTCGCGGAAATAGCGATTGCCGTACTGGTCGTTGCCGACCGGCTCGCCCTTCCACCAAGTGAAAACTCGCGTCGCGATGGTCATGTCGGGTCCTCGATTCCGGCGGGATAATCGCAGCGGCGCCGCATGGGGTCAAGGTTGGCGGGTCAAGGCTGGGCGCCGCCATCGACCAGGCGAAGGACGCGGGTGAAGGTCGAGGTGCCGACGCCGTCCGGATCATCCCAGGCTTCGGTGAAGGCCCGCCGCCTTTCCCAGAAAATTTCGCTCAGCCTCGCGGCGTCGGCCGCGTTTTCACTCCTCGCTTGGCGCAGGCCAGCCTCGACCTCGGCGATGGCGGCGGCGGCGAGTTTGACGGCGGCGAAATCGCCCCGTGCTTCCAGGGTTTTCAGGTAACGGCGCTCCTCGCCCAGCGCCCGCTCGATGGCCTCGATCATTCGTCGCATCCCGCGCTCGTCCTCCATGTCCGGTCCGTCTGGCACTTACGTTCGGGATCACTATCTTATTCCCCATGCGGACACCGCGATTTCTCGATACCACGCAAAGCCAGGATTGGGCCCTGGTCGCTGGCCTCGCTCTACTCGCCACTCTCGCGCCCTTGCCCCTCTATCTCGTCGCCCTCGCGGTCTTCGGCCTGCCCCATGTGATTTGGGAACTCGCCTGGATCCGGCGGGTGAGTGCCGGGCGTTTGCCGCGCCTCTGGTGGCGGGCGCTTTTTGCGTTCCTGGCGATCCAGGCGCTCGGGCGTTTGGCTCTTCTCCTGGACTGGATCGGCGCCGATCTCGCCATCGCCGTCGACTTGGTGACGCTGGCTTTCGCGGTCGGCCTTGTCGTGGGACTACCGCGGCTTGTTCGCTGGGCGCGGGCGGTGGCCCTGATGGCGGCTTTGGGCCTGGGCGCCATCGGGCTCTGGGGTTCGCTGGAGACCAGCATGGCCGCCCTGGTCGCCCTCGCCCTCGCTCACAACTTCACGCCCGTCGGGTTGCAGGCCATGGCGCCGCCCACGGCGACGGAATCCCACCTCGCCTTGCCGGCGATGTTCGTCCTGCCTTTCGCGCTCCTGCTCCTGCCGGAGGTGCCTTCCTTGGGAGCGTGGCCGTCCTGGCCCCCCGGCGAGCTCGCCTGGCTGGGGGAGCACCTCCCCTGGGACCTGCCCGGGCTTTTTTCCGCCCTGGTCCTCGCCCAGGTTCTCCACTATCTCGCCGTCATCCGAATCCTGCCCCGGCGCATCGGGAGTGCCTGGAGTTCCGCGTCTTGGCTCACCCCCGCGCTGATCGTGAGCGCGGTTCTCGCCCTCGGATTCCTGGCGAGTTTTCCCGATGCCCGGCGCGTCTATGCCGTCGCCGCCGGCTTTCATGCCTGGCTGGAATGGCCGATCTTGCTCGCGCTCCTGGGGGCGGTGGAGAGGCGTCGCTAACGCCAGCCGGCGCGGTCGGCGAGGCGGATGGCCTCGGCGCCGTGGCGGGCGATGGCGGCGAGGGGGGTCGTGTCGGCCTTGAATTTGCCCCAGCCCGAGAGGGTGGCCGAAGGCTCGACGCCTCGGGCAATCGGGTATTCCTCGATCCTTTCGGCGTAGATGCGCTGGGCCGGGACCGAGACCAGGAACTCGACCAGGCGCCGGGCGTGCTCGGGGTTCTTGGCGTGGCGGGCGACGCCGATGCCCGAGACGTTGACATGGGCGCCCCGGTCGCCCTGGTTCGGCCAGAACACCGCGACCTTCTCGGCCGCCGCCTTCTGGCGCGGATCGGGCGAGGCGGTCATGCCGGCGAGGTAGTAGGTGTTGGCGAGGGCGAGGTCGCATTCCCCGGCGGCGACGGCGGCGATCTGGTCGCGATCGCCGCCCTTGGGGGTGCGGGCGAAATTGCCGACCAGGCCCTTGGCCCAGGCCTCGGTCTTGTCGACGCCATGGACCGCGATGAGCGAGGCGATCAAGGCCTGGTTATAGGCCGAGGAGGAGGAGCGGACGCAGATGCGGCCCTTCCAGGCGGCGTCGGCGAGGGCCTCGTAGCTCGAAAGCTCCGCCGGCTTCACCCGGTCCTTGGCATACATGATCGGCCGCGCCCGGATCGACAGGGCGAACCAATGCCCCTCGGGATCGCGGAATTCCGGCGCCACCGCGCGCTCGATCGCCGGCGCGGCGATCGGGCGGAAGAGCCCCGCTTCCTTGGCCGCGACCAGGCGGATGACATCGACGGTCATCAACACGTCGGCCGGGCTGTTCTCGCCCTCGCTTTTCATGCGTTCGAGAAGGGCGTCCTCCTTGACCGAAACCAGATTGGCCTTGATGCCGGTCGCGCCGGTGAAGGCCTCGAGCAGCGGCTTGAGCAGCGCCGCCTCGCGGTAGGAATAGACATTGACCTCCGCCGCCTGGGCGGTGGCGGGACCAGCCACCCAGCCCGCGAGGCCCAACAGCGCGCCCAAGGCCAGATTCTTAACACTTTGATTTTTCATCGTTTTCTCTCATGTATTGCGAATGGTTCGCATTCGTAAAGCGAAATTAGGGATAACCGCGCCGCCTGTCAAGCGGCAGGAAGTCGCGACAATGAAGAGGCAGAAAAAGCCGGTGGCGGCGCGGGCGCGTCTATTTCCGCCGGGCCTGGAAGCCCTCGAGCCAGTGGATGTCGTAGAGGCCGTTGACGAAATCGGGTTCGGCGATGAGTTCGTGATGCAGCGGGATGGTGGTGTCGATGCCGCCGACCACGAATTCCTCGAGCGCCCGGCGCAGACGCATCAGGCATTCATTGCGGGTGCGGCCATGGGCGATGAGCTTGGCGATCATGCTGTCGTAATAGGGCGGCACGCGATAGCCGGCATAGAGGCCGCTATCGACCCGGACGCCCAGGCCGCCCGGCGGATGGTAGTCGGTGACCTTGCCCGGGGTCGGCGCGAAGGTGCGGGCGTTTTCGGCGTTGATGCGGCATTCGATGGCATGGCCGAAGAAGGTGATGTCCTTCTGGCTGTAGCCGAGCGCCGCGCCGGCGGCGATGCGGAGTTGCTCCCGCACCAGATCGATGCCGGTGATCATCTCGGTCACCGGATGCTCGACCTGCAGGCGGGTGTTCATTTCGATGAAATAGAACTGCCCGTCCTCGTAGAGGAATTCGATGGTGCCGGCCCCCAGGTATTTGAGACCGGCCAGCGCCTCCGTCACCCGCTTGCCGATTTCCGCCCTTTGGGTGGCGTTGAGGGCGGGGGAGGGGCTTTCTTCCAGCACTTTCTGATGGCGCCGCTGGAGCGAGCAATCGCGCTCGCCGAGATGGACGACATTGCCCTGGCCGTCGCCCAGGATCTGGATCTCGATGTGCCGGGGCTTCTGGAGGTATTTCTCCATGTAGACGGTGTCGTCGCCGAAGGCCGCCTTGGCCTCGGCCCGCGCCGCGGCGATGGCCTGGTCGAGGTCCTCGACCGTCCGGGCGACCCGCATGCCGCGCCCGCCGCCCCCCGCCGCGGCCTTGATCAGCACGGGATAGCCCAGGCGGTCGGCATGGCGCCGCGCCTCGATGCCGTCGCTGACCGGGCCGTCGGAACCGGGGGTGCAAGGCACGCCCAGGCGCTTCATGGTCTCCTTGGCCGCCACCTTGTCGCCCATGACCTTGATGTGGTCCTCGGTCGGGCCGATGAAGGTGAAGCCGTGCTCGGTGACGATGCGGGCGAATTTGGCGTTCTCGGACAGGAAGCCGTAGCCGGGATGGATGGCGTCGGCGCCGGTGATGGCGGCGGCGGCGACGATGGCCGGGATGTTGAGATAGCTCTCCGCCGCCGGCGGCGGGCCGATGCAGACGCTTTCGTCGGCGAGACGCACATGCATGGCGTCGGCGTCGGCGGTCGAATGCACCGCCACGGTCTTGATCCCCATCTCGCGGCAGGCGCGATGGATGCGGAGCGCGATCTCGCCCCGGTTGGCGATCAAGACCTTGTCGAACATGGCCTAGTCGAGGATGACCAGGGCCTGGCCGTATTCCACCGGCTGGGCGTTCTGGACCAGGATGCGGGCGACCTTGCCGTCCTTGGGGGCGGGGATCGGGTTCATGGTCTTCATCGCCTCGACGATGAGGAGGGTCTGACCCTTGGACACCATGTCCCCCACCTTGATGAAGGCGGGCTTGTCCGGCTCGGGCGCGAGATAGACGGTGCCGACCATGGGGGAGGTCACGGCGCCGGGATGCTTTTCCGGGCTCGCCTCGGAGGCGGCGGCGGGGGCGGCGGCCCCGGCGGCGGGGGCGGCGAGGGCGGGGCCGGCGGCCAAGACGGTCTGCTGCCTGGCGATGCGCAGGCGGGACTCGCCCTCGGCCACCTCGATTTCGGTCAGGCCGGTCTCGGCCAGGAGCTTGGCGAGTTCGCGGATCAGCTCCGCGTCGACGGCATCCTTGCGCAAGTCACTTACTCCCGGAAACGATGTCGGCCAGGGCCTCCAGGGCGATTTCATAGCCCTTGGGGCCGAGGCCGCAAATCACGCCCCGCGCCGCGAGGCTGACATAGGAATGATGCCGGAAGCTCTCCCGGCGGAAGATGTTGGAAAGATGCACCTCGATCACCGGCAACTCGACCGCGAGGAGCGCGTCCATCAGGGCGATGGAGGTGTGGGTGAGGCCCCCGGCATTGACGATCAGGCCGGCCGCCTTGCCCCGCGCCCCCTGGACCCAGTCGATCAGCTCGCCCTCATGGTTCGACTGACGGAAATCGACGGCGAGGCCGAGGCGCTTGGCGGTCGCCCGGCACAGCTTCTCGACGTCGGCCAGGGTCGCCTTGCCGTAGATGGCGGGTTCCCGCAATCCAAGGAGATTGAGGTTGGGGCCGTTGAGGATCAGGACCTTGGGGGCCATGGCGTTTCCGGGCTCATCTTGCGGCGCACCCTATAGCACGGGGGCGGGGTGGGGGAAATGCGGCAGGGTGCCGGGCGGG
>Ga0194120_10008343_pt1 | contig 13716 bp, 14 predicted proteins | sample TA2MahCa65mmetaG_FD_148642 | JGI IMG/M metagenome (GOLD analysis project Ga0194120, IMG submission 148642) | Freshwater microbial communities from Lake Tanganyika, Tanzania - TA2015019 Mahale Deep Cast 65m | ecosystem: Environmental > Aquatic > Freshwater > Lake | place: Tanzania: Lake... | reverse complement strand
CCACCCCTTCCTCTGGGACCCCGTCCGCGCCAGGCGGAACCTCCACGACATCCTCGACGCGCTCGCCGTCAACCGCCAGGGGTGGGTCATCGACGGCGTCAACGACCTCAACCACGACGGCACGCTCATGACCGGCTTGGCCCGCCGGGGCGACGAGCGCCGGGCGTTCCTCGTCCGCCTGCCCCCCTGGTGCTGGGCCGACTGCACGGGCGACGACGTGGTCGACTTCAACGACCTGCTCTGCTTCCTCCAGCGCTTCGAGCGCGCCCAGGACCCCCGCGCCAACCCCATCGACTTCTTCTACTGCGACGTGGCCCCCGACGACGAGATCGACTTCAACGACTTCCTCGCCTTCCTCAACCTGTACAACAAGGGGTGTGGGCAGTAGGCACCAAGGCACCAAGGCACCGAGGCAGCGAGGCTCCAAGGCGGCGAGGCATCGAGGCAGCGAGAGAGCGAGACAGGGGGCGCCGCCACCGGACCTCAGGCAACCGGCATTCGGCAGCCATGGGTGGGACAGGCGTCCCGCCTGTCTGACCCTGCTGCGCGACGGCGCCACTCCGCCACTCCGCCCCGCCGCCCCGCCACCTCGGTACCTCGACACCTCAAGCGATCAGGCGCGTTCCATGGGGAGGAGTTCGCCGACGAATGGGCGGCGTGGCGGCGGCGGTGGCCCATACAATCCGGCGTGTCCGACGAGACCACCATCCAGGTGAACTTCGGGCGACCCATGCCGCTCTTCCCGCTCGACCAGGTCGCCCTGCTGCCCCAGCAGGTCCGCCCCCTGCACGTCTTCGAGCCCCGCTACCGCCAGATGGTCGAGCACGCCCTCGACGGGGCCGGGCAGATCGCCCTCGCCGTGTTCGAGCGCCGCCCCAGCGACCAGGCCGAGTACCTGGGCAGCCCGACCATCCGCCCCGCCGTGTGCGTGGGGCAGATCGTCCAGCACGAGAAGCTCCCGGACGGGCGCTACAACATCCTGGTTCAGGGCATCTGCCGGGCCCGCGTCCTCAACGAGGTGCCCCCCGACGACGACCGCCTCTACCGCGCCGCCATGCTCGAGCCCATCGGCGCCGAGAACGGCGACGAGGGCATGCTCGGCTCGATCCGCGGTCGGCTGGAGAGCTGTCTCTCGGAGGGCGAGTTGGCGCACATGCGCCGCGCCCGCGAGATCGCCGAGTTTCTGCGCAATGAGCGCATCCCCACCAGCGCGCTCATGGAGGTGGTTTCGTTCACGATGATCACCGACCCGGCGGTGCAGTACCGCCTGCTCTCCGAGGGCGATCCCCTCGCCCGCTGGGAGATCATCAGTCACGAGCTCGACGGCCTGGAGCGGCTGATCCGAATAGCCTCCAAACAGCACCCGGAGGAATGGCCAAAGGGGTGCAGTTGGAACTGAGTCGGCCGGTTTTCGGGCCCCGCATTGGGCCCGCGATGGAACAATCAGCAGGGCGGGAGCGTCAAGAAGTGGGGCAAGGCGGCCGAGTTGGGCCGGACGCCGATGTAGGGTCAGGGTCCGTTGACCCGGGCCGAGGGGTCGGGCTGGAGCGAAGGAATCAAGCCATGAAGCGCGACACGAATCGGTCTTGGTCGAAGTTGGCGGCGATGACGATCGCGGCCGCGGGGCTCAGTCTGGGCGCCGGTGGTTGCAACAACGCCGGCGAGGGCGCCCTCTCCGGCGCCGCGATCGGCGCCCTGGCCGGCATGGGCCTGGGCAGCCTCTCCGGCAACATGGGCAAGGGCGCCGCCGCGGGCGCCATCCTCGGCGGCGTGGGCGGGCTCATCCTCGGCGACCAGAACGAACGACGCAGCCGACACCACTGAGCGCCGTCGAAGCCACGCGCCCCCTCACGCCCGCCGCGGGGCCCTTTCCCCCGGGGCCGGCTAGACTCGCCCCATGCGCGTCGTGCTGCTCGTCTTCATCGGATGGTGGTCCCTGTTCCTCGCCGCGTGCGCGACCGGCACCCGCTCGGGCGCGCACGCCGAAGCAACCGTTGCGCCCCGCGACGTGCGGGTCTTCGCGGGGTCTGACGGGTCGAGTGTGCCCTGGGCCGGGGTGGTCGACGCCGCGCGCCACGCCGAGGTGGTCATCGTGGGAGAGAACCACGGGCACCCGCTCGGGCTGGCCTCCGCCGCGGCCCTCTGGGACGACCTGCTCGCCTCCGCCCCCGACGCGGGGCTCTCGCTCGAGTTCTTCGAGCGCGACCAGCAGGCGGGTGTGGACGACTACCGCCTGGGCCTCACCGACGAGGCGGCGTTCACCAAGGCCACCGGGCGCACGCCCGGCAGCTACCCCGCCGGGCACAAGGCCATGGTCGAGTCGGCCCGGGCCGCCGACCGACCCGTCATCGCGGCCAACGCCCCGCGCCGCTACGTCCGCGTCGCCCGCAAGGACGGCTTCGACGCCCTGCGCCGCCTCACCCCCGAGCAGCGACGGTTTTTCCGCCTCCCCGACGTCGTCCCCGAGGGCCGATACCGCGACGACTTCATCAAGCTCATGACCGAGGGGCCCGGGCACGGCGACCCCGACCCCGAGGCCCGCCAGAAGCAGGCCGAGGAGATGTTCCGCTCCCAGTCCGTCTGGGACTGGACCATGGCCCAGTCCGTCGTCGACGCCCTCGACGCCGGCGCCGTCCCCGTCCTCCACGTCGTCGGGCGCTTCCACAGCGATTTCGACGGCGGGCTCGTGCAGGCCGTCCGCCTCCTCCGCCCCGGCGCCCGCGTCGTCACCGTCAGCTTCGTCGCCGAGTGGTCCGACGCCCTGCGCGACGACGATCGCGAGCGCGCGGACTTCGTGGTGTACGCGGGTCCGGGCCCGAGCTGATCGCCGTCCCCCCGCGCGGGGGCTCGTACGAGCCCCGGGCGCGAGCCCGGGGTCTCCGCGCATCACCCGCTGACGAACCACACCAGGCGGTAGTTCCCCTCCTCGTACACCATGTCGATCCCGACCCACGACAGCCCCTTGGCCGCCGTGCCCGTCAGCATGAACCGGAACATGCGCCCGCCCAACTGCTCGTAGACGACGCCCGGCGTGCGCTCGCCCATCGGCATCCGCGCGAACAGGCGCTGGATGTCGGCCCGACGCGCGCGGATGCGGTCGAACGCCTGGGCCGGGTCCAGCCCGCGGTCCAGGTACTCGTTCCTCGTGCGCCGGCTCAGCACCTGCCGCAGGAAGGTCTCGGCGTCGCCGTCCTGCAGCGTGTTCCAGATGTGCACCATCACGTGCCGACCGCTCTTGGACACCAGCCGCTTGGACCCGTCGGGCTGCACGACCTCGAGCGTCGACTCGTCCAGGGCCGCCGGGTCGGCGGTCTGCCCCCTCGGGCCCAGGGGCGTCACGCGCGTCTCCGCGCCCGGCAGCCCGCCCAGCAGCGACCGCTGCCCGACCACGCGCTCCTCGCGCGCGCACGCCGCCAGCGCCAGCAAGGCCATGGCCAGCCCGCGCCTCACGCCCGGGCCTCCTGCGCGACCGCCGTGTCCACCGGCGCGGTCTTCGGCCCTTCCCGCCCCCGGCGCCACAGGTCGTGGACGTGGAACGCGTCCGTGCGCTCGGGGGCGTCGGTCCGCCAGTGGCAGCCCCGGCTCTCGCGCCGCCAGTGCGCCGCCCGCGCGATGAGCGCGCCGACCAGCAGCATGTTCTGCGTCTCCCACCCCGCAGGCTCGTCGAAGATCTTGTCGAGGGTGTAGCGGGCCCAGAAGTCGAACATGTCGGCGGCGTCCTCCAGCCGCGCCCCCGTGCGCTCCACCCCCACGTTCTTCCACATCGCGCTCCGCAGGCTCGATCGCACGTCCGCCAGGTCCAGCTCGCCGTGGTCGCTGGGGCGGATGTCGCTCACCAGCCCGGTGGGGCGGCCCCCGGCGTGCCCGTTGACGGACTCCACCGCGGTCCGCCCGGCGATCCGCCCCATCACCAGCCCCTCCAGCAGCGAGTTGCTCGCCAGGCGGTTGGCCCCGTGGATGCCCGTGGACGCCGCCTCGCCCGCCGCCAGCAGCCCCGGCACGTCCGTCCGCGCCGACAGGTCCGTGCGCACGCCCCCGACCATGTAGTGGGCCGCCGGGTGCACCGGGATCAGGTCGTGGGCCGGGTCGAGCTCGAACCGCTTGAGCGTGGCGGCGATCCCCGGGAACCGGGCGCGGAACGTCTTGAGGTGCCGGCAGTCGAGCCAGACGTGCTGCCCCCCCTGCCGCGCCAGCGTGCGCAGAATTGCGCGGCTGACGACGTCGCGCGGGGCCAGCTCCGCGCGGGGGTGCTCGTCGAGCATGAACCGCTGCCCCGAGGCGTCGAGAAGGTGGGCCCCCTCGCCGCGGACCGCCTCCGAGATCAGCTCCCGCGTCGAGCCGGGGAGGTACACCGTCGTGGGGTGGAACTGGACGAAGGGGAGGTCGGCGAGGGTGGCGCCGGCCCGGTAGGCCATCCCCAGCCCGTCGGCGGTGGCCAGGGGCGGATTGGTCGTTTCGCGGAACACCACCCCCGCGCCCCCCGTCGCGAGGATGACGCAGCGGGCCCAGACGATCTGCAGGCGGTACTTGGCGTGAAAGGTAATGGCCCCCAGGACGGGGGTGCCGGGCTCGGCGCTGGGCGTCAGCAGGTCGAGCGCGAAGCAGTTCTCGAAGACGCGGACGCGCTCGGAGGACCGGGCCCGATCGGACAGGCAACGCTGGATCTCGCGCCCCGTGGCGTCGCCGTCGGCGTGCAGGATCCGGGCCGCCCCGTGCCCGCCCTCGCGACCGAGCGCCGGGCGGCCCGACGCGTCGCGATCGACGCGCAGGCCCCACGAGACGAGCTCGGCGATCCCGGCGGGGCCGCCCTCGACGATTCGGCGCGTGGCGTCGGCGTCGCACAGCCCCGCGCCCGCCTCCAGCGTGTCGCGGACGTGTGCATCGACCGAGTCGGCGGCGCCGCACGCGACGGCGATCCCCCCCTGCGCCCACGCCGTGTTGCTCGTCTTCAGGTCGCCCTTGGCCAGGACGATCGTCTCCAGCCCGGCCCCTCGCCCCTGGTCCGACACCTCGATCGCGGCCCGCAGCCCCGCCACCCCGCCCCCGATCACGAGCACGTCGGTGAAGATCTGCGGCAGGAGCCCCGAGCGGAAGGGGATGAGGTATCGGCGTTGGTCGAAGTGCGGGTGCACCGGGGCAAGCGTATCGGCCCCGGGCCCGGGCCGGGGGTTCACGGCGCGGCGGCTCGAGTCACTCGTCGCCCGGGAGCGTCGGGCGGATGAAGTACACGAGCCGCTCGACCTCGCGCGGGAAGAGGAGCGAGGGCGGGCCCGCCCCGGGGGGCGTGTACGACTGGCGGACGCCCATCCACCATGCCTGCATCGTGGGGATGGCGTCGGCGTGCCCGTCGACCATGACGGCGGGGCGGCGATGGAGCGCGTCGTGCGACCCCCGGTTGTCGAAGTCCTCCTCGGATTCGCCCTCCACCGTCTCGATCCCGAAGCTGAAGTAGTCGCGGGCCTCGCGGTGGCTGTGGGACGGCAGGAAGAAGTTGACGTTGCACATGAGCGCGATGGTGTCGGAGGGTCGCTCGGCGTCGTCGAGCCGCCGCCAGGCGCGCGGATGGGCCCGCGACTCCCAGCCCGGCAGGACGTCGCTGTCGATCCGGAGCAGGCGGCGCTCGTCGTCCTGGTTCACCTGGCAGAAGAGCCACCCGTTGGGCGCGTGGTGCTGGATGCCGTTGTGCCCCTGGCGCTCGTAGTCGCGGGCCGACGAGACCTCCGGGCAGCGGAAGACGCCCCGCGGCGCCGGGAACCCGTCGGGCGGGAACTCGACCTGTTCGCCCATCCAGTCGGTCAGCGTGCTCTGCAGCAGCCAGGGGTTGGTGACCGTCCCGCCCTCGGGGAGGACGCGGGTCCACCACCTCAGGCGCGGGGGCAGGTGCTCCTTGAAGGCGGCGGCGTAGGCCTGCACGCCGGTGCCCTGCTGCCGCACGTTCGACAGGCACGTGAGCAGCCGACCCTGACGCCGCGCCGACCCGAGGGCGGGCAGGAGCACGGCGATCAGGATCCCGATGATCGCGATCGTCACGAGCAGTTCGATGAGCGTGAACCCGCGGCGGGTGTTGGCGATTGATCGCATCACCGCCGACAGTCTACCGCGCCGGCTTGGCGCAGCCGCAGCCCGTTCCGCACGATTCCTGACCCTTCGCGGCATCCGGGACCGGCGTCCGCCCCGCCCCGAACAACCGGTCGAGCTTGGCCCTGAGGAAGCGGGCGTGGTGCTCCAGGTGCCACGTCGCCGTGCCCAGCATCTGGTGGACCGTGAGCGGCCCACGCTCGGGGTGCAGCGCCCGGCGCTTCCACTGGTCGGGGGTCAGGGTCGCCATCCAGTCGGCCGTCCACAGGCGCAGCGTGTGGACGACCGCCAGGAAGCCGCCCATCGACGTGGTGTGGGCGTCGCCCCGGGAACCAGGGGCGGGCCCCGCGGTCGGACGCCCGCCCAGCCCATAGACGTTCGCGTCGACGAAGGCGTTCTCGTCCCAGACGGCCAGCACCGGGTGGTCCTCGGCCACGGCCCGCCGCATGCGGTGCGCATAGACCAGTTCGGCGTCGGCCAAGTGCCCCAGGAGCACGCGCACGGGCCACGCCCCCACGCCCGCGTCCGCCGGGAACGCCCGGTCATACTGCTCCGGCGTCAGGGAGAAGATCCGGCGGTCGAAGTTCTCGATGCCCCGCCGATACCGCGGCAGCAGCGCCTCGATGGATAGAGCGATCACCCGCTCCATGGTCTCCGCCCCGGCGCACTCCGGGGCGGTCGGGCAAGGCGTCGGCGTGGGCATCGATCGATCTCCTCGGTGTCGCGGTACGGTAGGTCGGCGGCGGTGGTACGCTCCGCCCATGACCAGCGTTCCGCCGCCCGGCACGCCCGACGCCTCGGCCGCACACCGCCTCGCCCTGCGCGTCGTCACCCAGCCCCGCGAGACCAACCACTACGGGACCATCTTCGGCGGGGTGATCCTCTCCTACATCGACCAGGCGGGGTTCGTCGAGGCACGCCGCCACGGGGCCCACCGCTGGGTCACCGCGTCCATGGACCGCGTGGACTTCAAGGCCCCGGTGCACACCGGCGACATCGTCAGCTTCCTCACACGGACCGTGCGGTGCGGGACCACCTCGGTCACCGTCGCCGTCGAGGTCGAGGTCGAGTCGCCGGTGGGGGGGGACCCGGTGCCGGTGACGGCGGCGACCATGACGCTGGTGGCGGTCGACCGGGGGGGCAAGCCCCTGCCCTTCCGCTCCGCACCGAGCGAGCCCGCGTGATAGGCTGAGCGCCGACCGGAGGACGCCCCGCCCATGATCGACCACGACCGGCTCAAGACCCAGCTCCGCGACGGCCGGCTCGTCGCCACCATCCGCTGCCCGAAGATCACCGACTTCGAGAAGCCCGGCCTCCTGAGCGACCTCTCCAAGGAGGCCGCCGCCAACGGGCACCGCCTGGCGCTCGACCTCGCGGCCGTGCAGCTCATGGGCTCGTCGGGCATCGGGCTGCTGCTCTCGCTGAACAAGGAGCTGCGCGAGGCGGGCGGAAAACTCGCGATCTGCAACGTCGCCGACGAGATCGTCGAGATGCTGCGCGTCTCCCACCTGCTCCGCGTGCTGCCGCTGCACAAGGACCTGGACGCGGCGGTCCGGGCCCTGGCGTGAGCGACGCGGCGCCACGACCGGCCCCGGCGCGGCTCGCCGTCCTCATCTCCGGCGGCGGGCGCTCCCTGGTCAACCTCCACGACCGCGTGCTCGACGGGACCGTGCCCGCCACCATCGAGCTCGTGGTCGCCAGCCGCGAGTGCCCCGGGTCGGCCCGGGCCCGGGCCCGGGGCCTGCGCACCGTCGTCGTCGAGGGCGAGATCCCCCCGGACAGGCTGGGCGATCTGCTCCGCGGGGCCCGCGTGGACTGGGTCGTGCTCGCCGGGTACCTCAAGTACCTGCACGTGCCCCCGGGCTTTGCCGGGCGCGTCGTCAACATCCACCCGGCCCTCCTCCCCGAGTTCGGCGGCAAGGGGATGTACGGGCATCGCGTGCACGAGGCCGTCCTCCGCTCCGGCGCCCGTGAGTCCGGGTGTACGGTTCACCTGGTGGACGACCGGTTCGACCATGGCCCGATCCTGCTCCAACGGCGCTGCCAGGTGCTGCCCGCCGACACGCCCGACACGCTCGCCGACCGCGTCTTCGAGCTCGAGAAGCGGGCCCTGCCCGAGGCGCTCGCGGCCCTGATCCGGTCCGAGGGGGCCCGGCGATGATCGCCCGAACGCTCGCCCTGTGCGCGGCGCTGGTGCTCGCCGTCGCCCCCGCGCCGGCGCAGCCCGAGCGCCCCCGCGACCCGGCCCTCTCCGCCCTCGCGGCCCGCAAGATGGCCGACGAGGCCCTCGCCGCCTTCCGCGCGGGCGACCTCGACAGGGCCGAGGCGCTGCTGCGCGATCAACTGGCGCTCCAGCCCGGGCATCCGACGGCGCTGTACAACCTGGCCTCCGTCGCCGCGGCCCGCCGACAGACCGCCGAGGCCCTCGAACTCCTGCTCGACGCGGTCCAGCAGGGGTTCGACGACGTCCGCCGACTGCGCACCGACCCGCTCCTGCGGCGCGTCCGCGAGGAGGACCGTTTCAAGGCCCTGCTGGAGCGCTGGCCCGACGTGCTGCGCCTGCAGGCGGAGAACAACCTCGCCGCGGTGCGCCGGCTGTTCCCCGGATCGCTGGAGGAGTCGCGCGACGAGGAGCTCCGCGTCATCTACCTCTCAGCGTACGACGCCGTCTCCACCGAGCAGGCCCGGGCGGAGGTGACGCGCGTCGCGGCGTGGGCCCGCGCCCACGTCTTCGCCAAGGCCGCGCCAGGGCCCGACCCCGATCCCTGGGTCGTCGTCGTGCTCCCGCAGCCGCCGCAGTTCCTGGCCTGGGCCCGGGGCAAGTACGGCGACGCGGCCCTGTCCCTGGGAGGGGCCGTCGGCGGCGAGTACGACCACTCCACCAAGCGCCTGGTCAGCCGCGACCTGGGCTCGAGCCTCCGGCACGAGTTCATGCACGTGCTCCACTGGCGTCACGTCACCGCCGCCGGGCAACTGCACCCGGTGTGGGTCATGGAAGGCCTGTGCAGCCTCCCCGAGGACTACGACGCGGACGCCGAGGGCTGGCGCCCGGCCCCGTCGTGGCGGACCAATATCAGCAAGCGCCTGGAGCGCGCCGGCAAGCTGACCCCCATCGCCGAGCTCGCCGCCCTTTCGCAGGAGCGGTTCATCAACGACCGCCCGCTCTCCAAGTACGCCCAGGCCCGCACGCTCTTCCTCTACCTCTCGCAGCGGGGCGTGCTGGCGGAGTGGTACGGGGCGTTCGTCGACGGGTTCGAGAAGGACCCGCGCGGCGTCGACGCCATCGAGGCCGCGCTGGGCAAGCCCCTCAAGGACGTCGACAAGGACTACCGCGCCTGGCTCCGGGCCCTCCCCGACGCCGCCGAGCAGATCCGCCCCGGCATGGCCAGCCTCGGCCTCGAAGTGGTCAACGGCACGGGCGAGGGCCCGATCGTGGCGGAGATCGAGCGGCGCGAACCCGACTTTCCGCTCAGCAGGGGCGATGTCATCGTCGCCCTTGACGACCGACCCATCAACGACCTCCCGGAGCTGGTCCGCGTGCTCGGGGGCTACGAGCCGGGCGACCAGGTGCGCCTGTCCGTCCGCAGGGGGCACCGGCGCCACGAGTTCCCCGTCCGCCTCGTCCCCCGCTGAGCCCCGCAACCGCGGCCCGCCCTCGCCCGTATACTTGGCGTGGCATAGTATGCCACGGAAGGCACGCCCCGGAGCCCCCCATGAAGATCGAGACCGACCTGATGCGCGGCGCCGGTCCCGCCGCCGTCCTCAAGCTCCTCGAACGCCGCCCCATGTACGGCTACGAACTCGTCGACGCCCTCGACCGCGCCACGCAGGGGGTCCTGGCCATGGGCCAGTCCACCCTCTACCCCCTCCTCTACAACCTCGAAGCCAAGGGCCTCATCGAGGGCTACTGGCGCCAGGCCGACGACACCGGCAAGGAACGCAAGTACTACCGCCTGACGCCCCGAGGCCGCAAGCGCCTGGCCGCGGACGCCCGCCAATGGCGTCGCCTCACCGCCGCCATGTCCGCCCTGGGCGTCGTCTCCTTCGTCCCGGGGGTGGCTCGATGAACGCCCACGCCGCCCGGGCTTCGCGCCTGGCACGTCTCCTCCGCGCTCCCCTCTCGGCGCTGGTGCGCGGCCGGCTGCGCCACCGCTGGCCGGAGATGATCGACGCGTCGGACCTGCCGCCGACCCTCCGCGAACTCGCTTCGCAGGTCGTCGCCCGCACCCGCCTCTGGCCGGGCGAACGCGAGGACGTCGCCCGCGAGCTCTGCGCCCACTTCGCCGACGGGCTGTGCCTGGGCCGATCCGCCGACGACCTCGCTCGGTCCTTCGGCGACCCCGGCGCCGCGGCGCGCATGATCCGACGCGCCAAGCGCCGCTCTCGGCCGCTCGCCTGGATCCTCTGGGTCCGCGCCTGGCAGGCGCTGGGGTGCGTGCTGGCGCTCCTGCTCGCCGTGTACGTCGTCCTGCTGGCGCGCTTCGCCGCCGGGGAGCCGACGGTCGCCCGCAACTTCACGCGCGAGATGAACGAACGCATCCTGGCCACCCGACCCGAGGACCGGGCCTGGCCCGTCTACGCCCGAGTGTTCATCAACCTCGCCGACGCGATCCTGGCCAGGACGCGCGACGCCGATGGGCAACAGATCGACCTGTGGGCGGTCCGCCCCGGTCAGCCCCACTGGGACGAGTTGGTCCGGGTCCTTCGGGCCCACGCCGCCGACCTCGCCGACCTCCGCCAGGCCACGCGCCTGCCCGCCCAGGGGCTGGCGTTGAGCGACGCCACGCCCCCCGAACTGCATGAGTGGTCGAGGCGGGTGGCGGCGGAGGCCCGGCAGCCCGAGCCCGTCTTCGCCCCGCCCTCCGACAACCCCTTCCTGGTCACGGTCTTCATCCCGAGCCTGGGTCACGCCCGCACCATGGCGCGGGTGCTCTGCGCCGACGCCCGACTGGCCCTGACCGAAGGCGACCCCGACCGCGCCCTCGACAACTGGACCGCCACGCTCGACCTCTCCCGGCACCAACTGGAACACCCCGTCCTCATCGCCGCACTGGTCTCCGTGGCGATCGACGCGTTGGTGTTCGACGAGGTCGGGCAGGCCCTGGCCGATCAGGCCGAGGCCCTTGGCGACGCTCACCTGGCCCGGCTGGTCCATCGACTCGCCGCGGTCCCCGACATGCCGCTGGCCCGGGCCCTCGAAGGCGAGCGGGCCTTCTTCCTCGACTTCCTGCAACGGGCCTACACCGACGACGGCTCGGGCGACGGGCGTCTGACCCCGGCCGGCGTCGCCCTCATGGACGGGCTCGCCGGCGAGGGCTTCGGCGCCGAACCGCGCGCCGGCCCGACCCAGTACGTCGCCGGCGCGGGCCTCCTGGCCCTGGACGTCGGGCGCAGGCGCGTGCGCCAGGAGCACGAGCGCGTCCTCGACGCCATGCTCCGCCACGCCGACACCCCCCTGTGGCGCCGCCCCCCCCTGACCACGACCGTGGAACTCGAGCGCCTCGCGTCGGACCCGATCCGCTCGGCGTCGATGAAGCCCATCGCGCTCCTCACGCCCGCGCTGGAAAAGGCGGCCCAGCAGGCCGACCTCCACGCCGCGCACCGCGACGCCGCCGCCACCGCCATCGCCCTGGAGATCCACCGCCGACGCCGCGGCGGGTACCCCGCGACCATCGCCGGCCTCGTCCCGGACTTCCTCCCCGCCGTTCCCATCGACCGTTTCAGCGGAGACCCCTTCGGCTACCTCCCCGCCGGCGCCCCGTGGTCCAAGGGCAAACCCGTCCTCTACTCCGTCGGTGCCAACCTCCAGGACGATGCCGGCGAGCTCGTCGGCTCCAACCCCCGGCCGGCCTGGCAGACGCGCGAGACGCTCGACCGCTGGAAGGCGGTCAACGACCCGCGCCTGCGCGACCCCGCGTACCAGGGCGACTGGATCCTCTGGCCCAAGCCGCCGGAGCCCGAGAAGCCCGCGGAGTAGCGCCGGCGCTCATGAACGGACGCGCCGCCGCGTTGGTGCGTGAAGAGCTCGTCGAGTGCTGACCGCCGATCCGCGCCACCCAGCCGTGCCACCGAGGACCGCTCGGGGTCCTCGGTGTTCCGTGCGCCACGGACTGTTCGGCACCGAGGAACCTCAGAGCCGGTTCCTCGGTGGCACGCCCCCGCGACGCCCCGAGCAAGGCCCCATGCCTCCCCAGAGCGGGCGGCATGCCACCCGTCGAACCCCCACCCCGCTCACGTGCGCAGCCTCGAACCCCTCCGCGGACGGAACGCCGGCAGCCCCAGCAGCACCGCGACGCCCGCCGGCGCCGGGACGATCGTGACCGTGGCTTCCTCAAGGATCGCGTCGGTGGTGAATCTGGTGACCGTGCCGGCCTCGTTCACGTAGACGACGAACTGGTTGCCGAGCGGCGGCGATGGCCACGTGGAGCGGAACCAGTCCCCGGTGATGCGGATCGTTCGGCTGTCGCCCCCGACGCTGCCCGCGATGAAACGGTAGAGGATGGCCGTCACGCCGTTCGTGGGGTCGAACCCCTGCCAGATGACGCCGATCGCGAAGGTTGACTGACCGGTCACGATGCGGCCCGTGGTGTCGGGGTTGAAACTGTTGTCGAGCTTGACGCCGCCGACGATCATGTAGGTGTCCCAGAACTGGGGCATGCCCTGCCTCTTCCAGAGGTTGAAGCCGCTGGCGGGGCTGATGTCCTGGTTCATCCGGTTGGCGACCGAGCTCTGCAACCGCTCGGAGACGCCGAACGTGTCGCTCGCGTTGGCGCCTACGAAGCGGATCTCCTCCAGTGTGGCTGAGGACCAGCCGAAGACCGGGGCCGGGCTCACCCAGCCGGCGCGTTGGCGCATGTACACGTGCGTGCCCGGCGTGACTTCAAGGTGGCTCGACCACGGCCCCTGCTGGCTCGCCGCGACTTCGAACCGCATGCACCCGTACCCCTCGAACGGCTGGGCCGCCGCCACCCCGGCGGTCATTCCCACGACCGCGATCAGCGACTTGGGGTTCATCGTTGGCCTCCTGACCGCGCCGTCGGCGTGCCTCAACGGCGCCGACGCCGGGCGAGCAGGCCCGCCAGCACCGCCGCCGACGCCGGGCCCGGCACGATCGTGACCACCGCGCCCTCCGCGAGCGCGTTTCCGGCGAGCTTGGTGGCGACTCCCGACTGGGCGTCGTAAAGCAGGAAGTGATGGCCGACGGGCGCCGGCGTGGCGCTGACGAACCAGTTCGCCCCGATGCGGATGGAGCGCGCCCCGCCCGGCGCCGTTCCCGCCGTGAAGCGGAGGTAGAGGCTCGCCGCGGGGTTCGACGGGTCGAAGCCCTGCGTCGGGGGCGTGGGGCTCCCGGGGATCGGCTGACTCATCACCACGCGCCCCGTCGTGTCGGGGTTCACGGCGTGGTCGATCTTCCGCCCCGTCGGCGTGTCGTACACCGACCACGCCGACCACGACCCCTGCTTCTTCCACAGCGTGAACGCGCCGGTGACGTCGGGCGTGTACCACCCGGGCGATCCGACCGCCGCCTCCGTCAGGGCCAATCCGTCCGTCGCGTCGGCGCCGTCGAAGCGCACGTGCTCGAACGTCGTGCCCGACCACCCGCTGACCGCCGCCCGCCCCCCCCCCCCCCTTCCCAGC
>Ga0194120_10008342_pt1 | contig 13717 bp, 7 predicted proteins | sample TA2MahCa65mmetaG_FD_148642 | JGI IMG/M metagenome (GOLD analysis project Ga0194120, IMG submission 148642) | Freshwater microbial communities from Lake Tanganyika, Tanzania - TA2015019 Mahale Deep Cast 65m | ecosystem: Environmental > Aquatic > Freshwater > Lake | place: Tanzania: Lake... | reverse complement strand
GGGTCCGCGGAGCGCGCCCGTCGCGTCGCCGCCCTGGCGCGGCTGCTGCGTGCCGTGCGAGCGGTGCGCCAGCGCCAATTCGACGCCGCCGCGGGTCGCACGGTGGCGCAGTGGCGCGCGGAGTGGACGCAGTTGCTCTGCGACTTCACGGCCACCACGCCAGCGACCGCGTGGCTCTCGGCCCAGGTCCACGCTGCCCTCGACGAGTTCGTGGCGCAGTCCGGCGACTGGCCGGGTCTGCTGACCCTTGGTGCGGTACGCCGGGCGTTGGCCGACCGCTTCGACATGCCGGTGCGCGGCGACCGCCCGATCACGGGCGCGGTGACGGTGTGTGCGCTGCAACCGATGCGCAGCGTGCCTTTCGCGGTGATTGCGCTCATCGGCATGGACGATGGAGCGTTTCCGGCGGTGGCCGCCCCGCGCGCTTGGGACCCCTTTGCCGTGCAGCGGCCCGGCGAACTCGACGGCCGGCTGGTGCAGAGGCACCTGCTTCTGGAGACCCTGCTGTCGGCCAGGCGGCAACTGCTGGTGCTTTTCGACGGCCACGGCATCCAACCCGAGGATCGCAGGCCGGCGGCCGTGCCGATCGAGGAACTCGTCGATGTGCTGACGCGGCTGTCAGGCCGCGACCGCACGGCTTGGGTGACCGACACGACACTGCAGCCCTGGGATCCAGGAGCGTTCAGCGGCCCGCGTCCTCCGTTTGACCAAGCGCACGCCGACGCCGCAACCGCGCTGCTCGCGGCGGCCCGCGCGGACCCGCCGCCCGGCCCTTTGGGGTTGGCGGCGACCGTGGCCGCGCTCTGCCCGCCCGAAGACGTGCCGCCAACGAGCGTCGGCGTGCAGGAACTGGCCCTCGGCCTCGCCGAGCCGCAAGGGCTGTTCCTCGACCAGCGCTTGCACATCCGCCTGCCGCGCGACCGCGAGCCGCTGGCCGACCGCGAACCGCTGGAACTCGGCCACCTCGACGGCTGGCAGGTCCGCGAGTTGCTGCTCGCCGATCGCGGTCTGCGTGCCGGCGAACCGCCCGCAGCGGTCGCGGCTCGCGTCACACGCCGTCTCGCCGCGGAAGGACGGCTGCCTATGGCCGCGGGGGGCGCGGTGCTGGTCGCCGACTACGTCGCGGAGCTGTGCGAGGTGTTGGCGCTCCTTGCACGCGGCCAGGGGGCGCCGATCGACCCGCCGCTCATCGCCGTCGACATCGACGTGTCCGCGGCCGGCCGACCGCAGCGACTGCGCGTGCAAGGGACGCCGCCCGCAGTTCAGGCTTGGCAAGGACAGTGGCTCTTGCAGTGGATCGTCGCGAACGTCGAGCCCAAGCCCAAGCACGAACTCGCGGCGTGGATACACTTGCTGGCGGCGCGCGCAGCCGGGCTGCCGGCGATAGGGGCACGCGTTGTGGGCGGCAGGGCCAAAGCAGGCAGCAAGGGCGCCCTGGCCGAGGCGACCCTGGCGTGCGACCTGCCGCCGGCGCAGGCGCTTGCGCTGCTCGGCGATTATGGCCGCATTTGGTTGGCTGCTCGTCACCGACCGCTGCCACTGTTTGCGCGCACAAGCAGTTGCCTGGCCAGCGCGGTCGCCGAGGGGGCGACGGGGCGCGAAATGGCCAAGAAGATTGCGGTTCCTTGGTTTGGCAACGAAAACAGCGCGGGTGAGTGCGAGGACCGCCACATCGCTGCGTTTTTTGGTCACTACGATGCCCCTGCCGACGTGGCCGACCCGCGCACCGACGGGCTGCGCGACCTCGCACAGCGGGTGTGGCTGCCGATTGCCACCGCGCGCGGGGCCGGCGAGGCACTCGCCAAGGCATGGCAAGGCCCACAGGAGGGGCTGTCATGACCGCCGCCCCTTGGCCCACCGCTGGACCGCTGCCCGATGACCCTTTGGTGTTCTTGGAGGCAAGCGCCGGCACGGGCAAGACCTACGCTATAGAGGGCATCGTCGCGCAGCTCGTCGCCGAACACGGTCTGGGCATCCAGCAGATTCTGGTCATCACCTTCACCAAGGCCGCCACCGCCGATTTGCGACGCCGGGTGCGCGAACGGCTGATCAAGCTCCATGGCGTGGTCGCGACCGGCAGCAATCCCGACGACGACCTGTTGGGCGCGCGCTGGGCAAACCATCCAGACCCGACGTTGCTCGCCGCTCGTCTGGCCCAGGCCTTGGCCGATTTCGATCGCGCCGGGATTTCGACCATCCACGGTTTCTGCCAGCGGATGCTTCAAGAATTGGCCTTCGAGTCCGGCCAGGAGCCGGCCTTGGAGGTGGTCGGCGACGCCAGCGAAGTGCGCGAGCAGGTCGTGGCCGACCACCTTGCGCAGGTGTACGCCCGAGCCCGGATCGAAGACCTGCAGTTGCTCGACGACATGGGATGGCGTCCCGCCGCGCTGCGCAAGCTCGCCCTGCAGATGACGGCTCCGACCCGGCCGGACCTGCGACCGGAGCCTGAGCCCACCCTCGGCGATCCGCTGGCTGTCGTCGCGGTTTGGCGCCAGTTGTTGGGCGATTTTGCCGAGTGGTACCTGGGGCCGCAGGGGCGACGGGCTGCGGCGGCGTGGACCAACGAAGCCAATCGGCCGACCCAATCGAAGGCGAAGGGCGCGCTCTACAGGCGCCTGTCCAGGCTGAACGTCGAATTCATCGACGCCTTTGCCCGATGGCTCGACGGCCCCGGCTTGCGTGCAAAGAGACCGATGGTCACCTCCAAGAACTGGCTTGATCCGGAGATGCTCGCCAGAGAGTGGGACACGGTCGAAGGCCCGATTCAGGAGTTTGAGGGGTACGGTCTCTGCGTGCGCTTCATGGGCTTGTGCGAGGCGCAGGATGCGTTGTGGCGGCAGCCGCTGGTGCGCTTTGCCCGCGACGCGCGCGGCGCCTTCGAGGCCGAAATCGAGCGCAGGGCCCAACTGACCTACGACGGCATGTTGAGTCGCCTGGCCGAACGCTTGGACGTCGACGCCCTGGCAGGCCGCACTGCACTCGCCGACGCCATCCGGAGCCGCTTTCGGGCGGCGCTCGTCGACGAATTCCAGGACACCGACGGCGCGCAGTGGCGGGTCCTGCGGCAGGTGTTCGACCGGTCCGAGGCGCGACTCTTCGTGGTCGGCGACCCCAAGCAGGCGATCTACCGCTTTCGCGGCGCCGACCTGGCCGTGTACGTGCAGGCCCGCAGCGGTCGCGTTCCGTGGGCCTTGGACACCAACCGCCGCACCGATCGGCCCTTGGTCGAGGCGCTCCATGCGCTGTGGGGGCGCGACCCGGATCTCAGCCTGAGCGCGCCGCGCGACGGCGACCCGGTCTGCTACGTGCGCGTGCAAGCCCACGAAGGCGTGCGCGTGCGCGACCTGCCGGCCGTGGCTGGTCCAGATGGAAGCCGGGCGCGCCAGCCGCTGGAGATCCGCTGGTTCCACCCCGGCACCGTCGGCCTCGCGATGGACGAAAGGGCCACCGTGGACGATGCGCGCGACGCGTGCGCACGGCTGTGCGCGGCCGAGGTCGTGGCCCTGCTGTCATCGGACGCGCACGTGCAGCCCAAAGCCGAAAAACCGTGGCGGCCCATCGCCCCTGGCGACGTGGCGGTGTTGTGCCGCACCCACCAGCAGGCGGCCGCGGTCCGCGACCTGTTGCGGGCGCTCGGTGTCCCGGCGGTCGCCAGCGATCGCGTCAGCATCTTTCGCAGCGAGGTTGCACCGTGGCTGATGGCCTGGTGCGACGCGGTGGCCGCCCCCGCGGACGAGCGGCCGGCGCGCGGCCTGGCGGTCACGCCGCTCGTGGGCTGGACGGCGGACCAACTGACACGGGCCCTGTCGGTGGGCGGCGACCCGACCCATGTGGCGGATCGCGCCGCCTGGGAAGGTCTGCGGCGCCACGTTGCCGCGTGCGCCAAGGTCTATGCCTCCGGCGGATTTGCGCGTGCGCTCGACCAGACGCTCGCCACCTTTGACGTCGTGCGGCGGCTGGTGGCCAGCGCCCACGGCGAGCGCGCGGCCACCGATCTGCGGCACCTGGCCGAGCTGTGCCACGTCCGCGAGCGCGAGCGCCGCTGCGGACCCCAGGCCCTCGGCGATTGGCTGCGCAACCAGGTCGCCGATCCCGACGACCGCAACGACGAGCAGACGATTCGCCTGGAGAGCGACGCCGCGGCGGTGCAACTGGTCACGCTGCACGCAAGCAAGGGCTTGGAGTATCCCTTCGTTCTGCTGCCGTTCAGTTGGGCCGGGACCGGCGTCAGGGATTGCGGCCAGGGCCTGCTGCTGCGCGACCCGCCGGGGTCGGAGCGGGCCATGCTCGACTTGTCGATCGCGCGGAGTCTGCCCCGCACCCAGGCCGTCGAGGCCGAGGAGGCGGCGCTTTTCGCCGACGCGCTGCGCCTCGTGTACGTGGCGATGACCCGCGCGCGTCACCACCTGGTCGTGTGGTTCGGTTGCCCCGATGGAGACGCCAGCACGCCGCTGGCGACGCTGTTGCTTGGCCACGCCGACGGCGCCATCCGCGAACAGCTCGGCCTGGCGCCCAGGCCCGGCAAAGCGCCGACAGTTGCCGAGAAACTCGCCACCTTGGCCAGTCAAGTGCCGCGCCTGCTCCAGGCGTGCAGTGGCCGCCCCGACAGCGGCATCGGCTGGTCCGAGGCGTCAGACCTGCCGCCGCCACAGCGGTGGATGCAGCGCGAAACCCCACTGCCGGTGGTCGCCGCGCGCCCCTTCGACCCGCACCTGCGCCTCGGCACCGGCTGGCTGGTCACCAGTTTCTCGGCGCTGGCCCGTGGCAGGGAGTACCAAGACGACGAGCCCGTGCGCTGGGTCGAGGAGCTGGCTGGCGACCCACTCGACGGCGAAACGTCCGCTCTAGCGCCGAGCGCGGAGCCGCCGGTTGGGCCGTTGCCAGTCGTCGAGGGGTGGTGGCTTGACCCCGCGCCCGGTGTGGACCTGCCCGGGGGCACGCGCACCGGCGACTGGCTCCACGCGGTGTTCGAGCACCTCGCGTTCGACTCTGCGCCCGGCCAGGACCCTGTGGCGCGCGATGGACGCAGCGCGACCGAACTGGTGACCCACCTCGCCGCACACAGCGGCATCGACGACCCGCACGCCGTGGCGACCGCGGTCCGGTTGTTGCCGGCTTGGCTGGACACTCCGCTCGACGGCGGGCCCGCGGGCTACGGCCTGCCGGCAGGGTGGTCGCTGCGGCAGTTGCGCGATGCCGACCGTATCGACGAACTTGGCTTCGACCTGCGGCTCGGCGCGGGTGCGACCTTCCTGGCCTCGGCCAAGGTGGCCGGCGGGCCGCATGGGCTGCAGGTTCACAGCGAGGGCGTGCGGCGTGCGTTGCAGGCAGCGGCACGCGATCCGCAGTTTGGCGGGTCCGGCTGGGTGCGGGCCTGGCTCGACCAGACGGACAACGACGGTGCACCCAAGCACCTGCTGCCCGAGGTGGCCGGGATGCTGACCGGCTTTGTGGACCTGGTGTTCCGGGTCGGTGGCCGCGGCGCCGATGCCGTGTACTACGTGGCGGACTACAAGACCAATGCCGTGCTCGGTCCGTCCGCACTGCGCGAGGCGATGGCGGGCGCCCTGGCGGCCCGTCACCCGGCCGGCGCGCCCAGGCTGATCAACTGCGCCTATGCCCGACCCATGCTGCAGTGGGCCATGGGTCACGCCGCCTACCACTTGCAAGCGCTGCTCTACACTGTGGCGCTGCATCGGCTGCTGCGCACGCGGCTGGGCGACGCCTACGACTACGACCGCCACGTGGGCGGCCACCTTTATCTTTTCCTCAAGGGCATGGGCGGGCCGGCGACGCCAACGTGCCAGGGTGCGCGACTGGGCGTGTGGGCCGACCGCTGGCCCAAGGCAACCGTGGCAGCCCTGGACCGCGCATTCGACGGCGAAGAGGCGAGCCCATGAGCCCGCGCACCGCGCTGCACCTCTGTCACCGCGAATTCGAGGCCATGGCGGCGCCGTTCTGCGCGGCCGGCGTATTGGACGACGACGATGTCCTGATCGTGGATGCCGCCACGGCGCGACTGGCGCCGGTCTCTGCGCGCGTGCTGCTGGCGTTTGCCTTGGCGTTGCGCGCCCAGCGCGACGGCCACGTGGGGGTCGACCTCGCGCGGGCCCGCAAGCTGTTCGATCGCGGCGACGAAGCCGACGAGGCTGCGGCCGACGGTCCCGCGTGGCCTCAAGACACGGCGCAGTGGCAGCGCGAAGTCCTGGACAGCCCGCTGGTGGCGCGCCACGGCGAACCTGACCGCCTGTTCGCGGCCCAGACTCTACCCGACGACAGGCTGCTGCTGATGACCGCCCGGATGGCCGATGAGCAGGCCCGGCTGGCGCGGGGACTTTTGCGACTCGCCCGCGAAGCGCCCGCACTGGCCGCGCCAGTGGGCGAACTGCGCGCCCGCCTCGAACCGCTGCTGACCCGCGGCGTCAGTCCCGAACTGCTGGCGGCCAAGCGTCAGAGCGTACAGGCCCTGGCGACGGCCGCGTCCGGGTCGCTCGTCCTGCTGACCGGCGGGCCCGGCACCGGCAAGACCTTTGGCGTCAAGGCGCTCATCGCGGCGCTGTACGCCGTGTGCGACCCGACGGCCGATCGCCTGCGCGTTGCGCTCGCGGCGCCCACGGGCAAGGCGGCGGTGCGCATGACCGAGGCGATGGCCGAGCAGCTCGACGGGTTGCCGCTGACCCCGGCCGTGGCCCAGGCGCTGCGGTCGTTGCCAGCGATGACCGTCCACAAGCTGCTGGGCCTGTCGCCCGACGGCAGGGCCCGCTACGGCAGCGACCGGCCGCTCGACGCCGACGTCGTGGTGGTGGACGAGACGTCGATGGTCGACCTGCCGCTGATGCGCAAGCTGGTCGAGGCGGTGCGACCGGGGGCCCGGTTGGTGCTCATCGGCGACCCGGACCAGTTGGCCAGCGTCGACGTGGGCACCGTGCTTGCCGACCTGTACGCGGCTAGCTTGTCGCCGACATCGCCCCTCAACCCTTGTGGCGTGCGCTACACGGTCAACCATCGGTTTGCCAAAGCTCCACTGGTCAGCGCGGTGGCCATGGCGCTGCAAGCCGCTACCGAAGCGTCGCGCGACGAGGCTTGGCAGTTGCTGTGTGGTCACTGCGCGCTGCCGTCCCCGCACGACGGGCTGCGCTTCGACCGCATTGCGCTTGCGCCGCCCGCGGCCCGGCCACAGGGACTCGACGACCTCGCCGCCCCCTATCTGAGCGCCCGCGGGCATGGCGGTGTCATCGCCCAGCATGTGCGCACCAGTGGATCGGCAAGCCTGCGCGAACCCGCTGTCCGGGCCGAAGTGCTTGCCGCAATGGCCAGCTATCGGGTGCTGGCAGTGCACCGGCGCGGAACCATGGGCGTATCTGGCCTCAACGAAGGCCTGGGTGAGCGGGTCCGGGCGTTCCTTGCGCGGGCGCTTGGCGAGCGCAAGGGCGTCTCGAGCGACGGTCCGGCCCAACCGGCCACGCTGCCTCGCCACGCCGGGCACTGGCTTGGTGAACTCGTCCTTGTGACCGAGAACGCCTACGATGTGGACCTGCGCAATGGCGATGTCGGTGTGGTGCTGCCGGGCGAGGCTGGCCTCTTGGTCGCCGTGTTCCCGGTCACCGACACTGCGCCGGACGGCGCGGCGCGCCTGGGCAGTCGCGAACTGGCGCTGGCCCGGCTGCCTGCGCACCTGCCCGCCCTGGCGATGACGGTGCACAAGAGTCAGGGGTCCCAGTTCGGGCGGGTCGCGCTGGTGTTGCCCGACCGCGACGCTGCGCTGCTGACCCGCGAGCTGGTCTACACCGCGCTCACCCGGGCCAGCGGCACTTTCGCGTGGGCAGGGCAGGAGGCGCTGCTGCGCGCGGCGCTTGGGCGGGCGGTCGAGCGGGCTTCGGGGTTGGCCGCGGGGTTAGGATAGGCGCACGCACGGTGGTCGCCGAAATCTGCGTCTGGCCGTGAGGGCCTGCGCCTGTGCCTGTGCCTCTGCCTGTGCCTGCGCCTGTACTAGTGCCTGTGCCTGTACCGGTGCCAGTGCCAGTGCCAGTGCCTGTTCCTGCGCCAGTGCCTGTGCCTGTGCCTGTGCGTGCGCCTGTACCAGTGCCTGTGCCTGTACCTGTGCCTGCGCCTGTACCAGTGCCTGTGCCTGACCGGCGCAGCCGGCTGAAAACCGGCGCACGTCGGCCGTCGCCTGTGCCCAGGCCATCCCCCGCAAAAAGTGACTTCGCGACCAAGGCTTGCCTGTGACCCGCAAGCTCAAGCCCCGCCTGGCCCCTGACACTTCCCCCGCCAAGTGCTACAACGACGGCCCGCGCCCGATGGCGCCCGCGCCCGCCGTGACCGACCTCGACCCTGCCGCCCTGCCGTTGTTGCGCACGCCTGTTCCCGGTCCGGCCTCGCGGGCGTGGTTGCTGCGGCTGCGGGCGGTCGAATCGGCCAACGTCACGGCCATCGACGAGGCGTTTCCGGTGGTGTGGTCGGCGGCGCGCGGCGGCGCGGTGCGGGACGCCGACGGCAACGTGTACGTGGATGCCACCGGCGCGTTCGGGGTGGCGCTGCTCGGCCACGGTCACCCTGAAGTCGTCGCCGCGGTACAGCGCCAGGCGGCGGCGCTGCTGCATGCGATGGGCGATGTGCACCCGGCCCAGGCCAAAGTCGAGTTGCTCGAGTCCTTGCAGCGGGCGGCCCCGGCCGGGCTGGGATCGACCGTGCTGTGCACCGGCGGGTCCGAGGCCGTGGAGGTGGCGCTCAAGACGGCGCTCTTGGCAACGGGCAAGCCCGGCGTCATCGCCTTTTCCGGCGCGTACCACGGGCTGGGCCACGGGGCGCTCGACGCCACCAGCCGCCGCGAATTCCGCGACCCGTTCTGGCCGCAACTGGCGCGCAATGTGGCGTGGGTGCCGTTTCCCCGGGCGGATCGCCCGCCTTTGGGGGTGGCTGCCCACGACGTCGCCGCGCACGTGCTGAGCCGCGTCGATGAATTGCTTTCGGACCCGAGCGCGGGGGGCGTGCCCATCGGCGCCGTCCTGGTCGAACCGGTGCAGGGCAGGGCGGGGGCGGTGGTGCCGCCGGAGGGGTTCCTCCGCGACCTGCGCACGCTGTGCAGTGACCGCGGCGTGTTGCTCATCGCCGACGAGATCTTCACGGGCCTCGGCCGCACCGGCGCGCTGTGGGCCTGCGACCGCGAGGGTGTGGCGCCCGATCTCTTGTGCATCGGCAAGGCCCTCGGCGGGGGCATGCCGCTGTCGGCGTGCCTGGGTCGGCCGGAGGTGATGGCGGCGTGGGGACCAAGCCGCGGCGAGGCGCTGCACACCTCCACCTTCCTGGGGCACCCGGTGGCTTGTGCGGCTGCGACGGCGGCGCTGGCCGTAGTCGCGCGCGACGGCGTGCCTGCGCAGGCCGACGTGGCGGGCCGGCTGTGGCTGGACGAACTGCGGGGTGCACTCGGCAGCCACCGGGCGGTGCGCGCGATCCGCGGAACCGGCCTGATGATGGGTGTCGAACTGCGCGACTGCAGCGGACAGTCGGCGCGGACCTGGGCGTGGCGGGTGGTCACCGGGGCCTTGCGCCGCGGAGTCGTCGTGTTGCCGGCCGGCGCGACCGGAGAGGTGGTGCAGTTGACCCCGCCCGTGGTGCTGACCGCGGCCCAACGTACCGTGGTGGTGGCCGCGATCGCCGCCGCCTTGGACGATTGAGCGATGACCGCCGCCGCCGAAAAGCTGCGCCAGGCCGTGGCCGGTGTCATCGACGATTGGCAAGGCGGCAGGCACGTGGCGTCTGTCGATATCGACGAGCTGCTGGTGCGGCTTTTCAGGTTCCAGGTGGACCACATCGCCCCCTATGCCGCACTGACGCGGTCGCGCGGAATCGACCCGGCGCGGGTGTGCGACTGGCGCGACATCCCGTGCGCGCCGGCCGAATTGTGGAAGCTCGTGCCCATGGCGACCCCGGCGGCGGTGGCGCGGCCGGCGGCGGTGTTCGAGACCAGCGGAACCACGAGCGGCGCGCCGGGTCGGGCGTACCTGGCCGACACCGGGCTCTACCATCGCGCGGCGCGGGCGGTGTTCGCCCGGTTCGCGGCAGACCAAGCCGAGCGTTTGGCCCTGTGCTGGCTCAACCTCGTCCCCAACCCGGCCGAGCGGCCGCACAGTTCGCTTGGACACATGGTGGCCGACCTCTGCCGCGCGGCCACCGAGGTTTACTGGTTGCTCGGCGGCGACGGCCGGCCCGATGTCGAAGGCTTCGCCACTGCCTGCACCCAAGCGGCGCGGACTGGCAAGCCCGTGCTGGTCGCCGCCACGTCCGTTGCCTTGCACGCGGTGTGCGCGGGGCTGCCGCCTGAGTGGCGCGTTGCGCTGCCGCCTGGCTCGCGCCTGATGGACACTGGGGGTCCCAAAGGACGCGACAGTGACGTGGACCGGACCGCCCAGCACGCCGTCCTGACCGAGCGCTTGGGCCTGCCCGCCCATGCGCTCATCGGTGAATTCGGCATGACCGAGTTGGCCTCACAGCGCTACGAGCCGGTGTGGCGCCTGGCGGATCCCGCGCGCCGGGCGTACGTTGGCCCGCCGTGGCTGCGCACCCGCGTGCTGCGGGTCGTGTCCGGCGCAGTGCCCACGGACGACTGCGCGGTCGGCGAAATCGGCGTGGTCGCGCACCTCGACCTGGCCAATGTGGATACCTGCGCGTTCCTGCAGACCGGAGACCTCGGCTGGCTGGACCGCGACGGCCACCTTGTGCTGCAGGGTCGGTTGGCGGGGGCGGAACTGCGCGGTTGTGGGTTGGCCGTGGCCGGGGGGTGAGCAAGGGTGCGAACTCTGCCGAGCGCGCGGACCTGTGTGCGCATGGCGATGGCCCCGGCGTCCAGGTGGGCGCGGACCTTGGGCCAGTGGACGGCTCCGGACGACGGCGGGGGGGCGGGCCGTAGCTTGGTGGCGGGGCAGCCTGGCATGGCGAGGTGGCGGGGCAGGCTGCCTAGGCGCTCGGCGCGGGCATCGACGATGAGAAGCGCGCGGTGGACGAGTGGCACACGGCCGTGCGCACGCTCAAGTACCAGATCGGCACCGTGTTTCCGCGCGACCAGCGGCAGGTCAACAGCTACTTGCCGCGGACCAAGCGGCGGGGGCGCACGGGTGGGGGCGGCCTCGACGCGCCGAAATAGGCGTCGCCAGAGGGTCTCCTCGGCCGCGCGGTTGCAGCGCGCCGACAAGTGCCATCCCGAACAGCCCGCGACCACGTTGCGCCCGACTGCATCACCTACCGCCCTGAAGCGCGGCTCGCCATCGCCGCATGTTCACATCGAGAACCCAGATGGAACCCGGCGTTGCCACCTGGGCACACGCCGCCTATGATGGCCGCCCTGCCTCGGTCACTCCTTGTTGCCACAAGACGCTTGGCCCCAATGCGGCGTGCTGGACTGGTTCGTCGAGGACGCAGTGGACCAAGCCGACGCCGAACTGCTTGACGACATGGTCGGCAAGGCGACCCACGGTGAAGGCCTCGTCGTCGTCGCGCCAGCGAGCGGCGTGCGCGAATGCGAGTACATCGAAAAGCTCGGCCGGCTGTGGATTGGCAAGCCAATGCCGGAACAACCAGGAAAGCTGGAACAACTGACGGATCGAGCGTGTCGGCTTGTCGATCAATTGGAGGACAGGTTTGTGCCTGACGTCACGATTGTGGACCCACGCGCAGGCCTCAGCGATGTCGCTTCGGCCGCATTGGTCGGCCTCGGTGCGCAGAACCTCTTGTTTGCGCTCGACACGCCACAAACCTGGGCGGGGTATCGGCACCTTTTCGAGCATTGGCACCGCGACAGAACGGCGTGGGGCGAGTTGCGGACGCGCCTGCAGTTCGTCATGGGGATGACGCCGGAACTGAATCGGAAGGACTACGCGGCCAGCTTCAAACGCCAGGCCTATGACCTGCTTGCCCAATACGTCTACGACGACCTTGGCGCAGGCGAACTCGACGGGTGGCACCCCCAACTGGATGAGCAGGGCGCGCCCCACGACGCACCGGAAATCGGTTGGAGCTTGGCGTTCCAGGCGTGGTCGCCTTTGACCGCACCGCCAACACCAGACCAGGTTGCCGCATCGTACGGCGGGTTTCTTCGCCGCACGCGCGATTGCATCGGCCTGCCGCAATGGTGAGTCTCCCGGCGCATTCGGTGCGGCAGGCGCTGCTCGGGCTGCCAGCGACGGCGGCCGCCGAGGTGAATGAAGGCGCCGCGCCGCCTTATTTCTACGTCCACGAACGCCACGTCGGCGCGCTGGCGTTGGATCGGCCCATCGTCGTCGGCGAGCGTGGCACGGGCAAGACCATGTGGTGGCGAGCGCTGCAAGACGCCGGCATTCGCAAGAAGCTCGCCGTGCTTTTCCGACACTTCGAAGACAGTGTGACTGTGGACATCGGCTTTGGGGTCAAAGGCGCTGATGCAGCATCGCTGCGCCGCGAGTTGACCTTTCCAGATAGCGAAGAACTGAGGAACCTTCTGGCCAGCGGCCACGAGCCAGCCGCGATTTGGCGCGCTGTCCTGTTTGTCATGCTGATCCGCCGATCCTCCAACCCGAGTTTCTTGGACACGACGAGTTGGCACACGGCGATTCGGGGCATTGCTGCGCTTGCGCAGGATGTCCGCGACCTCCTGGGCGACCAAAACGGCTTGCTGGCTCAGGGCAAACAGCGTTACCTCGTGCTTTTTGATGCACTGGATCGCATGGGGTCTGACCAGCGGAGTGCACGAGAACTGGCGGGCGGTCTGCTGCAGGCATGCCTTGAGTGGCTGCCGTATTCGCACTTGCATGTCAAAGTGTTTATCCGGCGTGACATGTATGACGACCTCGCCCTGTGGCAGTTCCCAGACGCCTCCAAACTGCGGTCATCGCACGCAGAATTGCGCTGGGAGCGCCCAGACTTGTATGGCATGCTGTGGCAGTACTTGGGCACGCACGAGGAAAGCGGCCGGGCGTTTCGTGCGGCCTGCGCCGAGATTGGCGCGCCGTGGAACCCATCGGAGCAAGGCCCGCAGATGGGGGCAGAACTGCGCGCCGACGAGGGATTGCACAAGAAGCTGGTGCGGTTGGTGGCCGACGAGTTCATGGGCGCCGAGAAAAAGCGGGGCGTGACCCATGTGTGGCTGCCGGCCCACCTGGCAGACGCCGCTGGCCGGGCGACGCCGAGGAGTTGGCTGGCCGCATGGAGAAGAGCAGCGGAGGTGGCCGATGAGCGCGCGGCTCCGCTGGCGGTCGACTATCGTGCCTTGCAAGAAGGCGTCAAGATGGCGTCTGCGATTCGCGTCGACGAATTGACGGAGGACCATCCCTGGGCCAAGGTGCTCGGCGATGCCTTGGCCGGACTGTCGCTGCCCGCAGACGAAGCGGAGGTGCTGCGCCGTTGGGGCGACTCCAAACTGCAAGGTAAGTTGAAGAAAGCCAGCAACGCCCTTCCCCCGCACTTTGACGGAGGTCCCTCTGGGTTGCTCGAGGACATGGCGAGGCTCAAGGTTCTCGACCCGTTGGCCAATGGGCGCGTGCAAATGCCCGACGTGTATCGGCTCGCTTTTGGCCTGGGCCGGCGTGGTGGCGTCAAGGTGCAGCGGCCGCTCGGGGACTAGTAGGCGAAACCCCAAATTCGCACCGGGATACGGGCCGTGATGCCACAACAATTCCTCAATCGGTTTCGCCTACTAGCTGCTCGTTGCGTGAAGGGGGCTCGCAGCCCCCTCGCGCGCCCATGC
>Ga0194120_10008340_pt1 | contig 13717 bp, 12 predicted proteins | sample TA2MahCa65mmetaG_FD_148642 | JGI IMG/M metagenome (GOLD analysis project Ga0194120, IMG submission 148642) | Freshwater microbial communities from Lake Tanganyika, Tanzania - TA2015019 Mahale Deep Cast 65m | ecosystem: Environmental > Aquatic > Freshwater > Lake | place: Tanzania: Lake... | reverse complement strand
AATCTTGCGCTGCACCAATGACTATGTTACGACTCCGTCCCTCGGGGGTGGGGAGGCTCCGCCCGGGCGTCGTTTTGTCGCGTGTTGGTCATGGTTGAGGCTACAAAAGCTCTTCGTCGCAAAGGGTAAGGCGGCGTGAGGGAACGAGCCGGCGGCTCACTGCGCGTGATCATGAAATGGCTGGCCGGTCGAGTGACCGCGCGGGCGGGTTGTCGGGCGATGGGGGCGCTCCCAGGTGGCATCGGAAACCACGGGTCTGACCGGACTTGCCGAGCGTTACGCGGCGGCGCTCTATGAACTCGCCGAAGCTGAAAAGTCACTGGATGCAGTGGCCGACGATCTGCGTCGGCTGCGCGATCTGATCGGCGAATCAACCGACCTGGCGCGTCTCATCCGCAGCCCGGTGCTGTCGCGCGCCGACCAGGTCAAGGCGATCACCGCCGTGCTGGCCAAGGCCGGCGCCAACGAGCTGACCCGCCGCTTCGTCGGCACCGTCGCGCAAAACCGGCGCCTGTTTGCGCTGGGCGCGATGATCAAGGCTTATCTGGCCGAGTTGGCCGGACGGCGCGGCGAAATCGCGGCCGAGGTCACCTCGGCACGCAAGCTGAGCGACGCGCAGGTCTCGGCCGTCACGGACAATCTCCGCAAGGTGGTCGGCGCCAAGATTTCAGTCGACCTCAAGGTCGATCCCGCGCTGATCGGCGGGCTGGTCGTGCGCGTCGGCTCGCGCATGGTCGACAGTTCCATTCGGACCAAGCTGCAGCGACTGCAGCTGGCGATGAAAGGGGTAGCTTAGATGGATATCCGCGCGGCGGAAATTTCCGCCATCCTGAAGAACCAGATCGCGAATTTCGGCACCGAGGCCGAAGTCGCCGAAGTCGGGCAGGTGCTGTCGGTCGGCGACGGCATCGCGCGCGTCTACGGGCTCGACAAGGTCCAGGCCGGCGAGATGGTCGAATTCCCCGGCGGCATCCGCGGCATGGCGCTCAATCTGGAGAGCGACAATGTCGGCGTCGTCATCTTCGGCGACGACCGCGACATCAAGGAAGGCGACACGGTCAAGCGCACCGGCGCCATCGTCGACGTGCCGGTCGGCAAGGGACTGCTCGGCCGCGTCGTCGACGCGCTCGGCAACCCGATCGACGGCAAGGGACCGCTCACCGACGTCAAGCGCATGCGCGTCGAAGTCAAGGCGCCGGGCATCATTCCGCGCAAGTCGGTGCACGAGCCGATGCAGACCGGCCTCAAGGCGATCGACAGCCTGGTGCCGGTCGGCCGCGGCCAGCGCGAGCTGATCATCGGCGACCGTCAGACCGGCAAGACCGCGGTGATCGTCGACACCATCATCAACCAGAAGAAGATCAACGCGGCGGGCGACGAATCGAAGAAGCTCTACTGCGTCTATGTCGCAGTCGGCCAGAAGCGATCGACGGTCGCGCAGATCGTCAAGACGTTGCAGGACTATGGCGCGCTCGAATACTCGATCGTCGTGTCGGCGACGGCGTCCGAGCCGGCGCCGCTGCAGTTCCTGGCGCCCTACACCGGCTGCACCATGGGCGAGTTCTTCCGCGACAACGGCATGCACGCCGTCATCTTCTACGATGACCTGTCGAAGCAGGCGGTCGCCTATCGCCAGATGTCGCTGCTGCTGCGTCGTCCGCCGGGCCGTGAGGCCTATCCGGGCGACGTGTTCTATCTGCACTCGCGCCTGCTCGAGCGCGCCGCCAAGATGAACGACAAGAACGGCGCCGGCTCGCTGACCGCGCTGCCCGTGATCGAGACCCAGGCGGGCGACGTCTCGGCCTACATCCCGACCAACGTCATCTCGATCACAGACGGCCAGATCTTTTTGGAAACCGGCCTGTTCTATAAGGGCATCCGGCCCGCCATCAATGTCGGCCTGTCGGTCAGCCGGGTCGGCTCGGCCGCACAGATCAAGGCAATGAAGCAGGTCGCCGGCCGCATCAAGCTCGAGCTCGCCCAGTACCGTGAGATGGCTGCCTTCGCCCAGTTTGCCTCCGATCTCGACGCCTCGACCCAGCGGCTTCTGGCGCGCGGTGCGCGCCTGACCGAGCTCCTGAAGCAGGGCCAGTATCAGCCCCTGCCGGTCGAGGAGCAGGTGGTTGCGATCTTCGCCGGCGTGCGCGGCTACGTCGACAACGTCAAGGTCGAGGACGTCGTGCGCTTCGAGACCGGTCTTCTGTCGGAAATCCGGGCCAAGCACGCCGATATTCTCGATGCCATCCGCAACGAGAAGGAGCTGTCCAAGGCGACCGAGGACAAGCTCAAGACGGTTGTCGAGGGATACGCGCGGACCTTTGCCTGAGCCGGCAGGGCGCCATCCCGGCGCCCCCTGAGCGGCCCGGCGACACGCAGGACAAGAGACAAGGCGCGCAATGCCCAGCCTCAAGGACCTCAAGATCCGGATCAACAGCGTCCAATCGACGCGAAAGATCACGGCGGCCATGAAGATGGTGGCGGCGGCCAAGCTGCGCCGTGCCCAGGATCAGGCGATCGCGGCGCGTCCCTATGCCGAGCGCATGGCGCGCATGGTTGCGCAGCTCGCCGGCGGGGTCGCGATGATGGAAGGCGCGCCGAAGCTGCTCGCAGGCACAGGCAAGCAGGATGTGCACCTGATCGTGGTGGCGACCGCCGACCGCGGCCTGTGCGGCGGCTTCAACACAACCATCGTGCGCGAAGCACGGCGCGCGATCCGCCGCCTGCAGAGCGAGGGCAAGACGATCAAGCTTCTGTGCGTCGGCCGCAAGGGCCGGGATCAGCTCCGGCGCGAGTACGCCAGGCTGATCGTCGGCACGGTCGAGGACGTGGCCAAGCCGCGTCTTGCCTTCGCGGCCGCGGAACGGGTTGCCGCCAAGATCGCCGAGATGTTCGAGGCGGGCGAGTTCGACGTCGCGACGATCATCTACAACCGATTCAAATCGGCGATGACCCAGATCGTCACGATCCAGCAGCTGGTTCCGGTTCCCGTCGAGGAGAAGCCTGCCGGTCAAGCGGAAACCAGCGACTCGGTCTACGACTACGAGCCGGAGGAGGAGGCGATCCTCGCCCATCTTCTGCCGCGCAACCTGGCGATCCAGGTGTTCCGCGCGCTGCTCGAGAACGCTGCCAGCGAGCAGGGCGCGCGCATGACCGCGATGGACAACGCGACGCGCAACGCCGGCGAAATGATCGCCAAGCTGACGCAGACCTACAACCGCAGCCGCCAGGCCTACATCACCAAGGAGCTGATCGAGATCATCTCCGGCGCCGAGGCGGTCTAGGCGCCAGGCCTGGACAACGGCGAACCGACAATCGACGAGCAGCCCCGACAGCGGGGAAAGTGGAGCAAACCATGGCAAAGAATACCATCGGCAAGATCACCCAGGTCATCGGCGCCGTCTGCGACGTGCAGTTCGACGGCGATCTGCCGGCGATCCTGAATGCGCTGCACGTTCAGAACCAGGGCCGGACCCTGGTGCTCGAAGTGGCGCAGCACCTGGGCGAGAACACCGTGCGCACGGTTGCCATGGATACGACCGACGGCCTCGTGCGCGGCCAGGATGCGGTCGACACGGGTGGTCCGATCGTGGTGCCGGTCGGCCCCGAGACGCTCGGCCGCATCATTAACGTCATCGGCGAGCCGGTCGATGAACGCGGCCCGGTCACGACCAAGATGACCCTGCCGATCCATCGTCCTGCTCCACCCTTCATCGACCAGTCGACGGAAGCGCAGATCCTGGTCACTGGCATCAAGGTCGTCGATCTGCTGGCGCCCTATGCGCGCGGCGGCAAGATCGGCCTGTTCGGCGGCGCGGGCGTCGGCAAGACCGTGATCATCATGGAGCTGATCAACAACATCGCGAAGGCCCATGGCGGATACTCGGTGTTTGCCGGCGTCGGCGAGCGCACGCGCGAGGGCAACGACCTCTATCACGAGATGATCGAATCGGGCGTCATCAAGCTCGACGGCGGCGGATCCAAGGCCGCACTCGTCTACGGCCAGATGAACGAGCCGCCGGGCGCGCGGGCGCGCGTCGGCCTGACCGGCCTGACCCTTGCGGAGTACTTCCGCGACCAGGAAGGCCAGGACGTGCTGCTGTTCATCGACAACATCTTCCGTTTCACCCAGGCTGGCTCGGAGGTGTCGGCGCTGCTGGGCCGCATCCCCTCGGCGGTCGGATATCAGCCGACACTCGCCACCGACATGGGGACCTTGCAGGAACGCATCACCACGACCAAGAAGGGCTCGATCACGTCGGTGCAGGCGATCTACGTCCCGGCCGACGATTTGACCGACCCGGCGCCGGCCACCTCGTTCTCGCACTTGGACGCCACCACCGTTCTGTCGCGCCAGATCGCCGAGCTCGGCATCTACCCGGCGGTTGACCCGCTCGACTCGACCTCGCGCATGCTCGACCCGCGCGTCGTCGGCAAGGAGCACTATGGCGTCGCGCGCGAGGTGCAACGCGTGCTGCAGACCTACAAGTCGCTGCAGGACATCATCGCGATCTTGGGCATGGACGAGCTGTCCGAAGAGGACAAGCTGACCGTCGCGCGCGCGCGCAAGATCCAGCGCTTCCTCAGCCAGCCCTTCCACGTCGCCGAGGTCTTCACCGGCACGCCCGGCGTGCTGGTCAAGCTCGAGGACACGATCAAGGGCTTCAAGGGGATCTGCGCCGGCGAGTACGACGACCTGCCCGAGGCGGCCTTCTACATGGTCGGCACCATCGAGGAAGCCGTCGACAAGGCGAAGAAGATGGCGGCCGAGGCCGCCTGAACTGCGCACCGGAGAAGAGTAGGCAAGGGACATGGCCGACAAGGTTGATTTCGAGCTGGTCTCGCCCGAGCGGCTGCTGTTGAGCCGCGCGGTCGAGATGGTGGTCGTGCCCGGCAGCGAGGGCTATTTCGGCGTGCTGCCCGGTCACGCGCCGCTCGTCTCGACGCTCAATCCCGGCGTCATCGACGTCTATGAGAACGGCGCCATCGACGAGCGTATCTTTGTCGGCGGCGGTTTCGCAGAGGTGACGCCCGAGCGCTGCACCGTGCTGGCCGACGAAGCCATGCCCGTCAAGGACATCGACCGCGGCAAGGTCGAGGCCGACCTCAAGCGCCTGCGCGAGGATGCGGCCGAGGCAAAGACCGATGCGGAGCGGCTGTCGGCCGAAGCCGCCATCGCGGTCGCCGAGGCCAAACTGGCGGCGCTCACCGCCTGACGACGCGGCTGCGCCCGTGGCGCGCGCCATCGATCATATCGTCCTTTGCGTCGGCGACCTCGAAGGCGCCCGCGCCTGCTATGAGCGGTTCGGCTTCACGACCACGCCGCGCGCCATCCATCCCTGGGGCACGGCGAACTCGCTGGTCCAGTTTCAGGACAATTTCCTCGAACTGCTGACGGTCGCCACGCCCGCGCAGATCCCGCCGGCGACCCCGGGCGTCTTTGGCTTCGGCGCCTACAACCGCGACTTCCTGGCGCGCCGTGAAGGCTTCTCCATGCTGGTCCTCGCCAGCAGCGACGCCCGCGCCGACCAGCGGGCCTTTGCCCGCGCCGGTCTCGAAACTTATGCGCCCTTCGACTTCTCGCGGCAGGCGCGATTGCCCGATGGCAGCAGCGCGACCGTATCCTTCTCGCTCGCCTTCGTGACCGATCGTCGCATGCCGGAATCGGTGTTCTTCGTTTGCCAGCAGCACGCGCCCCAATACTTCTGGAAGCCGGAGTACCAGCTTCACGCTAACGGCGCACGCGGTGTCGTCGAGGTGGTCATGGCCGCGGACGAGCCGCAGCGCTACGGAGAGTTCTTTGCACGTTTGCAGGGCGCCGACGCGGTGAGCGTCGGCGATGGCATGGTGCACGTCGCGGCAGGCGCCGGCCGTATCGCGCTGATGACGCCACAACGTCTGTCCGACCGGTTGCGCGGAACCCGAATCGCCAACGCACCATCGTCGCCATACTTCGCAGGCTTCAGCGTCGCGGTCGCCGACGTCGAGCGCAGCGCGGCATTGTTGACCGCACGCAACGTAATATTCGAACAGGATGGAAATTCGTTGCGGATCTCGCCGGGTCAGGCATTCAATGTAGCAATCGAGCTGGTGGCAGGCTGACGCACCGTCATCGGCGCCGGGGAGATTGTGGTGTCGCACGAGATCGATTCGAATTGCATCCTGGTCCGCGAACAGCGGTGGCCGAGGCTCCAGAGCAAGGAATTCAAATCGCTCTTGCGGCACTAGTCCAAGCAGCGCGGCGGCGGGATGATGGCACCCAGGGCCGCGATCGATCCGATCGACATTGCAGAATGTCTGCCGTTCATCAGCCTGTTCCGCTTTGATCGGGATCGCAAAGACTTCGTGTGCACATTGTCAGGCGAAGAGAACTCCGCGGCTTGGGGTGGTGCATCTCTGGTCGGCAGACGTCATGCCGATTTCCTGGACTGCGCCAGCGCCGATGCGTTCTTGCTGCGCGCGCAGATCATGATGGAAACCCCGGCGCTTGCCATTGGGAGCTCGGTGCTCGCGCGCAAGGGCGAGCCTGACAGACGGCGGCGCGTCCGGCGGCTGTCGCTGCCTCTGGCGGACTCCGAGGGCAGCCCGTGGGGCCTGATCTCGATATCCAATTTCGGACCTGCGGCACCGATGAAAGGAACCATGGCGCCGGCGCCGTCGGAGACGGTCATGTTCGATTGCCGCGTCTTGCCGCGCGACGATCCTTGACGGGCAGCGGCACGGCGACCGGGCAGCCGGGAGCAGCCACGTTGCCTCGCGCGGCAAGGCCTCGGCGCTCGACGTGGCCGGTTCAGATCGGATCGCCGTCGGCGATGCAATCTGAAGCGTGAATCCACTGTCTGTTCAACAGGTCAGGCCGCCAGCTCCAGCACCCGGGTCGCCGGGCCCTCCGGTTCCCAACCCTGGACGGCCAGACGTCCGGTGGCGGCGTTCGCCACCACGGCCAGCCTGGTGTCGTCATTGAGCACCGGTGGAGTCAGCCACTCGAATGTGCCGCCGGACGCCGCCACGCGTGCAAGAAGGTGCGCGCGCCGATCGCCGCTGAATTGGCCGCGCGGCCGGCCCTCGAGATGGGGCGACAGCCAGCAGTTGCCGACGGCAGCCGGCGCCTCGTGAATGAACGCGCGATCTTCCAATCGCTCGATGATGCAGCCTTCGCCCGGTCTCGCACCCGCAAGGGTATAGAACACCGGCAGGCAGACCGGGGTTTCTGCCAGCAGCCGCCGTGCGTCGTCATAGCCGCGGCATTCCTCCAGGGCGTGCCGAAGCAGGAAGCCGGGCGGTAGCGCGCATGACCGGTAGAGGCGCCAGCGATTGGCGAGCCAATCGCCAACGCCGGTCAGTCCGTGCTGGATCATGGGCGCCTGATTGATCGCAACCGCGAACCGTCCGGGCGCCAGTGCGGTCAAAGCCCCGACGAAGCCCGGCCAAGTGACGTTGAGCCAGGGACCGGCCGTGGACCCATGACGCACCACCAGCGCATGGCGGCCGAGCCCGCGCAGCGGCCAGTCGAGCGTGCGCCGCATGCGCATGCCCGGGCCGGCGGGATCGGCAGCCACACTCGCGGTGCAGCCCCACTCATAGCTCAGATTCATCAGCCACCCACCGCGATGGCCCCAGGCCTCGGCCGCTGCGGCAACGGCTGCAATCTCGTCCAGATAGGGCAAGCCGGCACGCCGCGCCCAGCGGCGACTCAACACGTCGGCGACCATCACGCCGTTCGACGTGTAGAGCCGGCGACCGGATCTGAGCAGCGCCTCGGCCGCCTCCCGATGGTCGCAAAAGAGTTCGGACGGCGAGCGTCCACCGAGTTCGACGACGGGGATATCCGGCAATTCGGATCCTGCCGTGCGGCGTTCGATCGTCTGTGCGTCGACCGGAGCAGCCATGCCGTGTTCTTCGAGGGACGCTTGGTTCATGGCACCATTTTGTGATGCTCGCCGACGAGGACACTCCGCTGTGACGACGGGTGGCGACGAGCGGGTCGTCGGGGCCCGGAAGCGCAGCCTCGTGTTATGCGTCGACGACGACATCAATATCCGCGGCATTTTGCAGCACATTCTGCAGGAAGACGGCTACACGCCGATGATGTGCCCCAGCGGGTCCGAATGCCTGTCCATACTCGACCGCGTGGAGGCGCGCCTCATTCTGCTCGACGTCGACATGCCCGAAATGGACGGCTTCACGACCTGCTCGAAGGTGCGCGAGCGCTATCCGAATCTTGCCGCCAAGATCATCTTCCTGACCGGCCGCCGCACCATCCAGGATGCCGAGGAAGCGAAGGTCCGCGGCGGCCACGATTTCATCGTCAAGCCGTTCACGGCTGACCGCCTGGTCAAGCGCCTGGACCACTGGATCGGATACTAGACGACCGGCACACGCGATTGCGGCCGGCGGCTTTTGCGGCGTAGAGCGCCTCATCAGCCGCTTTAAGGAGTTCCGTGGCGCTGGCATCACCCGGGTCGTCACCGGCGACCCCGGCGCTGAACGTCGCGGTGAACGCGCCGGCCGGGCCACCGTGGCGAAGCTCGCCGAATGCCGTGCGCAGCCGGTCAATGGTGGCGACAGCGGTATCGGCGTCGCAGTCCGGCAGGACAACGGCGAACTCCTCACCGCCGTTCCGGCCGACCGCATCGGAGCGTCGCACGCCGCGCTTGAGATGCTTGGCAAGCGCAACCAGCACCAGATCCCCGGTCGGATGTCCTTGGCTATCGTTGACGCGCTTGAAGAAATCGATGTCGAGCATTGCTACGGCCAGCTTGCCGCCGCCGTGACGCGCGCGTATCAGCTCGGCGTCGAGACGGGAAATGATCGCCGTATGATTGAGCAGGCCGGTGAGCGCATCGCGTTCCATCAGGGTGCGCAGCGTCCGGTGACGCTCGATCCGGCTGGTCACGGCCGACACGAGCTGGCTCGGCAGGATTGGCTTGGTCAGGAAGTCGTCGCCGCCCAGCCGGCGCGCCTTCAGCTGGCGATCGAGGTTTGCTTCGGTCGAAAGAAAGACGAGGGGAATGTGATGGTATCGACGTTGCTGGCGAATAACCTGGGCCAGCGCGAGGCCGTCACATTCGGGCATATAGAGGTCGACCAGCACGAGATCGGGATCGAATTCCGCCAGCAGGTCGAGCGACCGCAGCGCCTCGGTCACGAACCGCACGGTCATGCCTTCCTGCTCCAGGATCAAGGCATAGCATTCGGCGAGCGGCGCTTCGTCATCGATGACCAGGACGCGGAATGGCACCTCATCGCGCGACAGAGTCAGGCGCTCGATCTCGTCCAGCAGATCGTTCGGATCGATGGGCGCCAGCAGGAACGCAGCCCCGCCGGCAGCAACCGCCGCCAGGCGCGTTGATGCGTCACCGTCTCGCGATGCGAAGATCAGTGGGCAAGGCCGGTCTGATCGCCCCGCGACCATGCGCAGGACGTCGCGCCGCGCCACATCGTCCGACGCGGGCACCCCGTCCGCGATGACCGCCACCGGCCGGCTGGCGGCGACGCGCCGCAGCAGGACGGCGGGCTCGGCCACCGTTTCGATCGTCAGCGCGACTGCTTCGACCGGCTTGCGGATCGACTGAGCCAGTTCGTCGGAATCGGCCAGCACCAGGATCGTGCCATCGGCTTCGTCGCCCGCCGGGACATTGGCCATTCCATCTCCGCCATCGAGCGCTGACGACGCTTCCTGGCAAATCGCGGCCAGATTGGCCGTCAACGCCTCGACTTGCGCGCGAATGTCCGCCGTGGCGCCGGTGTCGCCGGTAGCGATCAGTGCGTCCAGCAAGACCTCAAGGGGGGCGGCGGCGGCACTCACTCGGGGAAAGCCGAAGGTTCCGCCGCTGCCGACCATGCGGTGGACGATGCGGCGCATCTCCTCGAGCGCCGCGTTCGCCCACGCTGCACGGGCGCGCGCCATCGACCCAGACAAATCGCGCGCGTAGTCGCGGCGAAGCTCCGCGAATTTCGATGCCGACGAACTGCCGGATTCAACCACGGCAACGCACCCAGATCGACCGTATCCGGTCGGACAGCGTCATGGGGTCGCACGGCTTCGCAATGACATCGATCGCGCCGATTTCGCGGTAGCGCGCGACCTCCGCGGGCTGCACCTTGGCGGTCATGAATATGGCAGGCGTCGACGCTGTCGCCGGCATCTGGCGAAGATGGCCGAGCGTCGTCGGACCATCCATGCCGGGCATCATCACATCGATGAGGATGAGTTGCGGCCGAAACGCTTCCGAGCGCTCTATGGCCTCGGCCCCGGAGCTGCAGATCTCCAGAGTGAAGCCGCCGATCTCCTGGAGTGCCATGCCGATCACGGCCTGGATGTCGCTGTCGTCCTCGATATAGAGGATGCGGGAGAGCTCGGTATCGGACATGAACGGCTTCTCCGACTATGGGCGAGCGGCAGGGGGCTGATCGCCCAGGCCTTTGACCGTGCGGACCAGGGCGCGAACCCAGCCCGATTCCGTCTTGCTGAGGCGCAGCGACACGTTGTTCGGTCCGCCTTCCGGCATCGCATCGCCAAGCCGGCCCGAGAAAAGAATGACCGGCAACAGTCCGCCGCGCGCATCCTTCAAGAGCGGAATGAGCTCCAGGCCCGAGCCATCGGGCATGCCGATATCCAGTATCGCGAGGTCGAAACTCTCGCGCTCGAGGGCGGTGCGCGCCTCCGCCAGGGACCGCGCGGGCGTGACGTCCGCGTGCTCACGCAACGCGCTTGCCGCTGTCTGGAGCATCATCGAGTCGTCCTCGACGTGCAGAACGCGCGGCCGGCGCCGCACGCGCGATATGGCGCGCGACACGGTCGCGAGCAGCTGCTCGGACGACGGAGGCTTGCTCAGCCACTCGACGATGCCGAGGTCCTCGCCCTGGGAACGATTGCGTTCCTCGTCGGCCCGCACGGACAGGACGACGATTGGTAGGCTGCGAGTCACCGGTGCGGCGCGCAGCTCACGAATCAATGTCAGTCCGTCGCGTCCGGGCAGGCGAAGGTCGAGCACCAGCGCCGCATAGGGCCGTGTCGTTATTGCCGCGCGCGCCGTCTCTGCATCGACTGCCTGGTCGACGTTGTAGCCGCCTGCGCGCAGCATGCCGGCAACGACCACCGCCACGTCAGGATCGTCTTCGCAGACCAGCAGCGTGGCAGCACCGGCGGCGTACATCTCCGATTTGACCGCGCTGTGAGCGAGCAGTGGCAGCTCGAAATAGAACCGAGAGCCTTGCCCGCTCGTTGTCTCGAAGCCAATCGAGCCGGAATGCTTTTCGACGATCGCCTTGCAGATGCTGAGACCCAAGCCGGTGCCGCCCTTCTGCCGACTGTCCCGGGCATCGGCCTGAGCGAACTTGCCGAAGATGCGACTGCGAAACTCCTCGGGAATTCCCGGACCGCGATCGATCACCTCGATCCGCGCGCGCTCGCCCCTCGTCCGGACCGCGACCGTGACTTGCTCACCCTTGGGCGAGAACTTGACGGCATTCGACAGCAGGTTGGTGATGACCTGTGTCAGGCGGTCGGAATCGCCATTGACCTGCAATTCCCGCCCGTCCGTCGTGAGCTCGAACTCGACCGAGTATCCCTCGGCATATGCGCGGTTGTCCTCGATCGCCTGCCGGACCAGCGGCACCAGCCCGAGTGGCCGCATATCGAACGTCATCTTGCCCGACTCGATCTTTTCGATGTCGAGGATGTCGTTGATCAGCCGCACCAGCCGGTCGCAATTCTTCTTGGCGATGCCGAGCAGCTGCTGGACGCGTTCAGGCAGATTTCCGGCCACGCCGCCGAGGACCAGCGACAGCGATCCGGCGATCGAGGTCAGGGGCGTGCGCAGCTCATGGCTGACGGTCGAAACGAACTCGCTCTTCATGCGCTCGACCTGTTTGCGCTCGGTAATGTCGGCGATCATTACGACTGAGCCGGAGTAGGCGCCATCGTCCGCAAAAATCGGGCCAGCGGAGACGCTGGCATCGAACGGCGTGCCGTCGCGGCGGATGCGGACGGTTTCCAGGTCGCGAACGATGTCGCCCGACTTCAACCTTGCCGAAATGCTGGCAATCTCGGCCATTCGATCCGGCGGGATCGCCGGGTTGTGGCGTCCGATGACCTCGCGCGCTGCCCATCCGAACGTGGTCTCGGCCGCGGCATTCCACCGCCTGATCTGCGCCCGGTCGTCGATGGTCAGAAGGGGGACGGGCGACGCGTCGATGATGGCGCGCAGCTCGGAGTCGGTACGCACCAGTTGATCGACCGTCAGCCGCAGATCGGCAGCCATGGCGCGCACCAGAATCGTTTGCCGGCGCTGGTGCCACAAATAGGCGGCGACGACCATGGTCAACACGATACCGAGCACAAGCCAGGTCAGGGGGGTCGACGCATGAAGCTGGTTGATGGCGAAGCCCGGAAAGATCACCACCATTGACCAGTTCAGGCCAAGGACCTCGAAGGGCTTGATGAACTTGCCGAGTTCGGGCTGGGCTCCCAGCAGCTCCAGACTCGAAGCCAAGGCCCCGGTCGCGCCATCAACGTCGACCGATCCCACCAGGAGCGCGGGCCCCGTCCCCGGATGCACGAAGATGTGCACGATCTGATCGCGCGAGGGGAACTCGCCGAAGATCCAGCGCATCACGTCGGCATAGCGGAACTGACCGAGCGTGAAGCCGCGCAGCTCTTTCCGGCGCTCCTCGAGCGTATCCGGCGGCGCCCGGCTATAGACCGGCCACACCACATGGAAGCTGTCGCTATCGGCGTCTGTCGGCACGGTTGCGATCGCGGCCGCCAGGTCGCGCGCGCGCTCTGCAGCGCTCCAGATCTCGGCGTCGGTCGCCAGGTCGCGGCCTCTCCAGCTCTCGCGGTTGCGCAGCAGCGCCTCGTGTAGGACCGGAAAATACTCGCGCCGACCTTCGCTATCGGCGGGCAGCCCCGGCCGTGTCTCCCTGGTGATGCGAAAATCGCGGAGCCCCATGGCCACCGCCATGGCTTCGACGGTCGGCCAGTCCCGCTCCGTGACGCGCGGCACCCATGACAAGGCCGCAATCGGCGTCGACCCGAGATGGCGCGCGCCCTTGGCGAACGCGTCGAACTCGTCGAGGTGCACGAAGGATTGCGTCGACATGAAATGGCCGACCGCTTCGACGGGGACCGTCATGCCGTCGGTGTGCGCGAACACGCTGACGCGCAGCCATTCGGCACGAGCGTCAAGGATGCTTTCGATCCGCTTGTGCTCGACGTTCTCGGCCTGCCGCGCCGCAAGGCCGGCAATCGTGACGCCAACGGCGAGAATGGCCGCGGCCGCCCCCCACTCGGACAGCACGTCTCTGAGGCGCACATGCAGCATGCCGGCTCCCTGTCGCAGCCCGGTCATGCATTCCCGGCGTGAGCAGGCTGAAATGACTGTCCCGGTCGTCGGTCCAGCCTAGCCAATTCTGTGCGGGGTATGGTTAAGAAATCGTCATTGCAGGTGCAACATGGGCCCAACGACGGCGGTCCGACCTGCCAGCTATGGCAAGTCGCGCGCCCCGACTTGTCTACAACCATTAAGATCTGCGCCACCGAAGCACGAGCATGACTACTTATTTGTACTTCCGGCGTTCGCAGAAGCCGTGGGCCAGGACTACAATTGATCGAGGCGAAACCGTGCTGCATGTGCTGCGCGGGGCGTAATGGGAACGGAGTGCCGATCGGAGCGGAGAACATCATGCTCGGCCGACGAATGACGACGCGCGGCTG
>Ga0194120_10008336_pt1 | contig 13721 bp, 14 predicted proteins | sample TA2MahCa65mmetaG_FD_148642 | JGI IMG/M metagenome (GOLD analysis project Ga0194120, IMG submission 148642) | Freshwater microbial communities from Lake Tanganyika, Tanzania - TA2015019 Mahale Deep Cast 65m | ecosystem: Environmental > Aquatic > Freshwater > Lake | place: Tanzania: Lake... | reverse complement strand
GCGGCGGTTCGGCCGCCGCGGGGGCCGCGCCCATCACCGGGGGACGGCCGGTCGCTTCGAATGCGTCGAAAAGGTTGTCCAGCGAGTCGTCGACGCCTCCCGGGAAGAGCAGGCTGCTGTCGACCGGTTCGGCCGGCGGCGGCGGAGGCGGTGTCGGGGGTGGCATCACCGGCGTCGCGGGGCCTGCGGCCGCGGCATCGGCGTCCGCCTGGGCGATGGCAGCCATCACGTCGCCGGCACCGGCGGCTGGCTTCTCGGGCTTGGACGGCGACGTCGGGTAGTTGGCCACGGCGTCGTGGTAGCTGGAAGCGTACCCGCCGCCGGCCGTCCAGTCGAAGTCCTCGCCGAACATCTCGGCGTAAGACTGCTTCTTGTCTCCGCCCGCGGGTGCCGGAGGAGCCTGCCCGGTCAGTTCGGCGTAGTCCTGCGCTCCCTGGTCGTAGCCCTGGGCGCCCTGGTCATAGGCTTGCGACTGGTCCCACTCGCCCTGTTGCGACTGGTCCCATTGCTGGTTCTGATCCCACTCGCCCTGTTGCGACTGGTCCCACTGCTGGTTCTGATCCCACTCGCCTTGCTGGGACTGGTCCCACTGCTGGTTCTGGTCCCATTGCTGGGATTCGTCCCATTGCTCCTCCTGCGCGGCGGGCGGAGCACTCTTCTTTGCAGTCTTTGCCGGCTTCTCGGCCTTGTCGCCCTTGCCCTTCTTGGCTGGCGTCTTCTTCTTCTTGCCGCCGCCGAACAGCGCGAGGAGACCTGCGAAAAGGCCACCCTTCTGGGCTGCGGGCTTCTTCTTACCCTTGGCCTTGGCCTTAGCCTTCGCCTTGGACGCCATTGCCGTCTGGGGATCTCCTGCTGTCTTCCCAACCCTGGGCCGTCAAACCGGCACCCGGTCGCACGCTATCGCCATGATACCCCGGCACTTTCAAACATCACGGTGACAGGCGTACCGCCCGGGTCCGGGAGCGCGTCCCTACACGCGTTGCTCGGCCCCGAAGCGGTCGCGCAGCCTGGCGACGACGGTCTGGTGCACGGCCTCGACTTCGGCGTCCGTCAGCGTGCGGTCGCCGCTGCGATACCGCAGGGCAAGCGCCAGGCTGACCTTGCCCGCCGGCACCTGCGGCCCCTGGTATCGGTCGAAGAGCCGCGCCTCCTCGAGGAGTGGACCGCCGGCCTCCCTGGCGACGCGCACCAGGTCGCCGGCCGGCATACCATCGTCCAGCAGCAACGCCACGTCGCGCGTGATGGCCGGGAACCGCGGGATCGGCTTGTAGACCCGGCGCGGGCGTGCCTGGCATGCGGCCTCGACGATCTCGGGGTAGAAGACGACCGCCGCCGTGCGGATACTCCCGGGCAGGTCGAATCGTTCGGCCACGAGGGGGTGGATCTCCCCGAATACCGCGAGTATTCGGCCTTCGAACTCGAAACGCGCGCAGCGCCCCGGGTGGAAGCCGGGTTGCTCGGCGTCGCTCACCGGTGCGAGGTCGCCCAGGCCCAGGGCGCCCAGGACCGACTCCGCGACGCCCAGCGACCACCCGAAATCGGCCTGGAGGACTTCCGGCGCCCGCTTCCAAAGGCCCCTGGCCAGGTCCCCGACGGCCAGGGCGGCGACTTGCAGCGATTCGGTGTTGGAGCCCCATTCCCGGCGGTAGGTGCGGCCGACCTCGAACAAGGCGATGCGCTCCGCGCCCTGGTTGAAGTTGATCCGCGCCACCTCCAGCAGGCTCGGGAGCAATGACAGGCGCAAGATGCCCATGTCGCTGAGCGGGTTGGTCAGGCTCACGGCGTGGCTCGTGCCGCCAAGCACCTTGGCCTGGAGCGCCTGGCCGGAAAGCGGCGGGGAAACGATCTCGGAAAACCCGGCGCCGCGCAGGATCGGCCTCAGCCGCTCGTGGACCTCGCGGCGGATGGCCGGCGGCTGCGCCAGCTTCGGCAGGGTCTCGGGAACCTGGTCGTAGCCGGCGATGCGGGCCACTTCCTCGATGAGGTCGATCTCCCGGGTCACGTCGTGGCGGCGCCAGCCCGGCACGCGGAACGCGATGGCCGGCAGCGCGGCATGGCCCGGGACCTCCTCGAAGCCGAGCCTGCCCAGGTAGGCCACCTGCGTGGCTTCGGGGATGTCCAGGCCCAGCACCTTGTCCGCGCGGGACGGACGCAACTCGACTACCAATTCGGCCGGAAAGCCCTCGTGGCGCGCGTCTACCTGGGGGCCGTCCAGGGTGCCGCCGGCGAGCGAGACGACCAGGCGCGCCGCGTGCTCCAGCGCGCTGCCGGTGTTCTCCGGATCCACGCCGCGTTCGAAGCGGTAGCTCGATTCGCTTGCGAGGGCCAGCTTCTTCGCGGTGCGCCGGACCGCCGAGGGGGTGAAGTAGGCGGATTCGAGCAAGATGTCGGTCGTCTCAGAGGAAACCGCGCTCGCCAGCCCGCCCATGACGCCCGCGACGGCAATGGGGCCGGCGTCGTCCGCGATGACCAGCATGCCTTCTTCCAGCTCGCGATCTTGCTCGTCGAGCGTGAGGATGCGCTCGCCGGCTCGCGCCCTGCGCGCCGCGACCGCGCCCCGGAGCTTCGCCAGGTCGAATGCGTGCATGGGTTGCCCGATCTCGAGCATCACGAAGTTGAGCGCGTCCACCACGTTGTTGATCGCACGGATGCCGGCAAGGTCCAGGCGGCGCGAGAGCCAGTCGGGAGAGGGACCGACCTCGATGCCGCGCACGACCTGGCCGGCGTAGCGCGGGCACAGATCCGGGTCATCCAGCTTCACGACGACGGCGGCCGCGCCGGGCCGCGCTTCCGGGGCCGGCAACTCCTCCCACTTGATCGGATGGAAGGCGTGGGCCGACATCTCGCGGGCCAGGCCGCGCACCGACAGGGCGTCGCCGCGATTGGCGGTGATGGCGACATCGGCCACCGCGTCGCCCAGGTGCAGGACGTTGGCGATCGGCTGGCCCAGGCCGGTCCCCGCCGGCAGGACCATCACGAACTCGAAGCACAGGTCGACCGCCTTCTCGATCTCGTCTCCGGCCAGATCCGGCCTGGCCTTTGCGAGCACGTTACGCAGCAGGGCGCGATCCTGGGCCTGCTGCTGGTCCAGGCCGAGTTCGACGGCCGAGCAGAACATGCCGAACGAATCCACGCCGCGCATCTTGGCCTCGCCGATGTCCTTACCGGACGGCAACTTGCTGCCGACGAGCGCCACGGGGACGATGTCGCCGGCCTTCACGTTTGGCGCGGCCGTGATGATCTGCAGCGGCTGATCCCGGCCGACGTCCGTCCGGCAGACGCGCAGTCGGTCGGCATTCGGGTGGGCATCGGCCGTCAGCAGCTTGCCGGTAACCACCGTTTCCAGGCCCGGCCTGACGTACTCGACCGCTTCGAGTTCGAAGCCGGCCGCCATCAGGCAGGTGGCGATGGCCTCCTGCGAGAGATCTTCACGAGATGCAGCGAATTGCTCCAGGAGCCACTCGAGCGGCAAGCGCATGGCCTCAAGCCTCCGAGAATTGCGCCAGGAAGCGCAGGTCGCTTTCCCAGAACAGCCGGATGTCGGGGATTTCGTACTTGAGCATCGCCGTCCGGTCGTAGCCCATGCCGAACGCGAAGCCCGTGTACTCCTCCGGGTCGATTCCGACGTTCTTCAACACGGCCGGATCGACCATCCCGCAGCCACCCTGCTCGATCCAGCCCGAGTACGAGCAGATCCGGCAGCCCTGGCTCGCACAGAAGACGCACCGGACGTCGAGTTCGGCCGACGGCTCCGTGAACGGGAAGAAACTCGGCCTGAGGCGCACGTCGGCACCCTCGCCGAAGGTCCGCCGGGCGAACGCGTGGAGCGTTCCCTTGAGGTCGGCGAAGGTGACGTCGCGGTCGACGTACAGCCCCTCGATCTGGTGGAAGATCGGGTAGTGCCGCGGTGTGATGGTGTCGCGGCGGTACACCCGGCCCGGGGCGATGATGCGGATGGGCGGCTTGTGCTGCTCCATGTAGCGGATCTGCACCGAGGAGGTCTGCGTGCGCAGCAGCCCGCCTCCCTGCAGGTAGAACGTGTCTTGCGCGTCGCGGGCCGGGTGATCCTCGGGCGTGTTGAGGGCGGTGAAGTTGTGCCAGTCGTCTTCTATCTCCGGCCCCTCGGCCACCTCGAACCCGAGCAGCGCGAAGGTCTCGATCATCTCGTCGCGGATGCTGACCAGGAGGTGCTCGTAGCCGAACGGGATCCCGCGGCCCGGCAGGGTCGCGTCGATTCGCTCGTAAATCAGCTTGCGATCGAGTTCCAGCTTGCGCACGTCGTCGAGGCGGCCCGAAAAGGCCTCTTCGAGTTCGCGCTTCAACGCGTTGATCGCCTCGCCGAAGGGCTTTCGCTCCGCGGGCGGCAACGTCGGGATGCTCTTGAGCAGGCGCGACAGCTCGCCGCGCTCGCGGCCCAGGTAGCGAATGTTCCACTCGTCGAGCTCCGGGCCCGTGGTCGCGCCTGCCAGTTCCGCGAGGGCGCGTTCCCGGATGTCGGATGTTGTTGCGGGCGTCGTCATCGTTGAACCGTTCGATCGAAAGGGAAGGTCAGATAGGTGCCCGGCCTGGGCGGCCTGGCTGGGACGCTACGGCGTCGAGGCCGGCGGCCGGTGCCCCTCTGACCGAGTTACCGCTTCAGGCCGCCGGCTAGTCGATGAAGTACGGCATCAGCGCGATCTCGCGGGAACGCTTGATCGCGACCGTCATCACCCGCTGGTGGCGGGCGCAGTTGCCCGTCACACGCCGCGGCAGGACCTTGCCGCGCTCGGTGATGTACTTCCGAAGGCGCATGACGTCCTTGTAGTCCACGTAGGTGGCCTTGTCGACGCAGAAAGTGCAGGCCTTGCGGCGCTTCACCCGGCGGCGCTTGGTCATTCCGTTGCTCATGATTCTCGAAACCTTCTATCTAGAAAGGGATACTGTCGTCGAAATCGGGCTGCATGTCGTCGGCGTGGCCGGCTCCGACCGTGGCCGCGGCAGGCTCCGCATAGGCGGGGGCCGCGCTGGTCGGCGCGCCGGCCGGCGCAGCCGTCCCGAGCCGGTTTACCGACTCGGCTACCACGCGCACGCCGTTCTTGTACTGCTCGCCCGGAAGCTGGAAGGTCTCCAGTCGCCCCTCCACCGCCACGGTCTCGCCAGCTCGCAGTTCTGCCGCGAAGTCGGCGGTGCGGCGCAGCGCCAGGATGGGGACGTAGTCGAAGCGCTCGCCTCGGCCGGGAGCCGCGGGCTCGCCCTGCTCGTCGGCGTCGCCGCCTGCCGCGCGGGCCGGCCGCAGCACCTTGAGCTTGAAGGACGTCGTGCCGACGCCTTCCGGCGAGACCCGCTTCTCGGGCGGGCGATCGACGACACCGACCAGGACGATGTGGTTGAGCGACATCTGGACGACCCTCCCGTGGTTAAACGGCGGCCTCGACGGGCGGCTGAGCCGGCTGCACGGCTGGCTTGGGCTGTACCGGGCCCGCTTCGTCCTGCCGGAGGATGAGGTACCGGACGGTCTCCTCCGAAAGGGAGAAGAATCGCTTGAGCTCGTTGATTTGCGACGGCTCGAGCGTGAAGTTGATCAGGCTGTAGTGCCCGTCCTTCTGGTCCTTGACCTCGTAGGCGAGGCGCTTCTTGCCCTTCTTCTCGTGGCGGACGATGGAGCCGCCATTCTTGGTGATGAAGTCTTCCAGCTTCTTCACCGCGGCATCCACCTGCTCGTCCTCCAGGTTTGGCCGGAGGATGTACATGGATTCGTAGTCGCGTTGCATAGAGACAGTGTCCCTCCCTGTGGACATCAAAAATTAAGATGGCTCCCGGAACTTCCCCAGGAGCAGGGAAGATAAGTCTCTTATCCTATCACGCGGGCTACTTAGTCGCCATGCGCCGGGAGAACGCCGGGAAACCGGCGGCCGGGCGCCCCCAATGCGGGGGCGCCCGGGTCGAAGGGCTTCGGGCACCCGGGCATGACGGCCGGGCCCCTGTCGATCTAGAACTTCAGGCCGCCGCGCCAGGACACGATCTGCGCGACCTGCTTGCCGCTCGCCAGTTCGTTGTCGATCTCGTACGAGATCATCGTGTCCGCACCCTTGGCCCAGTTGTGGAGCAGGCCGGCCTGCATCCGGTAGTGGGCGTTCGGATTGCCCTTCGTGCCCGCGAAGTTGTCGCCGGCGTAGTCCACGCGCACGATCGGCGTCTCGAACATGGGGACCGGGATCAGGTTGGGTGCGTATGCGAAGACCGAACCCCCGATGCCCAGCGAACTGGTGGCGGTGCCGGTCTGCTTCATGTTGACGCCGCCCTCGGCGCCAAGCGACAGCATCCCCATGTCGGTCTTGAAGCCGAGCAGGGCCGTGCCCTGGGTCTGCTGGCCGGCTGGCGCGTCATTGAAGCGCGCATGGACGCCCAGTTCGGCGTTGTCCATCGCCTTGAAGCGTACGGTGGTCTCGTAGGCCTTCGGGAAGTTGGACTTGACCTTGGTCTCGTCGCCGGTATAGCCCTCGCCGTTGAACACGCCGACGTTGAGGCTGAGCGGACCGGTGCTGCCGGCCCACGACACGCCGCGATCCTCGGTGGGGAAGAGATCTTCGCGGGTCGAGAAGTCCACGCCCTGGAGGCGGTAGGGATACCAGTCTTGCTCGACCGGGATGGCCCAGCCCGTGCTGAACTGTCCGCCGCGAAGCCGCCCCATCCCGGTGTCGACGTCGGCGAAGGCGTGCCGGATGTGCACGTCCAGGGTGCCGCCCACGTTTGAGGCGTCGGTCTGGATCATGCCCATGACAGGCCCTTCCTTGGCCTTGAGGCCGATGCGGGCCCGGCTGACGCCGAAGGTCTGGGCGAACGCGCCGCCCGTCGACAGCGTCTCGGTCAGGTTGACCGTGTAGTCGGACAGAAGGTGGCCGGTGGGCGTCACTTCCAGCGCCAGCGCGGGGCCGGCCGGCAGCGCCGCGGCGAGCGCGAGCGACAGGGCGATCCGGGTGGTTGCCATGCGTGTTTCTCCTCACATCGTCGGGAGGGTTACGCGCCGGATCTTAGGGCTGGCTTGGGTTCAGGGTCGGTATTCCCAGACACAACCAGGGGTTTTCTCGGCCCGGTCCCCTTGGTTGGGCGCCTCGTGGCGCAGCGCGGGCGGCTTTAGGCCGCTACACCCGTCCCCCCGCTTGGGGCCGCCCGCAGACCGTCTCTCCAGATGACCAGCAACGGCGCGGCGTTGAAGATGGAGCTGTACGTTCCCGACACGATGCCGATGACCATCGCGAGCGTGAAGAAGAAGATGCTCGAACCGCCGAACAGCACGAGCGGCAGCAACGCCAGGAGGACCGTGACGCTGGTGTAGATCGACCGGAGGAAGGTCTGGTTGATGCTGCGGTCGGCAATGTCCGAGAAGTGGTCGCCTTTCTGCGCGTACCGCAGATTCTCGCGGAAGCGATCGAAGATGACGATCGTGTCGTGGACCGAGAAGCCCATGACCGTGAGCAGGGCCGTGATGAACAACCCGTCGGCCTCGGCGCCCAGGGTGAGCGAGAAGATCGCGAAGGTTCCGACCATGACGATGACGTCGTGCACCATGGCCGCGATGGCGCAGACCGCGAAGTCGAACTGGTAGCGGAACGCGATGTAGGCCAGGATCATCACGATGCCCGCGGCCAGGGCGTAGAGGGCGTTGCGCATGAGTTCGGCGCCGATCTTCGGACCGACGCTCTCCACGCGTTCGGGCGTGAACTTGCCCAGCTTCAATTCGGGACCCTGCAAGTCGGCTTTCAGTTCGGCGATCTGGTACTTGTTGAGCTCCTTGGTGCGCAGGATCAGGGTGGAGCCCGCGTCGGCGCTGCCGGTGGCCGCTTCGCTGCGGGCGGCGGTCTCGACGACCTCCTGGATCTCGCCCTCTACCTTCTCGGTGTCCCTGGACACGACGTTTCCGGTGTCGTCGTACGTCGAGAGGCGCACGTGGTGCAGGGCGTCGCGGAACTGCTGCACTTCCACGTTTTGCTCGAAGCGCACTTGCAGCAACGAGCCGCCCGTGAAATCCACGCCAAGCTTGACCGGGGCGCCGAACTTCGAGAAGCAGAGGATCATCGCGATGATGCCCGGGACCATCATCAGGCCAGAGATGGCGAAATACAGCCATTTCCGGGCCATGACATGGACCTTGACCTCGGGGATAGTGTAGGCGGGAACGCCCGGCTGCTCTTGGCTCATGACACTTTCACCCCGAAGTACGTCGGGTTTTTCATACCCTTGGCCTCGAGGACCTGGTGCAGCAACGCCCGCGTGACCGAAATGGCGGTAAACAGGCTGATCAGCACGCCGATGGCGAGCGTCAAGGCGAAGCCCTTGACCAGGCCCGTGCCGAGTGCGTACAGGATGGCGCACGTCAGGAGGGTGGTGGAGTTGGAGTCGAAGATGGCGGTGAACGCCCGCTTGAACCCGATTTCAATGGCCGAGTACAACGTGCGGCCCCGTTTCAACTCTTCCTTGGTGCGCTCGAAGATAAGTACGTTGGCGTCGACCGCCATGCCGATGGACAGGATGAAGCCGGCGATGCCCGGTACCGTGAGGGTCACCGGGATCAGCTTGAAGATGGCCAGCACCAGGATGGCGTAGATGGACAGGGCCAGGTCGGCCACGAAGCCCGGGACCCGGTAGATGGCGAGCATGAAGAGCACGACCAGGCCGAAGCCCATCATGCCGGCGCGAATCGAGCTCTTGACCGTGTCCGAGCCAAGCGACGCGCCCACGACGCGGTTCTCGACCTCGACCAACTTGGTCGGGAGCGCGCCGGCCTTGAGCTGGCTGGCCAGCAGTTGCGCCTCGCGGGCCGAGAAGCTGCCGGTGATGACGCAGTCGCCCTGCAAGATTGGTTCGTTGACCCGCGGGGCCGAGATGATCTCGTCGTCGAGCTTGATGCCGATCTGCTTGCCGACGTACTTGCTGGTCAGCTCGCCAAACAGCTTGGCGCCCTCCGCATTGAACTTGAGCTGGACCTCCCAGCCCGAACCCATCCCGCCCCCGACCGGCTGGGCGGTGGCGTTGATCAGCATCTGGCCGGTCAGCTTCGTCTCGGCCCACGCGCTCGCGGTGGCATCCAGCGCCGGGCTCGTGGTTTTGGGCTCCATGAACACTAGTTGCGCGGTCTTGCCGAGGTACTTCCTCGCCTCGTCGGGATTCTTGAGGCCTGGCAGGTCGATGACGACCTGGTTTGGTCCCTTGCGCTGGATGATCGGCTCGGAGACGCCGTACTGGTCCACGCGGCTGCGAATGACGTGGATGACGCTCGCCATGACCTGGTCGTTGACCTTGACGGCGGGGGTGTCCTTCGCCTCGAGCACCAGGTGCATGCCGCCCTGGATGTCCAGCCCCAGCTTGAAGGGGAACTGGCGGTTGTCCTGGACGATGTACATCGCCCCGACCGTCAGCAACAGGACGAACAGGAGCAGGAGTTGGCGAGGATTGAGCTTCAACGGGCACTCCGGGGTGCGGCTACTTGTCTGGATCTGATCAAGAGTGCCCCAGTGTATGGCTCCGCCTACGCGGTGGTCAAGCGCGGCATCAGGCCAGTATCATGGCGGACCCTTGATAGCGCTGCTCAACATCCTTCTGATGGCCACGTTCACCGCGTTGGGGACGTTTGTGGCCGTCCGCGTGCCCTTTCTCACGTGGGGCGTCCCGGTCGTGCCGGCCGCCGAGGAACTGGTGCACTGGCGCGGACTCGTCGCGGGCCTCTGCACCATCACGCTGCAGGTCCCGTTCGTCTGGGCGTCCGGGGCGCTGCTCGGCCCCTGGCAGGGCATGGCCGCCCAGGCCGCGGTGCTCGTCGTCGGCGTGGCGGGCCTGCCCATCTTCCTAGAGGGTGGCGGCCCCGGATACGTGCTGCGGCCGAGCTTCGGCTACCTCCTCGGCTTCCTGCCGGCGGCGTTCTTCGCCGGGCTGTTCGTCCGGAAGGGGCCGATCGGCGCTTTCCTCGGGATGGTCCTCGGGCAACTTGCGATGTGGGCCGTCGGGGTAACCTGGCAGGTAGGCGCCACGCGGCCCCCGGCCTGGCTCGACGTCACGACCTGGCAACGGTCCTGGGCCGGCGCCCTGCAACTCGCGCCGACCTACCTGATGCTGATGGCGGCGCTGGCCCTGGCGATCGGGATCTTCGCCGCGGCGCGGCAGGCCTTCCAGTCAGCGTTCCAGCAGCAGCGTGAAGGGGCCGTCGTTGATAAGGTCGACGAGCATCATGGCGCCGAACACCCCGGCGCCGGTCGGTAGGCCCGACGCGGCTATTCGCTCGCAAAAGTGCTCGTAGAGCTTCCGGGCCGGTTCGGGCGGGGCCGCCGCGGTGAAATCCGGCCGGCGGCCCTTGCGGGTATCGCCATGAAGCGTGAACTGCGAGATCACCAGCACGCCGCCGCCGATGTCGCGCACGGAAAGATCGCCGGGGCCGCCCGCTTCGGTGGGGAAGATCCGCAGGTCCAGGCACTTGTCGGCCAGGAAATCCGCCTGCGCGGCCGTATCGTCCCTGTGCACGCCCACGAAGAGGCAGATCCCGCGATCGATACGCCCCGTCGCGACGCCGTCCACCCGCACCTCGGCGCGGGCCACGCGCTGGAGCACGACCCGCATCAGCCGATGAGCCCGCCTTCGGCCGCGGCCATGGGATCGCGACCCAGTTCGTAGGTACGGGGGGCGGTCGGGGCGTAAACGGCCCAGACCCCCTCGCCCCGGAGCGCGAAGGCCGCGGCGTTGGCCTCGTCGGGGGTCTGGAAGATCGCCACGATGCCCGCGCCGCTTCCGCATACCTGCACGCCGAGCGCGCCGCGCGTGAGCAGGCGGTCCCTGAGCGTGCCGACCAGCGGCAGCATGCGCGTGACGACCGGATCGAAATCGTTCCACATGGCCGCCGCGATGGCCCGCGGCTCGCCGGTCGCCAGGGCCGCCAGGAAATCGTCCACGTCGCCCCGCGGCCGGTCGGGCGATTCGTCGAGCCAGCGGTAGGCGTCGGCGGTGGCGACGCGGGCGTCGGGCGGCACGGCCAGCACGGTGTGCAGCACGGGCAGGGCCGAGAGGGGAGTGACGACCTCGCCGCGGCCCCGGCAGCGCGCGGTGCCGCCGTCGATCAGGAAGAAGCCGACATCGCTGCCCAGATCGCGGGCGAGGCGCGGCAGGTCGGCGTCGAGGCGGTACAGGGCGGCCAGGGCCGTCAGGGTCAGCGCGGCGTCCGACGATCCGCCCCCGAAGCCGGCGCCGTGCGGGATGGTCTTGTAGAGCGTGATGCGCCAGCCGCGATCGGGGCCCACCAGCGCCTCGGCGGCTCGCCAGATCAAGTTGTCCGGCCCGGCGCCCAGATCCTGGCCCGGGGGGAGGTCTTCCAGCTGGATCTCGAGCCGTGGCCTGGAAGCAAGCGAGATGTCCAGGATGTCGGCGCGATCCACGGCGCACATGATCGTGTCCACGTCGTGAAAGCCGTCCGGGCGTCTGGCGCCCACCGAAAGGAACAGGTTGATCTTGGCCCGGGCCATCGAGAGCATACGGCGATCCTCTAGGAAGTGGGCGGGGCGCCGGGCGCGAGCCGATCGGCGAGCGCGGCGAACTCGGCCGACGACAGCGTCTCGCCCCGGCGCCCCAGGTCGATGCCCGCGTCGCGGCCGGCCGCGATCAGGGCTTCCCTCGGAAAACCGGCCGCCAGCAGGGCGTTGAGCAGGGTCTTGCGACGCTGGCCGAAGCCGCCGCGGACTACCCGGAAGAAGGTCCTGGGATGGGAAACCGACGCCGGCGGGTTCGTGCGGGGAAACAGTCGCAGCACCGCCGACTCCACTTGCGGCCGGGGGACGAAGGCGTGGCGCGGCACCCGGAAGACGCGTTCGACGGTCGCGGCATACTGCACGATGACCGACAGCGAACCGTAGGCCTTGGTGCCGGGACTGGCCAGCATGCGGTCGGCCACCTCGTCCTGGACCATCACCACGAAGCGTTCGGCCAGGGGCGGCACCTCGGATAGCGGCCGTTCCTCGATCTCCCTGGCCTGCAGGAGCTTCAGGAGAATGGGCGTGGTGATGTAGTACGGGATGTTCGCGACGACCTTGATCGGCCGGGTCAAGCCCAGATCCGCCCACGAGAGCTTCAGGAAGTCGCCCCAGACCACGCGAAACTCGGGCCGGGTCGTCTCGAGCACGCCCAGCACCGGCCGCATGCGCTCGTCGAGTTCCACCGCCACGACCCGGCCGGCGCGATCGAGGAGGTGCGTGGTCAGGGCGCCCGTGCCGGGGCCGATCTCGAGGACGGTATCGTCCCGCGTGAGGTCCGCGGCTTCCGCGACGCGCGCCAGGATCCCCTCGTCGCGCAGGAAGTGCTGCCCCAGGCGGCGCTTGGCCCGGACCGCGACGTCAGCGGGCATCTCGCTCCGGTGCCGGCACTGACGGCGGCCCCATTTCGGGCCCGGTGGCGGCCTCCGGGCCGGGCGCGGGCGCGCCGAAGCGGGGCTCGGTGCCGTCCATGATGCGGCAGATGTTGGCCTTGTGGCGGAAGATGATGAAGGCGCCGGCGGCCATGGAGTAGTACACGAAGGCGTCGGGATTGGGCGACCACGCCGGCGCCCGGGGGATGGCGATCATCAGGCCCGGCAGAGCGAGGGCCGCCGTGATGCTCGCGACCGACACGACGCGGGTCGCCGCGAACACCCCGCCCCAGAGCGCAAGGCAGGCCAGGCCCACCAGCGGATTCAGGGCCAGGATGGTGCCCACCCCGGTCGCGACGGCCTTGCCGCCGCCAAAGCGCAGGAAGACGGACTTGGAATGTCCCAGGATGGCCGCCGCCGCGCCCAGCACCGGCGCCCACAACGGCACGCCGGGCACGAATTGCAGGGCCGCCACCGGGCCGGCGCCCTTGGCGACGTCCAGCAGGAAGCAGGCGAATCCCGGCCCCTTGCCCAGCACGCGCGCGACGTTGGTCGCCCCGACGTTGCCGCTGCCGACGGTGCGGATGTCCACGCCGTAGAGGAGCTTGGGGATCAGGTACGAGAAGGGGATCGCCCCGACCAGATAGGACGCGACGAACGCGGCGATGACGAGCGAGCCCATACCAGGGGGCATTTCACCACATCGGGGCGCGGGACGCGATGGCGCGCGCCGCAGGGCGCGCTTTCGGGGGTACGACCACAATCAGCAGGAAGCCGCGCGTGAACCATGCAGTGGATTGATCCGGTCGTCCTGGTGGCGCTCGCCATCCTCGGGGGCGTCCTGATCGCGTACAAGCTATGGGATCCGACGGGCTGGAAGGCCTTCAAGGTGGGGTATCCCCACCGCGGGCAGTTCCCCGTTCCCCGCATTCGCGCCCGGCGGGCCCAGGTGGACGATAGCGTCCAGAAGCACGGCCTCTGGCTGGGCGCCGATGCCCGCGGTCTGCACGTGGCGAGCCTCGACTGGCAGCACATGCTGCTGGTGCCGTGGAGCCAGGTCGCAGTCACCTGGGGCCAGGAGCCCGACATCGACGACCTGCCGGACGATCCGGCTCTTCATCTTGCCGTGCGCCTGGAGTTCCGCGACGCCGGCGAGACGCTTGTCATCCCGAAGGACACCGCCTCCGAACTCGCGGCGGCCGCGGGCGAGCACTGGCCGGCGCCGCGCATGGAGTTCTGATAGCGGCGCTCAAATGACCTGGCGCCTATCGGACGCAGGCACGGAGGCCTGCGCCACCGATGCAACGGGTGGGGCCGGCCTCCGTGCCGGCCGCGATGCCGGAGCGAAGTCATCAGAGCCGCG
>Ga0194120_10008335_pt1 | contig 13722 bp, 17 predicted proteins | sample TA2MahCa65mmetaG_FD_148642 | JGI IMG/M metagenome (GOLD analysis project Ga0194120, IMG submission 148642) | Freshwater microbial communities from Lake Tanganyika, Tanzania - TA2015019 Mahale Deep Cast 65m | ecosystem: Environmental > Aquatic > Freshwater > Lake | place: Tanzania: Lake... | reverse complement strand
GGCCGTCCTCCTCGCCAATTCCGTCGCCGCGATCAAGGCCGGACAGCCGCGCGCGATTATCGGCGGCGTGAAATTCAAGTTCTGACAAGATCGTGCGCCGCCCCGTTTTTTGGGGCGGCGCCCGCCAGACGAGCGGCTTTACAGCGAGACTTCGAGGACGTTTTCCGACAGGCATCCTCTTTGAACCGATCACGCGCCGCGCGAGCCGGCGATAGCGATCAGCAGTTTTTTTAAATTGGAGATTGCCCGGACCGAATGGTTTCAGTCCGCCGATCTGGCGAAGGAGGCGATCAATGCTGCGCGCTGGCCACGCAATCGGACACATGATCAGCGCCGCGCGTCTCGCGGCTTTGATCCATGCCATCGCGGTCCTATCGTTGGTTTCGGCGCTCGCCGATACGCCTTCGAGCGCCCCCGCGCATGGTCTCGCGCTCTATGGCGAACCTGCGCTGCCCAAGGATTTCGCTCATTTTCCATATGCCTATCCCCGCGCGCCAAAAGGCGGCGCGCTGCGGCTCGGCAAGCGCGGGGGATTCGCAAGTCTCAATCCGTTCAACGCCAGATTCGCGGACGCGCCGCAGCTCATCATCGGCAATGTCGTGGAAAGCCTGATGACCCGGTCGCAGGACGAGCCCTATTCGCTTTATCCGCTGATCGCCCAGTCCGTCGATATCGACGACGCCCGCGAGATTCTCACCTTTCACATCGACCCTCGCGCGCGCTTTTCCGACAGGACGCCGATCCTCGCCTCGGACGTTCTATTCTCATTCGAACTCTTGAAGTCGAAAGGTCGGCCGAGCCATCGCGCGACTTTCGCGCTCGTGAAATCCGCCGTCGCTATCGACGACCATGCCGTGCGCTTCGATTTGACCGGCGTGAAGGATCGCGAAGCGCCGCTTGTTCTTGCGGCGATGCCGATCCTGTCGCGCAAGGCGGTCAATGTCGAGCGCTTCGACGAAGTCGATTTGACGATCCCGCTCGGCTCGGGTCCCTATGTGATCGCCGAAGCAAAGGTCGGCGCGCGTCTCGTCCTGCGCCGCGACCCGGACTATTGGGGTCGCGACGTCCCGAGCCAGCGCGGCCTGTATAATTTCGATGAGATCGACCTGGATTTCTATCGCGACGAGGGCGCGCTGTTTGAGGCGCTGAAAGCAGGACTGATCGACTATCGCGAGGAGACGAGCGCCGCGCGCTGGTCAACAGGCTATGATTTCCCCGCCGTTCGCAACGGCGCCGTCTTCAAGGAAGTTATACGGCCAGGCCGGCCAACGGGAATGGAAGGCTTCGTCTTCAACCTGCGTAAGCCGATCTTTCGCGACGTGCGACTGCGCGAAGCGATCGCGATGATGTATGACTTCGAGTGGATCAACGCCAATTTCTATGGCGGACTCTACGTGCGAACGGACAGCTATTTCGGCGAATCGGACTATGCCTCGACGGGGCGTCCGGCGAGCGCCGCCGAGCGCGCCTTTCTTGCGAATTTTCCCGGCGTCGTTCGCGACGACATTCTCGAAGGCCGTTGGCGACCGGTTCAGCACGACGGTTCGGGGCGCGATCGCAACGTCGCGAAGCGCGCGCAAACGCTTCTCGCCGAAGCCGGTTATGTCGTGGTCAACGGGCGCCTCCAGAAGGACGGCGTTCCCGTCACATTCGAGATCATGATTCGCGATCGCGACGAAGAGCGGCTTGCGCTCAATTTCGTCGCTTCGTTGAAGCGTATCGGAATCGAAGCCAATCCGCGCCTCTATGACGAAATCCAGTATCAGCGCCGACGGCAACGCTTCGAATATGACATGATGACCGGCCAATGGCTGGCGACGGCGGTTCCCGGTCAGGAGCAGTTAAATCGGTGGACGACGGACAGTCTCGACCGGGAAAGCTCGGTCAATCTCGCCGGCGCCGCCTCGCCCGCGCTCGACGCCGCGATCGCCAATCTGCTCGCGTCGCGCAACAGGGCGGACAGCATCTGGGCGGCGCGCGCGCTCGATCGCATCTTGCTTTCCGGATTCTATTTCGTGCCTCTGCAGCATACGAACGCCATCTGGTGCGCGCATGGCGCCGCCATCCGGCATCCTGAGCGCATGCCGCTCGTTCCGATGTATCCCTTCGGCTTCACTTTGGAGACTTGGTGGATGCAGGGCGCTCAACCTCGTTAGGCGTCGCGTTGGCGGCCCGCGCCCGAAAGCGATAGAGATATTCCTCAACCTCTCGCGCGGCGCAGGAGACGCATCATGGGGCATGAGCCCTGGCCGACTGAACTTCGCCTCTCGGAGGACGGACGCAAGCTGAACGTCGCATTCGACGACGGCGCGCAATTCGCGCTCAGCGCCGAACTGCTGCGCACGCAAAGCCCGAGCGCGGAAGTTCAAGGCCATTCGGCGCGAGAACGCAAGACCGTCGGCGGCAAGCGCAATGTCGCGATCATCGCCGTCGCGCCGGTCGGCAACTACGCCGTGCGGCTCGATTTCGACGACATGCATCGCACCGGTATCTTCACTTGGCGCTATTTGCGCGAACTCGGAGAGACGGCGACGGCGCGATTCGACGCCTATCTCGAAGAACTTGCGGCGAAGGGGCTCGATCGCGATCGGCCTGGAGAAAAATAATCGAAATGGAAACGGCCGACGCGGACGCCGGCCGTTCAAAAGGCGCCGCCGAGGCTTACCGCGTCACGACCACGCGGGTGCCGATCTTCACGCGATTGTAAAGGTCGACCACGTCGTCATTGGTCATGCGGATGCAGCCGGACGACACCGCCTGGCCGATCGTCCAGGGCTCGTTCGAGCCGTGGATGCGATAGAGCGTGCCGGAGAGATACATGGCGCGCGCGCCGAGCGGATTGTTGATTCCGCCCACCATGTGCCTTGGCAGGTCTGGACGACGGTGCAGCATCTCCACCGGGGGCGTCCAGTCCGGCCACTCGCGCTTATGCGCGATATAGCGCGTGCCGGCCCATTCGAATCCGGGACGGCCGACGCCGACGCCATAGCGAATGGCCTGGCCATTGCCGAGCGTGTAGTAGAGTCGCCGCTCATTGGTGGAGATGATTATCGTGCCCGGCGCATATTTCGCGTCAAAGGCGACGATCTCGCGCGGAACGGCGACCGCCTGGGGCCGGCCGTCGCTCGTCTGGGGAGCGAAGCCGCCGCCGAAAAGCGCGCCGAAAGGGTCGAATGTCGGCGCGGGCGCGGGCGCCGGCGGCCGCGGGCTGCGCGCAAATCCATCGGAAGAAACGCCGCAAAGCGCGCCGACCGCGCACATCAACGCAAGAGCAAGACGCCGCATGATGATCCCTTTTTCTAAGAGTGGGCGCGCGTCGCGCCGACTCGGAAAATCGGCGCGATCGCTGGCGACGATTAGTCTCGCAGCACGTTCGCGCAAGCAAGCGGCGAAGGCCCTCGAGGCGGCGTTTCTCCAGCGGATGTTGCAGAGTTGCAACAGTAAGGTTGAGCGCAAGCGAGACAATAGGTTCAGAATTTCAAAGTGGTGGCCTGTTTGACGCCTGGCAGGTTCTTTAAGGCGGCAAGCGCGCGCGCCGGCAACTCGCCGTCAATGGCGACGAGCGCGACCGCCACGCCTCCGGGACTGTCCCGGCCCAGCGCAAAGGTGGCGATGTTGACCTCGGCGTCGCCCAGCGCGCCGGCGAATCTGCCAATGAAGCCGGGCCGGTCCTCATTCGTCACATAGATCATCGAGGGCGAGAATTCGGCGTCGACGCCAATCTCGCCGATGCCGATGATGCGCGGCTTGCCGTCATGGAAGACCGTGCCGGAAACGCGGATTTCACCTTGCGCCGTATGGGCGCTGAGCGTGACGAGAGATTCATAATCGCCTTGCGCCTCGCGGGTGATTTCCTCGATCGCCAAACCGCGCTCCTTGGCGAGGATCGGCGCCGAGACCGGATTGACCTCTTCGAGAATCGGCCGAAGCAATCCGGATAGAGCCGCGCAAGTAATCGCGCGGGTCTTTTGGAAGGCGACGACGCCTTCATAGACGATCGACAATTTGTCGACGCCGGCGCGCGCGACCTGCCCCACGAAAAGGCCGAGCTTCTCGGCAAGCTCGACGAAGGGTTTGAGTCGCGGCGCCTCTTCGGGGCTGATCGAGGGGAAGTTCACGGCGTTGGCGATCGCGCCGCGCGTCAGATAGTCCGCCATCTGCTCGGCGATCTGCAGCGCCACCTTTTCCTGCGCCTCGCTCGTCGAAGCGCCGAGATGCGGCGTGCAGACCACATGCGGATGGCCGAACAGCGGATTTTCGGTCGCCGGCTCCTGCGCGAACACGTCGAAGGCGGCGCCGGCGACATGACCCTCGTCGAGCGCCTTGCGCAGCGCCTCTTCGTCGACGAGTCCGCCGCGCGCGCAATTGACGATGCGCACGCCCTTATTGGACTTGGCGATGTTTTCCGCCGAGAGAATATTCTTCGTCTGCGTCGTCAGCGGCGTGTGCAGCGTGATGAAATCGGCGCGCGCCAGGAGTTCTTCAAGCTCCACTTTTTCGACGCCAAGCTCCTCGGCGCGTTCTTGGGTGAGATAGGGGTCGAAGGCGATGACGCGCATCTTGAGCCCGAGCGCGCGTTCGGCGACATTGGCGCCGACATTGCCGCAGCCGATCACGCCGAGCGTCTTGCCGGTGATCTCGACGCCCATGAAGCGGTTCTTCTCCCATTTGCCGGCCTGGGTCGAGGCGTCGGCGGCAGGGATTTCGCGCGCCAGGGCGAACATCAGCGCAATGGCGTGTTCGGCGGTGGTGATGGAATTGCCGAAGGGCGTGTTCATGACGATGACGCCGCGCGCCGTGGCGGCGGGCACGTCGACATTGTCGACGCCGATGCCGGCGCGGCCGACGACCTTGAGCCGCGGCGCGCGCTCCAAGATATCTGCGGTGACCCTGGTCGCCGACCGGATGGCGAGTCCGTCATAGTCGCCGATCGCGGCGGCGAGCTTGTCCTTATCCTTGCCGAGGGTCGGTTCGAAATCGACGTCGAGCCCGCGCAACCGGAAAATCTGCGCGGCGGCGGGCGAAAGGGAATCTGAGATGAGAATGCGCGGCGGCATGTGAGGTCCTATGAAAGATTTCCTCTACTTGCTTCGCTGGACGAACCTGAGTTGATCCAGTCTTCGACCAGTAACCCCTCGACGCGACGAAATTCTTTGACGTTGGCTGTTACCAACGCCAGTCCTCGGCAGAGAGCTTGAGCGGCGATCAAAAGGTCATATGGACCTATCGGCGCGCCTTCCGCGCGCAGCTTTGCGCGAATTTCTCCCGCGATGATTGAATCGTCGAGATCGAAAGGCAAAACCTCAAATCGCAGCGCGTACAGACGAGAGAGATTGGCGCCGACCCTCGCGCTCTTGTAGGCGCCGAAATACAACTCGTGCGTGACGATTGAAGAAAGGCATATCTCATCCGGCCGATGTTGGCGCAGCCGGCGCGCCAGCGACGAGTCGTCGCCTTTCAGCAGTCTGATCACCGCATTGGTGTCGAGAAGATAACGCACGCTTAGAAAGCGTCATCGAGTTCGGGACGCTCTTGCATCGCTGGCTGCTCGCGGCCTTCTTTCAAGAAGTCTTCGGACATGGTTCCGACGATCGCGTCGAGCCAAGACCAGTCTTTCGGAATAGGTTCGAGGACAATCGCGTCGCCGCGCCGGCTGATCCGCACCTCGTCGGCCTCGATACGATAGTCCTTCGGCAAACGTACAGCCTGCGAGCGTCCTGACCAGAATACCTTGGCTTTATCCATTCTCGGCCCCTGATATATCTCGAAAGTATATATCACGGGAAGCGACGCGATCAAGGGGTCACGCCGCTTGCGTCGTCTCGGCGCAGGCCGACGCATAAGCCCAGTCGAGCCATCGCGTCAGCAGCGCCACATCCGACGTTTCCACCGTCGCGCCGCACCAGATGCGAAAGCCCGGCGGCGCGTCGCGATAGGCGCCGAAATCATAGCCGGCGCCCTCCTTTTCGATCATCGCGACCATCTTTTTCGCGAGCGCCGCCTGGGCGTCGGCGCCTGTCGCCGCGCGCTCTCCGGAAAAGACGAGGCAGACGCTGGTGTTGGAGCGTATCGCCGGAGCCTTGGCGAGGAAGTCGATCCACGGCGTCTTTTCGACCCAATCGGCGACCGCGCCCGCATTGGCGTCGCAGCGCGCGAACAACGCCTCGAGACCGCCGATCGACTTCGCCCATGAAAGCGCATCGAGATAATCTTCGACCGCCAGCAGCGAGGGCGTATTGATCGTCTCGCCTTGAAAAATCCCCTCGTTGAGCTTGCCCTTTTTCGTCAGCCGAAAAATCTTCGGCATCGGCCAGGGCGGCGCGTAGCTCTCGAGTCGTTCGACCGCGCGCGGCGAGAGAATGAGCATGCCATGCGCGGCTTCGCCGCCCAGCACTTTCTGCCAACTATAGGTCGTCACATCGAGCTTGGCGAAGTCCAAGGGCTGCGCGAATGCCGCCGACGTCGCGTCGCAAATGGTCAGGCCCTTGCGGTCCGACGGAATAAAGTCGGCGTTCGGAACGCGCACGCCGGATGTCGTGCCGTTCCAGGCGAAGACCAAATCATTGTCGAAATCGATCCGCGAGAGATCGGGAAGTTCGCCATAGGACGCGACAAGACTTCGCGCCTTTTCGATCTTCAATTGATTGAGAACGTCATTCACCCAGTCTTTCGAGAAGCTCTCCCAGGCGACGACGTCGACGCCGCGCGGGCCGAGCAGCGACCAGAGCGCGATCTCCACGGCGCCGGTGTCCGACGCCGGCACGATTCCGATGCGGTAATCGTCGGGAACGCTCAGAATCTCCCGCGTCAGCGCGATCGCTTGCGCCAGTTTCGCTTTTCCGGCCTGCGAGCGGTGCGAACGGCCGAGCGCCGCCCCGGCGAGATTGGCGAGCGCCCACCCCGGACGCTTGGCGCAGGGGCCGGAAGAAAAGCAGGGGTTCCCCGGCTTCGCGCCGGGTTTGGCGACTGTGTCGGCGGCCATGACGAGTCCTCCGCGGCGTTTCTCTCAATCGCGCTACGCGCGCGCGGCTTCCTGCGGCGTCTTCGCCCTGATCGCGAGCGCATGGACCCGCTCGGCGAGTTCCTCGGCGAGGAGCGCATTGACCAGACGATGGCGTTCGATCAAGCTCTTGCCCTCGAAAGCCGCGCTCACCACCTCGACGGTGAAGTGGGTTTCGCCATCGGGATGATGATGCCCATGGCCGGCGTGATGATGAGAATCGTCGATCACGTTGAGCGTCGCCGGCGCAAGGCCTTCGGTGAGTTTTTGGGCAATGCGCGCCTTGACGGCGCCTTTACTCTGATCCGTCATTGTTCATCTCCCGGTCGGCGCCTTATGTGCATATCGGGCACCGGTTGCGCTTGCGGCGTGCCGCGGCGCCATCATAATGGAACGACATGAACCTGAATTCGCCCCTCTTCGATCGCATCCGAACCCAGCGTGAGCCGCGCGAAGCCCCGCGCACGAGCGTGATCCGCTGCGATTCGCCCGGCTGCGAGGCGGAGGGCGCCTTTCGCGCGCCGATGGGCCGGCTGCGCGAGGGGCAATATTTCTGCTTTTGCCTTGAGCATGTTCGGGAATACAACGCAACCTACAATTATTTCAACGGCATGGATGACGCTACGGTCGCCCGCTACATGAAGGACGCAACTGTCGGCCACCGCCCGACCTGGTCGATGGGAACGCGCCGCGGACAGGCGGGCTTTCGCGAGGACCCGATGGCGGCGGCGGCTGATCCGCTCGGCGTCTATCGCCAGCGCTTCCGCCGTCCGGCGCCCGCCCCCGAACGCCGCGGCCCGCGCCATTCGCCGGTGACGATCAGGGCCTTCGTCGCGATGGGACTCGAGGAGACGGCGGACAAGGAAGCGATCCGCGCCCGCTACAAGGAGCTGGTCAAGCGCCATCATCCCGACGCCAATGGCGGCGACCGCTCCCGCGAGGAAAAATTGCGGGAAATCATCCATGCCTATAAGACGCTGAGGGCCGCACGGCTGGTCTGAACGCTCGATCGGGGCAAGGCTTTTGGCCCTCGCAGGCGCGGTTTCGGCGTAACGAAAGGACGCATCTTGGTCGCTCTAGAACACGCCGCAGCCGGGCTCGACAGCACGCCGGACATGAAGATTTCCGTGCGCCAGGTGTTCGGAATCGATTCCGACATGGAGGTTCCGGCCTTTTCCGAGCGCAACGAACATGTGCCCGACCTCGACCCCGACTATCTCTTCGATCGCCAGACGACGCTTGCCATTCTCGCCGGCTTCGCCAGGAACCGCCGGGTGATGGTGACCGGCTATCACGGGACCGGCAAGTCGACCCATATCGAACAGGTGGCGGCGCGGCTCAACTGGCCCTTCGTGCGGGTCAATCTCGACAGCCACATTTCGCGCATCGACCTCGTCGGCAAGGACGCGATCGTCCTCAAGGACGGCAAGCAGGTCACCGAATTTCGCGACGGCATCCTGCCCTGGGCGGTGCAGCACTGCGTGGCGCTCTGCTTCGACGAATATGACGCCGGGCGCCCCGACGTGATGTTCGTCATCCAGCGGGTGCTCGAAGTCTCCGGCCGCCTCACGCTGCTCGACCAGAACCGGGTGATCCGGCCGCATCCGGCGTTCCGCCTGTTCGCCACCGCCAATACGGTGGGGCTCGGCGACACGTCCGGGCTTTACCACGGGACGCAGCAGATCAATCAGGCGCAGATGGACCGCTGGTCGATCGTCGCGACGCTGAACTACCTGCCCCATGACGCCGAAACCAATATCGTGCTCGCCAAGGTGAAATCCTATGGCGCGAGCAAGGAAGGCCGCGACGTCGCCAATAAGATGGTGCGCGTCGCCGATCTCACCCGCAACGCCTTCATGGCCGGCGATCTCTCGACGGTGATGAGCCCGCGCACGGTCATCACCTGGGCCGAGAACGCCGAGATTTTCGGCGACATCGGCTTCGCCTTCCGGATGACGTTTCTCAATAAATGCGACGAGCTGGAGCGCCCGCTGGTCGCCGAATTCTACCAGCGCTGCTTCGGCAAGGAGCTACCGGAAAGCGCGGTGAATGTGGTGATGACGTAGAAAGTCGGACTTGGCCTATGGCGAGACGGCCTGATCCTTATCTGACCGACGAGGAAAATCCCGAACTTGAGGCGGAGGCCATTACGCGCGCTCGCCCGGCGAAAGACGTCCTACCGAGTGGGCTGTACGAGGCGCTGACCCGGCGCGGAGACGAAACCGTCTCGGTGACGCTCGATATCGACTGCTCCGTCCTTGAGCGGTTCCAGTCGGCCGGTCCAAACTGGCGCGAGCGCATGAACGAAGCCTTGAAGAAGGCGAGCGGCGGCCGCTAGCGATTAACCGGCAGCCGGAACGAAAATTGCTCGTATCATGGGCGAATGCACATGACGCGAGGGGTTTATGCCGCTTTACGCCTATGTCTGCGACGCCTGCGCGGCGGAATTCGAGCTGCTGGTGCGCGGCTCGGACGCGCCTGCCTGTCCCAATTGCGGGAGCGAGAAGCTGCAACAGCAGGTTTCCCGCATCTCCAAGGAAATCAAATATCCCGCCATCGCCAAATCCTGGCGCCGGCGCGCCGCGGCGGAGGGCGATCTTTCCAATTTCAGCAAGGCCGAACGCAAATTGTAAGGAATCGCGCAATTCCTGCTTTTCGGGCTGGAGCCGCGCGTCCGCCGCGCCGTCCGGTCTTTGCGCAATTTTAAGCGATTCGAACCACTCTGACTCTGACGCTTGCGAAGCGGCTGGCGGAAAATGCTATTGACCGCCCAATAATCGCCTCGGATCGGGTAGAGGATCGCGACATGCGGATCGCAAGATTATTCGCCGCTGGCACGTTGGCGCTCCTCGTCGGCGCATGCGCATCGACCGCCGAACAGCGCGCCATGGACGAAGGCCGCTGCCGCGGTTACGGCTTTCGCAAGGGCACGGACGGCTTCTCGAAATGCCTGCTCGACGTCGACCTCAATCGCGACGCCGACCGCCGCGCCAGTCTCAACTCGCCCTATGGCTGGGGGCCGGGCATGTACGGCGGCCGCCCCTGGAGGTATTGGTAAGGCGTCGGCTCGGCGCATCGCGTGAGGCTTTTGCTTCCGGCGCGCGCACGAACTGGTCTATATAGAATCCATGCCGCCAGCGCCGACCAATCGACGGCCCGCCTCACAGAAGGAAGCGCCGCAGGAGCCGTTCAAGCGCGCCGTCGCCGGGGCGATGCGCGCCATGGCCCGCGCGCCGGCGCTCGACGTGATTTTCGCGCCCGAACGGCCCTCGCTCATCGCCGGCAATGACGGCGCCAAGGCGCGGCTGACCGAGCCGCCGCGCAAGCTGAACCACAAGGACGCCGCGATCCTGCGCGGTCAGGCGGATTCGCTGGCGCTGCGACTCGCCTGCCATGACGACGGGCTGCATCGCCGCTATGCGCCCGAGCCCCCGGACGCCCGCGCCGCCTTCGACGCGATGGAGCAGGCGCGCTGCGAGTCGATCGGCGCGATGCGCATGCCGGGCGTCGCCGCCAATATCGGCGCGATGCTCGACGACCGCTATCAGCGCAGCCACGCCGGCGACATTTCAAGCCGCGAAGACGCGCCGCTCGAAGATGCGCTGGCGCTGCTCGCCCGCCAGCGCCTGACCGGGCTCGCGCCGCCGCCGCACAGCCAGAAAATCGTCGATCTGTGGCGCGATACGATCGAAGAACGCGCCGGCGCCGATCTCGACCGGCTCTCCGGCGCGGTGGAGGATCAGAAGCTCTTCGCCCAGATCGTGCGCGACCTGCTCTCCCATCTCGACATGGCGAGCGGCGAAGCGCCCGACGAGACCAAATCCGACGAGGACAGCGAGGACGCGCCGCAAAATCCCAACCAGAACGAGAATGACGATCGGGACGACGAAGAGTCGAAAAGCTCTGCCGACATGGATACGGCGCTCGCCGCCGAGGACGCCGAACAGGAAGGCGAAAGCGACTCGGCGGACGCGCCCTATGGCGAAACCGAGCGCGAGGCCGACGCCGGCGACGCCGAGGAAGCCGCCGAGGCGCGCCGTCCCTCGAGCAACGCCGCCGAGCGCGCCGGCGCCGATTATCTCGCCTACACCACCCGCTTCGACGAGACCATTCGCGCCGAGGAGCTCTGCGACGCCGAGGAGCTGGACCGGCTGCGCGCCTATCTCGACAAGCAGCTGCAGCATCTCTCCTCGGTGGTCGGGCGTTTGGCGAACCGCCTGCAGCGTCGGCTGATGGCGCAACAGAGCCGGTCCTGGGAGTTCGACCTTGAAGAGGGCATGCTCGACCCGGCGCGCCTGCCCCGAATCATCATCGATTCCCAGCAGCCCTTATCCTTCAAGCGCGAGAAGGACATGGATTTTCGCGATACGGTGGTGACGCTGCTCCTCGACAATTCCGGCTCGATGCGCGGGCGCCCGATCACCGTCGCCGCGACCTGCGCCGACATTCTCGCCCGCACGCTGGAGCGCTGCGGCGTCAAGGTCGAGATACTCGGCTTCACCACCCGCGCCTGGAAGGGCGGCCAGTCCCGCGAGGCCTGGATCGCCGAGGGCAAGAAGCCCAACCCCGGCCGTCTCAACGACATCCGCCACATCATCTACAAGGCCGCCGACGCGCCCTGGCGGCGAGCAAGGCGTAACCTCGGGCTGATGATGCGCGAAGGCTTGCTCAAGGAAAACATCGACGGCGAGGCGCTGGACTGGGCGCATCGCCGGCTGCTGGCGCGCACCGAGCAGCGGCGCATACTGATGATGATTTCGGACGGCGCCCCGGTCGACGATTCGACGCTGTCGGTCAATCCCGGCAATTATCTCGAGCGCCACCTGCGCCAGATCATTCACGAGATCGAGACGAAGTCGCCGGTGGAGCTGATCGCCATCGGCATCGGCCATGACGTGACCCGCTATTACCGCCGCGCGGTGACGATCGTCGACGCCGAGGAGCTCGGCGGCGCCATGACCGAGAAGCTCGCCGAACTCTTCAGCGAAAGCGCCGCCCCGGCGCCCCCGCCAAGCCAGCGCCCGTCGCGCGCGCCGCTCGCCGCCGCCCGGCGTTAACCGTCGGCGCTTCGTTTTAACTTTTTTGCAACGATTCCACGCGTCGCGCGTTTCCCTTTTGCGTCGGTTGAACTTTAGGGGATCGTGATGGCGTTCATTCAGTGGCAGGACAATGCGCCTCGGAGAGAGGCAAGCGAAACTGAGCGGTTCATGTGCGTGTCGGCTGTGGTCGCGCTCGCTTGGCTGCCCTTCGCGCTGTGCGCCGCGCTGACGATCTGGGGCTCGTAAGCCCGCCTGTCGGTCGCCGAAACCATCCCTGACATCCGCGTTGGCCGGGAGGCCGTGCGACGCCTCGAAAGGCGCGCACGGGCGGCCGACGCGTTGTCATTCCTGGTAGGCCGCCGGCCTGACCGAGAGTTTTGAGCCGATCCAGGCGCGCGAGCCTTGCTCAGGATTGCCGATCGCGCGCCAAGCGCGCATCGGGGACGACCCGCGAGCGGGTCAATATTCGCGAAAGCCGCTCCCGCCATTTCAATCCTATTCTGTCGGCGCCCATTCGCGCCTATAAGGCGTGAGGACTTTAAGTCCGCTGCAACGCTTCATCCTGGACGGCTCATGCGCCTCGCCGCGCTTTCAAAATGGATGTTCCCTTTCGTCGCGATGACGCTGGCGCTCGCGAGCTGCGGCGTGAATTATCATGTCAATCCGGGCCCGCGCTCCTGGCCCGCCGCGCCGAGCGCTCCCGGCAAGTGAGCCGCATCACTCGGGAGAGATCATGGCCACGGTTCGACTGCTCGCCGACGAAGAACTCTCGCCGCAGGCGCGCGAAGTCTTCGCCGACATTCGCGCGACGCGCAAAAGCGACTTCGTCAATAATTTCTGGCGCGCGCTGGCGCATGATCCGGTGACGCTGAAGCGCACCTGGGAAAGCGTCAAGCAAGTGATGGGCCCGGGCGCGCTGGAGCCGAAGGTGAAGGAGATGATATACATCGCCGTATCGATCGCCCATGCCTGCCCCTATTGCATCCATTCGCACACTGAGAGCGCCCGAGCGAAGGGCATGAGCGAAGCGGAATATCGCGAAGTGCTGGCGATCGTTGGCATGGCGTCGGAGACGAACCGGCTTGTGACCGCGCTCGGCGTGCCGATCGACGAGGAGTATGAGGTGGGGTGAAGCGGGGGCTATTGACGTGCGGAAACCCAGCCAAAGACCGCACAGTTCTCAACTGTCACATTTTCAGTTCTCGCATCCGTACCCGCCCCGGTTCGATGACGGAGAAATGCCCGATCCAGTCATCTCGCTCCGCGATCCGCGCCGCGAGCGTGTCGCCTACCGACGCGGCCGTCGGCGTCGGCAGGCGAAACAGGACGATTCCACATGACCGCGCCAAATCCGACCGCCAAGCCAGCTCACCGAAGTCCTTGTCGAAGGTGAGCAGAATTCGACGGTCTCCTGTGGCCATGGCAAGCACGGCTTCGTCGCTTGCGCCAGACGCCGTTTCGCAAATCCAGACCACATCATGACCGGCGCGACGCAAGGCGAACACGGCCTCGGCGGGAAAATTCTCATTGGCGAGAAAGCGCATGTCACGCGGCGCTAGAGCGTTTTGCATTTAGCTATCTGCATATCCTGCGTTTACGAGGTAGTTGGCGCACTCATCTGGCGTGAAGGTGGTCAGGATTTGGGCGATTGCGTCGCTGACGGCGTCGATTGATCGCGCGCAG
>Ga0194120_10008331_pt1 | contig 13726 bp, 20 predicted proteins | sample TA2MahCa65mmetaG_FD_148642 | JGI IMG/M metagenome (GOLD analysis project Ga0194120, IMG submission 148642) | Freshwater microbial communities from Lake Tanganyika, Tanzania - TA2015019 Mahale Deep Cast 65m | ecosystem: Environmental > Aquatic > Freshwater > Lake | place: Tanzania: Lake... | reverse complement strand
GAATCGCGGTCGATGTGGTATGTTCCTGCATGGCGTTGCTTCCTTTCGTGGAATCAGCACCCCGAGCCTAACGGCTCAAGGCGAGCAACGCCGCTCCTCCTTTTTCAACAATGATCGGGACATCCCCCGCCTGCGCGCGAGCAGGGTTCGTTTTGCGACATTTTTCGGAGTCAGGGCGTAACTGTCGCTGCCGAATTGTGCACCGCATTTAAGCACAACTGGCGGTGATTTGTATGGAATTTGAACAAGACAGCAGGGAAAACTGGAGTCAGAATAATTCCATGTTTCGCATCTGCGAAAAGAGTCCCACGTCTGGCGCGGCATGGCTGTTCAGAGGAGAGCGGCCGTGAAAGATATGAGCGCCTCCGAGGTCAGAACAGGCGCTTCGGCATCGAGGCCGACGCAACGCGGGTTGGGATTGCGGGCGCCTTCTCCCGACGTGGCGCTGTTCGGCATTTATGAAATATCCAAAATCTTAACAGCGCCGGCGCGCCTCGAACTTGCGCTGACAAATGTCGTGAGCGTGCTCAGTTCGTTTATGGACATGCGGCTCGGCATGATCGTCGTGCTCGACCAGAAAGGCGATCCGGAGATCGTCGCAACTTCCGGCTGGACCGATCCAGGGGGACGGCCCGCGATCGACATCTTGCCGCGCAAGATCATTGACCGACTTGTCGCGACGGCGGTGCCGATCGTGATACAGGATGTGAACGCCGAGCCTTTGTTCGCCGACGCCGTCGATATCGTCACGCAGCGCCTCGGCGACAGCGTTTCTTTTGTCGGGGTGGCGATCAAAGCCGATGGCGGCGTGATCGGAACTTTGTCGATTAACAGGGTCTGCGAGCGGCCGCCGGGTCACAGTTTCGACGGCGATCTTCGTTTTCTCACGATGATCGCCAATCTCATCGGCCAGACCGTCAAATTGCACCGCATGTTGTCGGCGGATCGCCAGCGCCTGTTGAACGAACAAGCGAGCCTGGAAAAGGCGCTGACCTCGCGGTCGCGAAAGAAACCGCGCGCCCCTTCGCCGGAGGTGGCCGGAATCGTGGGCGAGAGCCCTGCGATCGTCGATGTGCTGGAAACGATCGCGGTTGTCGCCAGGTCGAATACGACAGTCTTGCTGCGCGGCGAGAGCGGAACCGGCAAGGAATTGTTCGCCCGCGCGGTGCATGATCTTTCGCCGCGTAGGACCATGTCGTTCGTCAAGCTGAATTGCGCGGCGTTGCCTGAAAGCGTTCTTGAATCGGAATTGTTCGGACACGAGCGCGGCGCCTTCACGGGCGCGGTCGCGCAGCGTGCGGGACGGTTCGAGATGGCCAATGGCGGAACCTTGCTGCTCGACGAGATCGGCGAGATTTCCACCGCGTTTCAAGCGAAGCTGCTGCGCGTGCTGCAGGAAGGCGAATTCGAGCGCGTCGGCGGCACCCGCACGCTGAAGGTCGACGTGCGCCTGATTTTCGCGACCAACAAGAATTTGGAGGAAGCCGTCGCGAAAGGCGAGTTTCGCGCGGATCTCTACTATCGCATCAACGTGGTTCCGGTATTCCTGCCGCCGCTCCGCGAACGTCCGGGAGACGTCGCGTTGCTCGCCAAGAAATTCCTCGACCGGTTCAACGCCGAAAACGAGCGCAGCCATGTTTTTTCCGCGAGCGCGATCGAAACTCTGCAGCGCTGTTACTTCCCCGGCAATGTCAGAGAGTTGGAGAATTGCGTGCGACGCACCGCGACTTTGGCGCATGACGACAGCGTCATCGGCGAGGACTTCGCCTGCGCTTCGGGAAAATGTCTTTCGGCGCTGTTGTGGACGGGAAGCGGCAGTGGAGCCTATCGCGGCGCCCAAACTCCACAGGGTCCGCACTCTGCGGTGATCGGTCCGGCGAAGGCCGCCGAACGGGAGATCAATATTGGGCTGCCAGCCGGACAGACGTCCACGGCCAAACATGACGAGATCGCGCCGGCGTCCGAGAAGGACGAGTTCAACGACGGTCCCGGCTATCCGCCGGTGCGACGGATGATTGACAGAGACAAGCTGATTGAAGGGATGGAGAAAGCCGCCTGGGTTCAGGCGAAAGCCGCCCGTCTTCTTGGGTTGTCGCTGCGGCAGGTGAATTACGCGCTCAAGAAATATAATATCGAAGTCAAGCGGTTCTGACATGCGGGCATGGACCGAGCTTAAGTCCGGCGCCTGCCGCATCTTGTCTGTCGAACAATAAACATTTGTCCAGAACCTTACGATAATCGCGCGATTTGTCGCCGATCCTTGCCCATTATGCGCGGTCGCGCCTGGCATGCGAATTGAAAGCCAATGGCCCGGCAACGAATAAGCGAGGAGTCGCGCGCCATGGCCTATAAGATTGTCGCGTCGCAATGCACCGTGTGCGGAGCCTGCGAGTTCGAATGTCCGAACGCCGCCATTCGTCTCAAGAACGACATGTATATTATCGATCCCAAGAAGTGCACCGAATGCGAGGGACATTTCGACACGCCGCGTTGCGCGGAAGTGTGTCCGGTGGAAAACACCTGCGTCCCCGCCGGCTGATGGCCGGATCAAGAATGGCGCGGTCCAAGACGCGCCCGAGCGCAACAGAGACGGGCGCCGCGATTGATCGTTTCTTCCCGGCCCCTCGCTGGAGACGGGCAAATAATTGAAGCATGCTGATTGCGACTCACGCCCGGCGCGACTCATACATCGGTCTCTTCCTTTCGCCATCTCCGCATGAGGGTAACGGGGCTCCCGACCTGCGTCTTATCGCGTTACGCCTCGATTGATCGGTCGTCGCAGATCGAAAAGGACTCGACTCGCGGCTGTATCGTCGTCGCGCGCGGGACGACGAGTCGAACAAAAAATAACGATGACGAGAGGCGGTTGCCGGCAATTTCTTGGCCGTTGCCAAAGAGCGCGTTGAACTGGAAATCGTCGATCGATTGGACAGTATTATTGTAGCGGTCGAAGCCCGAATCCATGTCGCGTTTATAACAGATACAAACTGACGTAGCGCGTATGTTTTAAATACCGACATCCGCGTAGCGATCACAAGTTATTGATGTTACGTGCTTAAATTAGATCGCCTCGCTGGCACGCTAGTTGCGACCCGAATGGCAGAGCTTTTTTCAAAGCGCTCCCTGCGCTCGAAATGCAGCGCAAGGTCCAGCGGCCAGAGGGGATCGTCACATGGAATCGCTAGGGACTGAAATGGACATTGCGTCTGGCGAAGCGGCCTCGCCGGCGCTTGACGGGATTATGCAGCAGATCGCCGAGCACAAGGGGTGCGGGACGTCCGGCGGAAGCGGGAAGGCGAGCTGCGGCTCGGGCGCGGGCGAGGGGGATCTGCCGACGGATATCTGGGAGAAGGTGAAGAACCATCCCTGCTACAGCGAAGAGGCCCATCATCATTACGCGCGCATGCATGTGGCGGTGGCGCCGGCGTGCAACATCCAGTGCAACTACTGCAACCGCAAATATGATTGCGCTAATGAGTCTCGGCCTGGCGTGGTTTCGGAGAAGCTCTCTCCGGAACAGGCGGCGAAGAAGGTTCTGGCGGTCGCCTCGACGATCCCGCAGATGACGGTGCTGGGCATCGCCGGTCCCGGCGATCCTCTGGCCAATCCGGAGAAGACCTTCAAGACCTTCGATCTGATTTCGAAGACCGCGCCCGACATCAAGCTGTGCCTGTCGACGAACGGTCTGGCGCTGCCCGATCACGTCGACACGATCGCCGGCTTCAACGTCGATCACGTGACGATCACGATCAATATGGTCGATCCCGAGATCGGCGCGCGGATCTACCCTTGGGTGTTCTGGAAGCACAAGCGCTACACCGGGGTCGAGGCGGCGAAGCTTTTGACCGACCGTCAGCTACAGGGCCTCGAGATGCTCACCGAGCGCGGGATTTTGTGCAAGGTGAATTCGGTGATGATTCCGGGGATCAACGACCGTCATCTGATCGAGGTGAACAAGGCGGTCAAATCGCGCGGGGCGTTCCTGCACAATATCATGCCGCTGATTTCGTCGCCGGAACATGGAACGGTGTTCGGGCTGACCGGTCAGCGCGGCCCTTCGGCGCAGGAGCTGAAGGCGCTGCAGGACAGCTGCGAAGGCGAGATGAACATGATGCGGCACTGCCGTCAGTGCCGGGCGGATGCGGTCGGTCTTCTGGGCGAGGACCGCAGCGCGGAGTTTACGACGGACAAGATCATGGCGATGGAGGTCGACTATGATCTCGAGGGCCGCAAGGCCTATCAGGAGAAGGTCGAGGAGGAGCGGATCGCCAAAGTGGCGGCGAAGCAGGAAGAGCTTGCGACGCTGGCCGGGGCGAGCAGCGACATCCAGCTTCTGGTCGCTGTGGCGACGAAGGGGTCTGGGCTGATCAACGAGCATTTCGGCCACGCCAAGGAGTTCCAGGTTTACGAACTTTCGACCAAGGGCGCGAAATTCGTCGGGCATCGGCGTGTCGATCTTTACTGCCAGGGCGGCTATGGCGACGAGGACAGTCTGGAGACGGTGATCCGGGCGATCAACGACTGCCATGCGGTGTTCGTGGCGAAGATCGGCGGCTGTCCGAAGAGCGATCTTCTGAAGGCCGGGATCGAACCGGTCGATCAATATGCGCATGAGTTCATCGAGAAGTCGGCGATCGCCTGGTTCAAGGCCTATCTCGACAAGGTGAATTCCGGCGAGATCGAACACCTCCAGCGCGGCGACGCCGAAATCCGCCAGGGCGCACTCATCAATGCCGCGTAACGCTGCGAGGACATCGCGAAGGAGAAGCAGGCGATGAGCAATATCGTACGCGACAGCGATGTATGCGAACTGACCGAACCGGCCTACTTCGCATTCGGCGACAAGGTCAAGGCGAAGCGTACGATCCGCAATGACGGCACCTACGCCGGCAAGGAGATCGGCGACATTCTCGCAAAGAAGGGCGAGATCGGTTACGTCGTGAGCATCGGCACCTTTCTCCAGCAATTTTACATCTATGGCATCGAGTTCGCGGAGAGCGGCAATCGCGTCGGCATGAAGCGTAAGGAGCTTGAGCCGGCGGTTGCGCGCGATGAAGAGGATGAATTGCCGCTTCCGGGAGCCGCGGCGAGATGATCGACCCCAGACTTCCCAGATATCAGTGGGGTCAGCGGGTAAAGACGCTCAACGACCTCGTCAATGACGGCGGCTTTCCCGACAAGGCGCCGGAAGCATTGCTCGTTCCAAGCGGCGGGCTGGGTGAGATCGTCCAGGTCGGCAGTCATACCGACACGAACACGCCGATCTATCTCGTCGAGTTTAGTGAAGGTCTGGTGGTCGGTTGCTTGGAGGAAGAAATCGAGCCGGTGTAATTTGAGATGAGCGCGATGCGAAAGCCAATGGTGACGCAAGCGGATGTCTTGAATCCGTCGCAGCCCAACGAATTCGATTTCAGACGAATCGAACGTGCCCTCACCAAGCGGCGGCGATACAGATATGTCACGCCGATTCTGTTGAAGACCGCGAACGGCTATAGAATCCAGAGCCCGTGCTGCTCGCGGAACATCGATCCGGATGGCGGCGTCGTCGATATCGCGCTGCTTCTTTATGACGCGCAAAACAGGAGCTGGCGCCTTCTTCGCAAGGATCACGCCGCCGGCGTCTGGGAGTTCGATCGCGCCTTCGAGCGTCTGACGGAGTTGCTCGACTATCTGAACGAGGACGCCGAACGGCGCTTTTGGCAGTAGCGTCGGCGTGAAAGGGACCAGGCATGGGATTGAACACAGAAGAACTGGCGCAGATTGACGCGATCCTCGCAGGCGCAGGGGCGCCGGATATCGCGGCGCTGCGCAAGCAGTTCCCGCATCTTTCCTTTTCGAAATGCGATGCGTCGGATGTGATCGAAGCGCCTTTCTCGAGCTATCCGGGTTGCGATCTGCATCTCTTAAACGGCAAGGATCACTGCGTTCAGATTACGAACGAGCCGGCTGAGGCGACCGGGATCATTCTGGCGTTGCGGAGGACTGCATCGTGACCTCGACGCTGGAAATCGAGACGGAAGAAGGCGATGCCGGAGCAGCGGCGTTCATTCCGCTCTCCGATCCTGACGTAACGCTTGACGATATCGCCGCCGTTGAATCGGTGCTGCGTTCGAGCCGTCTGTCGAGCGGCCCGCGCGTCGAGGAATTCGAAGCCGCCTTCGCCGCCTATGTCGGAAGAAAATTTGCCGTCACGACGACCGGCGGAACGATGGGTCTGGTTCTCGCGCTGCTCGCGCATGGCGTCGGCCCGGGCGACGAGGTCATCGCCCCGTCCTATTCCTTCCGCGAAACGCTCCACGCGATCGCGCTCATCGGCGCGCGTCCAGTCTTCGTCGATATCGACTATTGGTCCGGAACGATCGCCCCCGCCAAGGTCGAAGCCGCATTGACCGAGAAAACCCGCGCCATTGTCGCCTGCAACACCAACGGCCATCCCGCGCCATGGGACGAGTTGCGAGAGATCGCGCAACGGAAGCGGATCGCGCTGCTGGAAGATTCGACTGAAGCGATCGGCTCCCGTTACAAGGGCCGTCTTGTCGGCTCCCTCGGGGACGCCTCGGTGTTCGATTTCTCGCAGCCGGGACCGCTCGTCTGCGGCCAAGGCGGGATGGTCGTCACCGACGACATAAATGTGGCCGTCGCCTTGAAAAGGTTTCGCGCGCACAAAATGAACGAGCGTTCTTCGGTCGTGGTCGGCTCCAGCGCGCCCTATCAGGCCGAGATGAGCGACATCACGGCGGCGCTCGGACTCTCACAACTGAAACGCATCGAAGAGATTCTCGAAAAGCGCAAGCTCATCGAGCATTACTACTTCAAGCACATCAAATCTTTCGAGGGGATCAAGGATCCGTTTATCAGCCCGGATGTAACGGAGATTCACTGGTTCCTCTACGTCGTCCATCTCGGCACGAGATTCAGTCGGTCATCGAGAGACTCAATTGTCGAGGATCTCGCCGTGGAAAATATCGAGGCGGCCGCCTATAGCGCGCCGCTTCATACGCAGCGGCGATATCTCGACGATGGCTATCGTCGCGGCGATTTCTTCGTCACGGAAAAAGTCGCTGACCGTTCGGTCGCGCTACCCTTCCACGCGCATCTCACCGAGAGCCACATCGCCTTCATCGTAGAGACGATGAAGGACGCTTCCGTCAACGTCGGCGCCGGGGCGGCGATTTATTGATCTGAATTAACAGGGAGTAAGGAAAACACCATGTCAACTATCACGATCATGCCGTCCGGCAAGACAGTCGAGGCCAGCGAGGGTACGACGTTGCTAACTGCGATCCGGTCAGCGGATGAAAAGCTTTTGCCGGATTTCGACGCAACCATGAACGACCTGAGCCCATGGCATATCTTCGTGCACGAAGGGCGCAAAGGTCTCTCCAAAACAAGCCGCGAAGAGAACGAGAAGCTCGATGCGATCGTCGGCGTCGGTTCCAAGTCCCGCCTAGCATGCTTCGCCACCGTCCTTGGCACGGAGAACATCAAGGTCGAGCTGCTCGGCTTCGGGTCTGGTATGTAGAAACGGAGAAGAAGATGTCTGACATCGCGATGATCCATGTCCGTTTCGGTTCCGACGGCTCGGTCGTTGAAATCAGCGAAAGACCGGCCCCGCTGTCGCCCCAGCAGTGGTTCAACGAATTGAGCGACGCCGCTCCCACCCTGTATCAAGCCTTGGCGGGAGGGCGCGGCATTTTCCGCCTCGACAAATCGCAGCTTGAGGCGATTCGCTCGAAGGCGCTTGGACAGGCGGCGTGATACGAAGCGCTTTGCAGAGCCCCCGCCGGCGCCAAGCGGCGGTCGGGGCGCTCACTCCACGAATCGGGCCCTGAACAAGGCGAGCTGTTCAGGGCGATTCAAGCCTTTATCAACCGGCCATTTATTTTCATAAAAGAAGGTGTTTACGGCGCGCGTAACATCCTTCCCTCGAATGAACCAGCGTTCGGCGCCGTCGGGAAGCACGATCGCCGGACCGTCGTCCCTATGCACGGCGGCGGCGTCAGTCCATATCTTCGTGCCGGAAAACAGATAGCAGCCCGCGAGCCGAGACAGCTCATCCCGATTGGCTTCTTCTACGATTGTCATCGTGCTCATCGACTACTCTCCCCTTCGCCCGTCGCATGCGACATGCCACTTTTCTATTGCGCAGTGGCGGGCCGCAAGGCGCCCCGGCAAGATTCCTGCATCAATTTGCAGCGCAGCGGCGCCGATGACGTTTGCATGCTGCGCCCCCGACGAGACGTGGCATCATCATGTGGCGGGTTTGGCGCGGCTGACTGTCTGGAAGAGCAACGGGAGCTTGCAGCTAATGAATGACGAAGTGCACATTTTCGTCATATGTGCGACAAGCGAAATCCTGCCCGGCGAGGCGAAGGCGTTCAGCCTGTCGCGTGTCACCGCAGACGGGCCACGCCCCTATTCAATTTTTGTGGTTCACACAAAGGAAGATCAGTTTTTTGGCTATCTGAACGCCTGTCCTCACGCCGGCGCATGGCTCAATATCGGCGAGGGCAGGTTTTTCAGTGATGATCGCTCGCGTCTGCGCTGCGGTCGCCACAAGGCCGAATTCGACATCGAGTCGGGCGTTTGCGTCAAAGGTTCCTGCAGAGACAAAGCGCTGGAGCCGATCCCGATCGTTGTCATGGAAAATGATATTTGTCTGTGCGGTGTGGAGCTCAGCGAAGCCGAGCCGCAAATTCACGACGATGATGAGTTCGAGGACACGATGGAAATCATGATCCATCCCGGTTGACTGGTCCCAGCGATGCGAGACAGAAATTCCGGGAAGGGGCCGAGATGACCGTTGGAGAATTACTGAACAAGCTTACCGAACTGCCTCTCGAGGCGGTCGTTCTCATGGAGAGCGACGGCGGACTCTCCCTGGTGAGCGCCGTCGAATTTTTGCATGGGCAGGGACCGGGCGCGCCGCCCGAAGTCATCCTCACGCCGAGCATGGAAGAGTGAGCGCGCGGGCGCCTTAAGGTGGGAGTCAACCTGGAGGGTGGGATCTAGCTTTCGGCCAATTCGCTCTGGAGCGGAACGCCGAAGAAACTTTCTTCCTCGCCGCCCCAGGCCTTGTGCAGCGCCAAGCCTTGCCGCCAATATGAGACTTCGACTTCACTCGCCGGCCGATGCGTCACCTTTCCCTCTGGCGTCTGCGCCAGCAGAAAGGTTTTCCCATTTCGTAGAAAGCGATTGAGGTCCTTATTGTCGGTTGGGCGCACGACGCAACGCGGGCGGTCATCGATGAGAATGGTCGTGGGCAACATGACGAAGGACTCTCCCTTCCCGTCCGTTTGCTCTAAAAGCCGTCTTCCTTTCGGCCCCAGGGATGTGAGCCGGGCACAAGAGTCGCCTTGATCCCCGCCTTGGCGACGTCATCCGCGGTTTTGTAAAAGGTGGCTTCGTGCGCCAGAGCCCCGCTTTTCGTCATGATCGCGACATAACGCGCGGGCCTGTCGATGTCACAGTAATAGCCGCCGCCAGGATCATCCGTCCGGCGCAGATTTCCGTCCCAGTCAACGAAATAGCCTTCATCCGGCATTTTCACCTCGATGCTTTATCACGCAGGCGTCGTCGCAAATCCCTTGCCATATCTCGCGCAGCGTCGCGCCGCCAAAGGCCCGGATGCGCCAGGGTATGCAATTTGCTTGAACGCGCCGTGGTCGCCTTTGCGGCGAAAGCAACGACAAGGGAGCGCGAGAACGTGTCGGAACTGGCCTGCAGAGGGGCGTCGCTCAGCGACATGAAGGGCATTTGGGATCTTGTTCGCGGCGTCGCCGACGACATTCCCGTGTCGATTGCGAGCGATGCGGATCAGGAGCGCGCGCTTTCCAATCTGATGGAATGCTGTTCAGACAATTGTTCCACTGTCGTGTGCAACATGGAGAAGGAGATTGTCGGCGCTCTTCTGGCGGAGCGCGACCTTCTGGATTTGGCGCTCGCCAATAAGGAAACGATCAATGTCCGCCTGACGGCGGCGGCGGCCGGACATCGCGACGCCGCTTTTAGAATGTTGTTCGACGCGCTGATTTCGCGCGGCGCCCCGATCTACATCAGCCTGCCGACAGGCGAGGGACAAGCGCTCGCCAAGATTCTCAGCGACGCCGGCTTTTCGTCGGCTTCCGGCGATGGAAAAGCCGAACTCTTCAAATGGGAGCCGCCGGTCGAAGCCAAGGCGGCCGCCTGATTCAGCGGTAGCGTAGCTCTCCGGGTTGGTAAAGCCATCGGCAAAAATGCGAGGCGTCTACAGGATGTCGTCCGGCGCGCCGAATTTTGCGTAGCCGGCTTCGAGGATGGCGACGCATTTTTTCAAACGATCATATTCCGCCGCGTCGACGACCATGCTGCGTGTTTCGAGTGCGTCTTGCGGCGGTTTCGCCGTGCATGCGGCGAGCGCGTCGTGAAGCACTTCGCTGAGGCGAAAGATGCGCTCGCTTGCCCTTTCGAGATAAGGCAAGGGGTTGGCGCGAATATTCGCCTCATGCAGCGCGTCAAGCTCCAGCAGGCGCGCAAAGCGTCGTTCGGTCAGGCGCTCGGCGAGCCCGAAGTCGTGCTCGATAATGGTCATGGCTTGGCTCTCTCGGTCGATGAGGCATGCAGAAGCAAGCAGTTTGCAATCAGGGCTTTTTGCAAAAAACATGAAAGATGCGCGCCAGTCCCGGCTGGCTCGCCGCTTGCAGGCGCGAGTGTAGCGCGCGCCGCGCCGTTGCGCGACGCCATCCGGGAAATTGGGCCATGAGCGAGTTGTATGTCATTTGTCAGAATGGCGAGATTGACGATGGTCAAGCCCGTGGTTTCTCGCTGATGCGGATCGAATCCACCGGCGAACCCAAGCCCTGGAATATTCTGATCACGCGTAAGGGAAACCAGTTCTTCGGCTTTGAAAACGCCTGTCCGCATATGAACGAGCGCCTCGACGCCACTCCCGGAGAATTCCTGGACGAAGAGGGCAATTTCCTCACCTGCGGACAGCATGGCGCGCAATTCGATCTCGACACCGGCGAATGTTTCATCGGCCCTTGCCAGGGCAAGAGCCTCCCGCCGATCAAAGTCATCGTGGACGATGGCGATGTCTGCATCACCGGCGTCGAACTTGCCGAGGACGATGGGTTTGACGATTCGGAGGGCGCCCCTGAAGTCATGATCACCTCTGACTAAACTCACGCTGCAAGGAAACAACGTTTGGCGCCGCGCGCCGCTTGATCGCAATGAGGTGACGCGATGACCGACATGGCCGAGCTGCAAGCCCGCAAAAAGCCGATCAATTTGGCGATCGTCCATGTTGATCCCGACGAATTTGTCGCGCATTTCGGCAGGTGGCTGGAAATTACCGCCTTTATCACCGCCCTGCGCGCCGGCGAGACCTCGCCGCCGCCTGACGGCGTGACGCCGAAGCTTCAAGCCGCCCAGCTCGGAGGCGACGTGGTGAAAGGCGTCGGCAATGACGCCATCTGCGCCTTTTGCATGACGGCGGCGCTAAAGGGAGACGGCGCGGCGGTCGACAAAGTCGAGACGGCGCTGACATCCGCCTTTGGCAATGAATTTCCCGGCGCCAATGCGCTTTGGTATTTTCGCGCGACAATTGACGCTCCCGTGAGCCTCGATGATTTTGTCGGGCAGGCCGGGAAGAAGCTTCTGGCGCAGGACATTCCGCCGCCGCCTCTGCGCGCGAGGGAAAACTGGAATGCCGGCCTGCGCTTTTTCGAAAGGGCGCGCAAGTCGAATTTCGTTCACGAGATCATGTATCCTCTCGCCAAATGGCATCGCGAGCGCTGGAACGAGACAGCGGAGAAGGGCGTTTCTTTCCTCGCGCATATCGAGGACAATTTGCCAGTGTTGCGCGAGGCGCTCGAAGATTCGCGCAATGACGAGGCGTTCATCGCCAATTTGCTTTTAAAGGCCGCGCCGGCGATCGACACGGAGCTCGCCGACGACATGCAGGGCTATCTGCGGTCGCTCGCACGAAGAGTTTAACGCCAATGGCGGGCGCTCAAAATGAGCGATCGCGCAGGCTAAGCGCGCTTATTGAGCGCCCGCCGTCGCCTCGCGCGCCGTGGTCGGGAATGTTTGTAACAATTGTCGTGCGCGGCGACGCCTTTGTCAGAAACATCGCCCAAATCCGCGACCAAATCGCGCGCGCTGGATTTGCCTCTACGCCGACTCGACAGTCTATCGGCGCCGTTCTTGCAAACATTCTCATTGGTGATGATCCCAGGAGCCGGAGCCATTTCCGAATGGACGGTTTGATGGCCGAAAAGGCCTAGCGCCCGTTGTGATGAGGAGAAGATGAATGGCGGCTCTCAAGGAGACCGTTTCGGTCGTCGAATCAATTGACGTCGACGCTTACAAATACGGGTTTTCGACCGATATCGAATCGGAAAAGGCCCCGAAAGGTCTGAATGAGGACATTGTCCGCTACATATCGGCGAAGAAGAACGAGCCGGCTTGGCTGACCCAGTGGCGGCTCGACGCCTATAAGCGCTGGCTCACCATGACCGAGCCGAATTGGGCCCGGGTGCATTATCCGTCGGTCGACTATCAGGATCTGTATTATTACGCAGCGCCAAAATCGACGCCGGGTCCGAAATCGCTTGACGACGTCGATCCCGAATTGCTGCGCACCTATGAGAAGCTCGGCATTCCGCTGCGCGAGCAAGAGATACTCGCCGGCGTCGAGACGCGGCGCGTCGCGGTTGACGCGGTGTTCGACTCTGTGTCGGTGGCGACCACCTTCAAGGCGGAGCTGGCCAAGGCGGGCGTGATTTTCTGCCCGATCTCGGAAGCCGTGCAAACGCACCCGGAGCTGGTGCGAAAATATCTCGGCTCGGTCGTGCCGGTGAGCGACAATTTCTATGCGACGCTCAACAGCGCGGTCTTCTCCGACGGGTCGTTTGTTTACATTCCAAAAGGCGTGCGCTGTCCGATGGAGCTATCGACCTATTTCCGCATCAATGAGCAGAAGACCGGACAGTTCGAGCGCACGCTGATCATCGCCGATGAGGGCTCCTATGTGAGCTATCTCGAAGGCTGCACGGCGCCCAAGCGCGACGAAAACCAGCTTCACGCCGCGGTCGTCGAACTCGTTGCGCTCGACGACGCCGAAATCAAATATTCGACGGTGCAGAACTGGTATCCCGGCGACAGCGAGGGCAGGGGCGGCATCTATAATTTCGTGACGAAGCGCGGCGATTGCCGCGGGCGCAATTCGCATATCTCCTGGACGCAGGTCGAGACGGGCTCGGCGATCACCTGGAAATATCCGTCATGCATCCTGCGCGGCGAGGGTTCGCAAGGCGAGTTCTACTCGATCGCGGTGTCGAACGGCTATCAGCAGGTCGACAGCGGCACAAAGATGCTGCATCTCGGCAAGAACACCAAAAGCCGCATCATCTCCAAGGGCATCTCGGCTGGACGTTCGCAGAACACCTATCGCGGCCAGGTTTCCGCCCATCGTAAGGCCGATGGCGCGCGCAATTTCACCCAGTGCGACAGTCTGCTGATCGGCCAGGACTGCGGGGCGCATACCGTTCCCTATATCGAGTCGAAGAACCCGAGCGCGCAGTTCGAGCATGAGGCGACCACGTCCAAGATTTCCGAGGACCAGCTGTTCTACGCCATGCAGCGCGGGCTTTCGGCGGAAGAGGCGACGGCGCTGATCGTCAACGGCTTCGTGCGCGACGTGTTGCAGCAGCTGCCGATGGAGTTCGCCGTCGAAGCGCAGAAG
>Ga0194120_10008326_pt1 | contig 13735 bp, 5 predicted proteins | sample TA2MahCa65mmetaG_FD_148642 | JGI IMG/M metagenome (GOLD analysis project Ga0194120, IMG submission 148642) | Freshwater microbial communities from Lake Tanganyika, Tanzania - TA2015019 Mahale Deep Cast 65m | ecosystem: Environmental > Aquatic > Freshwater > Lake | place: Tanzania: Lake... | reverse complement strand
GACCCACACCACTTGCCAACGATCCATGGAGATCCCGGTCGCGAGGGCGCTCGCCTCCCCGACGTTGTACGTCCGGCGGCGGCGCTCGTCAACCGAATTGGGCCGGACGCCCAGGGCAATTGCAATTCTGGCAGCCCGGCCCCGAAGTTGGACAGAGGGTCGAGCGCCGCAGCGCCGGGCTCGCCGATCCGCCGGCACGCGGCGGCGCTGCCGTCCACACGTATCAAGTGATTTCATTGGCTTGAACAAATGGTGGATCCATCCTTGACGGACCGATCCAAAGACCGGGGCTCGTCGAACCAACGGATGCACTGCGGTCGTCGCGCAGCGGCTGGCGGGCGCCAACAGCCAGGGGCCCACCGGGCGCTTGGGCCAGGGCGAGACAGGGCCTGTGGATTTGTGCAAAACCCTTCACGTTTCCCACAAGCTCCACAGGCCGCCACCGCCGCCCTGCAGCGCGCGTGGACAGCCAGCAGCACGTTGCGGCGCACCCGTCCAGACGTATCAAGTGATTTCATTGGCTTGAACAAATGGTGGATCCATCCTTGACGGACCGATCCAAAGACCGGGGCTCGTCGAACCAACGGATGCATTGCGGTCGTCGCGCAGCGGCTGGCGGGCGCCAACAGCCAGGGGCCCACCGGGCGCTTGGGCCAGGGCGAGACAGGGCCTGTGGATTCGTGGAAAACCCTTCAGGTTTCCCACAAGCTCCGCAGGCCGCCACCGCCGCCCTGCAGCGCATGTGGACAGCCAGCAGCACGTTGCGGCGCACCCGTCCAGACGTATCAAGTGATTTCATTGGCTTGAACAAATGGTGGATCCATCCTTGACAGCCGTCCGCTGGCGTGGCGTGGTGCGGCGACCGCGCGGGTGTCGGTTCGAGGTGCGCAGCGATGGATGGGACGGGTTCGAATGGCCCCGGGTGGCGGCGCGCGTGGGCCACGTGCGCGATCGCGGTCGCGCTCGGCGACCCCCGGCCGGCGCTGGCGCAGATCGTCAACGTTCAGCAGCTCGCCGGCAAGCCGACCCACCCGGGACTGTCGGGGCACGTAGCGCTGGCCGGCGACCTCGTCACCGGCAACACCCAGATCGCGACGGCGAGCGGCTCCGCGACGCTGTACTACCGCCACGCGCCGTGGCTCGCGCTGGCGACCGTCTCGGGTGCCTATGGAGTGAAGGGCAACGCCGGCGTGTGGGCGGCGGACCCCTTCCAGGAGAAGATCTTCGAGCACGCCCGCCTCCGCCGCCACCTCGACGGCGCGCTGGCGGTCGAGGCGTTTGCCCAGCACGAATTCGACCGCTGGCGTCGGCTCCAGAAGCGGATCGTCACCGGTGGCGGGCTGCGCGCCGACGTCGACGCCGTCGCGGGGCTGCATGTCGCGTTCGGCCTGGCGTGGATGGCGCAGTGGGAGCAGCTGCTCAAGCCCGGACCGGGCGACGCCGCCGGGCTCGTGCTCGAGCACCGCCTGTCGACCTACGCGGTCGGCGCGGTCGAGCTGTCGGACCACGCCGCGCTCACGGCGACGGCCTATGTCCAGCCGCTCGTCACCGACTGGGCCGATCTGCGCGGCCTGGGCGACCTGGCCGTGACGGTCTCGGCGAGCAAGGCCACCGCGCTGCGCGCCGGCTGGCTCGTCGGCTACGACACCCGCCCGCCGGCCAACGTCCGCGGGCTGGACTCGACCGTCAAGCTATCCTTCATCGCGGCGTTCTGATCCCTCGCCGGCCGCTGCTGTCGTCGGCGGGTCGGGCGGCGCCGGCGGCGGCGCGGGTGGAACCGGCGGAGGCGACGGATCGGCAGCCGGCGCTGCGGGACCCTCCGAAGCGGCGAGCGTCCGCGGCCACGGCAGCCATCCCGATCCGCTGACCAGCGCGCGCCACGCCCACGGCAACCAGCGCAGCAGCGCGGCGACGAGCCACAGCGCCCACGCCAGCATCAACCCCCTCCACACCCAAAGGGGCAGGGAGATCATGCCGGCGGCCGGCAACGGCCCCGCGGTGCGGTTGGAGATCCAGCGCAGCTCGCGCTCGGTCGATCCGGCGCCTTCGACCTGCATGTCGAGGTCGAGGAGCAGGCCGTTGTGGATGGCGCCGTACAGCGTGCCGAGGGCGAACAGGCCCCAGCCGAACAGGAACAACTGCAGCAGGTTGTGGCCGAGCGTCGGGAACAGCGTTCCGGAACCGTCGCGGCCGGCGATGCCGTAACGGCGCCGCCACGCGAGCGCGAGGAACCAGCCGACCACCGCGAGCGGCAGCGGCATCGGCAGCGGGCCGAGGCCCAGCCCGAGCAGCAGCCAGTGGTGGGTGCGCAGCGGCGGCCCCTGGACGCGGCCGAGCGCCACGGCGAGCAGGGCGAGCAGGATGAGGCGGCTCCAGAACAGCACCGCAGCCCCCCATGCCGGCCCCCACGCTCCGATGAGCCAGCGGCTCTCGCCGACCTTGAGGTGGGTGAGGACGTTGGCCGCCGGGCCACCGAGGTCGATCGGCGGCACCGCCTCGCGGATGGCGCGGTCCCACGGCTGCTGCCAACGAACGACGATGGTCTGGGCGCCGGTGCCGAGGGGCAGGTCGAGGGCGCGGCCCCTCGGTCGCAGCGTCTTGTCCTTGCCGTCGTAGGACACCGAGCGCACCTCGGCCCCTTCTGGCAGCGTGATCGTGCGGGCTCCACCCTGGGAGGCGCGGACGTGCAGCTCGAGCGTCGCGGCGAGCAGCCGCTGGCCGGGCTCGACCGCGTAGTCGACCCGGTCGACCGTCACCGACTGGCCGGGCGCGCCCGGCGGGCGGCCGATGTCGAGCGAGAGCGACTCGCCAGGCCACGGCTGCCACACGGGCCTCAGCGCCGCGTCGTTCGGGTCGCGCGTATGCGTGGGGGCGACCCCCTTCCACGCGCACTGCCACAGCGGCGAGCAGTCGAGCCGCCACGTCTCGGTCCACGGCTCGCTCGCGGGCGCGGCGAGCGCGATCCGCGCCCGGCCGGCGTCGGGAATCGGCAACTGGCCGGTGAAGACGACCTGGCGCTCCCCGCGCGCGAACGACACCACCGCCCGCCGGCCGGCGTCGGCGCGCCCCGGCTCGACCTCCTCGACGCGCACATCTTCACTGAGGACGACCTCACCTTGGAGCAACGGGATCTTGACGAGCCCGGGCCGGTCCGCGTCGATGCGCTCGACCACCGTCTTGACCGTCCACGGCAGGCCAAGCACGAGGTGGCGCTCCACCGCATACCAGGGCGGCAGCTCGATGGCGGCGTCGGTCGCGGTGGCGGCGGCAGCCAACGCGGCGGCGCCGGCGGTCGGCGCGGTGGGAAGCGCGACCTCGCGGCGGGTGAGCTGCAGGCTCTGCTGCGGCACGCCGTGGGCGTCGAGGCCGTCGATGGTCCAGCCGCGGCCATCGAATTCGACCCGCCGCGGCAGGGCGTCGCTGCCGAGCTGGAGGTCGACGACGCTGCGGCGGGCGAGGGCCCCCCCTACGGCGACGAGGTGGCGACCGGGCGGCACGCGTACGCGGAGGAGGCCCTGTTCGTCGCGGCGCAGCGCCCGCGTCGGGGCGCCGTCGATCTGGACGCTGTCGATCTGAAGCGCGTCGACGGGGCCGGGGATGACCCAGCCGACCGGGCGCTGCGCCGAGACGTCGGCGCTGAGCGTCGCGCGGCCGGCCTCGACGCCGATCTTCAGGTGAGAGACGACGAGGCAAGGCCCCTCGCACTGCTGGGCCGCGACCAGCCGATCGCGCAGCTGTCCGATCAGCTCGGCGCGCGGCCCGTCGTCCGGCTCACTGGCGTCGGCCGGGACCGATCCTGCGAGGGCGGCGGTGAGGGCGAGGACAGCCGGCGCCGCGACTTGCAGCGATCCGGCCAGGCGGCGCAGCCGCTGAAGGTCGAGCAAGCGGACGGCGATCGCGATGACGAGTAGCGCTCGCAGGATGGCGAGGACGAGGTTGGCGGTCGGCGACAGCAGGTAGAGCGTGATCTCGTGGTCGGCACGGACCGGGCCGTGCCACGTCAGTGGCCAGCTCGACCAGCTCCACGTTGGCACGCCGGGGCCGGTCTGGACCACCGCGTGCGGATCGATCTGCTGGAGTTGGCGCGTGTTCTCGCCGGCGGTGGACAAGTAGTCGTAGTCGCTCGCGAGCCAGCCGCGACCGCCTTTGGCGGCCTTGGCCCTGCGCAAGGAGCGGTCGGCCTTTTGCTGCACGGGCACGTTCGCCAGCTCGACGTTGGCTTCCTGAGCGACATCAGCCGCCTTGTCCTTCCCGTCGACGCTGGCCCGGTCGACGGCGGTGGCGGCGGGCGGCGCTGCGGGCGCCTCGACCGCGGCGGGGGCGATGTCCTCCGCGCGCAGGAATCCGCTGTCGCGGGCGGTGGTGCCCGTCTGTGGGTAGATGCCGTGGCGCAGCTGCGCCGCCGCGAAGGGGACGACGTCGATGACGAGCGCGAACAGGATGACACCGTAACCAAGAACGACGACCTTGCGGAACTTCGATTCGGGCAGCACTGCCAGCAGACCGAGCGCGGCGAGCGCCCACAGCCAGATCGCCTGCGGCGCGTCGGCTTCGCCGTGGCACAACACGAGGGCGGCGACGATCGCCGCCGCCCAGCCCTTGCCGACCAGGCGGGCAAACCCGGCCGCGACCATGAGCACGAAGAAGAAGTCGAGCAGCGTCCACGAGTCGGACCACGTCGTCGGCAACTGGTCGACGCCGCGCGCGCCGAGCAGCGTCCAGCCCGGCGGCAGGTGCAGGGTCGCCTTGAGCGATTGGACGTCCGTCGCCCAGCCGACCGCGCGGATCGCGCCGTCGACGCGGGCCGTGCGCAGATCGGCGTCGAGCGCGATGGCACCGGCCCGCAGCTCGACGCCGCTTCCCGCAGCGGCGGTCGCGGCGCCGGCGAGGGTCACCAACTGGTCGCGCCCTCCGGTCGCGGCGCGGCCGAGCTGCCAGTCGGGCGCGGTCTGCAACCTCCACCCCTGGTGGAGTTGGCCGGTCAGCTTATCGCTGCTCGTCAACCCCTTGCCGTCGAGATCGAGCCACCACTGCCGCACGAGGTGGACGGCGTTCGGCGGCGGCTCGACCTCGCCGCGGCGGGTCTGGCGCAAGGTCAGCGTCTGGCCCGGGGCGGCGAGGAAGGCGCGACCCTTCTTCCACTCGGCGTCGAGCTGGGTCCGCTCGGGATCGACCGGACTCAGACCGCCCAGCTCGACCGAGCGCAGCGACTCGTCGGGTTGCCACACCCACACCTCCGGCAGCTCGAAGTGCTCGCCCGCCAGCGTCGGGACGGAGAGCCCCGCTGCGGCGTCGGCGCGCACGGCGTCGAGGTCGAGCGTGTGCTGGCCGGGCCGGACGTGGACGCGCACCGCGCCGTCGCCGCCGACCTGCACCGGCAGCTTGCACTGCACCGCGATCGGCCGCCAGCCCGGCGGCAGGACCTGGCCGAGCACCGCGTCGCGCGCCTTGCCGCCGGCGCGCAGGGTCAGCCGGGTCGTCATCCGCAGCGGCACTCCGTCGAAGATCCGCCGCGCCACCGCGATCGACAGCGAATCGGTCTCGGCCGCCGGGCCGGCGCCGTCCTTCTGGACGAGCAGTCGCCCGGACTCGTCGCGGCGCGGCGCGTCGATCTTCGCGCCGCGCAGCGTCAACGCGACGGTGCCGACCTCCTTGGGCAGCGCCAGCAGTTCAGGCGGGTCGGACCACAGAAACGTGCCGTCGACGCGGTGGTGACCGGCGGGCAGGCGGACGGTCGGGCGGCCGTCGACGGCGAGGACGGGCGCGGCCTGTCCGTCGGCCTGCACCACCTGTGGCCACGCCTGCGCGTCGCCGGGCAGGGCCACCGGGCCGTCGCGGTCGAGCCACACGTCGAGCGAGAACGTTCCAGTGCGCGCTTCGATCGCCACCGCCAGGTGACCCGGCCACGCGCAGGCGCGGCCTTCGCCCCACGAAGCGCAGTGAAGCTCGGGGTGGTCGTGGAGCGCCCAGCCGATCCAGGCCTTGAGCGGCTCGGCGACCTCGGGCGGAGGAGGCAGCGCGGCCGCAGCCGCCGGTACCCACGCGACGGCGATCGCCGCGCCCAAACGTGCCCATGTCATGTCGACCTCGCTGGGCCGTGGCCCCGGACGATCGCAGCACAACGGCACCCTTCTTTCAACCCCCTGACGATGCGTGCGATTCCCGTGCCACGGCGCGGCGCTCCCAGGCCTGGCGGGCGCCGGCGTCGCCCGCGGGCCCGCGACCGTCCTCGACGCCGAGGCCGCGGCGGGAGGTCCCGGCGCGGTCGCGCGGCCAGGGCGGCGGGCGGTGGCGAACGACGAGGGATGGGGCGGTCTGGGCGGGTGCAGGAACGAGGCTGGCGCGCCCTTCGCCGCCACCCCGCGCCTCGCAGGTCTCCTCCCACAGCGCGCTGGGAGAGCGGAAGGGTGGGGTCGCCGGGACGCGTGGTGTGGAATCGGGACCTCCTTGGCAGTTCTGTCGGCGCCCACGGGCGCAAGAGGCGCCGGGGTGGCGTTCTCTCGACCGCCGAGCCTGGACGGCAGACCGCGGTTGAAAGGCGCCGCGAGGGCGCCTAAAATGACGCGCCGCGTCACGAACGACCGCCGTGACGCGCCGCCAGTGGCAGCCGCGGCGGAGATGCGCCGGTCGAGACCAACCACGATGAGCAACGCCCTGCACTACAAGTCGAACCTGCGCGACCTCCTGTTCAACCTGTTCGAAGTCAACGACATCGGCAACACCGTCCTCGGCCGCGGCGGGTTCGCCAACCTCGACGACGCCACGGCCCGCGACATCCTGGCCGAGGTCGACAAGCTCGCGCGCACGACCCTCGCCGCGTCGTTCTACGCCGCCGATCGCGAGCCCCTGCGGCAGGACGACGCTGGCAACGTGCTGCTGCCGGCGGCGGTCAAGCAGTCGTTGCAGGCCTACTACGACGCCGGCTTCGGCGCGCTCGAGCTCGGCGAGCACCTCGGAGGCCCCGGCGCCCCTCCATCGGTCATCTGGGCGGCGTTCGAGCTCATCGCCGGCGCCAATCCGGTGGTCGCGTTCTACCTGTTCGGCTCGTTCATCGCGAAGATCATCGACCGCCTCGGCACCCCGGCGCAGAAGAGGCGCCTCCTGGCCGCCCACGTCGCCCACAACTGGGGCGGGACGATGGTGCTCACCGAGCCCGACGCCGGCAGCGACGTCGGCGCCGGCCGCGCCAAGGCGGTCCACGTCGCCGACGACCTGTGGGAGATCACGGGCACCAAGCGCTTCATCACCAACGGCGACTACGACGGGCCGGCCAACATCATCCACCTCGTCCTCGCCCGCCCCGAAGGTGCCGACGCCGGCACCAAGGGCCTGTCCTTGTTCATCGTGCCCAAGATCTGGGTCAACGAGGACGGCAGCCTCGGCGATCCGAACGGCGTCCGCGTGTCCAAGGTCGAGAAGAAGATGGGCATCAAGGGATCGAGCACCTGCGAGCTGGTGTTCGGCGACGATCGCCCGGCGCGCGGCTTCCTGATGGGCAACGTGCACGACGGCATCCGGCAGATGTTCCACGTCATCGAGAACGCCCGCATGGCGGTCGGCATGAAGTCGGCGGCCACCGTCTCGACCGCCTACCTCAACGCGCTCGGCTACGCCAAGGAGCGCGTTCAGGGCCCCGACCTGCTGCGGGCCGCCGACAAGCGCGCGCCGCGCGTCCGCATCATCGAGCACCCGGACGTTCGGCGGATGCTGTTGTCGGTCAAGGCGCACGCCGAGGGCATGCGCGCGCTGGCGTTCTTCACCGCGCACCTGCAGGATCAGGTCGAGCTGCTCGGCGGCCACGGCGGCGCCCAGGCGGCCGAGATCGACTGCCTCAACGATTTGATGCTGCCCCTCGTCAAGGGCTGGAACAGCGAGCGCGGCTACGAGCAGCTCGGCATCGCGCTGCAGATCATCGGCGGATCGGGCTATGTGCAGGACTACCCGTTCGAACAGTACATCCGCGACCAGAAGATCGACTCCCTCTACGAAGGCACGACGCACATCCAGGCCCTCGACCTGATCTTTCGCAAGATCGCCAAGGACGGCGGCGCCACCCTGCAGGCGCTCGCGGCGAGGATTCAGCAGACCATCGAGTCGGCTGAAGGCGGCGACGACCTCGCGGCGGAGCGCGCGGCGCTCGCCCGCGCCCTCGGCGACATCAACGGCATGCTGATGGCGCTGCTCGGCAAGCTGGGCGAGTCGGCCTACCACGTCGGTCTGCAGGGCAACCGGGTCTTGCTGGCGTTGGCCGACACGGTGGTCGGCTGGCTGCTGATTCGGCACGCCGCCGTCGCGCTGGCGCGCGCGCCCAAGGCCAAGGCCGCCGATCGCGCCTACTTCGCCGGCAAGGTCGCGTCGGCGCGCTGGTGGACCCGCAACGTGCTGCCTTCGGTGACGCTGGCGCGCAAGATGGTCGAAGCATCGGATCTGACGCCGATGGAGGTCGATGAGGAGGCGCTGTGATCGCACCCTCCCTTCAGAACCTTGATGCTGCTTGACTTCGATCGCGTGGCGGGCGGTCGGCGACGGGACCGAGCCAAGAACCGGGGTTGATCGAACCAACGGACGCGCTGCCGTCGTCGCGCAGCAGGCGGCGCGCGCCAGGATCATCCAGCGATCCGATCCTCCGGGCCAACAACCAGGGGCCCACCGCGCGCCAGGGCCAGGACGACACCGGGCCTGTGGATTTGTGGAAAACCCTTCAGGTTTTCCACAAGCTCCACAGGCCGCCACCGCCGCCCTGCATCGCGTGTGGAGAGCCGGCAGCGAGACGTCTGCCGGGGCCAACTCAGGTCGCCGTGTGGCGGACATACGACGACGCCGAGCCCGTCGGCGACCGGCTGGCCGCTGACGTTGTTGCCCCGCGTGGGCGTGGGGCTCCGGTCCCGGCGGGAAGTTGCTATGCGGTTTGACCGGTCCCCGCCCTGCAAAACAGGTGGACAACCGGCAGCGAGACGTCGGTCGGGGCTGGCTCTGGTCAGCGTGTGGCGGACAGACGAAGACAGTGAGCCAGGTGGCGACCGGCTGACCGGTGACGTTGTTGCCCGCTTGGGCTCGGGCCACCGATCGTGGCGGGAAGTTGTTCTGTGGTTTGACCGGTCCCCCGGCGACCAGCGCACCCTTCTTTCAACGCCTTGAGATCGAGGCGCTTTCTTGATGATGCCGGGCGGCGCAGCGGCAGAGGGCGACCAGGCCACGGGCTTCGCGCCGGCCGCCGGTCGCGGGCGGTCAACCGCCGTCGAGCAGCCGCTCGCCGCGCACGAGGTCGTCGAAGCGCTCGCGCTCGCGGATGACCATCCAGCGCGCCCCGTCGACGAGGACCTCGGCGGCGCGCGGGCGGCTGTTGTAGTTCGAAGCCATCGAGAAGCCGTAGGCGCCGGCGGAGTGGACGGCGAGGAGCTCGCCGGACTGGACCGTCGCAAGGTGGCGGCCGAGCGCGAGGAAGTCGCCCGACTCGCACACTGGGCCGACGACGTCGACGACCGCGCTGGCGCGGCCGGGGACATCGACGACCGGCGAGATCGCGTGCCAGGCGTCGTAGAGGGCTGGGCGGACGAGGTCGTTCATGGCGGCGTCGACGACGACGAACTCCTTGTCTCCGTTGCGTTTCGTCCCGATGACCGTCGCCAGGAGGACGCCGGCGTTGCCGACGATGACGCGACCGGGCTCGACGACGAGGCGAAAGCGGTGGTGGCGCGCCACCTCGACCAACGCCCGGCCGAGCTCGTCTGGCAGCGCTGGGGTCTCGTCGCGGTAGGGGATGGCCAGCCCGCCGCCGACGTCGAGGTGATCGACGGCGATGCCGTGGCCGCGCAGGCGCTCGGCGAGGTCGATGACGCGGCCGAGGGCCTCGACGAACGGCGCGATCTCGAGGATCTGGCTGCCGATGTGACAGTCGAGGCCGACGACCTGCAGGTGGGGGCTGGCGGCCGCGCGCAGGTACAGCGGCAGCGCGTCCTCTGGCGTGACGCCGAACTTCGACGACTTGAGCCCGGTGGCGATGTACTTGTGGGTGCGCGGATCGACCTCGGGGTTGACGCGCAGCGACACCGGCGCGCGGGCGCCGGCCGAGCGGGCGACGGCCTCGATCCGGGCCAACTCTCCCTCGGACTCGGCGTTGAAGCACAGAATGCCGGCGGCCAGCGCGGCCGCGATCTCATGGTCCTGCTTGCCGACTCCAGAGAACACGACCTTGCCCGGGTCTCCGCCGGCGCGCAGCACACGCTGCAGCTCGCCGCCCGAGACGATGTCGAAGCCGCCGCCGAGCCGCGAGATCAGCTGCAAGATGGCCAGGTTGCTGCATGCCTTGACTGCGTAGCAGACCAGGTGGTCGACTCCAGCGAGCGACGCGTCGACCACCCGGTAGTGCCGCTCGATCGTCGCACGGCAGTAGACATAGGTCGGCGTGCCACACGCCAGCGCGATTGCCGGCAGCGGAACGTCCTCGGCGCACAGCACCCCGGACTTGCGACTGAAGTGGTCCACGGGCCCTCCCGACGGCGCGGACGGCGCCCAACTGCCGAATCACAGAGGAACAAGCCGGGTCGGTGGCCAGCGGTCGCGCGCGGCTCCGGCTGCGCGGAACGACCCTTGAGCCCGCGTCGCCCGGGTCGGCGGTCAGCGGCCGCCGGGGGCGGACTCCAGCGGTTCAGGCAGCGTCCGGCAGGACGCCGCGGCCCTGGAGCGCCCAAACATCGGTGGATGCGCGGCTCCTCAGAACATCAGGACCATGTGGCTGACCAGCCGCCAGGCGTTCTCGGGCTCCTTTGCGGTCGAGGCGGCGCGCCAACCCTTTTCGAGACGGAAGGCGTCGCCGGTCACTGCGTAGGCGAACACGATGTCGAAGAAGGCCTGGCCGCGCCGGCCGATGAGGCCGCGCGCCGACAGCTCGGTGCCGATCGTCCCGCCGTTGCCTGGCGTGCCTTTGTCGTTGACGGCGAGCGCGTGCAGGACGGCCAGGTCGAGGCCCAACAGATCGGTGCCGTACCACGGATAGGCGTTGATCGACAGCGCCGGCCGGGCATAGATCGCGTTGGTGACGGTGCCGACCAGATCGCGGAACAGCAGGTGGTCGACCGAGAAGGCGCGGTTGAAGCGGAAGGCGGTGAGCAACTCGTTGGCCTTCTTGTCGAAGGTGTCGAGCGCGCAGCTCGCCGGACCGATGACGCCGAAGCAGCGGGTGTCGTCCCCCGACGCGAAGCCGAGGTCGAGGCTGTAGCCCATCCCCTCGTCCTGCAGCGCCGCCTTGAGCGCGCCACCGAACATCCGGATGTCGCGAGGCTTGACCGGATCGCCGAGCAACGCTGCGGCGTCGTCGAGCGAGCCGACGATCGCGGCGGCCTCGCCCTCGATCACGACCCGCCGCAGCGGCGACATGCGCTTCTCGTAGCGGCCCCACAGATCGCCGATGAACGCCTTGGCGCCGCGGTAGAGCAGCTTGGCGTCGTCGGCGTCGGTGATGTCGTAGCGCGACGTCGGCGTGTTGCCCTTCTGCTCGAGGTCGAAGGCCTGGGTGCGGTACACCGCGTACAGCCCCCAGTCGAGGACGCCCTTGCGCTCGTCCTCGAGCACGCGCTGGCGCTCGGCGGCGTCGTCGTCGGACAGCGGCCTCTTCATCACGGCGAGCCCGTACTGGCGGACGTCGTCCTGGCCGGTCAGGTTGCGGCCCTGGATATCAATCCGCGCCGGGTCGCTGTCGCTGATGCCGTTGGCGAGGTAGTCGTAGAACAGGCTGATGTACCAACCGAGCTTGGGCAGGCGCGTGATGAAGGCGGCCCGATCGCTGAAGTTGCCGGCGTCGACCGCGTAGCCGTGCCCCTCCCAGCTGCGCCGCGGGGCGCCGTACCAGATCGCCGGTCGGTTGAGATCCCAGCCGTCGCCGCCGCCGCCGTGGGCGAGCACGCCGAGGCCCCAGTGCGAGGCCTGGCGGCCGACGCGCAGCACGCCGAGCAGCGTCTTCCACTCGCCGTAGGCCTCCTTGACCGCGATCGTGCCGGGCTGGGCGCCCATCGTGAAGCCGACCAGCGGGACGTCGGCGCGCCGGACCGCCCCGGCGTAGTCCGGGTTCTGACCGAGGATGTAGTTGTCGAGGATGTCGAGGGTGAGCGCGATGCGGATGTCCTTCTCGATCGTGATGAGCGGCTGCAGCCGGAACCGCATCGACGCCCCGGCGAGCGCGGTCTCGTCGTTGGCCTTGCCGACCTTGGCCGACTGGACGTTGATCGTGTCGTCGTTGTTGGCCGGCCACAGCGACAGCGGCGGCGCGACCGCGCTCGTCGTCACGACGCCGAGCTGGCCCTCCATCGGCACCGCCATGCCGAGGTGTGCGTTGTTCAACACTTCGGGGCGAAAGCGGAAGTACCCGTGCCACTCGAGCTGGAATGGGCTCGGCGTCGACACCGACGGCGGGACGGGCGGCAAGGTGCCGTCGTCGAGCTGGTCGAGGAGCGATCCGCCACCGGCGGCGGCGCCCTTGGGCTCCGCAGCGGCGGCCGGCGGCGCGGCTGGCGTCGCGTCCGCTGGCTGCCCTTCGTCCTTGGTCGCCGGCGGTTCTTGGGCTCCAGCTGCGGCTGCGGCCAACGCGACGGTCGGGACGACGGCGGCGGCAGCGACCAGTCGGCGCACGGCGGCCTCGACGGTCAGGCTGGTCTGCTTCATGATCGCTCCGCGCCGCAGCAGGGCGGCGCGACATTTCACGACGCGGGAGGCGATCCGTCAACCCGGCGCGCGACCTGCGATGCACCGGCCGGGCCCTCCCAGCACGACGATTCTGCATTCAGTTCGATGAGTTATATGGTGGCGGGTGAGGCGACCGCAGGGTCGTCCCAGCGAGCGAATCCCGCGAGGCGACGCCGACAGGCGGCCGAAGCGACGAAACGGGGCGAACGACGATGACCGCAGAGCCTGCCCTTGCGCCGTGGGCGCGCCTCCTCGACGCCGGCGCGATCGACCTCGACCACAACGCGACCACGCCGTTGTCGGCCGCCGCGCGGGCAGCGATCGCCGCGGCGCTGTGCGGCCAGCCCGGCAACCCGTCGTCGATCCACGGTCGTGGCCAGGCCGGCCGCGCGCTGGTGGAGGCGGCGCGAAGCGCGATTGCCGCGGCGACCGCGAGCACGCCGGCCGAGTGGACCTTCACCTCCGGGGCGACCGAGGCCAACGCGCTCGCCTGGCACGGCGTGCTGGACCGCTTCGCCGGCGCCGGGGCGCGCGCGGCGCGGATCCTCGTCACGGCGGCCGAGCACGCCTCGGTGCGCCTCCTCGCCGACGGCTGGCGGCGGCGCGGCGCCGACGTCCGCACCCTGGGCGTGGACGGCGACGGCCAATTGCGGGTCGACCAATTGCCGGGCCTATGCCAAGGCGGGCTCGACCTCGCCAGCGTGATCGCCGTGTGCAGCGAGACCGGCGCCGTCCACGACGTCGCCGCGATCGCCGCCCTGGCGCGGGCGGCGGGAGCGATCATGCACAGCGACGCGACCCAGGCGCCGGGGCGGATCCCGTGGTCGCCCGCCGAATCGGGCGCCGACCTCGTCTGCGTGTCGGGCCACAAATTCGGCGGACCGACCGGCGTCGGTGCGCTGTGGGTGCGCCCGGGCCTCGCCTTGCCGCCGCTCCAGCCGGGGTCGCAGGAGGCGGGTCGGCGCGGCGGAACCGAGAACCTCATTGGCATCGCCGGGTTCGGCGCGGCGGCCGCGCAGCTGGCGGATCGCCTGGGCGAGGCGCCGCGGGTGCGCGC
>Ga0194120_10008324_pt1 | contig 13738 bp, 12 predicted proteins | sample TA2MahCa65mmetaG_FD_148642 | JGI IMG/M metagenome (GOLD analysis project Ga0194120, IMG submission 148642) | Freshwater microbial communities from Lake Tanganyika, Tanzania - TA2015019 Mahale Deep Cast 65m | ecosystem: Environmental > Aquatic > Freshwater > Lake | place: Tanzania: Lake... | reverse complement strand
TCGGTGCCGATGATCCCGAAAGGCATCTGCGAAACGGTCAAGATGGATTTCGATTCCTTGCGCGAGGTGAAATCCGGCCTCGGCACCGGGGCGGTGATCGTCATGGACAAGTCGACCGACGTGATCCGCGCCATCGCGCGGCTTTCGCGCTTCTACAAGCACGAAAGCTGCGGCCAATGCACGCCGTGCCGCGAGGGCACCGGCTGGCTCGCGCGCATGATGGAGCGCATGGTGCGGGGCGACGCCGAGCCAGACGAAATCGACGTCCTCGAACAGGTCACCCGCCAGGTCGAGGGCAACACCATCTGCGCGCTGGCCGATGCCGCCGCGTGGCCGGTGCAGGGCCTGCTGCGCCATTTCCGGCCCGAACTCGAGCGCCGCATCGCCGAAGCGCGCGCCCGCCAATCGGGCCGCGCGGCGTAAGCGAAGGGAAGGCGACCCCATGCCGAAACTCACCGTCAACGGCCAGGAAGTCGAAGTCCCCGCCGGGCAGACCGTGCTCCAGGCGTGCGAGGCCGCGGGCGTCGAAATCCCACGCTTCTGCTATCACGAGCGTCTGTCGATCGCCGGCAACTGCCGCATGTGCCTGGTGCACATGGAAAAATCGCCGAAGCCGATCGCGTCGTGCGCGATGCCCGCCGCCGACGGCATGGTCATCCGCACCGACACTCCCGAAATCCGCAAGGCGCGCCAGGGCGTGATGGAATTGCTGCTCATTAACCACCCGCTCGATTGCCCGATCTGCGACCAGGGCGGCGAATGCGACCTGCAGGACCAAGCGATGGCCTACGGCTTCGATCGCGGCCGCTACCGGGAAAATCGCCGCGCGGTGAAGGACAAGAACTGGGGCCCGCTCATCAAGACGGTGATGACGCGCTGCATCCATTGCACGCGCTGTATTCGTTTCGCGACCGAGATCGCGGGCGTGCCGGTGCTCGGCGCTACCGGGCGCGGCGAGAACATGGAAGTGGGCATGTACGTCGAGCAGGCGCTCAATTCCGAACTCAGCGGCAACCTGATCGACCTGTGCCCGGTGGGCGCGTTGACTTCGGCGCCATACGCCTTCGCCTGCCGCTCTTGGGAATTGCGCAAGACGGAATCGATCGACGTGCTCGACGCGGTCGGCAGCAATATCCGCGTCGACGCACGCGGGCCGAGCGTGCTGCGCATCCTGCCGCGCGTCAACGAGGACGTGAACGAGGAATGGATTTCGGACAAAACCCGGTTCGCGTGCGACGGGCTCAGGCACCGCCGCCTCGACCAGCCATGGGTGCGCCGCGGGGACAAGCTGGAGCCCGCCACCTGGCCCGAAGCGTTCGAAGCCGTCGCCAAGCGTCTCAAATCGGCAAGGTCCGACCGAGTTGCGGCGATCGCCGGCGACCTCGCCGACGCCGAATCCATATACGCGCTGAAAACCTGGCTCGCCAAGCTGGGCTCGCCGCACCTCGACTGCCGCCAGGACGGCGCCAAGCTCGATCCAACGTGCCGGGCCGGATACCTGTTCAACACCACCATCGCCGGCATCGAGCGCGCCGACGCCTGCCTGTTGATCGGCACCAATCCGCGGCGCGAAGCGCCGATCATCAATGCGCGGCTGCGCAAGCGCTGGCTGATGGGCGGATTTACCGTCGGCCTGATCGGCGAACGGGCGGACCTCACTTACCGCTACGAGCATCTGGGAGCCGGTACCGCCGAATTGAAGGCGCTCGCGGACGGCAAGCATCCGTTCGCCAAGACGCTCGCCGCCGCCAAGGCGCCGATGCTGGTGCTCGGCCAGGGCGCGCTGGCGCGCTCCGACGGCAGCGCGATCTTGGCCTTGGCCCGCCAAATCGCCGAAAAGAACGGTTTGGTGAAGCCGGAAGCCGGCTGGAACGGATTCAATGTCCTGCACACGGCTGCTGCCCGCGTCGGCGGGCTCGATCTCGGGTTCGTGCCGGGTTCGGGCGGACGCGATACGGACGCGATCGTCGCCGGTGCCGGGCAGGGGGCGATCGAGGTGCTGTTCCTGCTCGGCGCCGACGAAATCGACACCGGCCGCCTCGGCTCCGCGTTCGTGGTCTACGTCGGTCATCACGGCGACAGGGGTGCGGCCCGCGCCGACGTGGTTCTGCCGTCCGCCGCCTACACCGAAAAGAACGCGACCTACGTCAACACCGAAGGCCGGGTCCAGCGCACCCGCCGCGCCGTATTCCCGCCCGGCGAGGCGCGCGAGGATTGGGCCATCGTCCGCGCGCTGGCCGAGGCTTGCGGCACGCGGTTGCCCTTCGACCAGTTGGCCGAGGTGCGCGCCGCCATGGCCAAAGCCCATCCGACGTTCGCCGAAATCGAAGTCGTCCAACCTGCCCCGTGGGGCAAGTTCGGCGCCGCCGGAGCGTTGGACCCGGCGCCGTTCCGCTCGCCGATCCGCGATTTCTACCGCACCGACGTCATCAGCCGGGCATCAAAGACCATGGCCGAGTGCGCGGAAGCGTTTTCCCGCCCTTCATCCGGCATGACGGGGACCCATGGCTGATCTGTTCCTCGACATCTGGACCGCCTATCTCTGGCCGCTCCTGTGGATCGTCATCAAGATCGTGGTGATCGTGGTGCCGTTGCTGCTCGCGGTCGCGTATCTCACTTATGCCGAACGCAAGATCATCGGCGCCATTCACCTCCGGCGTGGACCCAATGTGGTCGGGCCGTTCGGCCTGCTGCAACCGCTCGCCGACGGCCTCAAGCTGTTCCTCAAGGAAACCGTGATCCCGACCGGCGCCAACCGGGGCGTGTTCATCCTGGCGCCGTGTGTGACCTTCGTCCTCGCGCTCGCGGCGTGGGCGGTGATTCCGTTCGGCGAAGGGCTGGTGCTGGCCGACATCAATGTCGGCATTCTCTACCTCTTCGCGATATCCTCGCTCGGCGTCTACGGCATCCTGATGGCGGGCTGGGCCAGCAATTCGCGCTACGCTTTTCTTGGCGCGCTGCGCTCGTCGGCGCAGATGGTGTCCTACGAGGTCTCGATCGGGTTCGTCATCATTACCGTGCTGCTGTGCGTCGGCTCGCTCAACCTGACCGACATCGTCATGGCGCAAAAGGGCCGCTACGGCCTGTTCAACTGGTTCTGGCTGCCGCTGCTGCCGATGGCGGTGATCTTCTTCATCTCGGCGCTGGCCGAAACCAACCGCCATCCGTTCGACCTGCCGGAAGCGGAAGCCGAACTGGTCGCCGGCTACAACGTCGAATATTCGGCGATGACCTTCGCGCTCTTCTTCCTCGGCGAATACGCCAACATGATCCTGATGTCGGGCATGACCGCGGTGCTGTTCCTCGGCGGTTGGCTGCCGCCGTTCGACGTGGCGCCGTTCACCTGGGTGCCGGGGCCGGTCTGGTTCGCGCTTAAGATCGCGGCGCTGCTGTTCGTGTTTATCTGGGTACGGGCCGCGTTTCCGCGCTACCGCTACGACCAGCTGATGCGGCTCGGCTGGAAGGTGTTTTTGCCGGCGTCACTCGCCGCCGTGGTGGTGGTTTCGGGTGTGCTGGTCGCCTTCGACGCCGCGCCGGGCATGAAATAAGACGGGGAGGGCAAGATGGGTTTCATCGAACGAAGCGCGCGCGCCGTCCTGCTGACGGAACTGATGGAAGGCCTAGCGCTCACCTTCAAGTACATGTTCCGCCCCAAGGTGACGATCAATTATCCGTACGAAAAAGGCCCGCTCGGCCCGCGTTTCCGCGGCGAGCACGCGCTCAGGCGCTATCCCAACGGCGAGGAACGCTGCATCGCCTGCAAGCTTTGCGAGGCGATCTGCCCGGCCCAGGCCATCACCATCGAGGCCGAGCCGCGCGCCGACGGCAGCCGCCGCACCACCCGCTATGACATCGATATGACCAAGTGCATCTACTGCGGCTTCTGCGAGGAAGCCTGCCCGGTCGATGCCATCGTCGAGGGACCGAATTTCGAGTTCGCGGCCGAAACCCGCGAGGAGCTGATGTACGACAAGGCCAAGCTGCTCGCCAACGGCGATCGCTGGGAAACCGAGATCGCCGCGCGGCTGCGCGCCGACGCGCCATATCGATGAGACGGGACCGCTAGCCGACCCATGATCCAGGCCCTCGCCTTCTACATGTTCGCCGTGACCGCCGTGACCGCGGCCGCGCTGGTCGTGACCATGCGCAACCCGGTGCATTCGGTGCTGTTTCTGATTCTCGCCTTCTTCAACGCCGCCGGCCTGTTCGTGCTGGCCGGGGCCGAGTTCCTGGCCATGATCCTGGTGGTGGTCTATGTCGGCGCAGTCGCGGTGCTGTTCATGTTCGTGGTGATGATGCTCGACATCGACTTTGTCGTCCTGCGCCAGGGATTCATGAACTACCTGCCGCTCGGCGCGCTGATCGGGCTCGTCATGCTGGTCGAACTGGCGGTGGTGCTCGTAGGCTGGAAAGCGGCGCCCGATGCGCGCTTGCTGGCAGCAGCCCCAGCGCCGGGCGACATCGGCAACACCCGCGCGCTCGGCGAGGTGCTCTATACCCATTACGTCTACCTGTTCCAGACGGCCGGCGTGATCCTCCTGGTGGCGATGATCGGCGCGATCATACTGACGCACCGCGCGCGCGAAGGCGTGCGTCGCCAAAACATCGCCGATCAGATCGCCCGCCGCCCGGCGAATACCATTGAAATCAAGAAAGTCGAATCGGGGAAGGGCATCTGATGCTCGACATCGGCCTCGCCCATTATCTGACCGTCGGCGCGATCCTGTTCGCGACCGGCATTTTCGGCATTTTCCTCAACCGCAAGAACGTGATCGTGATTTTAATGTCGGTCGAGCTGATGCTGCTTTCGGTCAACATCAACCTAGTCGCGTTTTCGGCCGCGCTCGGCGATCTTGCCGGCCAGGTATTTGCCATGCTGATCCTGACCGTGGCCGCGGCCGAAGCCGCCATTGGCCTCGCCATCCTGGTCGCGTTCTTCCGCAATCGCGGATCGATCGCGGTCGAAGACGTCAACCTGATGAAAGGGTAGGGACGCATGTACGCCGCCGCGATCTTCCTGCCCTTGCTCGGTGCCGCGTTGGCCGGGGCGCTCTCGTTCATGCCGGTTGCGGACGTCCATGGCAAACACCGCCTCGACCGGGCGGCGCAATGGCTCACCTGCGGCGCGCTGGTTTTGTCCGCGTTGCTATCGATCCTGATTTTCAAGAGCGTGGTCCTCGACGGCCAGCCGCGCACGGTCGAACTGTTCACCTGGATCGATTCCGGCGCGCTCGAAGTCTCGTGGGCGCTCAAATTCGACACCCTGACGGCGGTGATGGTCCTGGTGGTGTGCAATGTGTCCGCCCTGATCCACATCTACTCGGTCGGCTACATGCACCACGACCCGGACGTGCCGCGGTTCATGTCGTATCTCAGCCTGTTCACGTTCTTCATGTTGATGCTGGTGACGGCCGACAATCTGATACAGCTATTTTTCGGCTGGGAAGGGGTCGGGCTCGCGTCCTACCTGCTGATCGGGTTTTGGTACGACCGCCCCTCGGCCAACGCCGCCGCGATCAAGGCATTCGTCGTCAACCGGGTCGGCGATTTCGGTTTCGCCCTCGGCATCTTCGTCGTCTTTGTCCTGTTCCAGTCGGTCAATTTCGACGTCATTTTCGCCGCCGCGCCGAGCAAGGCGACGGCGACGATCCGCGTGTTCGGCGGCGAGTTCCACGCGCTGACGGTCGCGTGCCTGCTCTTGTTCGTCGGCGCCATGGGTAAGTCGGCCCAACTCGGCCTGCACACCTGGCTGCCCGACGCGATGGAAGGCCCGACGCCGGTGTCCGCCCTGATCCACGCCGCGACCATGGTTACCGCCGGGGTGTTCATGGTCGCCCGCCTGTCGCCGTTGTTCGAGCTGTCGGAGACCGCGCTGATGGTGGTGACCGTGGTCGGCGCCTCGACCGCGCTGTTCGCCGCCACCGTCGGCTGCGTGCAGAACGACATCAAGCGGGTCATCGCCTATTCGACCTGCAGCCAGCTCGGCTACATGTTCTTCGCCTGCGGTGTTTCGGCCTACGCCGCCGGTATTTTCCACCTGATGACCCATGCATTCTTCAAGGCGCTGTTGTTCCTCGGCGCCGGTTCGGTGATCCACGCCATGTCCGACGAACAGGACATGCGCCGCATGGGCGGCATCTGGAAGATGGTGCCGGTAACCTACGGTTTGATGTGGATCGGATCGCTCGCGCTCGCCGGCATTCCGCCATTCGCCGGATATTATTCCAAGGACATCGTGCTCGAGGCCGCGTTCGCGTCCGGCACGCCCTGGGGCCTTTACGCCTATGTGGCGGGCATCGCGGCGGCGTTTCTGACCGCGTTCTATTCCTGGCGCCTCTTGTTCATGACTTTCCACGGCACGCCGCGCGCGGACGAAAAAACCATGGCGCACGTGCATGAATCGCCCCTGGTGATGATCGCGCCGCTGCTGGCGCTCGCCGCCGGCGCGGCGTTCGCCGGCCTGATCGCCTACGAATTCTTCGTCGGCGGAAAGATGGCAACGTTCTGGGGCGAAGCGATCAAGGTGTTGCCCGCCCACGACGCGCTCGCCAAGGCGCACCATGTGCCGGCGTGGGTGAAATTGTCGCCGCTGGTGGTCGGCGGCCTCGGCATCGGACTCGCCTGCGTGCTGTACCTGTGGGCGCCGAGCCTGCCCGCCGTCATCGCCCGCCGTTACCAGCGGATTTATCAATTCCTGCTCAACAAGTGGTATTTCGACGAACTGTACGACCGTCTGTTCGTGCGACCGGCGATGGCGCTCGGGCGCAACCTGTGGAAGACGGGCGACGGCACCCTGATCGACGGCCTCGGGCCCGACGGCCTGTCGCAAGCGGTCGTCAACATGGCGCGCAGGGTCGCGGCGCTGCAAACCGGCTACGTCTATCACTACGCGTTCGCCATGCTGATCGGCGTCGTCGTGCTGATCACCTGGTACGTGCTGCGGCAGGTGGGGTAGGGAACCGCCGATGTTCGATCTTCCCATCCTGTCGCTGCTGATCGTCCTGCCGCTGGTCGGCGCCGGGTTTATCCTGTTCATCCGGGGCGAGGACAAGGTCGTCGCCGACAATGTCCGCAGCGTCGCCCTGTGGACCAGCGGCATCGAATTCCTGCTGTCGCTGTTTTTGTGGTTCGGGTTCGACCCCGACAACGCCGGATTTCAGTTCGTCGAGACGATCGAATGGATGCCCGGCCTCGATATCGCCTACCGGGTCGGGGTCGACGGCATTTCGGTCTTGTTCGTTCTCCTGACCACGCTGCTGACCCCGATCTGCGTGCTGGCGAGCTGGGACGCGATCCGCGACCGGGTACGCGAATACATGATCGCGTTCCTGGTTATGGAAACCATGATGGTCGGCATGTTTGCCGCGCTCGATCTGTTCTTGTTTTACGTCTTCTTCGAGGCGGTGCTGATCCCCATGTTCCTGATCATTGGCGTGTGGGGTGGGCCGAGGCGGGTCTATTCCGCCTTCAAGTTCTTCCTTTACACGCTGACCGGTTCAGTGCTGATGCTGGTCGCGCTGCTCGCCATTTACATGGACGCCGGCACGTCGGATATCCCGACGCTGCTCGCGCATCGTCTGCCGACGACATGGCAGCCGTGGCTGTGGCTCGCCTTCTTCGCCTCGTTTGCGGTCAAGGTCCCGATGTGGCCGGTCCATACGTGGTTGCCCGACGCCCACGTGGAAGCGCCGACGGCGGGATCGGTCATCCTGGCGGGCGTGCTGCTGAAGTTCGGCGGCTACGGATTTCTGCGCTTTTCGCTGCCGATGCTGCCGGCGGCGAGCGAAACCTTCGCGCCGCTGGTGTTCGCCTTGAGCGTGATCGCGGTCATCTACACCTCGCTGGTCGCGCTCGCCCAGGCCGACATGAAGAAACTGATCGCCTATTCCTCGGTCGCGCACATGGGCTTCGTCACCGCCGGGGCGTTCAGCTTTACCTTGCAGGGGATCGAAGGTGCCATCTTCCAGATGCTTAGCCACGGCGTCGTCTCCGCCGCCTTGTTCCTGATCGTCGGGGTGGTCTACGACCGTACGCACTCGCGCGAAATCGCGACCTATGGCGGCCTCGTGCACCGCATGCCGGTCTACGCGCTCGCCTTCATGATCTTCATGCTGGCCTCGGTCGGGTTGCCCGGCACCAGCGGGTTCGTCGGCGAAATCCTGGTGCTGATCGGACTGTTCCAGGTCAATGCCTGGGTCGCGGCGTTGACCGCAACCGGCGTGATCCTGGGCGCCGTCTACATGCTCTATCTCTATCGCCGCGTGATTTTCGGCAAGCTGACCAAGGACGCGCTGGCCAAAATCACCGACCTGACCCCGCGCGAGATCGCCGTATTCGCGCCATTGATCGCGCTGGTGTTTTGGATGGGTGTCTATCCGGCGCCGTTCCTCAAGATCATGCACGCATCCTCCGCCAATCTGGTGCGACAGGTGGAGGAGGGGCGCAGGATCGCCGCCATGCCCGCCGCCGCTCCCGCGACGGCGCACGTCGCCACACGGTCGCGTTAGGAGGAAAGACATGCCGCTCGCCAGTCTTCCCGCCCTGACGCCCGCGCTGCCCGAGATCCTGCTCGCCCTTGGCGGCATGGCGCTCCTGATGTTCGGAGTGTTCCAGAAAGCGGGCGATCGCGCGGCCGAGGCTCTCGCCGCGCGGCGCACCGACTGGATCGCGCTCGCCGTCCTGCTGATCGCGCTGTTGGCGGTGCTGGCGCTCGGCAAGGACCGTACGGTCACCTTCGGCGGCCTGTTCGCCATCGACGCCTTCAGCCGCTTCGCCAAGGTTCTGGTTCTGATCGGCGCGGCGGCGGCGCTGGTCATGAGCGGCGACTTCCTCGCCCGCCACGGCGCCGGCCGGTTCGAATATTCGGTCGTCGCCTTGTTCGCGGTCGCCGGCATGATGATGATGCTGTCGGCCAACGATTTGATGGCGCTTTACGTCGGGCTCGAGCTGCAAAGCCTGTCGCTCTATGTCATGGCCACGTTCCAGCGTGATGATTCGCGCGCGACCGAGGCGGGCCTGAAATACTTCGTTCTCGGCGCGCTGGCGTCGGGGATGCTGCTCTACGGCTCCTCCCTGGTTTACGGCTTCGCCGGTAGCACCAACTTCGAGGTGTTGGCGGAACTATTCCACCACATCGGCGGCGGCGCGCCGTCGCTCGGCATTGTCTTCGGTTTGGTATTCATCCTGGCCGGGCTCGCCTTCAAGATTTCGGCGGTGCCGTTTCACATGTGGACGCCGGACGTGTACGAAGGGGCGCCGACACCTGTCACCGCCTTCTTCTCGGTCGCGCCCAAGATCGCCGCCCTCGGCCTTTTCGTTCGACTCATGGTCGGGCCGTTCGGCGACTTGGCGCCGCACTGGCAGCAGGTGGTGGCGGTGATCGCCGTCGCCTCGATGGCGGTCGGCGCCTTCGGCGCAATCAATCAGCAGAATATCAAACGTCTGATGGCCTACAGCTCGATCGGCCACGTCGGCTACGCCCTGGTCGGCCTCGCGGTCGCGGACGCGAACGGTATTCGCGGCATGCTGGTCTATCTCGCCATTTACCTGGTGATGAACCTGGGTACGTTCGCCTGCATCCTCGCCATGCGGCGGGGCGGGCGCAATGTGGAGTCGATTTCCGATCTCGCTGGTATCGGGCGCACCCATCCGCTTTATGCCGCCGCGTTCGGCGTGCTGATGTTTTCGATGGCCGGCATTCCGCCGCTCGCTGGTTTCTTCGGCAAGCTCTACGTCTTCCTCTCCGCCGTCGAGGCGGGCATGTTCGTGCTCGCGGCGGTCGGCTTGCTCACCAGCGTGGTGGCCGCGTTCTATTACATCCGCATCGTGCGGATCGCGTATTTCGACGAGCCGGGCGAGGCGCTCGACAAGGCTCTGCGTCCCGAAATCGCCTGGATCGCCTGGGCGGCGAGCGCGATCGTGATCTTCTTCTTCCTCGTGCCCGGGCCGGTGCTGAAGGCGGCGGCCAAGGCGGCCGAGGCGTTGATCCCGGCTCCGACACTGTGACGGCCAAGCCTCGCCTGCCGGCCGGTTTTACCCTGGTCGCGCTTCAGACGACCGCCAGCACCAACGAGGACGCCAAGCGCCGCGCCGATGGGCCCGAGGCCGCGCCGGACGGCCTGGTGGTGTGGGCGCTGGAACAGAAAGCCGGCAAGGGTCGGCGCGGGCGGGGTTGGGTATCGCCGCCCGGCAATCTCTACAGCTCGATCCTGCTCCGGCCCGAACGGCCGCTGGGCCAAATCGCCGGGCTCGGCTTCGCCGCCGCGCTCGCCATTCGCGAGGCGCTGCGAGCGTGGGGTGCGAGAGACGTCGCGCTGAAATGGCCGAACGACGTTTTGGTCGGCGAGCGCAAAATCGCGGGCGTGCTGCTCGAATCCCGCGCCGAGGGAAACGGCAAGATTCCCGACTGGGTGGTGGTGGGCGCCGGAATCAATCTCGCTAGCCACCCCGAAGGCACCGAGTTCGCCGCCACCTCGCTCGCCGCCCTCGGCCTCGCGCCACCCCATCCTGCGCGGGCGCTGGAAACCTATATCGCCGCGTTCGCCCGTTGGCGCGCGCGCTGGCTTGACGGAGGCTTGGCCGCCGTGCTCGAAACCTATCGCCGCCACGTGTTGGGCGTCGGCGCGCCGATTTCGGTCCGGATCGAGAGCGAAACGGTGCGGGGCGTGTTCGACGCCCTGGAGGACGACGGCGCGCTTGCGCTCCGCCTGCCGGACGGGCCGGTGCGGCGCATTTCCGCCGGCGACGTGTTCTTCGCCCGCGGCTAGTTCGAGGGAAAGCCGATGATTCTCGCCATCGATTGCGGCAACACCAACACCGTGTTCGCGGTTTTCGCCGATGACGGCAAGACGCGCGGCGATTGGCGCTCGTCAACCGACCATAACCGCACCGCCGACGAGTTCGGCCTGTGGCTCACGCAACTGCTGCGCCTGTCGGGAATCGACCCGGGCGCGATCAAAAGCGCCATCGTCGCCACCGTGGTGCCGGCGGCGTTGTTCAGCCTGAAAACCATGTGCCGCAAGTATTTCGATTGCGATCCGATCGTGGTTGGCGATCCGGGCGTCGAACTGGGGATCAAGGTCCTGGTCGACCACCCCGAAGAGGTCGGCGCCGACCGCCTGGTCAACGCGGTCGCGGCCAAGAACAGCTACCGGGGGCCGATGATCATCATCGATTTCGGCACCGCCACCACCTTCGACGTGATCGACGCCGACGGCAATTACCGCGGCGGGGTGATTGCGCCCGGCGTGAATTTGTCGGCCGAAGCGCTGCACATGGCGGCGGCCAAGCTGCCGCGCGTCGCCATCGGCCGGCCCGAGCGCGTCATCGGCACCGGCACGGTCGCGGCGATGAAGTCCGGCATCTATTGGGGTTACGTCGCCATGATCGAGGGCCTGGTCGAGCGCATCCGCAAGGAGTACGGCGCCGAGATGGAGGTGATCGCGACCGGCGGCCTCGCACCTTTGTTTAGCGACGCGGTTCCATGCATCAAGCGCGCCGACCTCGATCTGACGCTGCGCGGCCTTTACGCCATTTATCGGCGCAACGCCCCGCGCAACCCCAAGACCGGCGCCAAGACCGGCGAATGAGCCGTTCCCCAGCCCCGTCACGCTCAAAATCCGAGTTGGTCTTCGTCGCGCTCGGCGGGGCGGGCGAAATCGGCATGAACCTCAATCTCTACGGCTATGGCCCGGCGCCCGACGGCCATCAGTGGCTGATGGTCGATTTGGGCGTCACCTTCGGCGACGGCCGCGTGCCCGGTGTCGACGTCATCATGCCCGACCCGGCGTTCATCGCCGAACGGCGCAGCCGTTTGCTCGGGCTGGTGCTGACCCACGCGCACGAAGACCACCTCGGCGCGGTGCCCTATTTATGGGACCGCCTCCGTTGCCCGGTCTACGCGACCCCGTTCGCGGTTTCGATTCTCTCCCGCAAGCTGCGCGAGGCGGGCATGGACGGAAAAGTGCCGATCACCGTCGTGCCGCTCGGCGGACGGATCCGCATCGGGCCGTTCGACGTCGAATTGGTCACCGTCACCCACTCGATCCCGGAGCCAAACGCGCTCGCCATCCGCACGCCGCACGGCACCGTGGTCCACACCGGCGACTGGAAATTCGACCCCGAGCCGGTGGTCGGCCCGTTATCCGACGAAGCGGCGCTGCGGCGCCTCGGCGACGAAGGCGTGCTCGCCATCGTCTGCGATTCCACCAATGTGTTCACGCCCGGTGTGTCCGGCTCCGAGGCCGAACTGGAATCGACCCTGACCGACCTAATTCGTGAAGCCAAGGCGCGGGTTGCGGTCGCTTGTTTCGCGACCAACGTCGCGCGCCTTGAAACCATTGCCCGCGCGGCCGCCGTGTGCGGGCGCGACGTGGTCATCGCCGGACGCTCGCTGAGAAGGATCGACGCGGCGGCGCGCGAAAACGGTTATCTCGCTGCCACGCGCGCTTTCCTCGACGAGGAGGCGGCGGGCTGGCTGCCGCCGGACCGCGCGGTCATCATCTGCACCGGAAGTCAGGGTGAGCCGCGCGCCGCGCTCGCCCGCATCGCCGCTGACGATCATCCCAACGTGACCCTTGGGGCGGGGGATTTGGTCATTTTCTCCTCCCGCGTCATTCCCGGCAACGAAACGGCGATCGCCAAGCTGCAGAACGACCTGGTCCGGCTCGGGGTCAAGATCGTCACCTGGCGCGATCATCATGTCCATGTTTCCGGCCATCCCGCCCGCGACGAGCTCGCGCGCATGTATCAGCTGGTCCGGCCGCGCGTCGCCGTGCCGGTGCACGGCGAGTTGCGCCATATGCTCGAACACGCCGACCTGGCGCGCGACTGCCAGGTGCCGGAAGCGGTGGTTTCGGAAAACGGCGGCGTGATTCGCCTCGCGCCCGGCCGGGCGGAAGTTGTGGACCGGGTTCCGGTCGGGCGGCTCGCGGTCGACGGCAACCGGCTGGTGCCGCTCGACGGCGCGCTTGTGCGCGACCGCAACCGCGCCATATACAATGGGTCGGCCGTAGTCACCGTGGTTCTCGACGCGCGCGGCCGGGTCAAGGGCGAGGTGCAGATTTCGACCCTCGGCGTGATGGAAGCGGGCGACGAGGACGCGCTTGGTGTTGTGCGCGAGACGGTCGAGGAAGTGGTCGCCGCGACGCCCGCCGCGCGGCGCGGCGACGACGCGGCGCTCAAGGAGGCACTCCGGATCGCGGTGCGGCGCGCGTTCCGCGACCGCTTCGACAAGCGCCCCGTCACCAGTATCCATCTGGTGCGCGTTTGACGGTGCGGAAAGGAATTCGCCAGGAAGGAATTGGATCGTGATCGGAAAGCTCAACCATGTGGCGATCGCGGTGCCCAACCTGACGCAGGCGGCGAGGCTTTATCGCGATCTGCTCGGTGCCAAGGTGTCGGACCCGGTGCCCGAGCCCGCGCATGGCGTCACCGTCGTCTTCGTCGAATTGCCCAACACCAAGATCGAACTGCTCCATCCGCTCGGCGACAATTCGCCCATCGCCGGCTTTCTCGCCAAGAACGCGGGAGGAGGCATCCATCACGTCTGCTACGAGGTGTCCGACATCCGCGCCGCGCGCGACCGGCTGAAAGCGCAGGGCGCCCGCGTGCTCGGCGACGGCGAGCCGAAGATCGGCGCGCACGGCAAGCCGGTGCTGTTCCTGCATCCCAAGGATTTCCTCGGTACCTTGATCGAATTGGAAGAGGCGTGAGCGGCGATGAAATGGTACACGGCGCT
>Ga0194120_10008322_pt1 | contig 13742 bp, 14 predicted proteins | sample TA2MahCa65mmetaG_FD_148642 | JGI IMG/M metagenome (GOLD analysis project Ga0194120, IMG submission 148642) | Freshwater microbial communities from Lake Tanganyika, Tanzania - TA2015019 Mahale Deep Cast 65m | ecosystem: Environmental > Aquatic > Freshwater > Lake | place: Tanzania: Lake... | reverse complement strand
GACGACGCTCAAGCTCTGAAAGCCGCTTTTTCAATGCAGCATTTTCCGCCTTCAGCGCAGCTACGAGCGCCAAAAGCTCATCATAAGTCGGCTTATTCCGCGATTGGATGACCATCCTTAGTTTGAATCAAAATAAAGATTCGCCGTCTACAAAATTCTGCGCCTCTCAAATCTAAAGCACTTCGTAACCTGGGTAGTTACAAGTTTTGTTATTATTTATCCCGTAATAATCCATAAATTTACCAGTCACTAACCTTCTTTTAAACTTTTCTGAAATACTGCTCATTCCTCAAGAGGTTGGGCTATGGCGCTATACTTATTATTTCTTTTCGGTGTGATCATAAGCATTGCATTATGTCTTTGGTCGCTTTGTCAACGCATTGTATTTCTTGACGCTCTCTGCCTAGCGGAAACCGGCAACATTCAGCGTCTCTTAAAACAGCGCCATCATATGTTAAATGAACTCATCCAAGCTCTGCGCGCACTTACTATAAATGACCGTGATAATATTGAACTAATTGTAAAAATTCACGCCAACGCGCTCCGCATCGCCTCTCCCAACGCCCGATTGCTCGCTGAGCGACGCGTAGATGAAGCCGTCCTGCGCTTATTTCAGCTCGCGCAACAAATTCCCCTATTGAGATTATCCGATGAATTTTGTTCTTTCCATTGCGAAATGCAACGGATCGAGGGCTCTTTGAAAGCATCGCGCCTGGCGCTATCTGGTTTAATCAGACTACAATAAAGCTTTAAAAAGATTTCCAATAAATCGACTAGCAGAACGTTGTAATTTTACTCAACGGGCGCTCCATGACATTAGCGGGGACGACGGTGGGCCGATAAAAACCCCGGCCTAAGGAGCTCAAAACTTGAGAAAACGCCCATAATCTGTGCTCCAGAGACCAAATGGCCACAAATTCGCCGGACTATTCGCCTCTTATAATCAAGAGGAATCACCCCCACATCAAAACTGTTGCTAGGCTTGAAGCCACCGGCTTTTCAAAACCGCCGGTAAAAACCCGTGACCTTGAAAGAATTGGAGTCTTCGGTGCGCAATTATGCGATCTTTCAGCTTTCCGCTAGCCTTCTCTTGGCGACGCTCAGCCAAGTGACGATCGGCTCGGCTCGAGCGGAAGAACAAGCAGAGTGGGCGCAACGCTATGATGCTGACGCACGCCTTACAGTTTCAAGATCAACGACGCCTATTTTATCTGAGCAGACTGTCGTAGCGACAGAGGCGGCCATTGATCGCTTCCGTAATATTGTCGCTAATGGTGGCTGGCCCCAAGTTTCCTCGACGCACCAGCTTAGACTTGGGACGAACAGCCCAGCCGTCTCAGTATTGAGGAAAAGATTAATTATATCGGGAGACATTGGCTCTGAAACTGGCGCAAGCCCAATTTTTGATTCTTATGTTGAAGCGGCCGTGCGAAGGTTCCAGGCGCGCCATGGAATTATTGAAACAGGCATAGTCAACCAACAAACCTTCACTGCGCTCAATGTGCCCGCTGAAACGCGTCTCCGTCAACTCGAGACTAATCTGGTGCGCTTGCGTAGTTTTTCAAAAGACCTTGGCAATAGATATGTCACCGCCAACATCCCTGCTGCGCAAGTCGAAACAGTAGAAAATGGCGTAGTGGTCACCCATCATATTGCTGGCGTTGGCAAAATTGATCGACAGTCGCCAGTTATGCAGACAAAAGCAATCCAGATTAATTTTAACCCATTCTGGACTGTACCCGCATCGGTCATTCGCAAAGATCTAATTCCTAAGATGCAGGCTGATCCAAATTATCTTCGCGATAGCCATATTCGCGTCTATAATAAGGATGGGCAGGAGCTTCAGCCTGAGCAAATTAACTGGCGCTCGTTGGATGCGATGAATTATAAATTTCGTCAGGATATTGGCGGCGATTTTAATTCTCTTGGCGTGGTTCGTATTGATATCGCGAACCCCTATGGCGTGTATATGCACGATACGCCCGCCAAAGGCGTATTTGGAGATGATTTTCGTTTTGTATCTTCGGGCTGCATTCGACTACAAAATGTGCGCGACTATGTTGCCTTTTTACTCCGAGAGACCCCTGGGTGGGATCGCGACCACATTGATCAAGTTATTGCCTCAGGTGAACGCGTAGACGTCAAAATTACGCCTGCCGTGCCTGTTTACTGGGTTTATGTAACCGGTTGGGGAGCGCCCGATGGCGTTACTCAATTTAGAGATGATATCTACCAACGCGATGGTCTTGGCGTTGTAGACGCCGCTACTATGGCTCCTCCCTCCGGTGCGCAGGCAACGCAACAAGCGGGATCTAATGGCCTGTTGCATAATGACGAAAATGAAAACTAGTTTTATGAAATGCGGTCAATTACTGCTGACGCACGGCACGCCAACTTCCTCCGCATAGATCTGTTGAAGAAGACCAAGCGCCAGCGCCATTTGACCCTCTAAACCGCCCGTGAAAACGCGCGACATGCTCATCTGAGCTTGTGAAGCGCGCAGTAATCGCGCCAGTTTCATCTATATATCCCCAAACTGAAACATTGGTTCCAGTTGTTTCAGATATTTTATTATCTACAATAACCAAACTATCTGGGATCAAGTTTATGCAGGCGCCTACGCTCGTTGTCGCCTGCACGGACCAAACACCGTTTGCTTTTCCTGACCCCACAGGCTCAGTCGATTTTGATGCCGCTGCCCAAGCATCACCAACAATCAGACTGAACAGCACAGCTAAAACGCCTCTATTCATTTTGCCTCATCGAATGCATCACGTAAAATCTCATACATATCACATCCAACATAGATGAAGCGCTCTATGCCAGACTGACGCATTTTTTGCTCTAATTCACCTGGTCTTCCAGCTAGGTAAAGCTTGGCGCCGGCTTGCTTTAATTCTTTGGCCAGCTGCTCCCCTTTCTCGCCATACAAACGATCGCTTGAACAAAGGCAGGCGAGTTTTGCCCCAGATTTACGAAAAGATTCTATAATATCGTCATTTTTGTCTGTCTCAGGACCAAAAATTGCCTCGATGCCGCCTGCTTCAAAAAAGTTTTTAGAAAAATTTGCACGTGCAGTAAAAGCAGCGATAGGACCAAGATTAGCTAGAAAAATTTTTGGTCTAGCGCCGATTTGTTTAAGAAAGACGTCTGAAGCATCTCGTAAAGCTTCAAATGGCTCTGAAAGCCGATGAGGGGTTATGGCTGGCGAGGTCAATGCGCCCTTAGGCGCCGTTAAGCTGCGCCACCGCGTATCATATGACGAAAGCACATGAAGTTCTTTTTCATGAATATCTGGGAATTCATTAACGCCAATGAGTTTTTCTCTCGCTCGCGCTATATTTTTTGCTCTTAAAGCGGCAGTTTCGGCAAGACCTCCTTGAAGCGTACCCTTTTCAAGTGCTTTCGAAACACCCCCTTGTGCTTCAATTTTCTGAAAATCATCCCACGCTCGACCACATAATTCTTGCGTCAAGGCTTCGAAACTACCCGCCCCACTGGTTGGATCGTCAACTGCCTCTAGATGAGACTCATCTTGCAACACAAGCTGCGTATCGCGAGCAAGACGATGCGCAAAAGCATCGGGAGCTCCCAGCGCTTGTGTAAAGGGCAATACAGTAATGGTATCAGCGCCACCGATTGCGGCAGAGAATGTCGCCAAAGTACCTCTTAAAATATTATTCCATGGATCGAGACGAGACATCATGCGCCAAGCAGTTTCAGCGGAAACAAGCGCGGGCTTTGGTTGGAGGCCGCAAACCTCCTCGACTCGCGCCCAGAGTCGCCGAATGGCTCTAAATTTTGCGACGCTCAAAAACTCATCTGCATCGACTGCAAAACGGAAGGCTATTAGACTGCGGGCCTCATCAATACTCACGCCATTATCCGCCAAAGCACGAAGGTACGCGAGCGCTGTAGCGAGTGCAAAAGCTAACTCCTGACTTTCAGTACCGCCTGCTGAGTGAATGACGCGCGCATCAGCAACTGCTGCGCCAATTTTAAACCCCTTGGCGGCGACTTGCTTCACGTTTTCAGCAAAATGCTTGGATGTGCTGGCCCACGGCTGCGCAAGAAATCCATGTAAAGCTTGCAGGCCGATTGGATCATATCCAAACGATACGCGCGTCAAAGAAGGCTCGACATGATGGCGGTCGATAAAACGCAAAATTGATTCTGTAGCGCGAGGCGCGAGCGGAGATTGCTCGATGATTATCGGAATACTGAAATCAAAACGCACCTTATCAAAGGCGATGGCGATCATTTCTTCGCTATCGTCAGTTAGCCCGCCGCCGTAGGAACCCTGCGCGCCAGCAAACACAACATGCAACCCATCTGCTCCGCCTTCAAGATTTTCGAGCGCAAGCTGATTCGCCACTTCCGGCATTGCATGGTCAAAGCGCGACAGAATAGACCAGCGCCCAGGCGTTCGGCGGTAGGCCTTCGGTCCAGCCGTCTGCGCACGCGCATAAAGGGGAACCAAATTGATCGCGTCATATGTTTTTGAAACAAGGGCGTCAAAAGAACCGCCTTTGAGCGCCCGATCAACAAGTTTGCGCCATTCGGCCTCGTTAGCCTGTGGAAAAACCCCTGTGATTGCAGTCTCTTGCGCAGTCATTTTATCTCGAACCCCTCAAGTTTCCCGCGCCTTTTCGCATGAAGCGACGCCTTGGGCCACAGGAAACATGCCGGGGCAATACACCCCCTTTGATTTTCGTCGCTAAAACCCGTAACCAGGTTAAGTGTCGCCTTACGCGACAGGGGCCTCTCCGACCCCGGAACCGAGCCCTAATACATCGATTTAGGACTCGTAACTCCGAGACCGTGCTGAGCCAAGATGATATGTCCCGGCGTCCCAGCGCTTCCATCACTGGATTCAGCGTCTGCCTGTTGTGGCCGGAGAGACCCGAACGGAGGGATTTGTGACAGATAACGCGCAATTAATTCAAGAGATTAAAGAGGTAATTGCTTCCGAGGGCATGGTTGATATTTCTAAGATTACGCCGGATGCAACAATTGAAAGTCTTGATCTCAAGTCTGTTGACATTGTTATGATTCTTACGGCGCTAGAAGAGAAATTTAACGTCTACATTCCGATGGACGGCTCTCTCCAGGAAGCAAAAGATGTTAAAAGTCTTATTGAAGCGCTTGCTGACCAGATTCAGAAAGAACGCGGTAAACAGTAAATGACGCGCGCCTCTGGGCGTACGGCAGGACGCCGTGTCGTCATTTCTGGTATGGGCGTGGCGAGCGCCTCTGGTTTAGGAGCGGACCGCTTATGGCGCGCGGCGCGGGATGGCGTATCCCAAGTGCGGCCGCTAGAGACGCGGCGACCCTATGACGGGCGCATTAAGATTGCTGCTCAGGTCCCAGATTTTGATCCGAGCGCCCATATTGAACCCAATGTTCTTCCATTTTGCGATCCCTTCACACAATTTTCTGTAGTCGCAGCCGATGAGGCTGTCGCGCAAGCTGGTTTCGATCGTAAAGGCATCGCCGGCCCCAAAACCGCAGTCATAATCGGCACTGGCATTGGGGGCATGGAGACAATTGAAGACGGTATTTATCGCTATTATGTAGATAAAATACGGCCTGAAACGCTAAGCGTGCCTAAACTTATTCCAAGCGCCGCGCCCACAACTTTGGGTATGCGCTACTCGTGCTTAGGTCCCACATTCGCCATTGGCAGCGCGTGTTCGTCAGCTAGCCAGGCGCTTGGACTGGGCATGCAAATGATCCGATCAGGCATGATTGACAAAGCGATCGTTGGCGGCGCTGAAGCGTGTGTAATTAATGCCACCATTCGCGCATGGGAAGGATTAAGAGTTTTAACGCCAAATCTTTGTCGACCTTTCTCGCTTGGCCGCAATGGGATGTCCTTGGGAGAAGGCGCAGCTATATTTATACTTGAAACAGCTGAAGCAGCGCGCGCCAGAGGTCATGTCCCTTTATGCGAATTAGCAGGCTACGGCACCACAAGCGATGCAAAGGACCCGGTAAGACCGGATCTTGAGGGCGCGTCCCATGCAATTGAGCTTGCTTTAGAAGACGCCCAACTGCGTCCGCAAGATATCCATTACATCAACGCTCACGGCACAGCGACACATGCCAACGACATTACTGAATCCGAGGCCATTATCCACGTTTTCGGTGATTACGGTCGCAGCGTGCCTGTCTCGTCCACAAAACCAATCCATGGTCACGCGCTTGGAGCGAGTGGCGGCTTGGAACTCTCGATCGCGATCAATGCATTGAGAGAGCAAATCGCTCCACCAACAATCAATTTTATTGAAGCAGACACACGCTGTCCGATTAACCCAACTCCTAACATTGCACAAAAACATAAAATTCAGGCCGCCATGTCTAATTCATTTGCCTTCGGTGGAATTAATGCTGTGCTAATCGTTACCCATGCAGAATGATCAACACCACTTATCTCTTGGTCCCTTTCGCTTGCAAGTTGATCCCACGCGAGCGAAAACTTATGCGTTAGAGACTGGCGGCGACGGTCTATCTGCGCCTCTTGCCTATCCTGCTGTCTGGCTGGCAGAACCAACACTCTTAGAAATTATTCAAGATCTTTGTCGCTCTCAAGACGTTATCCCAGTCCATGAGTCTCAAAGTTTTTTCTATACGCTAGAACTAGCGTTAGGCGAGAGCTATGATCTTTATGTTCTGTTGAAGCGCGAAACCGAACCTTCACGTCTCATCATTGAAGCTACAATTAAGACAACTACAAATAGGCTTGTAGCTACGATAGAAACCATATTGCGCCTTGTCCCGTACGATATCATGAAAGCAAAAGCATGAGCTGCGGGATCACACTTGGAGAAAAACTTCCAGAAGTTATCATTGGCCCCTTCGACGCCGACGCGTTGCAGCGTTACGCCGATGTCTCCGGCGATACGAATCCCTTACATCTTGATGAAACACTTGCACAGTCAATCGGCTTTTCCTCACCTCCTGTACATGGCATGAAAATTTTGGCCGCTTTTGAGCCGATGCTGAAAAACTGGCGAAGCGAGCTAAAAATTATTGCTCTTTCTGGAAAATTTGTTCAGCCCATCCTACGCGGGGAGAGCGTAAAGCTCACAGGTAAAGTATTACGCGTCTCAGACACGGAGATATTTGTCCGGCTCTTCGCACACGGTCCACAGCGTCTACCAGCAATTATAGGCGAAGCACGCTTAAGCCCCCCGACGGAGCCTTTTGCATGAAACGCTTGTTGATCACGGGCGCCTCAAGTGGGATTGGACGCGCACTCGCTCTTGCATATGCCGCACAAGGAGCAAGCCTTGCTCTCCTGGGCCGAGATTCAGAACGACTTGATCAGACAGCCCTAGCTTGTCGCGCAAAAGGAGCCTTTGAGACACAAGCATACACTGTCGATGTCCGCGACCAAGAAAAAATGGCTCGGATCATCCATGAAGCTGACGCACACAGAGCGCTAGATATCATTGTCGCCAATGCTGGGATAGCAAGCGGCCTTTCTCCAGGCCAGATTATGGAAACACCTGCGGCAGTGCGGGCAATGCTGGACATTAACCTGTCGGGCGTTCTCAATACAATCGAACCCGCTATTGCAATGATGCAGATTAGGCGTCGTGGGCAACTGGCCATTGTTGGCTCTATGGCCGGTGTGCGCGCCCTTCCCTATTCGCCAGCATATTGCGCGAGCAAATCAGCCATCCATATGTGGGCTGATTGCCTGCGCGGCGCTCTAGCGCCTCAGGGTATTAGTGTCAGTCTTATCATACCAGGCTTTGTAAAAACGCCCATGTCAGCGCGAACAAAATCATGGCAGCCCGGAGCTATAAGCGATGTTAAAGCCGCTGAAATTATTCAGCGCGGACTTGAAAGCCGGCGCGGCATAATTGCTTTTCCTTACTCTATGTATCTCGCTATGCGGGTCTTCACGCTCCTCCCTGCGGCTCTCGTGGACGGTGTCATGCGGCGTTTTCATGTTGAGGTGCCGGAGACAAGCGAGCGCAGCGAGGCGCCGTGACACTTAATTCTTTTATTAGCTACGTAGCGGCAATCTATTGCCTCATTTCTTTTACCTTGCTCTGCCTATCCGTTATTGCGACTGTTCTGCAGCCCAGCATTACGGAAAAACGAGCCAAACGACGCGACCAGCCGCCAGTTTCAATTGTCCTACCAGTAAAGATCCTCGAAGATAATTTCGATGTGACGCAAGAGTCGGCTTTTGCACAATTGTATCCGAATTTTGACATTACTGTAGCAACAGATGCGGTAGAAACGCCTGCAGTTGAGCATATGCGTCAGATTTTTATGCGCTATCCCAACGTCACAGCGCGCGTCCTACACTCTAAAGCGAAATTCGCAGCCAGCCCCAAGGTTGACAACCTCTATGCGCCTTTTATGCAAGCGCCGAATGATATCATTTTAATGAAAGACTCTAATGTTCTACTTGAGCCCGATGCTTTGGCAGAGCACATCCGTCAGTTGAATGATGACGTTGGTCTTGTTTGCGCTATTCCCTATTGCGCAGGTCTTGAAAATTTTGCCGCACATATTGAAGCAGCAATCATCAACGGCCCCCATGCCCGCATGCTCTTTCTAGCCTCTGTGCTTGGGCAGGGCCATGGCGTTGGAAAAATTATGCTGTTTCGACGGTCAGATTTTCTACGCATGGGTGGTTTCCAGGCCATTGCGCATACAGTTGGAGAAGATAACGCCATGGCCAAGGCCATGCGGCGAATCGGTCAAAAACCTGTCTTCTCCCACCGCCCTGTTCGCCAAGAGCTTGGTCGCCGGAAGCTTTATGACGTTTACCAACGACAATTACGATGGAGTGTCATTCGGCGTAATGATGAGCTCGTATCGTTCTTGCTTGAGCCAATTTGCCAGGCGCTCCCGACGCTTGCGGCAGCCCTAATTGCCGCCCCACAGATGGACCTCAATCCCATAGCGGCTCTGGGGGCGGCCTTCTTAATCTGGTTTGGGCTGGAGACATTGCTTTCCATAGCCAAAGGGTGGCAGTTATCATATTTAGCGCCGGCTATTTTTGTTGTTCGCGAAGGCGTCATGTTGGCTGTTTGGATTCACGCCTGGCTCACAAACCAGGTTGTTTGGGCTCAGGGCTCAGTTCAGGCGCGCGTCGCCGCTGCTCAGGCGCAAGCGCCTAAAGAAGAAGGATAGGCTGTTGTTGCTCGGACTTCTCCAAATCTTGGTCGACGCCGTCGCCTATTCTTGCCTACTCATCCTTGTTGCTATTGGCGTAGGTTATCTGATTGTCATTGGACGTTTTTTCTACGACCAGATCCAAGGCGCGGTCGATCCCCATACTCCCGTGCCTGCTGAAGCAGAACTTCCCCACGTATTGCTGCAGATTCCTGTGTTTAATGAACCACTTGTTACAGAGCAATCATTACGATGCGTGACGCAACTAGACTGGCCAAGGGAAAAGTTACGCATCCAACTCCTAGATGACTCAACAGATGAGACTTCTGTTCGAGCAGCTTGCGTAATAGAAGAGCTCTCAGCAACTGGCGCAATAATTGATCATATTCGTCGAACGGATCGTTCTGGCTTTAAGGCAGGAGCCTGCGCACATGGGCTTAGTCTATCAAACGAACCCTTCATCGCAATGCTCGACGCTGACTTCAGACCGCCGCCAGATTGGTTAAAATGCACAGTTCCATTATTTTTGACAAATTCGCAGATTGGCTTCGTACAATCCCGATGTGAGTTCCAGAACTATCAGACGAATTGGCTCACCCGCGCACAAGGACTGGTTCAGGATGGCCATTATTTAGTCGAACAACGCAGCCGCGCTAATGCCGGTTGGCTCTTTCAGTTTAATGGCACAGGTGGAATCTGGCGGCGCGCAACCATTGAGGATGCAGGCGGCTGGTCTGATTATTCCCTTACTGAAGATCTAGATCTAACCGTTAGAGCCGCGCTGAGAGATTGGCACGGATTATTTGTTTCTTACCCTGCGATTCCCGGACAAGTCCCTGAAGGCATTCGAGATTTTAGACGCCAGCAACGGCGCTGGTCAAACGGCTTTGTGCAAGTTGCGCAAAGAACAATTGCGCCGATATGGAATTCACATTGGCCGTTGATTAATCGCATCATGGCAATCTCACTGATCGCGCATCAAATCTTCTTTCCTGCAGCGGCTATTGGGATTATCTCAGCATTAATCGGCGTTATACTCCACGGCTCTATCGCGCCCTACCTTGGAGTTTTAAAGCTCATCGGATTAATGACCACAATGGTCGTTCTTGGAATTACACTTACGCCCTATTTGGTATTAAGACGCGGCACAATCCTAGACTATATTAAAACCATGGCCTCAGTTCCGCCTTTGATGATATATCTTGCCTTCGCAAACGGCGCTAAGATTTTACAAACTCTCCAGGGTCGCAAATCGACCTTCAAACGGACTCCTAAACTAGATCGTCAAGGAGAATCGGCAGAAGTTGAGGTAGAGTAATTATTTGAGCTCGACGGGCGCTTCATATGCCCCCTCGCTCGTTACAATCGTCACAATTACAATTGCGCTTTTTGGCCTTGATCCGATAGTAACGAGATTTAGTCGAGCAACTCCATTAGAAATTTTTGTTTCTGCATAGACTGGCGAATTTGCCTCAGCAAAAATATCAACTAATTTTCCCCGACCCTGATAGATGATCCGCCAGCCTGATCCTTTATTTTCTCTTTCAACTCGAAAAATCTTTCTTGATTGATGCGGATCTAATTTTTTTGGTAATTTCCCCCAAGCTTCAGTCAATAGCGGTTGGAAAGGAGATGGTCCTATTTTAGGCAATAACAAGGATAACTCCGCCTTAGCGGGAAGACAGATGTCGCCGCACGCCGCATATTCCACCGAAAGATTGAGCGTAACAGGAATATTTGGATCCTTGGGCAAAATCCTGACTGGAAAAATCACATTCCCTTCATAACCAGCAACGATGACGTCAGCCTCTTCGATATGCTTTGGATAAGGAAAAAAGATCTCAACCTTTGCAACATTGGTTGATTTTGAAAAATTAAAATTAGGCGGAGCTCCTGCCTCTCCAGGCTGGCGCCAATATGTAATTGTTTTGGGATCAAGCTGTATTTCCACGCCGGTAAGATACTGATCATTTTGAAACGTTCCCGCAGAGACGAGACGCACGCCAGAGCTCGTCGCTCTTACCAAAGGGGAGGCATATTCTACTGCTTTTGCTTGTGAGATCATTGCAACAACAGCCAATATTATTGCTACACAAAACCTATGTTGCATCTACCTCTCCTAGCCTGTCGCCACTAATTTTCATTGCCTAAAATATGCCTTAACAATCCTTGAGGCACCGCTTGTGTGGAGCATTCATCAAGCGTAGCATATTATAATGAGTGAAACCCATGGCAAATCACCCAATAAAAAGGGGGTAAATAGCCCTCTAGCCAAAGAGACCGGCGAGAAAGATAGCCGGTTTCTTGAAGGGCAGCTCCTCGTAGCGATGCCCGGCATGACAGATCAACGATTCGCTAAATCTGTTATCTACCTCTGCGCGCATTCAGAAGAGGGCGCTATGGGAATTATTCTCAACCAAGCTTCTCAAGTTCAAAACTTTCCAGATTTACTTGTGCAACTCCAAATCATTGCGGAACAAGAACGTATCTCACTTCCTGCACGAGCTGAAAATCTGCCTGTCCTTTTTGGGGGACCCGTACAAACTGATCGAGGCTTCATTCTGCATACGCCAGACTTTCATCTCGATCAGTCCACAATGACGATAGATGAAAGCGTATCGCTAACAGCTACCGTTGATATCCTGCGCGCAATTGCGGCAGGCGACGGCCCCGATCTCGCTATAATGGCGCTGGGTTACGCTGGCTGGGACGCTGGTCAACTGGAAGATGAAATGCAGCAAAATGGCTGGTTGCACTGCCCTTTTAACCAATCTCTAGTTTTTGACCGAGATATTCACACAAAATACGACCGCGCTCTGCGCTCAATTGGCGTTGATCTTGCTCAACTTTCAACTTACGCGGGACACGGCTAGCCACTCACGGATCATGGTGCAGGATTACTGTGTAGCTGGTGAATTTCATTGATCCGTTGCTCAACTTCCGGGGTAATCCGAATTGCAATCGAGTCAATGTTTGATTTTAGCTGGTCAATTGTTGTTGCGCCAATAATGTTTGACGTAACAAAAGGACGAGAAGTAACAAAAGCAAGGGCTAATTGCGCAGGCGCAAGATCTAATTCTTTAGCTAACTTGACATAAGCAGATATTGCTTCTTCGACCCCTGGTTTTTCGTAGCGCTGACCACGTTCAAACAGAGTCGTGCGCGCGCCTGGCGGCCGTGCGCCGCTAAGATATTTTCCAGTTAAGTAGCCTTGGGCTAATGGTGAATAGGCTAATAATCCTACTTTCTCTTGCTGGAAAAATTCTGCTAGCCCCATTTCAAATGTGCGATTAATCAAATTATAGGCATTTTGAATTGAAACCACCCGAGGCGCCAAATCAGATTCAGCGACCTTCAGGAACTGGGCAACGCCCCACGGCGTCTCATTTGAGAGGCCGATAGAGCGAACTTTTCCGGCCCTAACTAATTTATCCAACGCCGCAAGGGTTTCTTCAACGGGCACTTCTGCGCGATGCGATGGCTGACGATAAATCGTTCCCCCAGCCCCCCATAAAGGCAAAGATCGATCAGGCCAATGCAATTGATAAAGATCTACGTAGTCTGTTTTTAGACGTTTGAGCGAGGCATCGAGAGCATAATTAATGTTCTTTTCATCCAGAACTGTTGGCAGGCCGCCAGACCGCAGCCAGGTTGCATCTCCCCGCCCAGAAACTTTTGTAGCGAGAATAATTTTAGCCCGATTTCTACGGCTCTCAAACCAGGAGCCGATAATGCGTTCTGTCGCGCCTTGTGTCTCAGGTCGGGGCGGAATGGAATAAATTTCGGCAGTATCAATAAAATTGATGCCTCTAGCGAAAGCATAATCGAGCTGCTCGTGAGCCTCTGCCTCACTATTCTGCTCGCCCCAAGTCATTGAACCAAGACAGATCGCTGACACGCTTATATCTGTATCGCCAAGAGGACGGTATTCCATAAATACTCCTTAAGATAACAATAATAATACGATAAGAAAAACAGACTTCAGACCACTGAGTTCTCTGATTTCATAAAATCAACGTCATGATAAATAGTATTATATTCCATGTGTATAATGATACAATGAATTAACAAAATAGATCTTTGAGTAAAAACTTCAGTTTAAATGAGATAATAATGAAGAGAGCTGAATAGCATCCTTGCAACGGCATTGGAACAAATAAAATCATATTTAAGTTTTGATGTAGATACCCTACGCGCGCTCACCTTAAGAAAAATTCGAACATTTCTTATAACAGCTTAATTCTTTACCTTAGCATTTGTGGCAAATCCTCATTCTTTCTTTTTTCTTCAACTAACATGCTAGAGCGCATAAACGCGGGCTAAACTATAAGACGTCTTATTTTCAAGGGATACTAACTTGATCAAGCCTTGAGGACTTGCGCGTGAATACTCACTGCAACTTTACTCTATGAGAATGACTGACCATTTTTATAGTTTCATAAATAAGCCGCCAGCTGCCTTAAGCCGCCTTGATTAAGAAATTTGGCTCTTCGGGATTTTGTGTGGGTAGATTTTGCTTAATTTCATAGTTCTGGCAAGCTGCTAGTAAGAACTTTTAAGCGTAGATATTCTTCGTCTCGTAAGCCATAGGCGCGTCTCTG
>Ga0194120_10008320_pt1 | contig 13743 bp, 9 predicted proteins | sample TA2MahCa65mmetaG_FD_148642 | JGI IMG/M metagenome (GOLD analysis project Ga0194120, IMG submission 148642) | Freshwater microbial communities from Lake Tanganyika, Tanzania - TA2015019 Mahale Deep Cast 65m | ecosystem: Environmental > Aquatic > Freshwater > Lake | place: Tanzania: Lake... | reverse complement strand
CCAGGACGTCGGCACAGGCGACGAAGTGGTGGTGCCGGCGCTGACCCATGTCGCGACGGCCCACGTTGCCGAGCTGTGCGGCGCCAAGCCGGTGTTCGTCGACGTCGAGCCCGAGACGGGAAACATCGACGCGAAGGCGCTGCCCGCCGCGGTCGGCGAGCGCACGCGCGCGGTCATGGTCGTGCATTTTCTCGGCCTGCCGTGCGACATGGATCGCATCACGCCGATCGCGGACAAGGCCGGCGCCTTCGTCGTCGAGGACTGCGCGATCGCGCTCGACGCGACCTACGGCAACCGCAAGGTCGGCACGCTGGGCGCGTCCGGCTGCTTCTCGTTCTACCCGATCAAGCACATCACGACGATCGAAGGCGGCATGGTCACGACCAACGACTCGGAGCTCGCCGCCCGCGTCGCCCAGCGCAAGTCGTTCGGCTACGATAAGACGGTCGACAAGCGCACCAAGCCGGGCATCTACGACGTCACGGCGCTCGGCTTCAACTACCGCATGAACGAGGTCGAGGCTGCCGTCGGCCTAGCCCAGATGGACAAGCTCGACCGCTTTCAGTCTGCCCGCACGCGCAACTACCGCGAGCTTCAGGCAGCGCTCCAAGAAGTCGACGAGGTCACGGTGTTCCAACCGGTGCGAGGCAAGGCGAGCTCGACGCATTACTGCCTCAACGCCGTGTTGCCGCGCGACGGCAGCATCGACCGCGACGCGGTGGTCGCCGATCTGAACAAGCAGGGGGTCGGCACCAGCGTCCACTATCCAGGCGCCGTACCGCTCATGACCTACTATCGCGAAAAGTACGGCTACAAGGCGGGGCAGTTTCCGGTGGCGGAGTGGCTGGCGGCGCAGACTGTCTCGCTGCCGGTCGGCCCGCATGTCGAGCCCGGCGAACCGGCGCGGATCGGCCGCGCCGTGCGCGATGCCGTGCAGCGCGCGCGGCGCTAGAACTCAAGCAAGAAATTAACGAAAAAGGACTGGCGTGATGGCGGACATTCCCTACCAGACGGTCGCCCGCAAGCTTCAGGGGCAGCGCGTCATGCTGGTCGGCGGCGCGGGGTTCATCGGCCACAACGTGGCTCTGGAGCTGCGGCGGCTCGGTGTCGACACGGCGGTGATCGACAACATGATGATCAATCACATGGTCGACAACGCCTATCACGATCGCGGCGACCGGGTGAAACGCAAGCTCAACCTGCACTTCCTCACCAGCCGCATCGAGATGCTGCGCGAGGCCGGCGTGTTCCTGAAGAACGTCGACGCGCGCAACTTCGCCGATCTCGCACGCGTGTTCGATGAGTACAGGCCGACCAAGGTCGTGCACATGTCGGCGATCGCCAGCGCGGTCGAGGCGCGCAAGGATCCCGGCCTCGCCTTCGATCTGCAGCTGGTCACGCTGCGCAACGTGATCGAGCTGTGCCGGCTCACCCACGACCAGGTGAACCAGGTGATGTTCATGTCGTCGAGCACGGTTTACGGCGATTTCGAGACGCCGACCGTTGACGAGAACACGCGGCCGAGCCCGCGCGGCATCTACGCCAACACCAAGTACATGGGCGAGCGCCTCTTGCGCGACTACAGCCACCAGTATGGACTGGGCGTCACCATCGTCCGCCCAAGCGCGCTCTACGGCGAGCGCTGCGTCAGCCGGCGCGTCAGCCAGGCCTTCATCGAGAATGCGCTGGCCGGACGACCTCTGCTGCTCGAGGGCGGCGGCGATGGGAGGCTGGATTTCACCTATATCGAGGATCTGATCGAGGGCATGGTGCGCGCGCTGGCGCTGCATTCCGGGCCCAACACCTCGAACACCTTCAATCTGACGTTCGGCAACGCGCGCACCATCGCGGACATTGCCGCGATCGTCAAAGAACTGGTGCCGCAGGCGATCCTCGAGGAGCGGCCGCGCGCGCTCGACAAGCCGGTGCGCGGAACGCTGTCGATGGATCGCGCGCGCGACGTGCTGGGCTTCGTGCCGAAATGGCCGCTCGAGACCGGCTACCGCAAGTATTGCCAATGGTACATCGAGCAGTGGCACCAGGTCGTCGGCAAGAACACGTGACGGCGGAATCGGCCCCGACCATCCTGGTATTTGCCCGACTCGATTCCAGGCGTCTGCCCGGCAAGACGCTGCTTCCGCTCGAGGGCCGGCCGATCCTCGGGCGTGTGATCGACCGGCTGCGGCGCGTGGCGCCGCGGCCGGGCATCATCGTCGCCACCTCCGATCGGCCACTCGACGATCCGATCGAAGCATTTGCCCGCGCCGAGGGGGTGGGCGTGTTCCGCGGCACGCTCGATGACGTCGCGCAGCGAGCATTCGACTGCGCGATGTCGCGTGCGCTTCCCGCGCTCGTGCGCATCAGCGCCGACAGCCCCTTCATCGCTCCTGATGTGATCGGCCAGGTGGTCGAGCGTTTCGAGCGCGGCGACGTCGATCTGGCGACCAACGTTCATCCGCGCAGTTTCCCGCCCGGGATCAGCGTCGAGGTTCTCGCCACCGCGGCACTTGGTCGGGTGCTCGCGGCCACTCGCGACCCCGAAGACCGCGAGCACGTGACTCGCTACATCTATGCTCACGCCGACAAATTCCGCATCGCCAATGTCTCGGCGCCGGATGGCCGCTATGGCGGCGTCAGCCTGACCGTCGACACTGATGCCGACCTCGCCAAGGCCCGTTGGATCGCCGGCCGTCTTGGTCCGGACATGGCCGCCGCCGGTCTCGACGCGATCGTGGCCCTGGCGCGCGAATGGGTCTCGAGCCACGGAGGAAGGGCATGAAGCTGGTCGAACGCACGCCGCCGCGCCGGTTCGCCGTCGGCCACAAGGGACAGGAAATCTGGCTCAACCATGTCGCCGACGTCGAACTGGCGCCCGACGAGCAAATCACGCTGACCACGCCTGGCGGACGGGAATTCGACATCGTCCGCAAGTCCTGGGGCTACTACGCGACCCCCTCGCTCAACGGGCGGCTCAAGCAGTTCGGCTACCGGTCGGCCCTTGTCGCCAGCGGGGATCGGCGCTATCTGCTGCTTGTCGAGCAGGACCGCATGGCCGAGTTCGAGGCCTACATCGGGGCTCAGCGCATGCGCGTCATCGCCTGGCTGGACGAGGCCGAACTGAGCTTTCCGCCGCCCTGAGTCGACTGTTCTTGTACTGCAACGAAAGAGCCCGTCGTGAGCGAATCGTCTACGGCCCGACCCGCCGACCGCGCGGCGGCGATGCAGAAAACCTGGGACACGTCGTTTCAGGAGCAGATCGCTGCCGCGGCCTACAACACGGCGCCCGTCGAAGCCTTGGTGCGCACTGTCGCCCATCATCTGCGGCCGCGCGTCGAGCCCGACGCCTATGGCGCGCTTCACTATCTCGAGGTCGGCTGCGGGGCGGGTCCCAATCTGGTCTGGCTCGCCGAGCGCGGCATCAAGGTCTCCGGCGTCGACATTTCGCCGACGGCGCTCGAGCTCGCCCGCCGCAGCTTTCGCCAGCGCGGGCTGGAGGCCCGTCTCGGCTCGCTGGTGCACGGGTCGGCCACGGCGCTCGAGTTTCCCGACTCGAGCCTCGACGGCGTGCTCGAATCCTGCGTTTTCCAGCACCTCGCGCGCGACGACCGCATCAAGGCCTTCGCCGAGGTCGTGCGCGTGCTCAAACCGGGCGGCGTGTTCGTCGGACACATGCTGAACCGCCGCCACTCGACCTATGGTGCGCAGCGCGACCACGAGCTGCCGGAGGACCCCGGCACCATCGTCCTCAGCTCCGACAAGGTCGGCAACAAGTTTCATCTGGAGACCATCGGTCTCAGCCATTTCTTCGCGCGCGAGGAGTTTTCCGGTCTGCTTGCGGGTTGCTCCGTCGTCGATCCCTGCGAGGTCACCTACGAGCTGACGCGCGAGGAATCCCGGCGCCGCGGCTACGATCGCTATTTCCAGGCCATGTGGATCGTCTACGCGGTCAGGTGAGCGGCGACGACGATGGCGCGCATAGCCGGAACCGCCGGCACGCCCGGCGCCGACGCAGGCGCCCTGCTGGAGGCCATCGGCGCGCCTGAGGCATTTTCGGCGACGGCACAGGCGGGCAACGTCTCGATCGCAGCCGCAACGGGCGGCGTCTGGCATGCCGACGAGCGGTGGACGGTCGCCCTCGACGGACGGCTCTACAATCCCGAAGACCTGCCCACGGCGTCGAACGACGCAGCGCGCGTGGCGGCCGGCCTGGAGCGCCGCGGCTTGGCGGAGACGCTCGCATCGCTCAACGGCGATTTCGCACTGGCGATCTGCGACCGGCACTCCGGCGCGCTTCATCTCGCGCGGGACCGCTTTGGGATCAAGCCGCTCTACCACAGCGCCGCGGGCCGACCGTTCGCCTTTGCCTCGCGTCCGCGTTCCCTTCTCGCCGCGCCTGGAATCGGCAATGCCGTGCGCCCGGACTATGTCGCGACCGTGGCCGTCGGCCACTATCGGTTTTTCGATGTCGAGCCGACCCGCTCGCCCTATGCCGACATCGAGCAGCTCGCGCCCGGCCATTGCCTGACGCGGCGTGACGGCACGACCGTCACAACGGCCTATGCCCGATTTGCCGAGCAGGAGGAATTCACGGATCCGGCCGAGGCCGCCGCCGAATATCGCGAGCTGCTGCGCGACGCGGTCGCCCGGCGTCTTGCTCATGCCAAACGACCGGCCTTTACGCTGTCCGGCGGTCTCGACAGCTCGTCAGTCGTGACCACGGCCTTCCGCCTAACCGGCGCGAAGCCGATGGCGGTTTCCACGGTCTATTCCGACGACTATTTCGACGAGTCGAAGGAAATTCGCGACGTCATCGATGCCGGTTTCGCCGATTGGATGCCGGTGCGCATCGACCGGCCCGACCTGATGGCGCTGATCGGCGACATGGTTGCGTTTCACGACGAGCCGGTCGCCACAGTGACGTGGATGACCCACTATCTGCTTGCACGCGCAGTCGGCGCGCAGGGCTACGACAGCCTGTTCGGCGGTCTGGGCGGGGACGAGCAGCACGCCGGCGAATACGACTACTTCTTCTATTTTTTCGCCGATCTGCGGGCACGCGGCGAGACCAGCCGGCTCGACGAGGAAATCGCGGCCTGGATTCGGCGTCACGACCATCCGGTCTTTCGCAAGACCAAAGAGGTCGCGCGCGCGATGGTGGCGCAGCTCACGGACGCCGCGCAGCCCGGCCAATGCCGACCGAACCTCGCGCTGCTCGATCGTTATGCCGGCGCGCTCGACGCCGGGTACTTCGACATGACGACGATCCGACCGGTCTTCGACCGGCCGTTCCGCAGCTATCTGAAGTGCCACACGCTCAACGAGCTGCTGCGCAACACCATGCCGTGCTGCCTGCGCGCGAGCGACCGCAACACCGCCCATGCTGGCCTGAATGACTTCTTTCCGTTCCACGATGTGCGGTTGCTCGAGTTTGCTTTGCGGGTCCCCACCGACTGGAAGATCCGCGACGGCATCACCAAGTCGTTCATGCGCGCGGTCATGGACGGCATCCTTCCCGAAGCCACCCGCACGCGGGTGGTCAAGACGGGATGGAACGCGCCGGCGCATCGTTGGTTCGCCGAGCACGGCTTCGAGGCGCTGATGGATCTCGTGCGGTCCCGCGCCTTTGCCGAGCGTGGCATATACAATCAGCGTGAGGTCGAGCGCCTCATTCACGAGCATCGTGCCATCGTTCTGGAAGGCCAGACGCGCGACAATCACATGATGTTCCTTTGGCAACTGGTCAATCTGGAGCTCTGGCTGCTATCGTTGGCGCCGACCAGCCGTGGCTGATGCTCGGCCAATGCCCGGGCGGGTGCGGCGGCAGCCACGAACCGGGGCAGCGACATCATGACTCGGACTCCGGCCGATACGGCAGCGTCGGGGGCGACTGCGCTCGAAGGCGCGCGCCAAGCGCTTCGGGCAGGCGCTTTCGATCAGGCCGCCGCGGCGTGCCGCGATGCAATCGCAATTGGCGCGCCGCAGCGCGATGCGATGGCGCTTCTGGGTATGGTCGAACTGGCCCAGCGCCGCGGCGAGCCGGCATTGCAATGGTGTTGGCGCGCGGTCGCGCTCGATCCGGTAAGGGCATCTCTCCACGAGTTGATTGGCCGGGCGGGCCTGATGGCAAAGCGGGCGGCACTGGCGGCGTCGGCCTATCGGAACGCACTGGCGCTGGATCCCGGTCGCGCCAGGGCGCATGCCGGCCTGGGGGCCGCGCTCGCCGATCTCGGACGCGACGACGGGGCGGTCGACGCGCTCCAGCGGGCGGCGACACTGGACCTCGGCGACTGGACCTGTCGTCAATTGCTTGCGCTGGCGCTGCGGCGGCTCGGTCGCAACGAGGAGGCGATATCTGCCTTTGCCGATGCGACGCGACTGAAGCCCGATGACTGGAAGCTGAGGCTTCAATCTGGTCACATGTTGCGCGAGTTGGATCGTAGTGGCGCCGCGCTCGGAGCCTTGCAGGCGGCGTGCGTCCTGCAACCAAGCTCGGTCAATGCCCTGTTGGAGATGAGCGAGGAGCTGTCTCGGCTCGATCGAACGTCCGACGCCGCCGACGCTCTCGCCAGCGCATGCGACCTGTCGCCCGCGGATGCAGAGCTGCGTTTTCGCCTGGGCAAGCTGCTGATGCAGTCCGGACGAAGCACGTCCGCCGCGCTCGCCCTCACCGAAGCCACGCGCCTGCGGCCCGATAATGGTCGCTACGAGCAGCTTCTCGCCGAAGCCCATCTGGCGAACGGCGCTGTCGACAATGCGCTGAACTATTGGTGCCGCTCGCTGCGTCACAATCGAGAAATCATCGCGCGCCAGCGCAGTTTCTATTTCGCCCAGTATCTGGTCGATGCTGTCGGATCCAAATCGGGACGTCGGGCGGCTCTTGAGGCAGCTATGGCCATGATGGACGCCGTCGGCGATCGCCCTGAGGCATTCGACCTCGCGCGCCATCGCCCCGAGACCAAGGCGTTCCTCGATGCCCTGCGCAGCGTCCCGCCCTGGGGACCGATCGATGAATGCGTCGCCGCCTTGCTCGACGGCCGTCCACTCGAAGCGCTGCGGAGCTTCGCCGCATCGGCCATGCCAGGAGTGCCTGTGCCCGACAAGTACCTTCGGGTGCTGGAGCACGGGCCGGATGCCGGCCATCCCGGCTGGCATCTTGCCAATCCGTTCTACTATCTTTGGAAATGCGGCGCCACGACGCCCGGGCAGACAGCGCAGGAGCTTTGGCAGTCCAATCCCGTCTTCAATCGCGCACGGGGCGTCGACGATTTGGCCGCGACGTATGATGGCTGGCTTGCAGCCGAAGTTCCCGCCCGCGATGTGCTCCGCGACTTTGTCGCCCGGCACGATCCGCGCGGTCTTCGCATTCTCGATCTCGGCTGCGGCGACGGGTCCTGGCTCTACTTCATGGCAACGGAGTGCGGCGTGCCGCGGCAGAACCTGTTCGGCTGCGACCTTCACGAGGCGCGCGTCGAGGCGGCCCGCAAGCTGTTGAATTCAGCGACGTTCAGCGCTGCGATGTCGCGTGCTGGTGACGTACCATTTCGAGAGACCAACATCTTTCAGGCCGATCTCCTGACGTGGGACGCCGACGCGTTCGTGCGACGGCACGGCACCATCGACTTGGTCACCATGTTCTCAGTTGCCGTCTGCTTCGACGATCGGCAGCTCGACCGCTGTCTCATGCGGGTTGCCCAGCTCGGGACGCGGCATGTCCTCGAAGTCTCAGCGCTCGATACCTGGGACCTGCAGATTGGCAGACCTGATTTGGCCGCGAACTTTCGGCGGCAAGGCTATCGACCAGCCGTTCGCAATCTCGTCGGCGAGCCATTGAAGCCACGGTGCAGAGACGAATTGTTCCTTCCGCGCAAATACTGGCCGGCGATGCAAATTGGCATCTACGAGCGGTGTTGAGATTGCGGCACCCAGCCCCGCAGGTGACTGCAAACGCGACGTTTTTTCTTGGTCCGGCCGCGAAGAGAGGGTAAGCCTAGCCACCGCTGCACAGTTTGCGGCTTCGCTGCGGAGAGTGACATTGACGAATCTGGTGCGCATCGGATTGCTGGGCTGCGGCCGCGTGTCGCGGCGCTATCTCGAAGTTTTCCGCGATGAACTCAACGACATTGCGAAGGTGGTCGCGGTCGCTGATCCGGTCGCCGACCGGACCGAGTCGTTCGCGCGCGAACTCGGCGCCGATGTCGTTCAAGGGATCGAGGGAATCGCCGCCGCGCGTCCCAATCTCGTTTGCGTGCTGACCGAGTCAGGCAATCATGGCAAGCATGCCCTGGCCCTGCTTGAGCAGGGCGTCAACGTCGTGGTCGAGAAGCCGGTCACGCTGCTTCCGGCGGAGGGCGAGAGGCTGGCGGAACAAGCGCGCAAGCGCGGTCTGATCTGCGCCGTCGTCAAGCAGAACCGCTACAATCCGGCCATGCGCTTCCTGCGCCAGGCCGTCGACACGGGGCGGCTGGGCCGCTTGGTCACGGCCGGTGTGCGCGTGCATTGGTGCCGCGAACAAGGCTACTACGACGATCCCTGGCACGGCCGCTGGGCGATGGACGGCGGCGTGCTGGCGCAGCAGGCCATCCATCACCTCGACGCACTTCAATGGCTGGCAGGACCAGTGGATGCGGTCTGTGCGCATGGCGAGGCGGTGCTCAACCGGCTCGAGGCCGAGGACACCGCCGTCGCCGCGGTACGCTTCGCCTCGGGAGCGCTCGGCACGATCGAAGCCACGACTTCGGCGCGCCCGCGCGACTTCGAGGCGTCCTTGCATCTGGTTGGTGAAAAGGCCTTGGCGAAGGTCGGCGGGCAGGCTCTCAATCGCATCGAAACCTGGTCGCCGGTGACGCCGACGCCGGACGATGCGCGCGTAGCCGAGCTGCATTCCCAAGACGTTCCGACCAGCTACGGCCTCGGGCACGGTCCCTATCTGCGCGCGGTGATCGAGGCCTTCCGTGCGGGTCGCACTGACGTTCCCGTCGACGCCGGCGAAGGGCTGCGCGCGTTGCGCTTCGTGCACGCGCTCTACGCCAGCATGGAGCGTGGCGGCTGGGTCCGCTTGTCCGACCAGCCTGAATCGCGTCGCCTCGGACGCGGGCCGCTTCCGTCGTGAGGTGCCGGTGTCGGCAGTGGACACCGCGCAAGAGCTGACCACAGCAGGCAGGTATGCCGAGGCCCGCGACATCCTGGTCAGACATGTCGAATGCCATCCGAACGACGGCGCCGGCCACGCGCTCTTGGGCCGCGTTCTCCTGCGGTTGAATGACGCCGAGGCTGCGGCGGCCGCACTCGTGCGCGCAATCGGCATCGACCCGGATCGGGCCGCTCACCACGCCAATCTGGCCGCGGCGTTGCGTCGCCTGGGTCGCGACGACGCGGCGCTCGCGTCGCTCGACCAGGCGATTGCGCTCGACCCGGGCCGAGCGGAACTGCGTTTCAATCGCGCCAACCTGATCGGCGCGCATGCGCCGGAACCGGCGATATCGGGATTCCTCGCGGCCCGGACGCTGAACCCGGCGCTGGCGGAAGCGGCAAGCAATCTCGGCAGCGCCCTGCGCCGCCGCGGAAGGCTGGACGAGGCGCTCGCGCATCTCGATGCTGCGGTGGTTTTGCGCCCGGACCTCGCCGAGGCCTGGGTCAATCTCACGACCGTGATGATCGATCAGGGCTCTTTCGAGTCGGCAATCGAACTGGTCGACCGGGCGCTCCGGCGCTTTCCGTGTCTGGCCCGGCTGCTGTTGAACAAGGGAATAGCGTTGACCGGCTTGGGCCGGGCGCTCGAAGGCAGCCTCGTCCTCGATGCGAGCGTATCGGCAGACCCTGCATCGCCGGACTGCGCATACCACCTGGCGGTCGCCCACCGCCGTTGCGGCGCGCCGGAACCGGCTCTTCGGTCATTGGCCCGAACGCTGGCGCTCGACCCGACGCAGTTGCGCGCACACGAGCTCCGGGCCGCGGTCCTGGCCGATGGCGGCGCACTCGAGCTGGCTGAGCACGATGCCCGTCACGCGGTCGAGCTCGACGTCGAATCGTCGTCGGCGTGGTCGACCTACGCCGCCGTGCTGCAGTCGTGCGAACGCCTGGCGGAAGCGCGGGCCGCGTTCGAGCGCGCTCGATCGCTCGATCCGGCCAGCGTCGCCGGGCTCGGCAACCACGCGATGCTTCTTGACCGGACAGGCGACCGGAGCGCGGCACGCGCGCTGGCGGTGCGCGCCGTCGCGCTCGAACCGGGATCGGCCGAGGCCCACCACCAGCGCGGCAGCTTGCTGCGTCAGCACGGCGAATCGGACTGCGCGCTTGCCTGCTACGACACTGCCTCGCAGCTCGCGCCCGGCAATGCCACCTACCAGCTCGCGCGCGCGGTCGTCATGTTGGCGCGGGGCGAGAGCCTGCCTGGTCTGACCGCCTACCGGCGACGCTGGCGCACGCCCGGCCGCCCCGATCTCGGCGGCCATGAGGCGCGCGAGATCTTCCGTCAACCCGAATGGCGGGGCGAATGTCTCGGCGGCCGGCGGCTCCTCGTGTGGGGCGAGCAGGGCTTGGGTGACGAGCTTTGGTTCAGCGGCTATATCGGACTGCTCGCCGGATGCGGTGGCGACGTCCTGATCGAATGCGATGGCCGGCTAGCTCCGACACTGGCGCGCTCCTATCCGCACTGCGCGACCTATGCGCGGCGAACCCCGCCCGAGCCGGTGCTGCTCGCAGCGGCAACACAGGTCGCCATGGGAGATTTGCCGCTCAAGCTGGCGGCGGCGGAGACTGCGGCACCGACCGGGTATCTCGTCGCCGATCCGCGCCGCGTCGCCGAGTTGAGATCACGCTATCGCGCCGGCCGGAACGAGGCGCTGGTTGGGATTTCGTGGCGCAGCATCAAGCCGCGGCGCGACCGGTCCTTTGAAGCGCCGCTCCCGACCTGGGATCCGGTCTTTGCCGTGCGCGGCATCCGGTTCGTCAGTCTGCAATACGGCGACGTTGGCGCCGAGGTTGCGGCGGCGGCGTTCCGGAGCGGTGCCAGCATCGTTCATGATTCTGCGGTCGACGCCATGCACGACGTCGACGGTTTTCTCGCGCAAGTGTCGGCAATGGATGCCGTCGTTTCGATCGCAAATTCGGCTGTTGCTGCGTCGCACGCGATCGGGCGGCCTTGTCATGTCGCCTTGCGAGTGGGCCAGGACGACTGGCGGTATCGCGAAAAAGCAACGGCCACGCCGTGGCTGCCATTGGCCCGGCAGCACTGGCCCGAAGCCATCGGGGATTGGGCGGGAATCTTTGTTCGCATAGGTCGCGACCTGGCAACCTGGCGTGATGCCTGGGTCGCCCGCGCGCGCATGCAATGACTGCGGCTGGCCTGCTCGAGCACGGACGGCTGGATGAAGCCCGCGCCGCAGCCGAGCGCGACGTCGACGCCCGTCCCGACGACGCAGAGGCGCATGGGCTGCTCGGGCGACTGCTCGCGCGCCTGGGTGAACTGGCTGCGGCCGCCGCGGCGCTGGAGCGCGCGACGAGGCTGGCGCCCGAAAGAGCTCAGCATGCGGCCAATTGGGCGGGCGTATTGCGCCGCCTGGCCCGTTTGGAACCGGCTCGCTCGGCCTTGTCCCGCGCCCTTGCGCTCGCCCCGGAACGGGCGGAACTGCACGTCAATCGGGGAAATATCGAAACGTCTGCTGACGACGACGAAGCTGCGATCGCCTGGTTCCGCCATGCATTGAGCTTGCGCGCCGATCTGGTGGGCGCTGCCGTCAGTCTGGCGCAGGCACTGCGCCGTCGCGGCCGGTCGTCACAGGCGCAGGGGCCTCTCGAAGCAGCGGTCGTTCGTCAGCCGGAGGCCGGTGAAGCATGGTCCATGCTGGCGGCCGTTCTGCTCGATCAAGGCAAAGCCGAACGCGCATTGAAGGTCGCGAGCGATGGGCTCGTGCGTTGTCCAACGGACGGCGTGCTCCTGCTCAATCGCGGCATTGCGCTCACCGAATTGGGTCGGTTGGACGAGGCGCTGGAAGCGCTTGCAGAATCTCAGCGGATTCTGCCCGACCACGTCGAAGGAGCTCATCGACTGGCGCTCGTCCATCGCCGGTTGGGCGACGTGCAGAGCGCGATCGCGGCCCAGTGGCGCGCGGCAGTGCTTCGGCCCGGTTCGCCCCGCACCTGGCGTGTCATCGGCTCGCTGCTGCGGATGCACCGTCGAGCAGAGGAGGCGGCACGCGCCTTTGGAGTCGCGCTCGAGCTGCAGCCCGGCCATGTCGCGACGTTGGGCAATCTCGGCGTCGTGCTGGAGGGATTGGGTTTGGCTTCGGAAGCGCTCGTCCGGTTCCAGTCCGCGCATCGGCTCGCCCCGAATATGGCCATCGTGTGTGATCGCATCGGCTCATGGCACCACAAGCGAAAGAATTGGCGTGATGCGGAGGAATGGTATCGGCGCGCGATCGTCTTGGAGCCCAATTTCACGGATTCGCACTACAACCTCGGTCTGACGGCGCGCCGGCAGGGCCGCTCTGCCAAAGCGGTCCTGCATTTCGAGAACGCCGTTGCATTCAGCCCGGAGCAGCCGGGCTACCGCTATGATCGAGCTCTGGCGTTCCTGACGTCGGGTCGCGCACGGGAGGGTCTGCGCGACTATCATTGGCGCTGGCGTTCCGACGCCATGGCGACGGTCCGCCACATGATGAGAGACCCGGTGTTTCGCCAGCCGGAGTGGACCGGAGAGTTGCTCGGCGGACGCAGCCTGGCCGTGTGGGGAGAGCAGGGTTTGGGCGACGAGTTGTGGTTCAGCGGCTTTCTGGATGCCTTGCATGGCATTGGCGGACAGGTCGAAGTCGAATGCGATCCGAGACTGGCGTCGGTCCTGACGCGCTCTTACCCGCGCCACCGAATTCATGAGCGGACGGCGCCTCCCGCCGACGAGCTGCTGGCCTGCGCCATGCAGGCTGCCATGGGCGATCTCGCGATGCGTCTGGGCTTCGCCGAGCGCAGCGCACCGACTGGTTACTTGGTGGCCGACGCGGCGCGCGTTGGCGACCTGCGCCGACGCTACCTGGGAGGCCGCAGCGACGCCCTGGTCGGGATCTCCTGGCGCAGCACGAAGCCGAAGGTCGAGCGCTCGTTCGAGGCGCCGTTGTCGGTCTGGCAACCCGTGCTCGCGCTCGATGGCATCACGTTCGTCAATTTGCAATATGGCACTGTCGGCGCCGAGCTCGCCGAAGCCGTCGAGCGAAGCGGCACGCGCATCATCGCTGACGACGACATCAACGCGCGAGAAGATATCGAAGGCTTGGTCGCCCAGGTCGCTGCAATGGATGCGGTGGTCACGGTCGCGAACGCAACGGCCGCGGCGGCCCACGGCGTTGGCCGACCCAGTTTCGTCGCGCTTCGCCTCGACCAGGACGACTGGCGCTACCCGGAGGCTGCAAGCGTGACGCCCTGGCTGCCGCTCGCGCGGCTCTATTGGCAGGTGAAGCAGGACGAATGGGACGCGGTCTTCATCCGGATCGCCCGGGACCTTGAACGTTGGCGCCTAGACTGGCGAATGCAAAGCTAGCCCCGTGCGGACCTGCTCCATCACCTTGCCCGGATGACCGATGCCAAGCATAGCGGAGCGCTGATGCGGACCGCCGCCATCAGATACCATCCGAGCGGCTTCAACTTCGAGCGCGAACGCCCGATGGGCTTGCACGCGGCAAACGTCGGATTTCTTGGCGGATTTGCTGCGTCGATCTCTGAGGGAGAGCGCGTCTATTGCTACGCACGCTCCGC
>Ga0194120_10008317_pt1 | contig 13744 bp, 8 predicted proteins | sample TA2MahCa65mmetaG_FD_148642 | JGI IMG/M metagenome (GOLD analysis project Ga0194120, IMG submission 148642) | Freshwater microbial communities from Lake Tanganyika, Tanzania - TA2015019 Mahale Deep Cast 65m | ecosystem: Environmental > Aquatic > Freshwater > Lake | place: Tanzania: Lake... | reverse complement strand
CCCCCGCGTCCGGCCGCAGCCGCGGCCGGAAGTACCTCGGCCCTGTTGCGCGCCGGAACCCGGCGCGAACTTCGGGCCTGAGGTACTAGGGCTTTGCTATACTCCAGCCCGAATGCGGAAGTAATTCAGTGGTAGAATGTCAGCTTCCCAAGCTGAACGTCGTGGGTTCGATTCCCATCTCCCGCTCCAAATTCAAAGCCCGAGGCTCAGCCTCGGGCTTTTTGGGTGCTTCCCGCCAAAATTGCGCCTCTTCAGGCTTTTCAGCCCACCGCCGCGAGCAATTCCTCTTTAGGCCAGATCAGGGTCGCAGCCAAGGCTTCAACCACACCATTGTCCCACCAACCGCGGTCAGCTTCTTCACGAAGGATGGAGAGGCAACGCTGGTCGTCGAAAGCAGGTTTATAGCGGCGCTGGCTGGCGAGCGCAGTGTAAACGTCCGCCACCGAAAGAATACGGACCAAGAGTGGGATCTGTAGGCCTTTCAAGCCATCGGGGTAGCCGGTGCCATCGAGGCGTTCGTGGTGTGAGCGGATGAGGGGGCGCACGCGTTGCATGCTGTGTAGGGGTTTGAGCAGTTCGTCACCCAGAAGGGGGTGGGTGCGGATGACAGCCATCTCGGCGTCGTCGAGCTTGGTGGGTTTGTGAAGGATGACGTCAGGCACGCCGATCTTGCCCAAGTCGTGGAGAAGACCGCCTAGTCGTAGAGTTTCTAGGTCTTCGTTGGGCACGCCCAGGGCTGAGCCTATGGCTACCGCGGTCTCGGCCACTGAGGCGCAGTGACCGGCAGTGTAATGGTCGCGTTGCTCTACGATCTGGGCCATGCACTGTAGCACTGCTGAGGCGTGGTCCATCTCATCGGTATGACGCTTGAGCGCGGTCAAAGCCTTGAGGCGGGTGAGAAGCTCTAAGCGGTGGAAGGGTTTGTGCAGGTAGTCGTCAGCTCCTGCTTCAAGACATTCGATGCGGTCCTCACGGCTGGTGGCAGCGGTGAGGATGACCACCGGGATGAGACGAGTATTAGGGTTACTCTTCAGAACCTTGGTGGTGGTCAAGCCGTCCATCTTCGGCATGGCCAGGTCCATAAAGATGACGTCCGGTTCGTGCCTTCGGACCATCTCAAGGGCTTGTTCGCCATCCTCAGCTTCGACCACATTGTAGCCGTTGGTAACTAGCACCATGTTGAGCACCATACGGTTGTCAGGCATGTCGTCGACCACCAATACTTTAGCTTGTTTCATGGCCCCCTCACGGTCAGCTGGAGGGATAGGAACGTGCCATGGGTGCACCCGGGGCAATAATGCATGTAGGAGTCAGTCAGCACCGGCGTGCGAGGGATAGGAACCGCAAACAAGGTCGCCCCCGAGGCCGCGCCGGCCGAAACCGGCTTTGCACCCCGCTGGACCCTCCGGCTCGGGCGCGACCGCCACTATGCGCCGCGCTCTTGGCCTTGTCAACAGCTGGTTTTGGCCGGCGCGGGCGCACCTATCCCGCCCAGCGCCTGCGCCCGCCTTCGCGCCGCCAACCCCGAGCACCCCAACCGCCAAGTTCAAGCTGTGATCGCGCGCGCCGCTTCGTCCTGCGCTACGCCGCCCATTCCAGCTCGACCGGGTCGTCCACGCCGTCGAATTTGTCGGCCGGCGTCTCGTCCACGTCCTCGTTGAACGTGCCCGGTGGCCCGCGAATGGCAATCGCGCTGTCGTTGTCGCGGTGGCCGGCCTCCCGCCACTCGCCGATGTGCCGCAGTATCTTCTCCACTTGGGCCGGGTTGCGGATGACCGCGATCAGCTTGCGCCGGCCGCCACATGGGCATTGTTCAACGGAAAATCCGAACGCCCGCCGGAGCGCCTCAGCCCAGAGCAGTTTCGTTTTCACTGCCTTGGCCGCCGCGTCGCCAATCGGCGTCGGGCTTGGGCCAGGGGCTCCGGAAGTTGCCGGTGTCGCGCCGGCCGCCAAAGCCGCGGCGGGCACAGCGGTTGCGGCCGCGTCGTTGGCGGCCGGCTCGACCAGGAGCGGCAGCGCGGGAGTTGGCGAAGCGCACGGCGCTTCGGCGTCCGCCGTGGTCGCTGCCGCTTGCTCATGCTCCTGATTTTGCGCGGCGCACTTGGCCCCATGCTTGCGCTTGTTGTGCGCAACCCGCGCGCCCAGGGCCGGCACCACAAGGTCGCGGTCGTGCGCGCCAGGTGCCCAAATGCCGCTGTAGTGAACCGAAGCGCGCCGACGTAGGGGAATTTGTGCGAGAATTCTAACGGCCAGCTCCCGCCGTGAAAGGATCACGGCATTCTTGCCCCCCTTCCACTCGTTTCTTAGCCATATGCGGCCTTGTCGCGGGCGCTGCATCGCAACGTCGCGCACTTTGGGGTGCCGGCGTTCAGTCCGCATGACCTGCGGCGCACCGCAGCGTCGCACATGACCGGCATGGGCTTCAGTCGACTGGTGGTCAGCAAGATTCTGAATCACGTGGAGCGCGGTGTGACGGCGGTGTATGACCGGCACAGCTATGACCGCGAGAAGCGGGAGGCGTTGGAGGCTTGGGGGCGGCGGGTGGCGGAACTGCGGGCAACTCATGGCGCAAGTTGAGAGCAAATCCGTTCCGCGGCGCGCAGTTCTGCCCGCAGGGAGCGGCGTCTAGTCCGTATCGTAAGGATCACTGCCGCCCATAGGGTTGCCACCTGCCGGCGGAGCGTAGTGCGGAGTTGGCGTAGGATACTCGGATTGTCCGCGGCCCGATGGCAGATTGCGCTGGCCCAACTCGCCTGGGTCCACGCCTGGACTGTTCCGTTGGCGGGGCCATCCAGCGCCGGGCGGCGGGTACTTTGGGCCAGGCGCCGGTAGCTTGGCCGACTTGCCTTCGTCTGCACCCAGAGCAAGTCGCAGGCGTTGGCGCGCACGCTGCAGTTGCTTGCGGACCGCAGCTGCATTGGGAGCACCGCATTTTGCCGCCAGCGCCTCGTCGGAGAGCGCCTCGTAGTAGCGGCCTTCGATCACACATCGGGTACCTTGGTCCATGGTACAGAGGGCCGCCTGCAGATCCTCGTCGTCGACCTCACCGGATTGCGACGACGAGCGCAGAAGCAGAACCGAACCGGCACCGACTCGTCTAGCGTGCAGAACCTTGCCGACCGCCGATGTTCGTCGATGCCCCGCAGCTTCACGCGGCTCATGAGCCCAATTGCCCATGTCTTCGGTTCGTCCGATTCCTTCGCGTTTAGGCATACTTCAAGCATGGTGTCGCGAGCGACGTCGGCGCCGTTGGCGGGGTCGCGGGCCAGTGCTAGCCGTGTGGCCTTTTCGAGGGTACAGGGTGTTTCGATGCATTGGCCAGCCAGGGCGTCCAGGCAGCGCGCCGTGATATCGGCGGCGTCTTCGGCTGGAGGCGTAGCCGTCGACTCGGCGGCGGCCCGCAGCTTGGCCTTGGCCAAGATATCGTCGATTGCCTTGTTCTGCTGATACGTCTTCAGCGCGTAGCCACCAAGGCCAGCCGCACCAAGGGCTGCAAGCAGCAGTAACGTGCCACCCGAGGACTTCTGATCTGCCATCTGACGTACCTGGCCGACCGCAATTGGCGAGGTCTCCATGGTACTTGTGCAGTGCCAGTCGGTCAAGTCAGGATCGAGTGCCTGGCTTGGCGAGGGCTGGCATCGGGCTAGCGCCGTTGGCCGTTCGCCTTCGCCACCCCAAACCCCAAGTGCCGCACACCGTACTGCGGCAAGCGCTCCGCAACGATTTGCATAGCCGCCTCCGGCGTCGCCGCAATGAACACCTGATCGTCAGCGATCTCTGGGTACCGTACACGCTTGTCCAGGGGTGCCCCCGCCAGCCGCTGGCTCCACCCCGGCACATCCAGCCCCACGATGAGGCGCTTGTACTGCCAGGCGAAGCCAATCTCGGTCAAAGTGCCGGCGCCGCCGCCCACCGCGACTACGGCGTCTGCGTTGGCAATCAGAGTGTTGCGGGCCGTGTCCAGGTGCGTCGCCAGCACGATATCGACCCATTCGTTGGCTTCGTCCGGGTCGCCCACCGGCAGTACGCCAACCGTATCGCCCTCGCGGTACAGCGGCGAAGCGTGTGCGCCGCGGCACGCTGCCTCCATCACGCCCCGCATACCGCCGCACAGCACGCGAAAGCCGGCGTCAACCGCCAATTGACCCAGCCGGAAGGCGGCCTCCCAGCCCAGGCTGCCTGGCTCGACGCCCGCATCGCCGACGATCGCTAGCAGCTTCCTTCGACTCATTGGACACCTTCCTCTGCGGTCTCGGCCAGCCGCTCAACAAAATCGGGATCATCCTGGACCAGCGTTCGCTTGATCGCAAAATCGCTGGCGACGCCAGGTGTTGGTTCGTGTAGGGCGAATCCAGCTTGGAATCCTGCGGCAGCCGCCAACTCAGACACCTGCTCGTTCACGTCGCCATCGGGCCATGCCAATACTGGCGGCTGCCCCAGCTCGTCGAGCCAAGTGCGCGTGGCCAATAGCGTTGCACGCAGCTCATCGTGGCTGCAGGTACTCCAGCGCACGTGCTCGGTGCCGTGCCCCGATAGTGCAATGCCCATGGGGATAACCGCTCGAAGTTCCGCCGAGGTGGCGTACATCGGCTGTCGCGGCACGGCTGCCAGGTCGATGTCGTACTCGGCAGCGATGCTCGCAATCGTCTCGAACTGCAGCGAAATCGGCATCTCCAGTAGCCGACTCCGGCGCTCGCCGCCGACTTCTTGAAGCGCCCTGTCGATCGGCACGTTTGCCTTGGCTAGCACGACCCGCAGCAAGTCCAGCGGTGCCCAGGTCGGCAGGCCATCGCTTTGCGGCACGCGGGCGAACTGCACGGCGGGCACGCCCGAGCGGGCAAGGACCGGAGCGGCGAGCTCCACGAAGTCACGGTAGCCGTCGTCGAACGTCACCAGCAGCGCTCGGTTCGGAAGGGCCGCAAGTCCTTGTAGCGCCTGAAGGACCTGGACCAGCGACACGGGCCGAAACCAACGCATCGCCGAACGCATCTGCTGAACGAAGGCAGCCAACGACACGGCCATACCGCGTCTGGCATACAGGTCGGCAAGGGGCTCGCTCACGTCGCGGACAATCCGGTGGTAGCACAGGGTAGTCAGGCCACTCAGGTGTGAATGGCGCGAGGGCCCCCTGGCATAGGCGGGCCGCGCGACTACCCGCCGAACTACGTCTTCGCGCTGTTGCCGCTCCGCCGCCGGTCGGCCCGTCGACGGTTCGTGCAAGTAGAGCGGCCGCTCGATGTACTTTGGATTCGTGGCCATCTCGACGATCGGCAGCATGAAGGCCCAGTCGTTGGCCAGATCGACCCAGTTGCCGGCAAGTTGCAGGTCGGCCTCGGCAATCCGGACGAACAGCGACTTGCGAAAAGTCCGCAGGTGCTGCCAAACATTGCCGCCGCGGTGTTGGCGAGGCTGCTCGAATTGGACGGGGTAGCTGGCCGCCTTGTCGGTCCGCACCATGCTGCCCACGGTCACGTCTGCGCCTTTGCGGTGCATGCGCGCCACGGTTGCCAGGGCATCACTGCTGCCGAGCGCGTCATCAAGGTCCAGCAGCACCACCACCGCATCGCTGTGCCGGATCAAGTGCCGAATGGCCAGGTGGGTGTTGGCGAGCAAGCCCAGACGGCGGCGCTGGCGCACAACCGTCGCACGCGACTGCAGCCGTGCCGTTTCGCTAACCACCAGGTCTGCGGCGCCATTGTCCGAGGCGTCGTCGATGACTACGGCGCCCCAGTCGCACCCTGCCTGCGCAGTCAGCGAGTCCAGGCAGCGGCGAATGCGACCCGGCGCGACGTTTCGCCCGCAAACCACCACAACCACGGGCTCCTCGCGCACGGGGCCCAGCCAATCGGCCAGCGGCCCGCACACAAGCGGCTGGCCAACTTGGGCCAGTGGAGCGACACCAGCCTCTACACGGTCAAGAATGAGCAGCAGGTCCGTCACCTTGGGCTTGCGGGCGTTGTCGACGCCGGCGAACCACAAGCCGGGGCTACCGCGCCGCAGCGACAGACAGACCCCTCGCCGTGCCAGCACATCCAGGCTCCGGTGCCATGGAAGCGCAAGCCGACCTTGAACCACCTCGTTGGGTAGTGGACGCAAGCCCAGCAGCCGCTCGCGGTGCAGCCAGCCAGCCATCGCCTCAACTCGGTGTGGCCCTGCGCTGGTTCCGGCTGTCAGCGGGTCGTTGTGACCGCCCCACACGGGTAGCGCCAACGTCACTGCGCTCGGGTGGTCGGCAAAGATCTTGGCCGCTTCGGTCACGTAGTCTAAGTTGGGCTGCGGCCGGCCGACCAAGATGTCGGCGTCCACGTGTAGGATCAGCTCGCCAGAACATTGCTCAACCGCGTCGAGAAACCCAAGTGCGGGCTGGCCGTTGGCGACGTGCGCTCCGTCGTGGTCGACGCCGAACCAGCGCTTGGCAAGGTCCGCGCCTTTGCCATCGAGCGGGCCGTACATCACCCGGTCGACCACTCGGTCGCTCTGCAGCTTGCGCAGAATATCTTCGACATCTCGCAGGCTACCGTGGTGCCACGACCGGGGGTACGGTCCGGGAAACGGGTCGAGAGCCACCACTACCTCGGCAAACGACCGCGGTTTCGCCAACTGCGCTACCTGATGCAGCACGAAGTCGCGCAGCAGCGGGGCGTCCATGGCGCAAGCCTTGATGACCAGCGACACCTTTGGGGCCGTAGTGGCGACAGGGCGCAGGCGGAACAGGCGGAACTCCGGCAGCATCTCAAAACGCTGCACGTCCAGGCCGTCGATCATCTCCTCCGCTACCAGCTCCAGGTCGGCCTTGGCGAAGGCGCGACGATACCAGCTGAGCGGCCGGTGGAAGTCGACCCGCTGCCGATTGGATGCCCGCACCGTCTTTTGGTAGGCAAAGTGCCGCCCGTACGCTGCGTGCGGCGGGCAGTGCCGGCATTGGTAGTCGGTCTCGGGCGTATGCAGCGCCGTCGGCTCGCAGATCGACACCAGTGCCTCGCCATCGGCCGGCAGCAGTTTTCGCACGTTCTGCAGCACCGTGACGGCCATCTCGTCGGGAACCGCGCACAGCACCAGCGAACACAGAACCTGCTGAAAGACATGCCCTTCGGCCATCTTCTGCTCCAGGTCTGTGCTGTCTAAGAACTCGACGTCGGGCAGCTCGCGCGCCCACTTGAGGTGCAGGTCCGGTTCGATGTCGAACACCGCCAGCTGGTCGGCGCGCAGCAACCGGTGCACATTGCGTGGCTTGCCACAGCCGTAGTCCAGCATCGCCGTCGGCTGGCGCTGACGAACCAGGCTTTCGAGCATTTCGTCGAGGCGCAGCTTGGCCGAGGTCAGCGTCACCGCGCTGTGCAAGACCTGCCACCCGGTCAGCTCAGCAAAGTCGGTTTCGTCGATTGCTTTGCGCATCAGGTCGTTGAGGTTCGGCCGGTCCGCGAAGCGCCAGCTGAGCCATGCTCGGCGAACCATGGCTGCCTGCCCGGATTCCGAGTGCGGCTCCAGCGATTTGCCCAGGTCAACCAGCCGCAGGCCGGCGGCCGTCCGCATCAGGTTCTTGGGGTGAACATTCGAGTGGACCCAACCCGCCTCGCGCAGTGCCCGCAGCAACGCCAGCAGTTCTGGGCCATGCCCGCCGGTGTAGTCCTCGCCGCGCAGCAACTCCATGTCGATGGCAACGCACTCGCCGAATTCGTGGACCGCCGCAAGCTTGGGCAGCGCCGCGGGAACCGGCACATCAAGCAACTTGCGCAGGGTTGGCAGGTGTTCCGTTCGGGTGGTGCGGCTCCAGCGGTCGAACAGCTTGATGGCGCGGCCCGCTACGCGCACCACCACGCCCTCAGCGCCCATGCCCAGCAGTTCGGCCACGTTCTGGTTCAAGCGGCGACCCACAATGCGCACGGCCCGTTGGTAGCGCGTTTCGCGAGTCCAATCCTCCAGCGCGGCAGGTGCTTCCTTCGCGCTTGCCGAAAGCTGTGCATCTGCCAGGTCCAGGTAGCGCATCGCGCCATCGTCGTCCAAGCGCTGGCGCACCTGCTCACCCAGTTGCGCCAGCGCGCCGTCTGCGAAGTCGGCCTGCACCCGCCGGCCCAGCTCGCGCAAATTGGCGACCGCTTGGATCAGGTTTGGCTCGGCGGTCCACCAGCTGGGGGCCTGGTCCAAGATGCGGCCCATCGCCAGCCCAAGGCCCAGGATCCGCTGCGCGCCCGTCCGACACAGGGCAAGTCTCTCTTCCGCGAATTGCCGGGTCTTAGCGCAGACTTGCTGCTTCTCGTCAATCGTCAACGCCAGAGTGGCGTCCGCTTTCCGCCCAAGGACGTCTTCGTAAGCACGGGCAAAGGCGTGGCCAAGGATGTCGTCTGCCCAGGTCGCGAAGTCGAGCGGCTTGGGGGCGTCGTCCGACCGGTCGTGGTGCAGCGCGATGGGCATCCCGACCACGTCCTTGCCCAAACGGTAGCGTGCGTGAGCGGCCCACAGCGTGTCGGAGCGCCGGACGAACCGGCCGCCGAGCCGCGGCGACAGGTTGGGCGCCCGGCGCAGCAAGTCCAAGTCAAAGACCAGGGTGTTGCCGCCGCGCAGGGTTGTGGGCTGCGTGCGCGCCAGCGGGTCGCCGTCAAAGTGCTGCAGCGGCCGAAACAGCTGCTCACCGGCCAGGATGCGCAGGGCGCGATTGCCCACTTCGAGCAGAGTGCGCTGCAGGTCGGGGGCCTCGCACACGGGCATGAACGGCGTTTCCAGCCGGTCGGTCTCGGTTCGCGGGTGATCGTGGTAGTAGTCGCGCCGCTCGCTCATCCATGCGGCGTTGACCTGTTCGCCTGGAGGCAGTTGCTCGCGCGGGTCGCGCACACACGCGCCGGCCAAGAAGTGCACCAGGTCGACCAACTGGGTGCGGATGGCGCCCGCCACCGGAATCGGCGGGTCGCCCATGGCTGTGCCGATCACCACCGCGTGCCCTGCATCGCGTGCCCGCTGGATGTCCGAAACCAGGAGCTGCAGGTTCTTGGGCAGGCGCATGTCGTCGTCGAGAATCCATGCTACTGTGTCTTCGCCAAGTCGGCTGGTGGCCGCCACAAAGCGGTGGAGCAGGGTGCGCGACTCCGCGATCGACTTCTTGCGCGGTAGGTCCACCGGCAGACCGCAGTCCACCGCCACCTGAACTTGCGCAGCGACGGGAACTGGCCACACCATCAGACCTTTGCCTCCGGCGTGGTCGACCACCTGCGCAAAGCCCGCGGGGTCTGCGTTTTCCAGGAGCACCACATCCAGCCGGCCCACCTGGGGAATCGCCGCCAGTCGCTCCAAATCGGCTAAGAGCCGCATGGCCTTGTGGGGTGCGTCGCCATCGACGATGACCCCAACTGCAAGCTTGAGGGTTCGGCCGGTGGCGGGGGCTCGTCGCTGCTGTGGGCGTGCCGACTTGGCCTGGACCGGCGGCACCCAGCCGAACAGCGCCATCGCCCGCTTGGCAAACTCGCTCCGCTCGTCGTCTTTCATGCGCCGCTGGTATTTGGCAAAGAACGAGTTCAGGCCCGCCAGCTTCGCCGACGACCCCTTGTCGGTCAGGCGCTCCAGGCCGTGCAACGTGTCGTGGTGACAGGTCGGCTCGGGCTGGACCCGCAGTCTGGCACCCAAATCGGCTAGGCGGATGCAGATGTCGCGATCTGTGCAGCTGCGCAGCGCCTCGTCGAACCCGCCGACTTGCAGCCAGGTCTTCAACTTCAGCGTCAGGTTCGAGCCTTGGATGCCCGGATTGCTGACCAGGAATTCGCGCGCGCGCAGGGCCGCCGGCGGCTGGATCACCCGGCCTGCCGGGGATTCGCCGTCATGGCGCCAGAAGGCCGTCGCGATTACGTCGGCGTGGTCGGTGATGGCGGCGACCCGGGCCAGATAGCTTGGCTCCCACCAGTCGTCGTCGTCCAGAATCGAGACGAACGTATGCCTGAGGTCGCAGATGGGATCGAGTGCGTGCATCGCCTGATTCCAGGCCCCAGACGCACCGGGCGTGCGCCGGTTGGCCAGCACGGTGAGCGGCAGGCCCAGGTGCTGGAAGGCTTGGGCCCAGCTCTGGGTGTCGGCGTTGGGGTTATCGACCACAAGGACGACATGCTGTGGGGCGATGGTCTGTGACTTCACCGATTGCAGTGCTCGTTCGAGCAAGTCGCGGCGGTTGCCGGTGGTGGCGATGACGACGGTGAAGATGATGGAAACGTTGCGGTCTTTCATGTTGGCCATCCTTGGATGGGTGCTAGTTGCACCAAGAGGCATGGTCGGCAGTCTGCCTGGTCGCTGTGTGCCTCAATAACGCAGCGTCCGCCCTCTAATTCACGACTTCTGTCTAAGCTGCTCTGGTCGCGATTCCCTGGGTTCGGTCGAGGCACCACCACTCGGCCGACGACGTGGGGGTGATCACGTCCACGCCGCTGGCGGCCATGCGCAAGGTCTGGGCCAGCGCCATCCGCGCTGGGTTCTCGCCGTGGGTCAGGTAGATGCGCGGCGCCACTGCGCGGCCGTTCGGAGCTAGCCACTCGGCCAGGCTCGGTTGGTCGGCGTGCCCCGAGTAGCCGCTCACCTTGGCAATGCGCGCCTGGACTTGGTTGTAGGGCGCGGCGGTGAGACCGGCGCCCGTGGGCACCATCAGCTGGTTGGGCGACCAGGACCGAGCTTGCGGCGACATCTCGCCGATCTTGAGCAGCTTGGCACCCAGCGAGTTCTGCGCCTGATGGCCGGTGATGACCACCGCCGACCTGGGGTCGCCCAAGTGGCCGGGCAGGTAGCTGCAAATGGGGCCGTTCGACATCATGCCGCTGGTGGCCAGCACGATGCGCGGCCTGCCGTCGCGGTTGCGCGAAGCAAGTCGCCCCGACACCGTTCGGTAGATGCACCGCCAGTTGAGTAGCATCGGTGCGGCTGCGATAGCCTGCGGGGTCAAGAAGCTGGCCGGGAGCGGCCCTCCGCCTAGCAAGACCATGCGCACCAAGTAGCGCACCACATCGGGGTGCAGGCCGCCTTGGCCCATCCATTGGTGCAATTGCGGGTTTAGCCAGTGGGCCGAGTTCGCACCGGTCAGGGCATCTGCGTACGCGGCAGTCACCTGTGTGGCAAGGGTCGAGTGCAAGACCACGTCGACATTGCAGAAAAGCTGAGGATTGCAGGCTGCTAGCCAGGTCAGGTCAAAAATCAGGTCTTGCGCTCGGCCGACGGCAAACACTGGCATGAGCACGGTGCCGCCGCTGGCCAGGCTGGGCGTGACGGCATCGAGCAGGGCCTTGAGCCGGCGCCCCAGGCCTTTGTCTTCCTCGGGCCGCACTCGGTCACCGTAGGTAGCCTCGCAGACAAGGTGGTCGCTCGCCGGCAGCGCGTCGCGCGGAGCGAGGAGCAGGTGCTGCGGGTTGGTTGCGGTGCTCGGGCCTACGTCGCCGCTGAACAAGATGGAGCCTCGCGGCCACTCGATTCGCACCGCGACGGCACCCGGCAGATGTGCGGTGCGGTAGGGGGTCAGTGTGATATCGGGGCCGGTCTGGATCTTGTTGAGGTCCGTAGCGCCGGCCTGTAGGCCATACCAGCGAATTGCCTGGACGTCGGCTTCGCAGTATGGGGTTGTGCCGAGGCGCGCGCTGTCCAACAAGCTGAGCTTGGCGAGCTTGGCCGTGGCGGCAGTGCTCCACACCCAGCCGGTGTAGCCCTCGCGATACAGGCGCGGAATCAGGCCGCTGTGGTCGATGTGCGCGTGCGTCAGCACCACCAGCGACAGTTGGCGCGGGTCAAAGGGCAGAGGTCCGCGGTTCCACGCGTCGGCCCCGGCCTCGTCCTGAACTAGCCCGAAGTCGACGAGGCACTGAAACTTGCTCATCTCGTCAAAGAGCAGATACCCTGAGCCGGTCACGCGACCGAGCGGGCCTAGGAATCGAAGGTACATGGTCACCTGCAGCGGGCATCTTGGCGCCCTCAACCTGACCACGTACGGCGCGGCGTTTTTGTGACATCGGCACCGAGAGATTTTTGCGATTGGCTGCATTTTCTGTTCAACCAAGGATATAGCTATTTAGTTTCAGCTCTTTGTGAGGCAAGCATGACCAGGGACCTGCCCCCTGTGGCCCCGCCAACCGCTATGCCTGGCGATGCGCTTGCGCCGGTAGCTGCCACGGGCTTGGCTAAGGGCGGTGACGGGTGTTACATCCCACCCCCACCACCCCTCAAATCCCATTTGGCCTGGCAAACAAGCGTTCCGTTCCGGCCGCGCCCCTGGGGGCGCGCCAGAACGGAACGCCCCACCTCCGACCAGCGACCTGTCTATCCCAGCGGTAGCGCCGGCTGCGGTTCACTCACCGGCGACTGCACCGCCACCCAGCCCGCTTCGGTCCACACCGCTCGCTTGCTGTCTTCCAGCGCTGCCAGTGCATCGCCAAGCCGGCTGTTGTTGACCCGCAGTTTCTCGCGCATCGCTTGGCGCGTGATCGGCGCTCCATGCCGCCGCAGCAGTTGCCACGCTGCATTGGCCAGTTCGACGGCGTTGCCGGAGTCCGGCGGCGGCTGGGCATCGGCGTGCAGCTCCAGGTGCGGCCGGCTGCCGTCGGGCAGGGTCTTGAGTACCAGCGGCAGCGGCGGCGGTGGCTCGGCGGCGCGGTGTTCCAGCGTCAGCAGCAGGTGGTCGCCGCGGCGGGCGAGCTAGGCGTTGCTGTCGCCGAAGGCGTGCAAATCCGACGACCCGCGCAGGCCTTGGCCGGGCTGCGCCCGCAGTTTCTTGCTGGCGTGGTGGACCAGCACCACCGCGACGTTGCCCCAGCGTTGCAGGTGCCGCAAGTACCCGAGCAGCCCAGAGATTTCGCTCGCGCTGTTCTCGTCCAGCCGGTGCAGGCGCACCAGCGGGTCCAGCAGCAGCAGGCGCGGCCGGTAGCGCTGCACGGCCTGCGCCAGCCGCCGTTGGTCGGTCTGCGGGTCCAGGCGCAGCACGCCCGCAGCGTCGAGCAAGTACGCCGCGACGACGCAGGTTCGAGATGCAGTAATCGCAGGCGAAGGGTACGCTTGGACCGTGCCTTGGCTGCGTCCGGGGTTTCCGGCAAAAAGTCACGGACGCAGTCACACAAGGGGGTCCGTGCGAAAGCGTGGGCCCCCGTTTGCTTTTTACACGGGTTTCAAACGAGCGACAGAAAACGGCCCGGACAGGCTGGCGGGGAAAGCGTGCCGACGTTGAAAGTGACGATCGCCGCGCTCAGGTGGCGGCGAGGGCATCCGGGCAAAGGCGGGCGCGGTGGGCGCTGGGCGGGCGACGAACGGCGGGCGAAAAGTTGCCAGGGTACGTGGGATGGACGTCAGTGGTTTTGGACAGGGGGATTGCGAGGTAGCACCGGCGCGGCGCCGGCACCGGGCTGCAACTTTTTGGGCGCGGCGCCCAAAAAGCGGCGTCGGACGCCGCCCTTCGGGTTAGCATCCCTTTCGCATCGGGCCCAACCGCGCCAACCGGAAGGCCCTTCCTCACCGCACCGCGATCCGGCATCACACTGGCCCAGTGGCACGGCGCCAGCGCGCGAGGGACCGTCACGCGAATGCGCGGAGACCCGTTTTTGGCCGCACTTCAATGACGTGACCACCACAGTCGACGTTCCGGCGGCCAAAAACGGGGCTCCGGGAGGGCGAACGGCAGTGAGCCCGAGTAGGGCCCGCTCCGGCCTCCGAGGCCGGACGCGCCCAAACCGGCACCCAGGCACCCCTGGCTACTTCCTCAACCCCGCACCAGCGCCACTGCCCGGCCCGACGCCCCCAG
>Ga0194120_10008314_pt1 | contig 13751 bp, 8 predicted proteins | sample TA2MahCa65mmetaG_FD_148642 | JGI IMG/M metagenome (GOLD analysis project Ga0194120, IMG submission 148642) | Freshwater microbial communities from Lake Tanganyika, Tanzania - TA2015019 Mahale Deep Cast 65m | ecosystem: Environmental > Aquatic > Freshwater > Lake | place: Tanzania: Lake... | reverse complement strand
GGCGTGCGATCATGGGAGCAGGCATAGGGCTGTTCTCTTGGCAGTGGTTGGGTTTCTTGCAGAACCAACCTACCGGGAGTCCGGCCCTTTGTCACTCCTGGCGATTCCTCGTCAAACGAACAGTCTCCAGAGGAGCGCCACAATGCCCGTCGGAACGCAACCGGTCGATCTTGGGAACCCATTCGGGGCCAGCCGCCAGATGCTTGAGGCCATCATCGAGGGCCTGAGCAGCGAGGAGTCGCTTGGCATGGACCATAGCGCCATCGAATCCAGGCTCTTTGGCGACGGCTTTGAACTGCTCCGCCAGCTGTACCAGGCGTACCTGGACCTTCGCGCCATCCGCGAGGTGCCGCAGCCGTCCGTCCTCGGCGCGGATGGTGAGGAGAGGACTCACCGGCGCCCTACTTCGCGGGAACTGGAGTCGCTCTTCGGAGGCGTGAGGGCGCGCCGCATTGCATACGGTGGCCGCGGCATCAGCAGCCTGCACCCGGCGGATGCTGCTCTCAACCTTCCGCCAGATCTGTTCTCGTTCGGGGTCCGCAGGCGGGTTGCCGAGGAGGCGGCCCGCGGCGCCTTCGACGCGGTGGTCGAGGCGATCGCCGCCACGACGGGGGCGTCGATCGGCAAGCGACAGGCGCAGGAGCTGGCGGCCAAAGCGGCGGTCGACTTCGACGACTTCTACGCCCAGACCACCGAGTCGGACGGAGTGGGAGGTCGCAAATCGTTCCTGGTGATCAGCGCGGACGGCAAGGGCATCGTGACGCTCCACGAGGATCTGCGAGAGGCCACCCAGAAGGCGGCCGAGAAGACCAGCCGGAAGCTTGCCAAGCGCCTGGCACCGGGCGAGAAGCTCAACCGCAAGCGCATGGCCACGGTGGCGGCCGTCTACACGATCGGCAAGTTCGTCCGCACCCCGGAGGACATCGTCGACGACCTGCGGCGCCAGAAGAAGGCCGAGAAGCGCCCCAGGCCCAAAGGGAAGCGCGTCTGGGCCAGCGTCGAGAAGGCCACCGAGGAAGTGCTGCGAGCGGCCTTCGCCGAGGCGCACGGCCGAGATCCCGAGCACAAGAAGACCTGGGTCGCGCTCGTCGACGGCAACGCGACGCAGATCCAACTGCTGCGCAAGCTGGCCAAGGAGTACCAGGTCGAACTCGTCATCATTCTCGACCTCATCCACGTGATCGAGTACCTCTGGGGCGCCGCCCACGTCTTCCACAAGGCCGGGACGCAAGAAGCCGAGGCCTACGTCAGCGAGCGCCTCCTCAAGATCCTGTGGGGCGAGGCCGGCTATGTCGCAGGCGGCGTGCGCAGGAGCGCCACCAATCGTGGCCTCGACAAGGCCGCCCGGAAAGCGGTGGACGACTGCGCCCGTTACTTCCTGAACCACACCGACCTCATGCGCTACCACGAGTTCCTGGCCGCCGGAATGCCCGTCGCGACCGGCGTGATCGAGGGCGCCTGCCGCCACCTCATCGCGGACAGGATGGACATCACCGGCGCACGCTGGAGTCTGGAGGGCGCCGAGGCCATCCTGCGCCTGCGCTCGCTTCGTAGCAGCGGCGACTTCGACGAGTACTGGCGCTTCCACGAGGAGCAGGAGAGGGAGCGGAATCACGCCACCCTCTTCGCCGTGCCCCTCACGCAGCCCGACGCCGAGGACTCGGCGGTATTGGCAGGCTGATCATGACCGTCGTCCTAAAAGAGCCGCACCCAAAAAACTTCGGGCTAGTGCCGGAACTCGTTTTCGACCGCGATGTCGTAGGCGTCGGCGGCCGCCCAGCCCCAATAGCCCAGGAAGATGAACGTCGCGGCGAGCGTGCCGACGGTGGCCTGGGCCGTCGCAAAGTTCCCGCCCTCGAAGCCGACCGCCATGGACCAGACCGAGGTGACGACGGGGACCAGGCTCCCGGCGCTCACCAGCATGCCGCGGGCGGGATCGCCCGCGTACACGTGGCCGGCACCGAGTCCGAGCGGAAAAAGTAGGCCCACCGGCGGCAGGTAGGCCGCACCCACGACCGCCGCCACCGGGCCCAGGAACGTGAGCCACGGGGCGAGGGGCGGAAAGCGGGTCGGATTGCCGATGAGGGGCGGCACTTTGCCGGGACTGGGCGGCTCCGCGATTTTCACGATGTACACGGCGCCGGGCGCGAGTTCGTCCCGGTCCATGTGCAGCCAGCCGCCCCCGGCGCCTTCCAGCACGAAATCGCGCAGGCGCAGGTCGGGCACCCGGATCCGGCCCTCGGCGTCGCTGCGGCCGACCTCGCGGCCCCCCGGTCCGTACAGCCGCACGCCGGGCACGGGCCGGGACGACGACGCCTCCAGGACGAGAATCTCGGCCGGAGGAGGCGCCGCCAGCGCGATCAGACTTCGGTCTCCTCTGGCGCCTCCACGCGATCCCGACCCTTGGCCTTGGCGGAAAACAGCGCCTGGTCGGCGCGCTCGATGAGCTCGGCGATGCGCTCGTCCTGGGCCTGGATGCTGGCCACGCCCACCGAGACGGTAATAGGGCGGATTCCCTCCTCGAACTTGAGTTCCTGGACGCCCTTGCGGATGCGTTCGGCCACGACGATCGCGCCCTTGAGGTCGGTGTCCGGCAGGTTGATGATGAACTCCTCGCCGCCGTAGCGCGCGACCGCGTCCGCGAGGCGCACGGCGCCCATCAGCACCTGCGAGACGGCGACCAGGACCGCGTCGCCGACGTGGTGGCCGTAGGTGTCGTTGAAGCTCTTGAAGTGGTCGATGTCGACCATCAGGACCGACAGATCGCGCCGGTGCCGCCGGGCGGCGGCGAAATCGCGAGCGAGCTCCTCCTGGAAGTAGCGCCGGTTGTAGAGGCCGGTGAGCACGTCGGTGGCCGCCCGCATGTTGGCTTCTTCGTAGAGCTGCACCGTGCGCTGCAGCTCCTGCGCCCGCTTGGTGAGCTGCTGGTAGAGTTGGGCGTTCTCGATGGCCACGGCCGCATGCGAGGCGATCGCCTCGAGAAGCTCCAGATCCCGACCGGTGAACGTGTTGACGATCGCCTGCGAGTCGACGTACAGCACGCCGAGCAGCGTGCCCTTGGCCAGGAGCGGCACGGCCATGATGGTCTTGAGGCTCATCAGCATGATCGACTGCTTGAGCTGGAGCTGCTCGTCGCCCATGGCGTTGGTGACGCAAACGGGTTGCGACGTCTCGAGCACCGTCTGGCAGATGGACATCGAGATGGTCTGGTCGCCCAGCCGCGCCCCGTTCTTGTCCATCGCCGACTTGCAGGCCAGGCGCTCTGCTTCCCAGAGCAGCAGGAAGCCGCGCTCGGCCTTGGTGACCTCCAGCGTCATCTGGACCACCAGGTCGAGCACCTCGTCCATCACCAGGGTGGTAGTGATGGTCCGGGCCAGATCGTTGAGCATCGCGAGCTTGCGGCTCTTGTCGGTCCACTCGCCGTGGAGGTTGGCGTTCTCGATGGCATTCGACGCCAGGGCGGCCAGCGACAGCACCAGGTCGAGGTCGGACTCGGAGAATTCGTCGTTGATGGTCTGCCGATCCACATAGACGGCGCCCACGACCGCGTCGCGGATCTTCAGCGGCACGCAGATCACGGTGCGCAACTGCAGGGCCTGGATGCTCTCGTAGTTCTTGAAGCGGTCGTCGCTCATCGCGTCGACCAGGCAGAGCGGTTGCTCGGTCCGCAGCACCTCCTCGGCGATGGTCCGCGAGATCTGGTAGTCCATCGCGGTGCGCCCTTCGGGGTAGAGGTTGCGGTAGGTCTGGCAACGCAGGACGCCGTCGTCGAAGATCAGCAGGAAGCCCCGCTCCGCACCGGTGATCGCCAGGATCAGATCCAGCGCCTTGTCGAGCACCTCCTTGAGGTCGTGGATGCTGTTGACCGTCAGGGAGAAGTCGATGAGTTGCTGCAGGCGACGCTGCGAGACCTGCAGGTCCTGGTGCTCGCGCTGCTGCTTGCGGAAATCGACCGCGAAATCGTTGATATCGCGCTGGAGGCGGCTCAGGCGCTGGTCGAGCGCCGGGCCCTCCTGGCGCCGGGCCGGGCCGGCCGCCGCCAGGAGATCCTTGTCCCAGCGGGACTTGAACGCTTCGCGCTCATCCTCGGGCATGCCTTCGAGCAAGGCCACGACGCGCTCGCGAGCCGAGCCCATGTGGTGGCCGGCGCGCGTGGGCTCAGCCTGCGACAGCCCGAGGTGGGCACGCGCCGCCAGATCCGGCGTGCCCTTCTGCTCGGCGATCGTGAGGGCCGCCCGGTAGGCCACGATCGCGTGGCCGTTCTGGCCGAGGCCGTGGCAGGCGTCCCCGAGCAAACAGTTGAGTTCGCCCATCAGGTAGTCGGCGCCGACCTCCTCGGCCAGGCGCAAGCCCTCCAGGGCGTCGTCGCGTGCGGCCTCGAACTTGCCGGCGGCCACACCCAGGAGCGCCAGGCCACGCAACGCCTTGGCCTGGCCCCCCTTGGAGCGCGCCGCGACCGCATGGTCGCGAGCCCGCTCCAGGAGCGAAGAGGCCTCCTTGAGATCGCCAAGCGCCACGTCTATCAGGGCCAGCAACGTGAGGGCGGCGGGCAGCATCTCGGCGTTGCCGGACGCCTCCAGCTTCTCGAGCGCCTTGCGGGCTTTGAGCCGCGCCGCTTCGGCGCTGCCGACCATGTGCAGGAAGTCCGAATGGTAGGCGCCCACGACGATATCGAGGTAGGGGTGCTCCAGGCCCTGGGCGATCTCGCAGGCCGCCTCGAAGTCGCCGAAGCCCGCCGCAAGCTTGCCGACGTACAGTTCGGCGACGCCGCGAATGGCCTGTGCCATCGCGCGGGTGTACTTGCTGCCGGTCACGGTCGTGCCGATCTCGGCCTGCGTGGCCAGATCCGCCCCGGCCAGGAAATCTCCCATCTCCAGGGCGACCACCGCCAGGTTGAGCCGGCTGAAGACCTCTTCGTCCTTGTGGCCGACGATGTACGCGAGGTGCTGGCACTGCGCGAAGCAGTCGCGGGCCTCGGGGTAGTGCCCGAGGGCCAGGTAGGCGTTGCCCAGCAGCATGTAGGTGTCGAGCAAGCCAAGTCGATCCCCGAGTTGCTGCCTGATTTCGAGGGATTCGTGCAGCAGGTCCAGGCCTTCTTCCAGGCGCGCATGGTCGGTCGTGGCGTACGCGAAGCCCAGGAACGCCAGGCCCTCGGCCGCCTGGGACCGCAGTTCGGCGGCCCGCGCCACGTCCAGGAGTTGCTGGTAGTGCGCGATTGCGCCCTTGATGTCCTGGCCGAGGTACGCGATGCGGCCCAGCGACGCCAGGGCGCGGCACTGCAGCGCCGGGTCGTCGGGGCCCGCCAGATCCCGCCCGGTTTCGAGGTGCTGCCTGGCCGCGTCGAGATCGCCGCGGATCTGCTCGACCCGCCCGAGGCCGATTTCGGCCCTGGCCTGCAAGACGGCGTCCCCGACCTTGCGGGCCAGGTCGGCGGCTTCGGCCCCGGCCTCGGCGGCCCGTTCCAGATCGCCCGCCAGGCGGCCGACGTCGGCCAGCAACGCCAGCATCTCCAGGCGCGTCGCCTCGTCCTGTTTCTTCGGCTTCTTGCCGAGCAATGCCAGGCCCGCGGACAGGACGTGCCGGGCCTGCTCGTTGGCGAAGAGTTCGGCGGCGCGGCGGCCGGCCTGCAGGCAGAAGCGCAGCGCCCTGGCAGGCTCGCCGGATTCGAGGAAGTGGTGGGCCAGCACCAGGGCGCGATCGGGATCGCCCGCGTCGAGCACCATGTCGAGGGCCTCGGCCAGCCGGCCGTGCCAGGCGCGGCGCCGATCCTCGGGAAGGGCCGCGCGGAGGACCTCGCCGGCCGTGGCGTGGGCGAAGCCGAAGACGCCCTGATCGCAGCTCAGGATGCCCTCGGCGCGCAGGGTCTCGAGGGCGGCGAAGAACTCGTCCGGGGAGCCGTCCCAGACCTCGCAGAGCAGCTCCAGCGGCACCTCGCGGCCCGCGACGGCGAGGAGCGCCGCCAGGCGGGAGGCGTCCTCGGGCAGGCGCGAGAAGCGGCTGGTCAGCAACTCCCGCAGTTCGGCCGGAACGTCCTCGGCGACCGGATCGGCCGCCACGACCCACCGGTGATCCTCGACCCGCAGCGCGCCGGACTCGGACAGGTGGCGCAGGAGCACCTCGGTGAAGAGAGGATTGCCGCCCGCGATACGGTGCGTGGCATCCAGGAACGAGGGGGGCACCTGCGCGCCTCCCAGCGCCGAGGCGACGATGAGCGCCAGATCCTGCTGGGACAGGCCGCCAAGTGCCAGCGGCTCCAGCAGGTCAAAGCACGCCGGGTCCTGGCCGGCCCGCGGGCGCGCCGTGGCGACCACCAGCAACGGCCGGTTGCCGGCCGAGCGGAGCAGGAAGGCGAGGAGGTCGGCGCTGCGGGCATCCAGGAAATGGAGGTCCTCGAGGAAGATCACCAGCGCCTTGGTGGCCTCGGCGACAGAATACACCAGGTCCGCCACGGCCGCTTCCAGGCGCAGCGCCTCTTCCTTCGGTTCGAGCGCCGGCGTCGCGGCGCCCAGTTCGGGGAGGATGGCCGCGAGGGCGCCCGCATGGAGGTCGACCAGGTCGGGGGCATGGTAGCGCGCGAGGGGCATGAGCTGGCGCAGGATCTGGATCCAGGGACCGTACGGCGCTTCGTTCTGTTCGTGGCAGCTCCCGCTGGCATGCGCCACCTCGGCAAGCTGGATCTGCACCCGGAACTCCCCGAGGAGCCGGCTCTTGCCGATGCCGGCGTCGCCGGTGATCAGGGCGCCGGGGGCGCCGGCACCCGCCGCGTTGAAGAGTTCGCGCAGCCGCGCCAGTTCGGCATCCCGGCCCACGAAGCTCGGCGCAAGGATGAGCGGCCGGCCGGCGTAGGCCTCGCGGCCCAGGGCCCTGGCCACGTCGGCCGCCGACTGGAACCGGTCCAGCGGATCCTTGGCCAGCAGCTTGAGCAACACCGTCTCGAGCGCAGGCGGGCAGGGAACCAGGCCGCTGGGCGGGCCCGGCAGCTCGTGCAGGTGGTGCTTGAAGATCTCGACGGCCGTCTGCCCGTCGAAGGGCGGCCTGCCCGTCAGGAGGTGGTAGGCGACGGCGCCCAGCGAGTACAGGTCGGCCCGCTGATCTACCGGGCCGCCGCGCACGACTTCCGGGGCCACGTAGTACGGGGTGCCGCGGATGGCGCCGGTATGGCGGCCGCTGCGCTCCATCAGGCCGTAGTCCATGAGTTTCAGGTCGCCGCCCTCCGTGAGGCGCAGATTCTCCGGCTTTAGGTCGCCATGCACGAAGCCCTGGGCGTGGATGTAGCCGAGGGCGTCGCAGACCTTGGCCAGCAGGTCCGGCAGGGCGTCTGCGGCCATCGGGACCAGGCGGGACAATTCCTCGCCGCCCACCCGCTCCATCGTGAAGTAAGGCGTCCCGTCGGGAAGGGAGCCGTAGTCGAAGACCTCGACCGTGCGCGGATGCCGCAGGCGCGTCATCGTCCAGAACTCCTGCTGGAGGCGCTTGCCCTCGACCCCGGCCTTGAGCATCTTGAGGGCCATCTCGCGGCCCGTGGTGGCGTCCTTGACCAGCAAGACCTGGCCCATGCTGCCTTCGCCAAGCGTCCCCAGGACCTCGTAGCGATCGGCGAGCTGAGTCATGGCAGGGTTTTCCGGCATCTCAAACCTTTAATTCCCTGGGAGAGCGTACGTGAATACAGCCCGCTAGTCCATCGGCCGCCACTGGATCCCGGCCCGCAGGCTGGAATAGTAGTCCGGCGTGTTCGGGAGGGCCTGCGACTGGATGAGTTCGATGTTGAGGCCGAAGCGCCTGGCCAGGAAGTCGGGGAACAGGGTCGCCGTGAGCCGCGCCTTGGGCTTCTGGTCGTTGTAGGCCTCGGCTCCGAGTTCCACGCCCGCAAGGGGGCTCCAGTCGATGCCGGCCCCCAGGCCCGTGCGGATCATCCCGACGTGGAAGCCGAAGTTGTCCGCGAAGAAGTGCGGGAGCCCCCAGGTGGCCGTGAACTTGGACTCGAGGCCGATGTCCTCGACGCCGATCAGCAGGGCGGACTCGCCCACGTTGACCCGCATGCCCAGGTCGCCCGAGATGTTGGGATCCTCCGCCTTGAGGCCCACGGTGCGGCTGTTGCCGATGAGGGCCAGGCGCGGGGAGAGCCCCGGGACGGTCTTCCCCTCGGGGCCGCGGATGCTGGTCAGCAGCGACTGCGTCTGCTTGACGATGTCCTGCAGATCGCTCTTGAGCTTGGGATCCGACGTGAAGGCCTCGATTTGCCCCGCGGTGGCCGAGAGCCTGGCGGAAAGCTGGGCGAGGTTGTCGATGGCCTCCTGGGCGGCGTTGCGCTGGTCGGGCGATCCCAGGAGCGCCTGGTACGACTGCCGCAATCCCGCCGTGAGGACCTTGAGATCGCCGACCATCACCCGCACGTCCTCCTGCCTGACCGTGCCGGCCAGGTTGCGGCCATGGCTGACGAAGGCGTCGGCTTCCAGCACCAGCTCGTCCAGATGGGTGGTGAGGGAGTCGACCTTGGCGAACGTGCCCTGCACGGCCTTCAGGCCCTCCTGGAAGGTCTTCCTCGCCTCGGGTGACTCGGCGTAGCGGCGGATGGACTTCACCGCCTGGTCGGCGGCCTCGAAGGTCGTGTCCAGGCGCACCGGATCGTCGCCCCGCAGCCGGGCTTCCGGCTGGATCCTCGCTCCCCGCCTGTCCTTCGGCGGCGGAAAGATCTCGAGCACCTTGTCGCCGATGAGGCCGGCCGAGTAGATCTTGAAGCGCGATCCCTCGAAGAGCTTGACATCGTCCCGTTCGATCAGGGCGCGCACCGTGACGCCCTCGTCGCCGGGATGGATCTCGAGCACGCGCCCGACGCGCACGCCCATCACCATGACCGCCGCCCCCGCGGCGAGGCCGTTGACGTCGCCGTACTCCAGCGTGAGAGGGTACCCGGTCTTGCGCACCTGGTACCGCGTCAGCCAGACGACGGTCGCACCGAGCAACGCGAACGACACGACCGTGACGAAGCCGACCTTGGCGGCCGGGGAAAAGCCCACGGGTGATTTTACCCAACGGGGCCATGGAAGATTTGCATGTGTGCTTCCCGGCTTTGCCGGTCTCCCCCTGCCGGCCGCCGCGGGTCAGACCCAACCCGGCGGAACTTCCCCCCGCAAGAAGCCGCGGATCGTGGGGTTGGGCGAGTCCCGCAGCTCCTCGGGGCTTCCCTCGCCCAGCACGCGCCCCTCGAAGAGCATCACGATACGCGCCGCCGTGCGGAAGATGGTCGATAGCTGGTGCGTGACGACGATGCTGGTGGCCCCGGTGCGCCGCGCTACGTCCACGATGAGATCCTCGATCACCGTGGACGTGATGGGATCGAGGCCGGTGGTGGGCTCGTCGTAGAGCACGAGCTCGGGATCGCGCGCGATGGCCCGGGCGATGCCAGCGCGCTTCTGCATGCCGCCGGATATCTCGCTGGGCCGCAGGTGGCCCTGGCCCTTGAGGCCGACCAGGCGCAGCTTCTCCTCGGCGATCTCGAGGATTTCCGCCTTGGGCTTGCGGGTGTGCTCGGTGAGGCCGAAGGCGACGTTCTGCGCGATGCTCAGCGAATCGAAGAGGGCCGCGCCCTGGAACACCATCCCCATGCGGCTGCGGTATTCCTGCCAGTCCCGCTCGGAGAAAGTAGCCAGATCCTTCTCGTCAACCACCACCTGTCCCTCGTCGGGCTTCTGGAGGCCCAGGAGGAGCTTGAGGACCGTGCTCTTGCCGCAACCGGACGGGCCGATCACCACCGTGTTCTGACCAGGCGGGAACACCGTGCTGACCCCGCGCAGCACGTGCTTGGGGCCGAAGCTCTTGGTCACGTTGCGCAACTCGACGCGGGTCGGCATCTACTTCTCTCCCGGAAACAGGAGCGTGGACAGGAAGTAGTTGGACACGAAGATGGTGATCAGCGAGACGACGACGCTGTTGGTGGTCGCGGCACCCACGCCCTCGGCGCCGCCCCGCGTGTTCATGCCCTTCCAGCAGCCGACGATCGCCACCACCGCGCCGAAGAGACCGGCCTTGAGCAGACCCTTGGCCACGTCGAGGGGCCCGATCAACGTGCGCACCGACTCGGTGAAGAGCGTGGGATTGATGCCCTTGAGTTCGGTGGCCACCAGGTAGCCGCCCGCCACGCCAAGCAGGTCGGCCAGGAAGGCGAGCAGGGGCAGCATGAAAATGCACGCCAGTACCCGCGGCAGCACCAGGTACTTGACGGGGTCGGCGGCCAACGACACCAGGGCGTCTATCTGCTCGGTGACCTTCATCGTGCCCAGTTCCGCCGCGATGGCCGCCCCCACGCGGCCGGCGAAGACCACGCCGGTCAGCGTCGGGCCGAGTTCGCGCACGATGGCCATCGCGGCGACCCCGCCGATCACGCTCGTCGCGCCATAGCGGATGAACTCGTTGGCGATTTGCAGGGTGAACACCATGCCGACCGAGAGGGACGTGATCAGCGCGATCGGCAGGCTGTCGACCCCGATGAAGGCCATCTGGGCGAAGGTGTTGCGCCAGTGGATGCGGCCGAGCGCCAGCAGGCGGGCGGCCTGCGCGGCGAGCATGGCGTACCCGCCGACCGCCTCGAAGACCCCGATCACCCGGGTGCCCACCGCGGCAAACATGGGGGGTATTTACCCGGGAGCGGGTCCGCCTAAGACGTCAGTGAAGGTAGCCCGCGGTTGCGGGGAGTAGGCACTTCCTGCGGATCAATCCCGGCCCGGTGCCGGCGGTAAGCCGGTAGGGTCGGAATCTCCCGCCCCAAACTTCTGGATGGCGCAAGCCCCGGGACCGCCGGCGACTCGCCGGCTCCACGGTCGACCGCGAGAGGTAGTCGGTGAGGTTTGGCCGAGGAGATACCCGCGATGGCGAAGGACCCCCAAGCTGACCGTCCAGGGACTCCTGCGACCTGGTGTTGCGAAGGCTAGGTCAATTCTCCAGGACCCACCGCTTTGCCGAGCCGGCCTACCATCGCCTCTCCGGCCGGCAGGCGGCTTACAAGGGCAAGAAGGCAAAGGCGGCCGCCCACTGGCGGCGCGGACTGACGGCGGCGACGCGGATGGGCATGGCCCACGAGGAAAGGTTGCTGCGCGAGCGTCTCGCCCCAACCCGACTCGTCCGGGGGCTTGTCTAATGCAAGGTTACGCAATAACCTTGCATTAGCTTCCCCGGTGTCCAAGGTTCCGTGTGCCGTCATTCGTCAAACGTACCTGGCATGCCGACTTCGCAGGCGGTGGCCCGCGGTCGGCAAAGCAGTCGTTCGTCTATGAAGCCCTCGTTCCCGATCCGATCGCGGATCTCGCCCTCGTGTTCCCGGACGACCTGGTCCACGAGATGGCCCTCGCCGAGGCAGGCGTGCGGGAGTTGCAGGTCGTCGCGGCCGCGGGCTTCGAGCCGTTGAACCGGCTGCTCATGCGATCGGAGAGCATCGCCTCGTCATTCATCGAGGGGCTCGCAATCAGCCCCCGGAGGCTCGCCGAGGCGAGCCTCGAACCGGGCGCCGCCTCGGAGACCGCCAAAGAGGTCCTGGGAAGTGTCCGGGCCATGGAGCTGGCCATCGATCAGGGCGCGGCGGCCGGCGCCTTCGCCACCTCGCACCTCCTGGCAATCCACCGAAGCCTTTTCGAGGGCACCCGTCTCGAACGCATAGCCGGAAGGCTTCGCGAAACCCAGAACTGGATCGGCGGCGACCCCTACAGTCCGCGGCGCGCCGAGTTCATCCCACCCCCTGAAGACCAGGTGCCCGCACTCCTCGACGACCTTTGCGCCTTCGTCAATCGGGAGAATTTCCCGGCCGTCGCCCAGGCGGCGATCGCGCATGCCCAGTTCGAGACCATTCATCCTTTTGCCGACGGCAACGGCCGCGTCGGGAGGGCGCTGATCCATGTCCTGCTCCGGCGGCGCGGGATCGCAGGGAGTGTCGTGCCGCCGGCAAGCATCGCGCTGGCGGGCGACATCGCGAGGTACCTGAGTGCGCTCAAAGCGTTCGAGCGGGGCGATCCGCTCCCATGGTGTCGCCTGTTCGCACAGACGCTTGCCCGGGCGACCGCGGTCGGGTACAAGGCCATTTCAGACATCAGCGACATCCAGGCGAACTGGGCAAGACAGCTGCGACCTCGCGGCGGTTCGGCCCTGGAGAAGCTCATCGTGGCACTCCCCGCGGTACCCGTCCTCGACGTCAAGACGGCGGCGGCTTTCCTCGGCGTAAGCGGCGAGGCCGCACGCCAGGCCATTCTCGCCCTCGAAGCCCTCGGTGCCCTGGCGCCGTCCGCCCTCGGCAGGCAGCGCTACCGCGTCTGGAGAGCCCCGGACATCCTGGCCGTCATGGACGGAGCGGCCTTGTACCTGGAAGGTCGGCGGTAGGCCCACCGCACGGGGCTGGCAGGCTCCCGGCCCTCGGGCAGGTCAGGCGACGGTCACCGAGGACCGCCCGGCGAGGATCTCGGCGCGCATGGCCTCGCAGAGCCTTACCAGGGTGCGGACGTTGTGGATCGACAGGAGGGTGTGCGACAGGTACTCGCCGGCGCGGGCCAGGTGGTGCAGGTAGCGCCGGTCGTAGCGCTGGCAGGTGTGGCAGTCGCAGGCCGGATCCAGGGGGAGGGGATCCTCCTTGAAGCGGGCGTTGGTGACATGGATCTTGCCGCCCTCGGCCCAGACCGTGCCGTGGCGGGCCATGCGGGTCGGATTCACGCAGTCGGCCATGTCGATGCCTCGCGCCACGGCGCTCCGGAGGTCTTCGGGCGTGCCGACGCCCATCAGGTAGCGCGGCTTGTCGGCCGGGAGCATGGGCACGGTGAAGTCCAGCGTGGCCTCCATCTCGGCGCGGGATTCGCCCACCGAGAGGCCGCCGATGGCGAACCCCGGGAAATCCATCGCGGTCAGGGCGCGGGCGGAGCGTTCGCGCTCGGCCCGATCGGTGCCGCCTTGCACGATGCCCAAGAGCCACTGATCGGCCGGCCGGCCGTGGGCCGCGAGGCAGCGCTCCGCCCACCGGCTCGTGCGGTCCACCGCTTCCCGGACCTCTTCCGGGGACGCCGGCAGGCGCACGCATTCGTCGAAGGCCATGATGATGTCGGCGCCAAGCTGGTTCTGGATCGCCATGGACTGCTCCGGGCCGATGAAGTGCTTGCTGCCGTCGATCGGGCTCTTGAACCAGACGCCCTCGTCGGTCACCTTGCGGATAGCCGCCAGCGAGAAGACCTGGAAGCCGCCGGAATCGGTGAGGATCGAGCGCGGCCAGCGCATGAACGCGTGCAGGCCGCCGGCCCGGGCGATGACGTCGGCGCCGGGGCGAAGCATGCAGTGGAACGCGTTGGCCAGGACAACCGCGGCGCCCGTGTCGGCGACCTGATCGGCCGTGAGCGCCTTGACCGCCGCCTGCGTGCCCACCGGCATGAAGGTCGGCGTGAGGATCTCCCCGTGGGGCGTGATCAGCCGGCCGGCGCGGGCGCGGCCGGCCGTGGCCTGGAGCTCGAAGCGGAACACCTCCCCACATCTTAGCGTGGCCGCAACAGCGTGCTAGCACGCCCGAGACACGGGAAGCCGAGCATGCGGCACGGTCCGCCCCGCCCGAGAGGTCGCCGTGCACGTCAGCCTGTCGCCCATACGCATCGGTCTCGCCCTGGCCATCGGCGCCACGGTCACCGTGGCCCATCACCTGCTGCGGCCCGAACGCGGCGAGGCCACTCCGGCGAAGGCGCCGCTGGCCGCCACGCCCGGACCGGCCAGTCGGGCGAAGCCGCCGGCGGGTG
>Ga0194120_10008307_pt1 | contig 13759 bp, 10 predicted proteins | sample TA2MahCa65mmetaG_FD_148642 | JGI IMG/M metagenome (GOLD analysis project Ga0194120, IMG submission 148642) | Freshwater microbial communities from Lake Tanganyika, Tanzania - TA2015019 Mahale Deep Cast 65m | ecosystem: Environmental > Aquatic > Freshwater > Lake | place: Tanzania: Lake... | reverse complement strand
TCAATTTTTGGCGACAAGCAATAAAATCAGCTATAAAACTATCTGTCACATAATATTGGGCTTCAAAGGGGCTTCTGATCTCTTAAAACCTCAAGAGTTTTGCAAGAGGCTCTAGATAGTCGAATTTTATCACTTGTTTTACTTAGTTCGTGAGCTGCTTTGCTTTTTTGAGCGGTTAAATAAAATGTCTCCTAACCCAGCTAAATGTTTCAACTGTCTTAAGCTGCATCGTTCTTCTTTTTCTTTTTTTGAAAATTATAACGTTTTTCTCCTATAAAGAGGGCGGCTAGAATCGGCGGATAGCGATTCTTGCTGGCGCTTATGCATCGGAAATGCGGAAATCTGATTAATTCCTATTAAAAGGGGTTGCGTTCGGCGCAAGCTACGCCTACAAGCCCCAATCATTGACGCGGGGTGGAGCAGCCCGGTAGCTCGTCAGGCTCATAACCTGAAGGTCACAGGTTCAAATCCTGTCCCCGCATCCAACTTCCGTTAATTTTATCCAAATTTTTCAGAGTTGTTCGTCATGCCAGTCCAGCGTGATGACCTTACCTCGGTCAATCGCGAGCGCGAGGCGACCTTTCTTTTAACTTAGGGCTTTCTCGCCAAAGATTGATCTTCGCCAGCCTGTTAGGGCGGGCGTCTGCGAATCTTGATCTGCGGCGATAGCTTCGAGATCATCGATCGTTGCGATCAATTTAGCGGCGACGCCTGTTTCTTCGCTGATTTGGCGAAGTAGAACCTTTAGTAATTCTACAGTCGCGCCATTAGCGCCGCGTCGAGCGCGTTCAATTTTTGGAATTGTATTTGGATCGCGCGTTAGGCCGCGTTCAACCGCAGCAACGATATCAGCGGCAGAGCGCGAGCGTTCCATTCCCTTAGGAAAGGCGCGTAAATTACCCAATGATTCAATTGATCGCGGGGCCGATTGCGCAATCTCAACTAAAATATCATCTTTTAACACGCGGGAGCGCGGCACATCTTTACTTTGTGCTTCTTGCTCGCGCCATGCCGCAAGCTCCATCAACACGCCCAGGTCACGTGGCTTACGAACTTTATGCCTCAGTCTTTCCCATGCATTGTCAGGATGTTGTTCATAGGTCGCGGGTGAGCTGAGGATTTGCATTTCATCATCAAGCCAATCCAGTCGATTTGCCCGCGTTAATCGCTCTAGAAGCGTTGAATAAATATCACGCAAATAAGTAACGTCTGCGATGGCGTATTCGATTTGCGCATCAGATAAGGGTCGACGCGACCAGTCCGTAAATCGCGATGATTTATCGAGATTGGCGCGCGTGATTGCTTTCACAAGTTCTAGATATGACGCCTGTTCGCCAAATCCGCAAACCATTGCTGCAACTTGCGTATCAAAAAGCGGCGTTGGGATCAGTTGAGATAGGCGCCAAATGATTTCAAGATCTTGTCGGGCGGCATGAAATACTTTGACGATTGCCGGGTTCGCCATCAGGGCGAAGAAAGGCGTAAGATCAATATTTTCTGCCAGTGTATCAATGGCGATCGCCTCTTCAGGCGAGGCAATTTGGATTAGGCATACCTTTGGCCAAAAAGTAGTTTCGCGAAGAAACTCTGTATCTACCGTGACAAATTCATGATGTGAGAACCGTTCGCATGCCGCAGCAAGCTCATCATTATTTGTTAGCAACTTCATTTAGGGGCTCGGCGTAAAAATCTGTTCATCATTTCCAAAGACCCAATCATTCTTTGGCGCTAAGGACAACATAAAGCACGGGGTAGGGATAAATTTCTCTTTGTCATCCACTATATTCTACTCAGACTGGTTACCATTATGCTGAATTTCTTAGGAATACACCAAATTTGACGTTGCAGTCCCCGCCTAATTGAGTAGGGTGCCTCTTGTCGCTTCTGGGGAGAGGATCATCGATGTTGAGCGTTAAACGCAATCGCGCATTTTTGCTTAAGATTACGTCAGCGTTATTCGTGAGCGCGCTTAGTCCCGCATCGGCTTATGCGGAGCATGAGAATGATGGCGTGAATCCCGGGTGGAGCCAATGTCGCTCAATAAATCCAGACGAGCGCATAAAAGGATGTGATCAAGTTATTTCAGCAGTTGAAAAGGAAACTAAGCACAATCAACTTGCCGCCTATATTAACCGAGCGAGCGCCTATCAAGCAAAAGGCGATCTCGCAAAGGCGATTTTAGATTACTCGAAAGCTTTAGAGGTTGACGCCTCCTCATTAGTCGCTCTTACCGCGCGCGGCGCAGCTTATTATGCGACAAGAGCGTTCGACAAGGCCATCGCAGATTATGATAAAGTTATCGATCAAGATAAGAGCAATGTCAGTGCATTGCTAGCGCGCGCTGCCGCTTGGCGCAGTCAGGGCGATAATGACAAATCCCTGCATGACCTCACTCAAGCCATAAAGCTTGAGAAGAAAAATAACAGTCCTTTTTTAGCGCGCGGCGCGTTGTATCATGCATTAGGCGAGCATGATAAGGCAATTTCAGATTACTCAGAAGCTCTTCGCCGGGATGTCAAAAATACGACGGCTTATAATGGTCGGGGCGCTTGTTATTATGCGAAGGCGCTTTACGACAAAGCGCTTGCAGATTTTGACGCCGCTTTAAAAATTGATGAAAAATACGTCGCCGCTTTAGTAAATAGAGCCAATGCATGGCGCGGGAAAAAAGATTTCACACGCGCAAAGGCAGATTATGATTCGGCGCTGGCATTAAAACCAGGCTTACCTGCCGCTCAACAAGGAACGCAGGACATGGCGCGGCTTTTGGCTAAAAAAGCAACAGGAGAAGCCGTATCAAGCGATAAAGCGCCAAAACTTGACCATGACCATGAGTGAGCCGGGGTCAGCCTGAAAATCTCGGCCCTTAGCCAAGCGCCTTGGCCGCGGCTAAGACTTCTTCAGCGTGGCCGGGCACCTTAACTTTACGCCAAATTTTCGCGATTTTTCCTTTTTCATCGATCAGGAAAGTGGATCGTTCAACACCCATATATTTCCGGCCATACATCGATTTTTCTATCCAGACGCCGTAGGCAAGAAGCGTTTCTTTGCTTTCATCGGAGGCAAGGGGCTGGTTGAGATTATATTTTTCCTGGAATTTGACATGCTTGGCGACAGGATCTGGCGACAGGCCAATAACAAGGGTTCCGGCGCGGGCAAATTTATCTTTTAACTCATTGAATTCTATAGATTCTTTCGTGCAGCCGGATGTGTCGTCTTTCGGGTAAAAGTACAAAACGACTTTTTTGCCTTTGAATTTTGCAAGAGAAATTTTCTCCATTCCTGCCCCGGGCAGGGTGAAAACTGGGGCTCGATCCCCCTCCGAAATCAAATCTTTTTTGTTGGCAATTGTTTTCATGGTTGCGGCGCCATCCTTTTGTCGTATCCACGATTAATATCAGTAGCATAAATGCAGCGCTTCGCTGTTCTTGCAAGGGTCCTGAATGGCGTGACGGCAAAACTATTCCCAAGCGGACTCTTTCGAAAAGACTTAATCAGTCTCATATCTGGCTTAATTGGTTTGATGGCTGATGAGCCGAGAGCGAGGCTAGTTGGAGCGCCACAGCGTGCATGAAAGCGCCGATCAAGATCAGGGCGGCGAAGGCAATGCGCAAAGACAGGCTTTAGGAACGAAGCTGTCTAGGCGAAAGCTATTATTGAAGATCGTGGCGACGGTTATTTTCGTCACAGCCCTTGGCGCTGGTTCGTTTTTTATTTTTCTCTCGCGCGGACCAATTGATTTGTCCTGGCTTGCGCCAGAAATTGTCGCGTCGCTTTCTGACCTTTCTGGTGGAAAATATGCCTATAAATTAGCCGGCGCCTCTATCGTGAATTCAGAACATGGCCCAACAATATCTGTCGATGGTCTTGTTGTTCAATCAGAGGGACATTCTATCATTGCTGCGCCGCGCGCGCAGTTATCGCTTAATTATGCGGCGCTTTTAATGGGGAAAGTTGTTCCACGTCGTCTTGAAGTCTTAGATTTAGATTTAAATCTTGTTGTTCTTGCAGATGGCGCGGTTGCAGTTTCTGCGGGCGCTGAGCAGTTAGAGACAAAAGCGCTAAATGTTCCTGCATTCGATGTGAATTCAATTAAATCTCCTAATGATGTCGCTTTGCTCAAGATAATTGCTGGCGCATTGCAAGGGCTGATGGATCTCGCCACTGACCCGGCAAGCGTGGTTGGCTCGTTAGATCGCGTGGGCGTGTTGCATGGCCGCCTCTCGATCGATGATCGGACACATGATCGAAAATTTAATTATAGCGATGTGAGCCTCAGCTTGGACAAGGGCAAGAGCGGTATGCTTTTTAGCCTCGGGGCGACGGGACCGAGCGGTCGTTGGACAGCGGACGCTTTTGCGACTGGATCTCCCGGCAATCAGCGTGAATTTAGAGCGACAATTAGAGATCTCTCGATCGACGAAATATCCTTAGTTGGAGGATTTCGTGTGAGTGGTTTCGATACGGATGCGCCTTTATCCGTCGATATGAATTTTACCCTTGCGCCTAACAACAGCCTGCTGCAAGCGGGGGGGCGTCTTGAGATTGGCAAAGGGTTTTTCCGGCTAGACGAGCCCGATCATGAACCTGTTATGATCCAGCATATTGAATTGGGATTACACTGGGATAATAACCAAAAGAAATTACAACTTTCTCCCATAGACTTTAAGGCTGGCGGATTTGACATGGCGATGTCTGGCTTTGCCCAGCCGCCGCCAGAGACTTCTGGCGAAAAAGTTCTCGGCGATGACTCCTGGCGGATTTCGCTTAACCTCTCAAAACCAAGTAAAGTTTATCCTGAGCGCGCAAGTGAAGAGGTTGTTGAGGTTAATGAGGGAGGGTTGGATGCGCGCTTAAATTACGGTCAGGGGAGAATTTTATTTGATAAATTTGCTTTTTCTGGACCGGATATTCATGCGAGTTTAACAGGCTATCTAGATTTCAAAGAAAAATTTCGTATCGTCTATCATCTTGACGCAGATAATACGCGTATAAAGACAATTGCGCGCTTATGGCCAACGCATGTTACGCCGCCAGTGAGAGTTTGGTTCGTTGAGCATGTTACCTCTGGTATTCTTAAACATGCCAGATTATCTGGAGACTTTGACGCCGCTGCAATTACCGCCATGCGATATGAGCGGCCGCCTCCAGATGATTCAGTGCAAGCTGATGGAGAAATTATTGATGGCGTTGTTGAAAACGTTATTCCCGGTCTCGCGCCTATAACAGCCATTAATGGCTTTCTTCACGTAACAGGACGCACAGCAAGCTTTAAAGCACGATCTGGATCTTTTGAAACAGCCTCTGGCCGTCGGCTAAGTTTAAGCGAAGGACAATTTGCTATAGCAGACAACGCTATAAAACCACCGCCGGCAACCTTGGATATCCGGCTGAACGGCGACGTCGAGGCGGTGGCTGATATTTTGAATGTTCCAACCATTAAGGAATACGCTAGTCTTCCAGTGGAAGCGTCAAATTTGAAGGGGCGTTTGGATGGCAAATTTCATTTAGATTTTGAAGTAGGCGATTTAGCGCGAGATGAAAATACAAAATTTTCAGTTGATGCGACAACGACTGATCTCTCTGTCGAACATCTCATAGGCAAAGAAAAACTAGAATCTGCCGCCTTGCATGTTGTCGCTAACCCGAATGGTCTTAGAGTTGATGGTACGGGTAAAATTTATGGCGCGCCGATAATACTTGATCTTCAACGTGCGTTTGGCGACACGGGAGTCGCTCAAGCTCAAGTAAACTTCACATTTGATGACGCTGCGCGCCAGCGGGCTGGTTTTGCGATTGAAGGTTTGACTGGCTCAATTGCAGCTTTAGTAAAAACGCCTCTGCCAATTGAGGAGCTCAATACAGATATTGAATTAGATTTTACGCGCGCGGCATTCGAAAATCCTATTCCGGGGCTAGTGAAAACAGTCGGAACGCCAGGAAAGGCCTCATTCAAACTCGTGCGCCGAGGCGAAAATATATTAGTTGATCAAATAAATTTTGAAACTGGCGCGTCTGTAGCGCAAGGCGTCATCGAGCTTTCAAAAGAAGGCGTTCTTCAATCTGGTAAATTATCTCCTCTGCGCCTTTCCCAGGGCGATGATATGAAAATTGATATCTTGAAAAATGGGGATGTAACGAAATTCACAATACGAGGCGCCAATGTTGATGCGCGTCCGATGCTTGGCACCATCATTCGCGCAGGCGCGCTGCATCAGCGCCCAACTAATCCGCCAAACGCCAAAACTAATACTTCAGACAAGAAAAACACATCTCATAAAGCATCCGTGTCTTTTGGAGATTTTGATGTTGATTTTAAGTCCCCAATTGTCACCGGACATAACAAGCAAATTCTTTCTAATGTAGAGCTAAAGCTTGAAAGTCGTAGCGGCGCTCCACGATCATTGGCTTTTGGCGGAAGTTTTGGTCAAGAAAAGATCGCTGCGACAATTTCCAGAAATCAGAATAACTTGCCACAACTCGAAATCGCGACGCATGAAGCTGGATCGCTCCTGTCTTTTCTTGATCTCTATCGAAAGATGGAGAGTGGTGAAATCTCCGCGACAATACAAATTGGCCAGGATCGGGCCGACGGGTCGCTCAAAATTCATGATTTCTATGTAAAAGGCGAACCAATGATGCGGCAGTTAATGGCGCAGGGCGGATCGTCGCGAATTGATGAGCGCGGGAATGCGCGGTTTGATCCTGAATCGGTTGAAGTCGGCCAATTGCTTGCAGATTTTTCATGGAATGCTGGGCGTCTCTCTATTCAAGAGGGCGTCTTATCGGGACCTGCCATCGGACTTACCTTTGACGGATTTTTTGATATGCCCCATGATAGATTAGATATTGCAGGAGCCTATGTCCCGGCCTATGCGCTGAATAGTTTGCTCTCAAACATACCTGTTCTTGGTGTGTTAATTTCTGGTGGACAGCATGAGGGTATCTTTGCGCTGAATTATCGGCTTACAGGCGCAATATCCTCGCCTGTCATCACTGTAAATCCGCTGTCAGCGCTTGCGCCTGGTTTAATGCGCAAAATTTTGGGCGTCATAGATGGTACAGCGCATATGCCGGGCGTCCAATAATCTCTTAAATTACTGAGATCGACGCCCCTTATTTGAGGTGTAGTAATATGTGTTTTTTCTTGCCAAGAGAAAGTTTAGCGACGCCAGCATCGGCAAAATCTTTTTGCGTGATTATTCTGCGTTCATCTGTAATGACCTCATCATTGATACGAACGCCGCCGCTTTTGATCTGACGTCGCGCTTCGCCAGTCGAGGTGACAAGACCAGCTTTTACAAAAGCATTTAAGACGCCTAGTCCAGCTGTAATTTCTGATGAAGGAAGTGTGATTGTTGGAAGGGTCAGCGATAGCGCACCCTGTTCAAATGTTGTGCGGGCTGTTTCTTCAGATTTTTCTGCTGCTTCACGACCATGAATTAAGGCTGTTGCTTCAGTCGCCAGCGTCTTCTTTGCTTCATTAATCTCAGCGCCTTGTAGGCGAGAGAGGCGGGTGATTTCGTCGATCGGTAAAAACGTAAACAGCTTGAGGAAACGGATGACATCCGCATCTTCAGTATTTCGCCAATATTGCCAGTAATCATAGGGCGAGAGCATATCTGCATTAAGCCAAACAGCGCCTGCTGCAGTTTTTCCCATTTTAGCGCCTGAGGCTGTCGTTAGCAGAGGGGAGGTTAGCGCATAAAGCTGAGGAGAGCCCATTCGGCGTCCTAGATCTAAGCCAGTAACAATATTTCCCCATTGATCTGAGCCGCCCATCTGTAGCAGGGCGTCGTAACGTCGATTTACTTCGACAAAATCATAGGCCTGTAAACACATATAATTAAATTCAATGAAGGAGAGCTCATGTTCGCGATCAAGTCGCATTTTAACAGAGTCCATTGTCAGCATGCGATTGACAGAAAAATGACGGCCAACATCGCGCAAGAAGTCGATATAATTTAAATCTGCGAGCCAGTCTGCATTATCCAGCATGAGCGCGTCATTTGGCGCGTCTCCAAATTTTAAAAAGCGTTCAAATATTTTTCTAATTGAGTCTTTGTTTACGTTAATCTGCTCAATCGAGAGTAATTTTCGACTTTCATCTTTGCCTGATGGATCGCCAACGCGAGTCGTGCCGCCGCCCATCAAAGGGAGAGGCTTGCCGCCTGTGCGTTGAAGCCAGGCGAGGAGCATAATCGGAAGGAGAGATCCCACATGCAGCGAGGGCGCCGTGCAATCAAAGCCGATGTAAGCTGCAAGCCCACCCTGCAAGGCCTTTTCGTCAAGACCTGGAAAATCAGAGCATTGATGAACAAAACCCCTTTCGAGCAAAATATGCAAGAAATCGGATTTGGGGATAAATTCGTTAGTCATGGGGCCACGGTGTAGGGCCTGAGAGAGAAACGCGCAAGACTTTCAGCCCCAGGCTTTAGACCAGGGTCGAGCCGCGCACGGGCTCGAGCTCTCGTGTGGGTGGAACGGACGGGCTTCACCTCTTCTTACGCGCTTGTTAGAAGCCCTGTTAGAGATATTGATGGTGATCGCCAGAGTTGGCGTAAGGGTATAAGATGCTGTTTTACGAACCGCTGTTTTTATTTTTATTCGCGCCGGCGGTCTATCTCTTGTACTGGCTCTTTGGCGCGGGGCGCATCGAGAGACTGTTTATTTTATTGCTCGCTAGTCTCTTATTTTATGGCTGGAGCGAGCCAGTTTTTATTTTTATTGTCTTTGCTTCGCTCGCGCTAGATCTCATCGTGGCGCGAGAAATTGATAAACTTCCAATTGGAAGCGCTATGAGCAAGTTTTGGCTGGTCCTGGGCGTAGCCAGTAATTTGCTGATTTTAGTTTATTATAAATATGTGGGCTTTCTGGCGACTAATCTTGATGCGGTGTTGCAATTTTTTTCTCTCCCAGGATTCAGTCTCTGGAAGATTGCATTGCCTATTGGGGTAAGTTTTATTGTTTTTGAAAAAATCACCTATCTTGTAGATATCTACCGGGGCGTATCAAAGCCAACAAATGATTTTCGGCTCTATATGCTTTATGTCTTTTTCTTTCCTAAGCTGCTCGCTGGGCCTATTATAAAATATCATGACATTGCTCATCAGTTAGAAGAATGCCGGCATGCGGGCTTTGACGATGTGATCCTAGGGTTTAGTCGGTTTATGCTCGGCGTTATAAAAAAAATTCTCATTGCGGATACAATGGCGCAAGGTGCAGATATTATTTTCGCGCATGATCCAAAGGTTTTAGAGTTTGGCGACGCATGGATCGGCGTTATTTTTTTTACATTACAGATATATTTTGACTTTTCTGCTTACTCGGACATGGCCATAGGCTTAGCAAGAATGTTAGGGTTTCGACTTCTTGAAAATTTTAACATGCCTTACATTGCTATAAATTTAACAGACTTCTGGCGCCGCTGGCATATATCGTTGACGAGCTGGATCCGGGAATATCTTTATTTTCCCCTCGGTGGGAACAAAGGCGCTCAAGCGCGCACTTATTTCAATCTTTGGGTTTGTTTTTTGGCCTCGGGCATATGGCATGGCGCGGCTTGGCCATTTGTTATTTGGGGAGCATATAACGGATTATTTTTGATTCTAGACCGATTGTTTTTAATTAATTGGCTGAGTAATTTGCCAGATTGGGTTTCTAATTTTCTCACTATGATTATTGTCATGATTGGCTGGAGCATTTTTCGCTCAGCGAGTGTTGATCAATCTAGCCAATTGCTTTTAGCAATGGTTTCACCGTTCGGCGGTACGGGGTCATCAGCTCATATTCCAATCGATTATTTTATTATGATGGGATTTGCGATTTTTATATGTTTTTTACAACGGCTCAGTCTTACTCTAAAAGACTTTGATTGGGAGATCATGAGTAATCGATTTCCGATGGCGGTTAATTGCTTTTTAAGCGTTTTTTTCGTTGCCGCTCTCGCCAAAGGATTTGCTGATCCCTTTAAGCCATTTATCTATTTTAGGTTTTAGTGCGTGAGAATAAAACTCGATCAAAAACTTCCGATCTTGGTGTGTATCGGCCTTGTGATAAGTCTTTTTATCATAGCGATTTGGAATTTTATCATTAGTGATGCGTGGCCCAACTTGCGTATTCGCAGCGCCTCGCCACTTGCGGGGATCGCCAAAGTAAGGCAAATTCCTTGGTCTTGGGCTGATTTTATTGCAGGTGAGACGCAAAAAGCCGCGTCAGTTAATTTCTCTCAACGATCTCCTGTTTTTCCCATTTCTGTAAGGGCAAAAAATCAATTTATTTTTTCTCTATTCCATGAATCTGCTGCTGCAGGCGTCGTGATCGGTAAAAATGATCAATTATATGAGCAATTTTATATTAATGAATTTTGTGGGCGATTGATAAATCAAAATCTTACTAATATTCCTCAATGGGGAGAGTCGCTTCAGCAAATCCAAAGCGGTCTGGAAAAATTAGGTAAGAAATTTGTCTATGTCATTACGCCCTCTAAAGCGGCGCAATATCCTGAAGATTTACCTCCGGCCGCTTCTTGCGCTAAGAATTTTAACTCAATTCCTGATAAATTAACGCCATATGTTAATGCGCTAGGTGATCGTCATATTCACATATTCAATGGCGCCGACTTAATTCATAAAAAACGTCAAGATTATTCTGTTCCCTTATTTCCACGTGGCGGCACGCATTGGAACAGTCTAGCGGCCGGTTTGGCTTTGCAGGAAATCAATCAATTAACGGCTTTCCCTTTTGGCTCTATTAATTTCAGCTGGCGTCCAGCTTTACAGGCGGAAGGAACGGACCGCGATCTTCTAGATCTCCTAAATCTTTTATGGCCGGATGCGACTTATCCAACGACAGTCATAACAAATGAAATCTCTCAACAAGCATGTTCCCTTTCGCCAAGATTATTAGCTATGGGGGGAAGTTTTCTGCATGAAATACTTGCCGCAGCAACGCTGGCTCAATGTCCCCCACAGATTGACTATTGGTTTTACATGCGAACTGAAGACCTTGGCGTTGAGCTAGGTCATTATTGGCGAAAACCTGGGGAGGCCGGTAATGGAGAACGGCAATCAGCTGATGAAACGGTCCTTGACGCGAATGTGCGGAATGCAGATGTGGTGATCTTGGAAGAAAATGAATCAAATATTGCGACAATGAAGCAAGTCGATCAGCTTAAGGCGGCCTTGCGTCGCATCCAATGAGTCCGCGTCTTTGCGTCGCAGTGGCGATTCAGTCAGCCAGTTAAAGACATTGAGTGAGGGCGAATAGGCGTTATTTGGCGGTATTTCCTTACTCTAAACCGGATGCGGCTTGCGGGATCAAGGCGTCGTTTTAGGGACCTTCCCTCTACCGTCGGACACGATTAGCCCTTATATAGGCGTCGTCCGGTCCGAGCGAAATTTAGCGTTCAGGCAATCGTCGACATGACGATAATGAGATTAGTTAAGGAGGAGTTTTTTTATGATCAAATCAAATATTCTCGGTAAGCTTCTAGCAGGCGCTTGCGCGGTTGCGCTCTTTGCGCCAGTTGCGGCTTCTGCGGGTAATCGCGTTGGCACGCTGCAATGCCGTCTTTTGGGCAATAACATCAGCGTTGTTGTTGAGAACCAGCAAGTCGACTGTAACTACCGCGATGACGCTGAGGGCGCAGAGCCCGCGCATTACACTGGCACATTGACAAAAGTTGGCGCTAACGTGACCTACAATGGCCAAGGCGAATTAGGATGGGGCGTTGTCGCAGAAACCGGCAAGGTTGGTCCTGGCGCGCTTGAGGGCGAATATGCTGGTCCAGAAGTCTCCGCTCGTGTCGGCGTTGGTGGTGGTGGCGCGATCCTTGTTGGTGGATCCAATAACACCTTCTCGCTTCAGCCGTTCAATATTGAAGCTGGCGCAGGATTGGGATGGACGGCAGGCGTTGAGAAATTGAAGCTGACTTATGTGCCGCCGCCAGCTCCGCCAGCGCCTGCGCATAAAGGCAAGCATAAGCGTCACTAAACTTTAAGCTTGGGAGAATTTAACTTCCCCAGAGCTAACTTGGTGATTTGAAGTCGCGGAGTTTATCAGCGACGAAATCATAAAGTCTCGCGCTTTCTTGCCATTCAGGCTTCAGGAGCGCGAGACATTTTTTTGCAAATTCTTCTGGCGTTTTGAGTATTTGCGGATCTTCGCCTGGCATGGCTTGAGCGCGCATTCGCGTTCTGAGCGGGCCAGGGCTAGCGAGCATAACGGTTACGCCGTCGCCGCGCGTTTCAGCGGCGTATGTTCGTGCTAGGGCTTCAAGTGCCGCCTTTGAAATTGCATAGGGTCCCCAAAAAGGCTTCATGTCGGCGCGATGGGCGACGCCTGATGTCAGAAAGGCGACGCGCGCCTGACCTGAATTGCGCAGTAGGGGATCCAGCGAACGGATCAGGCGCCAATTAGCCGTGACATTAACAGCAATCACGCGGTCCCAGTCTTTTGGCTCAACATGCGCTAGCGGAGATAGGGGGCCAAGAATAGCTGCATTGCCGACAAAGACATCAAGTCGACCCCAACGCTCGAAAATTGTTGCGCCAAGACGATCGAGGGCGGCGTAATCTGTTATGTCGCAGGGCACCAATGTCGCGGTGCCGCCAAGCGCAGTGATCTCATCATCGAGCGCTTCGAGGCCTGCTTGAGATCGCGCTAACGCAATCACATGCGCATTGTCTCTGGCTAATTCGAGCGCGAGCGCATGCCCGATCCCGCGCGAGGCGCCTGTAACAAGCGCAATGCGTTTGTCCTGTGACAAGCTTAACTTGCTTCTGCGAGCAAGGATAATTGCGCGCGATTTTCACCCGACAAATCCGTAAGAGCTGTTGGATAATCGCCTGTGAAACAATGATCGGTAAATTGTGGGCGCAGGGCGTCGCGTTTCTCATAACCCATAGATCGGTAAATGCCGTCGACCGAGAGAAAAGCTAAGGAGTCGCTGCCGATATAGGTGCGCATTTGTTCTAAAGAATGTGTCGCGGCTAAGAGTTTTTCTTTTTGCGGCGTATCGATCCCATAATAGTCTGGGTGCGTTATGGGGGGAGAGGAGATCAGGAAATGAACTTCTTTTGCGCCAGCGTCGCGCATCATCTGCACAATTTTAACTGACGTCGTGCCTCTGACAATTGAGTCGTCAATCAGGACAACCCGCTTACCTTCAACAACGCAACGGTTAGCGCTGTGCTTCATTCTAACGCCGACTTCACGCACCGATTGTGAGGGCTGAATAAATGTTCGGCCAACATAATGATTGCGGATAATTCCAAGTTCAAAAGGAATGCCAGACTCTTGCGAATAGCCTAAGGCGGCAGGCACGCCAGAATCTGGTACAGGAACCACGACGTCGGCAAAAATACGTCGTTCGCGCGCTAATTCGGCGCCCATTGCTTTGCGTATTTGATACACAGGTCGGCCATGCACCAGCGAGTCTGGGCGCGCGAAGTAAATATATTCAAAAATGCACGGACGCATTGGCTGAGGCGGAAAAGGATTAATGCTCTCAAGGCCTTTTTCCGAAATTATAACAATCTCGCCGTTCATTACATCGCGAACAAAACGTGCGCCAATCATGTCAAGAGCGCAGGTTTCTGAAGCGAGAATAAATTTTCCATTGAGTTCGCCAATAACAAGCGGACGAATTCCTAATGGATCGCGTGCGCCAATGAGTTTTTTATTCGTCAGCGCGACAAGCGAATAGGCCCCTTCGATAGAGCGGAGCGCTTCTATAAATCGATCCAAGAATTGTGGT
>Ga0194120_10008304_pt1 | contig 13763 bp, 13 predicted proteins | sample TA2MahCa65mmetaG_FD_148642 | JGI IMG/M metagenome (GOLD analysis project Ga0194120, IMG submission 148642) | Freshwater microbial communities from Lake Tanganyika, Tanzania - TA2015019 Mahale Deep Cast 65m | ecosystem: Environmental > Aquatic > Freshwater > Lake | place: Tanzania: Lake... | reverse complement strand
GAGCCGGGCATCGCCAAGGGCGGCATCCGAGAACTCGGTGGACAAGGTGGGAAGCTCGGAAGGATGCGCTTCAGCGGTCGTCACGGCGTAGAGCACACCACTGGGGAAGCAAACCGGGAGTGACCGCCGTCACATTCAAAACGAAAGGCGAGGCCAGCAAGCCTCCCAGAGCCTCCGTCACAGCAAATGTGATGAATCCTGAGGCGTCCCTGCCGGCCGGCACGGAGGTCGGCCCTACTCGACTCAGATCAGGCCGACAACGGCTTGGACCAGGCCGCCTGGCGCGTGCCCGGCAGGCGGCCAGCCGGGCGGGTCTAGGTTCCGGCGGCCTGAGCCAGGGGATCGGGCGCGCCGAGGTTGCGCAGGGCGGCCGCCAGGCTGGCCAGTTCGCCCGGCGAACCCTGGACGTTGAGGGCGATCATGCCGTCCTCCTGGTGCTGCGCGACGACCCGGGCGCGCCGGTACACGAGGGCCACGCCTTCGCCGCACCAGGCGGGGATCGTGAACACCTCTTCGCGGGGCGGGCCGGAGATTTGCGCCTCGACGACCTCTCGCAGCTCGCGCAGTCCCTGGCCGGAGAGCGCCGAGATGGCCAGGGCCCCCGATTCGTCGGCCTGCGCGTCTTCCAGGCGTCCGGCCGCGTGGATGCGGTCGATCTTGTTGAAGACCACGATTTCGGGCACCTCGTCGGCGCCTATCTCGGCCAGGACGCGCCGGGTCTCCTCGACCTGCTCGCGCCAGGCGTTGTGGGAGAGGTCCACCACGTGCAGCAGGAGGTCGGCCTCGGCCGCCTCGGCGAGCGTGGAACGGAACGACGCGACGAGCTGGTGCGGCAGCTTGCGGATGAAACCCACCGTGTCGGTCAGGAGCACCTCGCGGCCGTGCGAGAGGGCCCAGCGCCGGGTGGTGGCGTCGAGCGTGGCGAACAGGCGATTTTCGGCGAGCACGGCCGACCGCGTCAGGGCGTTGAGCAGGCTCGACTTGCCGGCGTTGGTGTAGCCGACCAGCGCCACCCGGAAGTAGTCGTCGTGCCCCCGCTTGCGTACCGCATGCTGCCGGCCGATGCGCGCCAGATCGCGCTTGAGCTGGGAGATGCGCGCCTTGACGATGCGGCGGTCGATTTCCAGCTGGCTCTCGCCCTCGCCCGACCGGATGCCCACCCCGCCCTTCTGCTTCGAGAAGTGGGTCCACAGGCCCGTGAGGCGCGGGAGCATGTACTCGTGCTGGGCGAGTTCGACCTGGGTCTTGGCCTCGCGGGTACGGGCGCGCAGGGCGAAGATGTCGAGGATGAGGCCCGTGCGGTCCATGACCTGCACCTTGGTCTGCTTCTCGATGTTTTTTTGCTGGGTGGGCGTCAGCTCCTCGTCGAAGAGGAGCCAGTCGGCCTGCTTCTCGGCGGCCATCGCGGCGATCTCCTCGATCTTGCCCTTTCCCAGCAACGTGGCGGGATCGGGCCGCTGCCGTGCCTGGATGACGGTGCCCACGACGACCATCCCGTCGGTCTCGGCCAGGAGCGCGAGCTCTTCCAGGTGTTCCTGGGCCGATTCGCGGCTCGCGCCGCGCAAGGCCGCCCCGACGCACAGGGCGCGCGGCGGCTTGGGGGCGGTCTGGTAGAAATCCTCCTTGGGACCTTTCATGGCAGGTCGATCCTAGCCGCGCGGATGCTAGAATGCAAGCGATGACGCCAACCACGACCCAGGCGGCGGTGTACGGGCCCGTCAAATCCTGGCGGCTCGGCCGGAGCCTCGGGATCGACCTGCTCGTGCAGAGCTCCATCTGCTCGTTCCGCTGCGCCTATTGCCAGCTCGGGAAGATCGAGCTACCCACCGCGGAGCGCCGCGAGTGGGTGGCGACCGCGCGGGTCCTCGCGGACCTCGAACTATCCGACTGGCGCAGCGCCGACGTCGTCACGTTCTCGGGCAACGGGGAGCCCACGCTCGCCACTAACCTCGGAGAGTGCATCCGCGCGATCCGGGACCGCACCGGCAAGCCGATCGTGGTGCTGACCAACGGCACGTTGCTGAACGATCCCGCCGTGCGCGCCGACCTGGCGGCCGCCGACCGCGTCTACGTCAAGCTCGATGCCGCGTCCGACCGGGGGCTGCGCATGGTGGACAATCCCGTGGAAGGCATCACGCTGGAGGGGTGCCTGGCGGGAATTCTGGCGTTCCGGGCCGAGTACGCCGGCTACCTGGCGATCCAGACGATGGTGATGCCGATGAACCTCGCCGAAGTGGAGCCGCTCTGCGACCTCTACACGCGGATCAAGCCCGACGAGATCCAGCTGAACACCCCGCTCCGGCCGATGCCGCGCGCCTGGTACCCGGAGTCCCGCGGCAACCACGAGGGACCCGCCCCGGTTCCCGAGTCGCACCTGCGGGTCCTCACCCGCGAGCAGGCATGCGAGGTGGAGCAATTGGTCAGGGAGAAGACCGGCCTCAAGGTCGTGTCGGTCTACCAGCCGGCCTGACGGCCTGCTGGCCGGCGAACGGACCCGGCGGGATCGCGGAGCGTCTCGCTTGACCGCTCCGCATGGCGGCCGGCACGGAGGCCGGCCCCACTCGCGGCATCGGTCGCGCGGGCCTCCGGCTTCTCGGCCGGCATCGGTGGCGCGGGCCTCCGGCTTCTCGGCCGGCATCGGTGGCGCGGGCCTCCGGCTTCTCGGCCGGCATCGGCGGCGCGGGCCTCCAGCATCCTGGCCGGCCCCGCCCGCTGCATCGGTGGCGCGGGCCTCCGTGCCCGCGTCCGGGATGCGGAGGACATGTGGGCGCCGCTATCAGGTCCCCGCGGGTTCGCCCCGCTCGGAACCGAAGGCGCAGCAGCGGTTCTTGCCGGAGCGCTTGGCTTCCTGCAAGGCGGTCTCGGCCGCCTGCAGCAGGTCTTCGACGTCCTCCCCGTCCACCGGGAAGGTAGCCAGGCCGATGCTCGCGGTCACGCGGGGGGACGCGTCGGCCGCGGCGAAGGAGTGCGTCTCGATGCGGCGGCGCAAGCGCTCGGCCACCCGCAGCGCCTGGTCCGCCCTGGCCTGCGGGAGGACGATCGCGAACTCGTCGGAGGCATAGCGCGCCAGCACGTCGTAGGCCCGGGTCATGTCGCGCAGCAGGGCGGCGGCTTCCTGGAGCACGCGATCGCCGGCCATCGTGCCGTAGCGCTGGTTGACCGCGTCGAGACCGTCGACATCGAGGATCAGGCAGGTCGTCGGGAACTGGTAGCGCTTGGACCGGGCGAGTTCGGCGCGCAGGCGTTCGAAGAGCAGGCGCCGGTTGTAGATGCCGGTGAGATCGTCCAGCGTGGCCCGCACCGCCAGGAGCCGGGTCTTCTCGACCAGTTCGTCCCGCAAGCGCTTGTTGCGCAGGCAAGCACGCACGCGGGCGCGGACCTCGGTGGCATCGAACGGCTTGGTGATGAAATCGTTCGCGCCGCGATCCAGCGCGCGGGCGATGCCTTCGCTGTCCAGCACGACGCCCGAGACGAAGATGATGGGGATGTCGCGCGTGGCCTCCGACAGGTAGAGCTGTTGCGAGACTTCCCACCCGTCGAGGCCCGGCATCTTGACGTCCAGGAGCAGCAGGTCGGGGCCGAGTTCGGAGGCCATGTCGAACGCCTTCCCGCCGTCGGTCGACACGACGATCTCGTAGCCGTCGCGCCGGAGGATGGCCTCGAGCATCTGGCAATTCTCGAGATCGTCGTCCACGACGAGAATGCGGGGGATGTTGCGCATCAATGCCCCCTATACCCGCCGGCCGGCTCAGCATCGAGGGCCGGCCCCGAGGCCGGCCCCGACGTCGTCTCGCTAGTCCTGCTTCGCGTCAGCGTACTTGAGGTAGTACGGCGGAAACTCCTGAGGAATGGGCGCGGGCAGCGGCCGCGGCGGCCAAGGCTTGGGGGGCCACGGCTTGGTGGGCCCGGCTTCCTGGGCCTCCCACACGTTCTCGCGCGCCTCCCTGGCCGTCTGCTGCGTCTCGGAGATGTCCCGCGACAGGGCGTTGAGCTGGCCGCGGAGCGTGTTGCCGTGCCAGATGTGGCCGCCGGGATGCTTGCAGCCGATGAAGGGCTCCGGCGGAAGGCTCTCCAGTGCCTCGCCCACGTGGTACTGCGCCTTGTCGAGGTGGCCGAGCGCCGAATTGATGCGGGCCTCGGCGGCGGCGAGATCGGGAGTGCGATCGATCGGGCCCATGTAGGCCAGGCCGAGCTTGTAGAAGGGCAGGCGGCCGTCGAGTTCGGTGCGGGCGGCCTTGAGGTCGGCTTCCGCCTGGCCGAGTTCGGCCCGGGCGGCCCGCAGGTCGCGGAGCACCGGGTCGGCGAAGCGCTGCCACGGCGAGAGGCCCTTCGACCGCTCCGCGATGGCCTTGTCGAGCGCGGCGATTTCCTGGTTTACCTGCTTCTCGGCCATGGTGAGCTTGTAGCGAGCCTGCTGTTCGGGCGTCCACATGATCCGCTTGTCGATCAAGCGCTCGTCGGGGATGATCACCCGCCCCGGCTCTTCCGGCTGCGGCTGCCCGATCGGTTCGACGACCTTGGGCGGCACGGCCTTCGCGATGTTCGCCTTGCCCGCATCCTTGATGTCAGCCATACGAAATCTAACCCTCCTACAACAGAGGACTAACGCCTCACTCCCCAATCTTGCGGCGCTTTGCGCCTGCGCCTTGGTCCCGCATGGCCTCTATAGGCGGATTTCCCCACCGTCTTTCGATAAATTTATATTTTGCGATTGTTAAACGGGCGCAGGGAGCCGGTTCTCGCCCAGAGCCTCCCGGATGGCGCGCTCCCAGCGGGCTTGCAGTTCGTCCACCTGATCGTCGCCGCGTGCCGGGTCGGGCACGATCGGCTCCAGGGCCTGGAGGTAGATCGGGCCGGGATTCATCGCGAAGTACGCCGACCGCGGCAGCCTGTCATACGACCCCTTGATGGCCACGGGCAGGATGGGCAGATTGGTGTGCACCGCGAAGTAGAAGACGCCGCGCTTGACCTTGCCCAGGCGGCCGTCGCGGCTGCGGGTGCCCTCCGGGAACATGTAGACCATCTCGCCCGGCTGGAGCCGCTTGAGGGCATTCTCGATCGCCGTGATCGCCTGCTGGCGGTTGCCTCGGTCGATGGCGATCATGCGGGCGCCGCGGAGCAGGCGGCCGAAGAAGGGCCACGAGAGCAGTTCGCGCTTCATCACGAAGATCGGCCGGCCGGGCATCACCGCCATCAAGGCCGGCGGATCGAGGTAGCTCTGGTGGTTGGGCGCTATCAGGTACGGCCCGGGGCCGATGCGATCCACGCCATCCAGGTGCACGTCGATCCTGGCGGCCCGCATCATGCCTTGCGCCCAGTCCCGGGTGGCCCAGGAGTAGTACTCTTCCGAATGGCCCGCCCGCGACGCGGCGACGTAGCGGCGCACGAACTCCGGCCAGACGTAGGCCATGTACTTCAGGAAATGGGCGGCTGACATGCTGCCTCAGGCCCGGGGAGCGGCCCTCATGGCCGGGGCGACGCGGCGCGGGCCTTCGAGCGGATCCTCGTGCACGACCGTCTGGTCGCGGCGGCTGCCGACGCTGACGATGGAAATGGGCACGCCGACGATGTCGGCCAGGAAGTCCAGGTAGCGCCGGGCGGCCGCCGGCAACTCGTCCCAGGCTCGGGCATCCCCGGTGGGAGCCTGCCAGCCCGGCATTGTCTGGTACTGCGCCTCGGCGCGGGCCAGCACCGAACCCTCGAGCGGGTACTCGGCAAGGACTTCGCCGTCGACCCGGTAGGCCGTGCACACGCGGATCTCGGCGAACTGGTCGAGGACATCCAGCTTGGTGATGGCCAGGGCGTCGAGGCCGTTGACGCGCGCGGCGAATCGCGCGGCCACCGCGTCGAACCATCCGCAGCGCCTCGGCCGGCCGGTGGTGGTGCCGTACTCCTGGCCGATCTCGCGCAGCTTCTCGCCGGTCGCGTCGGTCAGTTCGGTCGGGAACGGGCCGCCGCCCACGCGGGTCGCGTACGCCTTGGCGATGCCCAGGACGCGGTCGATGGCCGTCGGGCCTACCCCCGCGCCGGTGCAGGCCCCGCCCGCCACGGCGTTGGAGCTCGTGACGAACGGGTAGGTTCCCAGGTCGATGTCCAGCAGCGTGCCCTGTGCGCCCTCGAACAGGATGACGTCGTCCTTGGCCATCACCTCGTGCAGCAGGAGCGTCACGTCGGTGGCGTAGGGAGCCAGTCGCTCGCCGTAGGCCAGGTACTCGCGGGCGACTTCGTCCGGATCCAGCGGCGGCAGGTCGTGCACCTTGGCCAGGACCTCGTTGATGAGGGCCAGGCGTTCGGCCAGCAGGCCGCGGAACCAGGTGGGGTGGAGCAGGTCCATGACGCGGAAGCCCACCCGGGCGACCTTGTCGGCGTAGGCCGGGCCGATGCCCTTGCCGGTGGTGCCGATCTTCTGCGCCCGGCGCCGTTCCTCGGCGCCATCGAGGATCTTGTGCCACGGCATGATGACGTGGGCGAGCAGCGAAAGGCGCAGGCCGGAGGTGTCCAGGCACTGCGCCGCCAGATCCCCGAGTTCTTGCAGCAGGGCCGGAGGATCGACCACGCAGCCGTTGCCGATGACGCACAGCGTGCCGGGGTAGAGGATGCCGCTCGGGACCAGGTGCAGCTTGAGGAGCCGATCGCCCACGATGACCGTGTGGCCGGCGTTGTTGCCGCCCGCGTAGCGCACCACGACGTCCGCGCGCTCGGCCAGCAGATCGGTGATCTTGCCCTTGCCCTCATCGCCCCACTGGGCGCCGACGACCACCACGTTTGCCATCAGCTCGTGGCTCCGGGCTGGTACAGATTGTCGAACAGGGTGAATTCCTTGTGGAAGTAGAGCATCGCGGAGCCGGTGGGGCCGTTGCGGTTTTTTGCGACGATTATCTCGGCCTGGTTCTTGTACTCGGACATCTCATTGTAGTAGTCGTCGCGGTGAATGAACATGACGATGTCGGCGTCTTGTTCGATGCTGCCCGACTCGCGCAAGTGCGACAGCATCGGTTTCTTGTCCTTGGTCTGCTCGGCGGCGCGGGCCAGCTGGGAGAGGGCCATCACCGGGCATTCCAGCTCGCGGGCCAGGGCCTTGAGCGACCGTGAGATCTTGGCGACCTCGGTCGCCCGGTTTTCAGACGACGAGTAGCGACTGGTCTGGGGCGAGTCCATCAGCTGCAGGTAGTCGATCAGCACCAGGCCGAGCGGCTCGTCGAGCTGGGTCATGAGCTTGCGGCACTTGCTCCGCACCTCCATGACCGTGATGGCCGCCGTGTCGTCGATGTAGACGGGGAAGTCCTGCAACCGACCGATGCCCTGCAGCAGCTTGGGCCAGTCCTCCTCCGTGAGGAAGCCTTGCTTGAGCCGCAGCATGTTGACGCGCGCCTCCGAGCAGAGCAGGCGCGTCACGAGCTCTTCCCGCGACATCTCCAGGCTGAACATGATCACCGGCCGGCCGGCCGTCTCCGGGCTGCCGGCCGCCGCGTTGCGGGCGATCGACATCGCCAGGCTGGTCTTCCCCATCGACGGCCTGGCGCCCATGATGACCAGGTTGCCAGGCTGCATGCCCGCCAGCAGCTTGTCCAGGTCGTAGAAGCCGGTGGGGGTGCCGACCACCACGCCCTGCTGCTGGGCCTGCTGCTCGGCCTTCTCGAAGACCTGCACCAGCACCGGCTCGACGTGTGTGTAATCCTCGGAAGTCCGCCGCTGGCCGAGATCGAAGACGACCTGCTCGGCCTTGTCGATGAGCGTCTCGACGTCTTCGTCGTCCTGGTAGCCCAACTCGGTGATGTTGGCCCCGACGCGAATGAGGGCGCGCCGCAACGCCTTGTCGAGCACGATTCGGCCGTAGTACTCGGCATTGGCCGGCGTGGCGACCGCGTTGTAGAGGTCGGCCAGGTGGAGGCGGCCGCCGACCTCTTCCATGCGGCCGTTTGCCTCCAGGTAGTTGGACACCGTGACGAGGTCCACGGGCTCGTTGCGCTCGGCAAGCGCCCGGATGGCGTCGTAGACGACCTGGTGCGACTTGCGGTAGAAGACCTCCGAGACCTTGAGGATCTCCAGCACCCGGTTGACCGCGTCGGCCGACAGCAGCATCGCGCCCAGGACGTTTTGCTCGGCCTCGAGGTTTTGCGGCGGGACGCGCGTGAACGGGTCGGGCCCGTTGCCCCCGGCAAAGCCCCCGGGCTGGCCGGGGACGCGATACTCCATGGCCGGAGCCTACTCGGCCACGACGGTCACATGCAGGGTGGCCGACACCTCGGGGTGGATCTTGGCGTGGATCTCGAAATCGCCCAGGTGCTTGATGGGTTCTTCGAGGTCGAACTTGCGGCGATCCACCGCCAGGCCCGTCTGCTGCTGCACGGCGTCGGCGATTTCCTTGGCCGTGACGGCGCCATACAGGCGGCCCTCGGTGCCCGCCTTGGCTTTCACCGCGATCTTGGCGCTGCCCAGCTTGCCGGCAAGATCCTCGGCCTCGGCCTTGAGCTTGGCGGCCTTGACCTTCTCGGTCTTGATGCGCTGCTCGACGACCTTGAGGGCTCCCTCCGTGGCCTCCTGCGCCAGATTGCGCGGGAGGAGGAAGTTGCGCGCGTAGCCGGAGGAGGCCTCCACGACCTGGCCGGACTTGCCCAGCCCTTTGACGTCCTGCAACAAGATGACCTTCATGAGTGCCTCCTAGTCTCGGTAGTTGACGAACTGCACCGCGAACGGGAACTCCGCCTGCCGCAGCTTGCCGATGATGATCTGTAAATCGTCCTTGTTTTTGCCGGTGACGCGGATCTGATCGTCCTGGATCTGCGCCTGCACCTTGAGCTTGGTGCCCTTGACGAGATCAACGATCTTGCGGGCGTTTTCCTTGCTGATGCCCTGCTGGATGGTGACGGTCTGGCGTACCGCGCCCCCCAGCGCGGACTCGACCTTGCCGTAATCCAGCGCCTTGAGCGGCACGTTGCGCCGCGCCAGCTTGTCGGCGAAGATGTCGAGCACGTTCTTGAGCTTCATCTCGTCGGGCGCCGAGGCCACGAGCGCGTCCTTGGCGAGCTCGAGCTTGGTGCCCGTGCCCTTGAGGTCGAAGCGTTGCTCGACCTCTTTGGTAGCCATGTTGAGTGCATTTTGCACCTCGCTCATGTCCACCTTGGACACGATGTCGAAACTGCATTCCTTGGCCATTGGCGTCCTCCGGAACCAGATCGGACCACATCCGGGTCGAATCGGGCAAGGGGATAAGGCGTGGAAAAGCCGCGCCAAACCTGGATCTCGCCGGTGGATGCCGGGTGGAGAATTGCCTTGACGGCCGGCACCGCGCCAGGTAGCCTGCAAGCGAGATGCGCTGGATCGTGGTGGCCGTGGGGAGGCTCAAGGAGCCGTTTTTCCGCCAGGGTGCCGACGAGTATCTTGCGCGGCTGGGGCGTTACCGACAGGTCAAACTCGTCGAGGTGCCCGACGCGCCCGTAAGGCAAGGCCGCGAGGCCGACGCCCTCCGGCAGCAGGCCGACCGGATCCGCCAGGCGGCCGGCGGGGCGAAGATCGTGGCGCTCTCCGAGCGGGGCGAGCAGCTCGCCACCGACGCGCTCGCCGCCAGGCTGGAGATCCTGGAAGGGGTGGGCGGCGACCTGTGCTTCGCAGTAGGCGGCGCAAACGGCCTGGATCCGGCCCTCGAACGCGATGCGGCCTGGCTGCTCGGACTCTCGCGCCTCACGCTGCCCCACCAGCTCGCCCGCGTGGTGCTGCTCGAGCAGCTCTACCGGGTGGAGACCGTGCGCCGCGGCGAGCCCTACCATCGCGCCGGCGATCCGGCGGAACGCGTGCGATGAAGCGGCCGGTGCGCGTCTTCCTGGAGAGCCGCATCGCCGAGGCGGGCGGGGAGGTGCGCGAGGTGCGGCACACCTACGACGGCACCTGGTTCCGCCAGCCGGGCGGCGACTACCTGGTGTACCTCGACGAAGGCATTCACACGACCCTGCGCTGGGGAGCCGACGAGGCGCGCCTCTACCGGCGCGGCGATCAATTGGAGGCCTACCAGGTGTTCCGCCCGGGGCAGGCCCTGGACTTCGAACTGGCCATCGGCGGGAACAAGCTTCCCATGACCACCATGACGCACGCCGTCAGCGCCGAGACGGGTGCCGGCGGCGGCGAGATCCGCCTGGAGTACTCGCTTTGCTCGGGCCCGACCGAACTGGGCGAGTTCACCTTGTCCATCCGGATGGAGGTGCACGCTCCGGAGGGCTAAAATCTAGGCTCATGACCACGCTGCTCAAGGACGCCATCGCCGCGAAGATCTCGCGGGCCCTCGACGCGGCCGTCGCGGCCGGCGATCTGCCCCCCGAGGCCCGCGCCGAGGTGCAGGTGGAGCGCACGCGCAATCCCGCGCATGGCGATTACGCATCCAACGTGGCCATGACGCTGGCCAGGCCGGCGCGGCGCGCTCCGGCCCAGATCGCGGCGGCGATCGCCGGCAGGCTGGAGTGCGACGGCCTCCTGGCCAGGGTGGACGTCGCCGCCCCCGGATTCCTCAACGTGACGCTGGCCGAGGACGCCCTCACGGCCCGCGTGCGCGAGGTCCTCGCCGGCGGCGCCGCGTACGGACGGAGCCAGGTGGGCCGCGGCGAGCGGATCGTTCTCGAGTACGTGTCGGCCAACCCCACGGGTCCCCTGCATGTGGGGCACGGTCGCTGGGCCGTACTGGGCTCCTCCCTGGCCAGCCTGCTGCGCTGGGCCGGCTTCACCGTGCACGAGGAGTTCTACGTCAACGATTTCGGCAACCAGCTCCAGAACCTGGGGAAATCGCTGTATTACCGCGTCCACGGCCTGCCGCTGCCGGAGGGCGCGACCGACCTGTATGCCGGCGCCTACGTCGAGGAGGCCGCCGAGGCGGCCCGCAAGACCATTCCCGACCTGCCGGGTCTCTCCGAGGCGGCGCAGGTGGAACGCCTGGCCGACTTCGGCCGCGACTACTTCATCGCCCAGCAGGAGGCCGTGCTGGAGCGCCTGGGCGCGAATTTCGACCACTGGTTCTCCGAGCGCGACCTGCACCGGTCGGGAGAGGTCGCGCAGGCCCTGGACCTGCTGAAGGAGCGCGGCGAGATCGAGGAGCGCGAGGGCGCGCTCTGGCTCCTGAGCAGCAAGTACGGCGACAGCGAGGATCGCGTGGTGGTGCGCTCGGACGGCCGGCCCACCTATCTGGCGGCCGACATCGCGTACCACTGGGACAAGCTGCGGCGCGGCCACCAGCGGCTCATCAACATCTGGGGAGCCGACCATCACGGCTACGTGGCCCGCATGAAGGCGGCGATCGCCGCCCTGGGCCATGATGCCGCCTCCCTGGAAGTCCTGCTGGGCCAGCTCGTCAAGCTGTTCCGTGGCGGCGAGGAAGTCCGCATGAGCAAGCGGGCCGGCAACATCGTCACCATCGACGAGGTGGTGGACGAGGTGGGCGTGGACGCCACCCGCTACTTCCTGGTGGCGCGCAGCGCCGACACGCAGATTGACTTCGATCTGGATCTGGCCGTCAAGGAGTCGGCCGACAATCCGGTCTTCTACGTGCAGTACGCCCACGCCCGCATCTGCTCCATCTGGCGCATGGGCCAGGAGCAGGGCCTGTTGCCGGCCGATCTCGGCGCGGTGGACCTGGCGCCGCTGGCGCATCCCGACGAGCGGAAGCTGATGCTGGATCTGGCGCAGTTCCCCGACGAGGTGGCCGCCGCGGCCGTGGCGCGGGAGCCCCACCGCATCACCCGGTACGCGCAGGAACTGGCGACCGACTTCCACCAGTTCTACACCAACTGCCGGGTCCTCAACGAAGCCCAACCGGCCCTCACCGCGGCCCGCCTGGCGCTGGTGGCGGCGTCCCGGACGGTTCTGGCCAACGCCCTGTCGGGCATACTGAAGATCTCGGCGCCCGAGCGCATGTGAGGCCATCCAGATGAGCAATGTCCACGGTCCGGGGGGTCCCAGGGAGCCCATGCGGCTGCCCCAGAACCAGCCGGCGGTGCAGCAGCCCCCATCCTTGCGTCCCGCCGAGCCGCCGCCGCCCGCGGCGATCAAGGTGGACAGCTCGCAGGTGACCAGCCGCCTCCACGGCTACGACGTCATCGACAATCCGCTCTTGTCGAGCATGCGCATCGCCATGGTCGCGGCGTTCGACCCGGGCGCACCGGGCGACGTGGTGCGCAAGGGCATGGCGAGCGCCAACCCGGCCAAGTTGCGGGAGGGCCTGCAGATCAAGCGGTCCGACGGCAAGTCGCCCTGGGACCGCATGGAGCCGCGCGTGCAGCAATTGCTGGCCAGCGACCAGAAGAACCGCGCGCTGGCATTCAAGGGCTTCATCACGAACAAGGGCGTCGACGATCTGGTCAAGGTGATCAAGAAAACGCCGGCCGGCCCCGAGGCCCGGCAACTGGAGCGCTCCATCACCAACATGACCGAGATGGACGCCCAGAAGGCGGCCGACGCCATCAGCGGCGTGGACAGCAGCCCGCAGCCGCAGAAGGTGGGTTCGGCGTGGGCCGAGCAGTTCCGGATGTTCGCGACCGGGCAGACGCTGCCGGTCTTCATCTGATAGCGCGGCTCGCATGACCTCGCTCCGGCGCGGAGGCCGGCCCCACCTGCTGAATTCGTGGCGCATGCATCGGTTGCTCATGCATCGGTGGCGCAGGCATCAGTGGCGCAGGCATCAGTGGCGCATGCATCGGTGGCGCAGGCCTCCGTGCCTGCGTCCGAGATGCGCTTGGTCGCTTGAGCGCTGCCATGAGGCTGCCGGCCGAATCGCAGGGGCAGGCGCCCGATCCGCGATGGCGGGCGGAGAATCAGGTGAGCCGGACGCCCGATCCGCCTAGCCAGGCGGCGGCTCCGCTGCTCGCGGCGGTCATGCGCGCCGCCCGGGCAGGCGCGCTGCGGCTGCATACCCCGGTGCACCGCGGGCAAGTCGACCCGGAGTACGGGGCGGCGCTGGGAGACGCGCTGGCGCTCGATCTGACCGAACTGGCCGAAACCGACGACCTGCGCGCGCCCGAGGGGGCGATCGCCGAGGCCCAAACCCTGGCGGCGTCGCACTTCGGCGCGGCGCGCACCTGGTTCCTGGTGGGCGGAGCGTCGGCGGGTATCGCCGCGTCGCTCCTGGCTGCGGCCCCCGGCGGCCGGGTGGCGATCGCCCGCAACGCCCACGTCTCGGCTGTCAGCGGCCTTATCCTCGCCGACGCCGCGCCGGTCTGGATTCCGGTGCCGTGGGACGGAGACTGGGACGTGGCGGGCTGCGCCGGCCCCGCGGCCGTCGCGGCGGCCCTGGCCGGGGCGCCCGACGTGGCAGCGGTCTTCGTGACCGCGCCGACCTACTTCGGCGATCCGGCAGATCTGGTCGCCATTCGCGCGGTGTGCGGCGATCGCCTTCTCGTCGTGGACGAGGCGCACGGCGCGCACGTGCCGCGCGCCCTGGCAGCCGGGGCGGACCTGGTGATCCATTCGGCCCACAAGGGGCTCACCGGGCCCACCCAGGGCGGGTACCTGCACCTGGGACCTGGGAGCCGGATCCCGGCGGAGGGGGTGGCCGCGGCGTTGCGGCTGGTCCAGTCCACGAGCCCCAGCTACTGGCTGCTGGCTGGCCTCGACGCGGCGCGGCGCGAGGCGGCGCTCCGGCGGGCCGGAGGAGACGCCGCGGAACGGATCGCCCGCGCGGCGGCGGCGGCCGGCCTGGCGCTGCGATCGCCCGCCGATCCCACCCGCCTGCTCGTGCGCGTGCCCGACGGCTCCGCCGCCTATGACGCGCTGGCGGGAGCCGGCGT
>Ga0194120_10008296_pt1 | contig 13775 bp, 15 predicted proteins | sample TA2MahCa65mmetaG_FD_148642 | JGI IMG/M metagenome (GOLD analysis project Ga0194120, IMG submission 148642) | Freshwater microbial communities from Lake Tanganyika, Tanzania - TA2015019 Mahale Deep Cast 65m | ecosystem: Environmental > Aquatic > Freshwater > Lake | place: Tanzania: Lake... | reverse complement strand
CCAACATCCGCGATAGTGTCCGCTTGTATTAGAAATGGACACGATCACCGCGCCATTCATGCGCAATCTATCCAAGCGCAGCGCGCTCAGCGCCAGACGGTTCTCGCCGGAGGCTTACGTCATAATCGATCGTCCAATAGATGCTTCGCCCGAGCCATTGAATTCGGTGGCGCAAGTGAAACCAATCAAGCCGATGTTCAACGCGCCCGTTCAACCATTGACCGGCCATCAGCCTCATGGCGTCCTCTCCATCGGAGAGAACAGTGAGATTGGTGGCGGGCCCACGTCCGGCGCTGCGAAGATGATCTGCCCCCGGAAAAGTGGTCCAGCATCAATGTTAGTCCGAGGCCGGTTTTTGCAACCGGAGGAGCAGCGAAATGCCTCGGAAAAAATACACGCCGGAACAGATCATCCAGAAGTTGCGAGAGGCGGAAATTCGCCTCGGCCAGGGTGAGACGCTTGATCAAGCCTGTCGCGCCTTATCGATCTCTGAGCAGACATTTTATATCTATGGACGGCTCTCCCGTTGCAAGCCGATTTTGAACTGAACTGCCTGGCCAGTTGCAAACATCTATCCGGCGTCACCCGAAAGAGCTCGGGGCGCCCAAATGGGGAATCCGCCCGCGCACGCCTTGTCGGGCGCGATGCAGAGCTTGGATATCTTGCTGCTCAACGCTCTTCTTGGGGACGAAGGGGATATGCGGTTGACGCGCCGCTGTGCAGATCGCTTCGGCGTCATTGCCGTCGTTCTTTTGCCTCCGCACAAACGGCTTCACATATTGCGCGCTGATCAGCTTGACCTGCTGTCCAAGCGCCTCGAACTTGCGCGCCCAATAGAACGCCCCGGTGCAGGCTTCCAGGACAATCGTGCAGCGGTTGACTTGAGCGATCACCCTCAGCAGTTCATCGCGCATCACCCTGCGCTTCAGCACGAAGCGACCATTGCTGTTGACGCCATGTAGTTGGAACACGTTCTTGGCGATATCCACGCCGAGAGTCTCGATCGTCATCTTAGTCTCCTTGCAGTTTACAGGCTCTCAGCCTGAAGGCGGAAGGGAGAGCCGTCCATCCCATTAGCTGGCGCAAGGAATTTGGCGGGCTGCGACTGTCACAATCCCAGCGTCTTAAAGGGCTTGAGCGGGAAAACGAACTGCTGAGACAGCTCGTCGCCGATCTGTCGCTTGCCAACCGCCAGCTCAAAGATCAAGCTGGCAAGGATGTTTAGGAAAAGGCCTCGCGACTAACATTACGAATGGACCATTCGTTGGGGGCCGATCAAGCGCCGCTGATCTGGACGAATGGCGGTTTGGTGACCGCGCAAGGCGCTGGCATTCTTGCCGGCCAACCGCGCGCATTCACGGGAGGCGTGAAGTTCAGGTTCTAAGAACGGGCGAAGGAGATGACGACCATTCTTCGTGTGGAAAACATGCATTGCGCGGGTTGTGCTCGGCGCGTCACTCAGGCAGTGCAGGCCGTCCTGCCTGGGGCGGTAATAAGCCCAGACCTCACGACGGGCACGATTACGGTTCAGCCCGCGCCGGCAGCGCCAGAGAAATTGATCGAGGCGCTCCAGGAGGCAGGCTATACGGCGCGGATTGCAGAGAATGGTGCGGTTTGGGACGACAACTTCCGAACTCGTCGTTCGTTAGCGCGCACCCGACTGGACGCGATGAATCCGCACATGGCGCCCGAGGGGGATCCGAGCGATCCTCTAAAGGACCAATGGTTTTCGACGGTCTACGAACTCGCGGGCGACGACGCCGCTAATGTCCCCTGGGCGGCATTAGAGTCAAATTCTCTGTTGAAGGATTGGCTTTCTCGCCAAGGGACGCTTTGCGGCAAGCGCGCGCTCGATGTCGGCTGCGGCCTTGGCGACAATGCCGAGGCCCTTGCCGCCGCAGGAGCGCAAGTCACCGCGTTCGACTATATTGAGCGCGCGATCGATTGGGCAAAGCGGCGATTTCCGAATAGTCTCGTCGATTATCGCGTCGCGGATCTCTTCGACCTGCCGAGCGACTGGCTGAGCGCCTTCGACATCGTGCACGAATGCTATACGCTGCAGACCGTGAGCGCCGAGCGTTTTCCTGACGCCGCGCGCGCCTTGGCCTCGCTCGTCGCGCCAGGCGGGCAACTGCTCGTCATCACAGCGGCGCGCCACGAAGTAGAGCCCAAGACGACGCCGTGGCGGCCGCTGACCCGCGCCGACATTGAAGGTCTTGCAGGCGACGGGCTCGTCCTCTCGCAACTCGAAGATATTCCGCAGGAAGGTCCCGTCTCCCGCCGATGGCGAGCGCTGTTTTCGCGCGCGAAGGCTTTGTCATAGTTATGGCGGCGGCGCTCTCCCAGTTCCTGCCTCAAGAAGGAGAAGCCATGCGATGCTAAGCTTCTTCTTTTCGAAGACATGCTCTCATGCGGCCGGCTGGATTCGCCGATCTTTGTTTTTCGCCTTCGTCGCCGCAACCACCGCCATCGCCGCAGATCGTGACAGAAACACAGCGGCGCTGCCAACGCCGACGCATGGCGTCGCGCTTTATGGCGCGCCGGCTCTGCCGCAAAGCTTCGATCATTTTCCCTACGCCAACCCCGATGCGTCAAAAGGCGGCAGGCTGCGTCTGGGAATGCGCGGCGGTTACGCGAGTCTCAATCCGTTCAATTTGAAATTCGCTGCAGCTCCGCAGCTCTTGATCGGCAATGTATATCAAAGCCTGATGGTTCGCTCGCAAGATGAGCCTTATACGCTATATCCGCTGGTCGCCCAGTCGATCGAAATCGACGACAAGCGGGAACATGTCGTCTTCCATCTCGATCCGCGCGCGCGATTCTCGGATAGGACCCCGATCGTCGCCGACGACGTGATATTTTCCTTTGAATTGCTGAAAGCGAAAGGCCGGCCCGGTCAGCGCTTAGCATTCGCGCAAGTGAAGAAAGCCGAAGCGCCCGACCCGCATACAGTTCGCTTCGATTTGACAGGCGCATTGGATCGCGAGGCGCCGCTTGTTCTCGCCGCCATGCCTGTGTTGTCTAGGCGAACAACCGACCTCGAACATTTCGCCGAGGCGAGTATGACCGCGCCGATAGGCTCCGGCCCCTATGTCATAAGAGAGGCGAAAGCAGGGGTTCGTCTGGTCCTTCAGCGCGACCCCGATTACTGGGCTAGGGACGTCGCCAGTCAGCGCGGTCTCTACAATTTCGACGAGATCGACGTCGAATGGTATCGCGACGGCGGCGCGCTGTTCGAAGCATTGAAAGCCGGCCTTGTGGACTACCGCGAGGAGACAAGCGCTGCACGCTGGCTCGCAGCGTACGATTTTCCGGCGTTACGCGACGGCCGGCTAGTGAAAGACGTTCTGCGTCCCGGTCGTCCCGTCGGAATGGAAGGCTTCGTCTTCAATTTGCGCAAGGATATCTTTCGTGACGTCAGGCTGCGCGAAGCGATCGCGATGATGTTCGACTTCGAGTGGATCAACGCCAACTTCTATGGAAATCTCTATAAGCGCACGAAGAGCTATTTCGACGAGTCGAATTTTTCCAGCTCGGGCCGGCCGGCGAGCGAGGCCGAGCGCGCTCTGCTGTCCCCATTTCCAGGCGTCGTGCGCGAGGACATTCTAGAAGGACGGTGGCTGCCGCCAGTTCACGACGGCACGGGGCGCGATCGGGAGATTGCGAAGCAGGCGCAGAAGCTGCTCGCGGAAAGCGGACATAAGCTCACCGACGCCGGTCTGGAGAAGAATGGTAAGCTGATCGTCTTCGAAATCATGATTCGTGACCGTGACGAGGAGCGCCTGGCGCTCAATTTCGCTGCTTCCCTCAAGCGAATTGGCGTGACGGCGCAACCGCGGATTTATGACGAAGTTCAATATCAGCAGCGGCGCCAAGAATTCGAATACGACATGACGATTGGGCAGTGGCTGCCTTCGGCGACGCCGGGTCAGGAACAGCAGAACCGCTGGAGTTCCAGCAGCGTCGGCAAGGAAAGCGGAACCAATCTCGCCGGCGCATCATCGCCAGCGCTTGACGCACTGATTGAGGCATTGCTCGGCGCCCGCGGACAAGAGGAATATGTCGCGGCGGCGCGCGCGCTCGACCGCGCGCTGCTCTCTGGATTCTACTTTGTCCCGCTATTTCATGCGGGCGAGATTTGGACCGCGCATAGCGGGAAATTCGCGCGACCATCCTATTCACCGCGGTTTCCTATGTACCCCTTTGGCTTTACGCTAGAGGCTTGGTGGAGGAGGGATCCCTGAGCTTCCTCCTCATGCGAAGATTGGCAAGGCCAGCCACCCGCACCGCCTGAATTTCGAGTCAGATGAGGTGATCGGGGTCTCGCGTCCAGTCGATGAAGGCGGCTGCTCCCGCCAGGATGTGAGAACGTGGTCGGTGTCGAATCGCCACAAGCATCGAGAAGGAGCAGCCATGAAGTATTTTGCCGGATCGGACGTGTCTTTGGAAGAGACCGCGATCTGCGTGGTCGACGAAGGCGGAGAAATCGTCAAGGAAATGCGGTCAGAAAGCGAACCGGAGGCGTTGGTCTCGGCCCTGTCGAACATGAGGCTTGGCTTCGATAGGATCGGCTGGAGGCCTGTTCGCTGACCGCTTGGCTGCACGAAGGGTTGAAGACAGGCGATCTGCCGGCGATCTGCATCGAATCTCGCCATGCGAAGGCGGCGATGGGCGCGATGCCGAACAAGACCGACCGCAATGACGCGCGCGCGATCGCGCAGATCATGCGCACCGGCTGGTTCCGCGAGGTCCATGTGAAAGACCGGCGCTGTCGCGCTTGGCGCTCGCTTCTGGTCGCGCGCCGCACGGTGCTCAACGAGATGCGCGGGATCGAAAACGAGGTTCGCGCCATCCTGCACGAAGTCGGGCTGAAGCTCGGGACGACGACAGCCAGGTGTGAGCCAGCGATCAACCCGCTTGGTCGGGAGGTAGCAGAAAGGATTGGTCGCGACGAGCTTCCCTCGGCAGCGCGGGTAGTTCAAGGTCCAGTATTATCGGATGCACTTCATGCAGGCGATGATGTCGCCGTTGATGATGCAATGCCGTGGCTGAACCCGTGAAGTCATGACGAATTTGGTGTCAGATTCCCCCTTGTGGTCGCGCGACGTTTCGACGCATATGGCGCGGCGCACGAACGGAGTGCTTGACCGGGTCGCGCCAGCAACCTAGCCTCCACGATTGAACCGAGGGCGGCGGTGAGTCAGTTCATTCGAAAGCATGGCGTCTTAGCGCGCAGCGTGGCTACGCTCGCCGGCGGCTTGCTATTGCTTCAGATTGTCTTCGCTGGCTTTGCAGTTGCCTCGGTTAACGGCGGGGCGGACGTTTATTTCGGCGTAACCTGCGCGCCGCAGAAGGCTGCGAGCGACGGCGGCCAGCCAGCGGGACCGCGCAGCGGCCACCAACATGGTCTTTGCTGCATTGTTCACAGCGCCGCGCTCGATGCGCCCGACATCAAACCTGTTTCAGCCCTTGTCATAGCCTTCCCGGACGAGGCCGTCGTCTTCGCAGCGTTCCGCTCGGCTCCCGCACTTCTTTTCGAGCCTGAGAGCGCACCCCAGTCTCCGCGCGCGCCTCCTTCCGCCGCAGCCTGATCCCCCCTGACATAGACGTCTGCGCGGCTGTCGGCTTTCCGCCAAGCGGCTGTCGCAGGGCTCGGCGCCCCTATGCGTTGCGCCAGAAACGGAAGAAGGACGCTTTCGACGCCCTTCCGTCAGTTCAAATCTTATGGAGACAATTCGATGAGCATGACCGCAACAACTCGTTCAGCGCAGCGCGCCGAACCGATCGTAAATACCAAACCGCTGCTGTTCGGCCTTCTGGCGCTCGGCTTCCTCGTCGTCCTGTTGAGAACCTATGAGCAGGCCTTCGGGTGGACCGCAGGACTCGATTCATTCTCACCGGAGTTTCAGATCTACTGGGTCCGGCTGCTGCAGGGCGCCATTGTGCTGGATGTTTTGGGCGGCGCGGCGCTGATTGGCTATCTGTGGCGCACACGCGACCGGAATATGTCTAATCTTTTGCCTGCAGCCGAGATGCGCCGTTACGTTTACCTCGTGCAATGGCTCACGATGTTCGCGCTCGCCTTGTTCTTCGGCCTCAGCTTCTTCTCCGAGCAAACCGCCGTCTGGCACATGACCGCCATTCGCGACACGGATTTCACGCCAAGCAATATTATCACCTTTTATATTTCATACCCGCTGTTTGCGATCATCGGGATAGGCGCGTTCTTCTATGCAAGGACGCGCCTTCCCTATTTCGCGAAGGGCTTTTCGCTCGCTTTTGTCGTTCTCGTCGTCGGCGTGTTCATGACCATTCCAAATGTCGGCTTCAACGAATGGGGCCACACATTCTGGTCGATGGACGAAGGCTTCACCAGCCCGCTGCATTGGGGATTCGTCTTCTTTGGATGGATGTCTCTCGCCATTTTCGGCGTCGTGCTGCAAATCCTTGGCCGCCTGCGCGAACTCTTCGGCGACGACGGTCTCTTGGCGATACGCCGCTGAATTGGCGCGCGCGTCTGCCTCAGGCGGCGCGCCAAGCCGGCGTCGACGCCCCCCGTGTCGACGCCGGCCGCATTCGCGTAGCGCAAGCTGCGCCATGGACTTCACGCGGATGGATCTCCCCCGCGTGGGGACCCACTAACTTCCGCGCTCGACGAGTTCGGGCGGGGCCTTTCTTTCCGTTTCAAGCGCGACAACAATAAAAGGATGGAGCGGTGGTTCAGGAGAGGGCTTCGATAGTTCCGCCGAATGACAGGAGGGACGTTGGCGCTGCGTCGCTGTCCACTCCGTTTACTTGCGCCGGTATGGAATTCGCCAACGTTTGGAGCGATGATTTGCAGGTATCCGCAAAATCGACAGCGCCTCAATATCCCGTCCCTCCGCTTCGACCCCAAAACGGCGATCGGGGCGCGAAAGGCCGTGCGGCCTTGCTAACGCGAGACGGGCTTGCGCGAGCGATTGCCGATCGCTGCGAAGAGCTTTCTCTGGCGCAAGCGAGATATCTGGTTGATGATGTCCTTGATCAGATCGTTAATGCATCGGGCCGTGGACAGACCCTAATATTGCGTGACGTCGGGACATTCAGTATTTGCGTAAGAGGCAGGCGCTGGAGGTTCCAGCTCCGAGCGAAGGCAGTTCTGAAGACGCACGCCCGGACGGCGTCGAAGTTGAAGAGAGCGGCGAGTTGGAAAGCTCAGCTCCAGATGGCTACTGATCGCCGTATAGTGCCTCCCTCCGAGATTGATCTTGAGCTTCGAGGAAGGATCCAGGCCGTTAGATGCTGGCGAGCAGGCTGTGTATGACCTCGAGCAGAACTCGAGAAAGTTGGGCTTCTATCAACGTGAAACACTGGTCCGTATGGCGTCCACCGATTATGACGTCGGATTTGAAGGCGCGAATAATTTGACAGCGACTCGTGTGACGGAACATCCAATGGCGTCATTTGGGCAGCTCGGCTCGAGTTGAAGACGCAACCAAGTTACTCTGGTTTGCGACGTTCGAGGTGCACTTCAGCGTCATAAGGCCGGCTGAAGGTACTTTCGATTTCCAACATCAAGGTTGCTCAGGCGCAATCGTGATGACCAAAGTTCCTCAACCTGGCGCCGGCACGAGCCCCAACCATCTCGCCGCGCCAGGGCTGAAACGGCGGAGAAGTCGCTCAATCAGCAGGACGAGGACGAGCGACAATCCAAGAGTCGGCAGGAACGCGCCTAGGATCACGATCAACACAATGACGAATGGCGCGAGACGCGACGTGCGCGTCAGCGCCGGCGGCGCGCCCAACGCCCCCTGTGGCCTGCGTCGCCACCACATTAAGAAGGCCGTTATAACGAGCGTTAGAAAGCCGATCGCGGTCAAAAGGCCGAGCAATTGGTTGAGCCATCCGAACAGCTGACCTTCGTGCGCGGCGACGCCGATCCCAACGATGCGATCAATCACCGCGCGATCCCCGAAACTCTCCGCCTTCACCTGTTCGAAATCTTTCGGATCGAATTCGAGTGTCGTACGCAGCGTGCGATTCTGCGCGTCCGAGCGCACGATCCAATTCGGCTTTTTCGCAGATGGCGGCGAGATCAGCACGGGGTCGGCGAGATGAAGCGGCGCGACTTGCGCCGCCAATTCGTCGAAGCCCTGTCAACGGCGGAGCGATTTCCGGCCGTCGGGGCGGAGCAAAAGCAGGCCAGTTGGGCGTGAGCGCCGACATGCAAAGGGGCCCGATCGGGCCCCTTTGCATGTCGGCGGCGAAGATTTTTCGTCTGGCTATGTCGAGATGATTTCCCCGGTCTCGGGATTGACGGGCGGTTCAACGAATGACGCTGGCTCTTTGCGTCGGCGCGCTTTCGACTGCTTGAGCCTGTAGCTTTCGCCGTTCAGTGCGCCCCGATGGCGCGTATCACCAGTGGAGGAAGGTTCCACCCAGATAATTGTCGATTGGTCTGGTAGCTGACGAGCGGTTGGGTTGGGTAACTGGCCGGACTGAAGCCTCGTGACAAAGGCCGCCTTGGGCGGTCGAGCAATCCGACGGGCCATAACGTGAGTGAAGCCTGAGCAGGCCTCGAAAGTGAAATCGCGGATGCCGACCCGACTGAATGACGGGGAAGGCTGCACGACTGGGCAAGTAATCGACGCGTGCCCCCAGTCGATCCGCCGGGGTAATGGGCATGGCACGCCGGGAAGGTGATACGGGCAACGGGGGAGACCCGTTCTGGACGAGGTCAGTGACCTCTACGTCGTCTTTCAGGGCGGCGGTCCAAGCGGGAGTCGGACGGGGTCATAGTACTGTCGAAGCCGGGTAATGCCGGGGGAGGGAAGGACCCCGACTTTTGGCATGCTTTTGAAGATGGGAAGGTGTGGTGATTGGCGATGAACCTTGAAACACCGTTGAATATCCGGACCCTTCAGAGAAAGCTCTACTGTAAAGCGAAGGCCGAACCCGCTGTCCGCTTCTACCTGCTCTACGACAAGATATGTCGGGAGGACATTCTTTTCCACGCATACCGGTTGGCTCGCGCGAATCGCGGGGCTCCGGGGGTGGACGGGATTACGTTCGCGCTGATCAGCGGCGTCAGGGGAGAGGAAGGAAGCGAGCGCGGCTTCGACGATAGTCGATTTCGAGAGGCCTCTGCGCGCCGCGAGTTCGTCGAGGCGTTTGAGCAGCGCGGCGTCGAAATAACAGTTCAGTCGTCCCTTCATTGGCTGACCTCAAAGTTGCAGGCCATCGTCGGGATCGAGAGAGGCCTGCCGGGCAAGCGAGCGCATCCGATCGCCCAGAGGTTTCATCTTCACGGCTTCGTCGTTCGCTTCGGTATCGGCGAAGGCGAACTCCGTGGGTGAGGCGGGAATTTCCGGCGTGATCGCCTCACCTTCGGGTAGCGCCGGCTCACGCCGGACGCCGCTATTGGAGGTGTCAGATCCTTCCTCACTCTTGGTCGAAACCTGCGCCTCCTTTGGCAGGATTGGTGCGGCGATTGGGCGTAACGACGCCCAGTCTCCTTCGCCGGGACGATCTTCTGGGCGCTCGATTGCTGATGGACGCGGCGGCGGTAGAATGCGCGCGTTGAAGCGCGCGTCTTCGAAATATCGCGCCTTACGCGCGCGGATCGGCGGCGCACCGGAAACAAGTATAAGTTCGTCGTCCTGCGGAAGCTGCATCACCTCACCGGGCGTCAGCAGCGGGCGCGCCGTCTCTTGACGCGAAACCATCAGATGCCCGAGCCAAGGCGAAAGACGATGGCCGGCATAGTTTTTCATGGCGCGCATTTCGGTGGCGGTGCCGAGCGCGTCCGAAACCCGCTTCGCGGTACGCTCGTCGTTCGTCGCGAAGGCGACGCGCACATGGCAATTGTCTAGGATGGCGTTATTGGCGCCATAGGCCTTTTCGATCTGATTAAGCGACTGGGCGATGAGAAACGCCTTGAGCCCATAACCGGCCATGAAGGCCAGCGCCGATTCGAAAAAATCCAGCCGGCCGAGCGCCGGGAACTCGTCGAGCATGAGCAGGAGCCGACGCCGGTTCGATCGTCCGTCGAGTTCCTCCGTCAACCGGCGTCCAATCTGATTGAGGATTAATCTCACCAGCGGCTTGGTGCGGCTGATGTCGGAGGGCGGCACGACGAGATAGAGCGTCGTCGCACCTTTGCTCGAAACCAGATCGGCAATGCGCCAGTCGCAGCGCGAAGTGATCCTGGCGATGACGGGATCCCGGTAGAGCCCCAGAAAGGACATGGCGGTGGAGAGGACGCCAGAGCGTTCGTTCTCGCTCTTGTTGAGAAGCTCGCGGGCGGCCGAGGCAATGACCGGATGCGGCCTCTCGCCCAAATGTTTTGTCGTCATCATGGCGGTGAGCGTTTGTTCGATTGGCCGCTCGGGATCGGAGAGGAAATTGGCGACGCCGGAAAGGGTTTTGTCTTCCTCGGCATAAAGGACATGCAGGATCGCGCCGACGAGGAGAGAGTGGCTGGTCTTCTCCCAATGATTGCGCCGCTCGAGGGCGCCTTCGGGATCGACGAGAATGTCGGCGACGTTTTGCACGTCGCGCACTTCAGCGTCGCCGCGCCGGACTTCGAGTAACGGGTTATAGCCGGCGCTGTCTGGGTTGGTCGGATCGAACAGCAGCACCCGGCCAAAGCGTGCGCGCCAACCCGAGGTCAGGGACCAGTTCTCGCCCTTGATGTCGTGGACGATGGCGGACCCGGGCCAGGCGAGAAGGGTCGGCACGACAAGGCCGACGCCCTTACCAGAACGCGTTGGCGCGAAACAGAGGACATGCTCCGGGCCGTCATGTCGCAGATAGCTGTCGACGAATTTTCCGAGGACGACGCCGTCCGGACCCAGTAGACCGCCGCGCCGAATGTCACCCGCATCCGCCCAGCGGGCGGAGCCGTAGGTCGTCGCATATCTTACTTCGCGGGCGCGGCGGACGGAAAGGCTAATCGCCGCACCGATGGCGACAAAAGCCCCTGAGGTTGCGATGCCGGCGCTTTCCAGGAAAACCTCCGGCGCATAGGCGTCGAACTGATACCACCACATGAAGAAGATTGGCGGCGGGTAGATTGGAAGATCGGGGCGCAGCGCAAACCAGGGCGACCCAAGCTCCGGCTGGAATCCGAGACGCCAGGCGGTCCATTGCGTCGCGAGCCAGATCGCGATCAGGACGATCGACAGGACGATGACGATCTGACCCCAGAAGATCTTCGTTGCGTACATGGCGCGAAAGATCGGGACGGGGCGGGACAAGACGCAAGAGGCGCGTGCGCGGGATCGAAGAATATCGCGGGTTCGCGCGCAAAGACTGACGTCGTCCGCGCGGCAGTTCAAATCCCGAGACCGCGCTTCCTGCCAAAACTCCAGTCGACGCCGCCGCTGGGAGACATGACTCCGGAGATATGCAGACCGAGCTTCGTCTCCAGCGACGGCGACCAGGGGACCAGCCGGAAGCCGAGGCCGTCATCGATCACGGCGAAGCGACCGGAGGCGAGCGACAATCTCTGCCGGTAGACGCCGCCCACATTGGCTTCCGCGGTCTTGGGTTGAAAGGTCCGTCCCGTCTCGCTGGCGAGTTTTGCGCCGACGGAGTCGAGTTCGCGCCGCCGCAGCGTTGCAAGGAGGTCGCGCGCAAAGGTCACGCGCTGCCCTTGCCGGCTGGCGAGGCCCGAGGCGGACAGATGTTCAATTCGAGCGGAGAGCGCTTCGCGCACCTCCTGGCCAAAGCCTGCATGGGCGAGCGGCGTCTCGATGCGTTCGACAAGTCGCCGATCGAGCCAGGTGGAGCCTTCCGCCTTGATTTGGTCGGAGAGAGACAAGTCGGACCGCACAGCGAGGGCGATGCGCTCCGCGCCCCTGCCGTCGACATAACGCCGCAACTCGACAATGCCGCCGGGCGCCACGTCGCTGGTTGCTTCCACATTGGGGAAGGTCAGATGATGGATGCGCCCGTCGGCGCCGTCGACGATGGCGTAAGCTTCCTCGGTCAGTTCGTCGGAAAGACCACGCGCGATAAGCCGTCCCACGACTGGTGGGTCGTCGATCTCGCGATAAATTGCGAACTCCGCCGTGCTTCTCTCGATCCGCGCCTCGGCCAGAGCGCGATGCATGGTCTTGATGATGTCGCCGCGCAGGCCAAGATCGCGGAGTATGCTCTCGGCCTCCTCGGCGAGCATCCATTGCGCCGGTCCGATGGCGGTCGCGAGACCGAGCCGCGTCAGCCTTTGCAGGCGGCCGATCTTGAGCGCCCGAAGCTCCAGATTGGGTCGGCTCGCGCCCGGGCGCAGGTCGATGACGCCATTCTCATCGGCGCTGGCGGCGATGGAGCGGTCGAGCCGCGTCCATCTTTCGGCGTCGACTTCGCGGGCGAGGTCGTCGCGAATCTGGCGCTCGGATTTTGGTCCGAGTTCCAGGCCGACGAGATGTTCGGCCCGCGCCCGCATGCCGCTGGAAATATAGTCGCGCGAGATCACGAGATCATTGCCATCGTCCGCCCTCCCGCGAACAAGGATATGGATGTGCGGGTTGTCCGTGTTCCAATGGTCGACGCCGACCCAGTCGAGTTTCGAGCCGAGATCGCGCTCTGCTTCGCGCATGAGATCGCGGGTGAAGGCGCGCAGGTCTTCCATCTCGGTCGCGTCTTCCGGGCTGACGATGAACCGAAAATGATGGCGGTCGTCCTTGCCGCGATCGACGAAGGCAGCGGGGTCCGCTGAGTCGGTGCGCGCGTCGAACAGGCGCGCCTTCTGCTCGTCGCGGGTGACGCCTTCTCGCTTCAGATAGGCGACATGTGTCGCTAGCGGCGCTGATCGGAAGGATTGCCCCTTGTGGCGAACGACGCGCGCCTTGACGATGACGCGTCGTACGTTCGATAGGAGCCCGCGCTCGGCGACGATCGCGCGCCCGCGGCCTCGGCCAAAGGTGGAAGCCCGGCCGCGCCCGAGGCGACCTCGCCCGCCGACGCCTCCAGCTTTGTTCGCCGCCTTCAGAACCTGACCGACAAAGCTCTTGGGCGCACGCCCGCTCCGGCTCTGTCGAATGCGTCCGGGACGGACGCGCAGATCATCGCCGCTATCGCTCACGACACCTTCACATTTGAGTTGGTGCCATCAATTCTGATGGGATGTCGAAAGATTGCGGCTGTGACGGCACGCCGCCCATCCGACCGGCACGCGCGAAAGCCCTGCGCAGCAAGGGCTCGCGCGGCGGCAGTGCCGCGCCTTGTATCTTGCCCTAGCTCGGTCGCTTGCGCTCCCTCGGCTGGGCTCGCGCACAAAGGCGCGAGGCAGTACGCTACCGTGCGATAAAGTGAGCAGGCGGTCATCGTGATATTTCCGACACGTGCCGAGCGACGAAAAGGCCGGCGGTCTGCAGCGGGGCGGCGCGTAACGATGCATTCGAAGCGCCATCCGAGTGCGGGTCACGTGCAAAAATTTTGTCCTCTCGCCGCGCCGGAAAGAGAGGATGAGGGGCGGCGTTTTCCTTACTCGATGCATTGTTGATGCTGCCGTCCGCAGTCGTTTCTTGCGTCAATTTTGCCGTTGTCAAGGCGACGAACAACGGCGCGCTGAGTGTGTCGGAGGGTGTAGGAATTCGCATAGCCGGGACGTTGGCGAAGCCGAGTTCAGGCGCCAATCGGGCGACGTAGTCCGTCGTTTCGTCCGGCAATGGGCGTCCATGAAGAAATTCTTCATAGCGCCGCGGACCGGCGTTATAGGCGGCGAGAACTCCTATCTCACCGTAACGTTCAAACATCTCGGCGAGATAGGCCGCGCCCGCCAGAATATTGTC